>OJCR01001043.1_pt1 | contig 10844 bp, 6 predicted proteins | sample 1591611 | NCBI WGS metagenome assembly OJCR01 (sample SAMN05416815, study PRJEB24817) | seawater metagenome | isolation source: Sea water | place: Canada:Atlantic | collected 2013-07
CAAACAGTGGGTTTTCGTCGGTTGTCAGCCAAGTGGCAAAAGCTTGACGTCGATCACCAGTCGAATTCTCGATGCTCTCTTTCCCGGTTTTGTTTACACCCGGGACCCATGGTTTTACCGTTTTGCCGGTGGTTGGCAGTGTGACCTCACCATCGTCACGGGACCAAAGCAGGATTTCCTCCTTGCGTGAAGTCCTTGATCTCTCGATGCGATTGAAAAAGGCGCTGAGCCCGTAGTAGTTCTCCTGCGTCCAACGTTCAAATGGATGGTTATGGCATTTTGCACATTGGATTCTCGTGCCAAGAAATACCTGCGCCGCCGTCTCCATTGCATCGCTGGTATCACCAGCCGAGCGGTAGAAGTTGCCAGCTGGGTACTGTCGGGTGCTGCCGGTTGCGAGCAAGATGTCTCGGGCAAAAGCATCATAAGGCTGGTTGATCAGTACGCTGGTTTCAAGCCAACGATTGAATTTGTGTGAACTCGCTGTCCCAATCAACTTGGTGGAAACGCGTAGTAAGTCGCCCCACTTTTGTGCCCAGAAACGTGCAAACTCTTTTCGTTGCAAAAGTCCATTGATCAATGTTTTCCGTTTGTCAGAACTGGTGTCAGTGATGAAAGTACTTGCTTCCTGTTCGGTGGGAAGGATGCCAATTGTGTCGATGAACACGCGTCGCACGAACTCATGGTCCTGGCATCGCCCAGTCGGAAGGAATTGCAGTTTTTTTAGTTTGGCGTGGACGTGGACATCGACTTCATTTGCTGGGGCAGATGCTGCCCACTGGAAATCTTTGTTGTCCCTGACGAAAGTCATTAATGGCGTTTTTATATGGTTCAGGTAACGAACAATGATTGCGGACTCACCGCGTCGTAATCCGGTAACCAAGCCTGCGCGGTTCGCCACTGCAACCAGTGGGTCCGAGGTTTCGTATTTCGCCAATTGGGTAACATCGCGTTGCTTGCCATCTTCAAAGGTGGCAATGACTGAAAATTGCTGTTGCCAAGCTGGAGATGCTAGGAGCCTGTTTTGTCCTGGGAAAACTTCAATCCCGATACAAGCTGGTTCGGTTTCACTATCTCGGCATCCCTCGGCAATCCAGTCATGCAGGACGGTGTAGGGACGTTCTGAAACTGAAAAGCGTTTTCCCCCTTGGTGGGCGATTTGCATGCTGGGCTTTTGCAGTATCAAACTCTTGGCAGGTTCGATCGGATTGATGCGACGCCCGAACATTTCTTGCGTCAACGAGACCCGATCCAGTTCGCGATCAGATCCAAACAGCGACAGTTGGAAACCTGCTTTTCCGTGGGGTGCTCCATGGCACGATCCACCACTGCATCCGGTTTGGGCAAGCACCGGCAGGACGTCATAGTCGAATGAAATCAGCTGGGGTTTGTCAGCGTTTGCGACGGTGATTGTGACTTGCGTTGTCAGGTTCTTCCAGCGAATGGTGATAGTGGTCTGCCCGTTGACCTTTGGGCTGACCAGTCCAGTTTCAGAGACAGCAACCATATCTGTGTCTGTGTCGTAATTGCAATCGCGAGTGACGTCGAGAGTTTGTTCGTTCTGAGAAACCGTCACGATCAACTGCAGTGGATCACGTTTGCCAGTGATTTTGAAAGTTTTGGGATAGGCCTCGAGCGTCTCATTCCTATTCGCTTGATCAGCGCTGCAAACCTGAGTATTGGGGGCAGTCAGCCCCAGGCAAGACAGGACAGCGAATATCGCAAGGAACCGTCGGGTTTCTTCTGTCGAAATTTGGGACACCCAAAGAATCATTCTTCTTTCCTTTTGTACGGGGTAACGACAACGGCGATTGTGCATCCTACGTTTGCCGGGATCGTAGCGAACTCTTCAAAGTCCCGTTTGATGTGTTCAGTCAGGTCAAGCGGAATGTGCATGCGATGGCCATCCATCTCGCATTGCCCGAAAATCCTCAAATGCTTCAGGGTTCGGTTTGGGATCTTTTCAGGTAGGTGTATCTGCACTTCAGCCTCGTTCTTTTTTTCCTCGATGTGGCCGTCAACTTGGCAGGGCTTTCCGTCAAGTTCGGCATGCAAGGTGATTGGGCCGTTAAACCCTCGGCGGTCTGCACGAATAAGTACAGGCAGAGTTTCGTCGTTGAACCAAACTTGACGGTGCGGCTTGTCATTGCGGATTCGCCGGTCGCCCTGCTTAACCTGAGCGAGTCGAAGTATTGTCGGCGCCAAGTCGTTGCGAATGGAGACGCAGTATTCGAATCCGATTCCAGATCGCTTAAGGACTTCGCGGATTTCAATACGGTAGGTGTCTGTTTCGGGAACGTTATATCTGAGACTGCCGCTGGGATCACGTCCAAAGTGATGGTCTCGCACTTTCTGATCATTGCGAAACAACCTCAGATCACCCACGAAGGGACCATCGGTTGATTGGAAATTGATCGTGAGTGTTTCTCCCTTGCGTGCATCAAAGGCGACGCTGTCAACCTCATCTACTGACTCAATCTTGCCGCAGAATAGGGCAGGCACCGGAATTTGTTCATTATTTGCTTCCGTATAAACAGGAAGATCCGATTTGATGAAAGTCGACAGGACTGAACTCTGGGGGACAAAACCGAGACCCGGTGCCTCGCTCATGCCGATGTGGATGACTTGCTCACAAAGAGGTGCTGATTGTGAAACGGTCGTGGCACGTACTCGTCGGGTCTCACCTCGTCGGATTGCAGCAGGACTGGTGCGACCCACTGTTGGTGTTTTGCTGACTCGTACGTGCATTCGCAGGCCTCCGCGATATTCCACATCCTTGATCGTCAGGTGGTGAGTGCCAGAGTAGGTTGCAGTCCATTCCAAGACAGGGTCACTACCGCTGATCGGGTGATCATCTGCAAACTTCAGTTCTTGTTTGTTTTGGTCCGATAGGACTAGCACGCCATCGATTGAACTGCCGATCCGTGAGCCAATGATTTCGGCAAAGAATTGTTGACCTTTCTCACACTCAAATCGAATCGTGGTATCACCGTTGCCCTGTGATTTAAGATCGATACCAAACGGTGGCTTCAGTGGAGCGTCGGCTTCAGATGGAATACTTTGGCTGGAGGGAGACGTGACGAAAAAAAGTAACGCTTGCGAGACAGAATCGGCGGTGTAGACGCGAATCGCCACAAGTCCGCCCAGCGGTTTTGTCGGAGTCAGGCGGTAACGGACACGATTGCGATCTTTGTTCTCGGGGTCCAGGATTTCAATGGTTGCAGGTGAGCTGCACCATAGGTCAGCGATCTCTCCGGATTCGGAACGAAGATTTTGACCCGTCAGCGTAATTTCGCTCGGCTCAGTTGGGTGCAACGTGACTTGATCTGAGTCTCGAAGTTCAACCGCCAAGGCAGAGGGCAATCGTGCAGAGAACGTCAGTGGCAGAATGCAACAAAATGCAAACGCTCTCATCCACGACTGTGCGGAATGCCTCAGTTGAAACCTGCTGTGCAGAATCAATCTTTCATCGTGCCACTTACCAATTTTTAAGCCCATTACGGAACCTCGACCATGTACAGGTCGAACTTGCCCGCCTGTTCACCGACGTACACCAGATGCTTCCCGTCTGGGTGCCAAGTCGGATAGTCATCGCGTTCTTCGGAATCCGTTATGCGTTGGGAGGCAGAGCCATCTATGTTCATGACATAGATTTCATAATTGCCATCACGGGTGCTTGTGTATGCAATCCGTTGGCCATCGGGTGAGACCATTGGGCGGATGTCCATCAAAGTGTTGTTCGTGAGTCGCTTTTCATCTGAGCCATCAAGATTCATCGAATAGATTTCATAATTATTCTCTCGGCTATTGGAAAATACGAGACGTTTTCCATCTGGCGTGAATGTAGGCCAATTGCTGATTCCCTGAGTTTCGTTGAGCTGTTTCTTGTCTGTACCATCGGGTTTCACTGACCACAGATGCTGTGGGCCTGTTTCTGCAAATGCATAGACAACAAGGTCACTCGCCGGAGAAAAACAGGGGCTCCGTGTGCCTCCGCGACCACTGTGGGTGATGTAGGCATCTTTTTTGCTTTGTTGTTCTCTAATCACAAGCCGTGCCGAAAGGTTTCCTGTGCACTCCGTGAAAACGATATACCGACCATCCGGCGAAAAGAATGGTTCCAGCTGATGTTTGTCACCGGAGTTTTCGAACATAGGCTCGGGGGTCGATTCATTCAGCCGAATCCGCATCATGCGAATCAAGTCCGGAGCCTCGTCATAACAATAAACCAGTTCCTTCCCTTCATCGAGGAAGCGGGGATCGCGTTTCAGGGTTCCATCATGCGTCAATCGTACTGGTTCTGACGCATTCAGCGTGGTAGTCCAGAGAATCGTGCACAGAATGATTGGATGTAATTGGAAATGTGTCATTGTTTGGCTCAGGAATCTGTCAGCTTGACTTGGGCTACAGCAGCTCATGGATCAGGCTGCCGCCATCGAGGACTTTCATTTCAGCTCGCTCTCTTGCTCCGATCCCACATAATTCGCTGATGGTTGTTCCGGCCATCAACGGGGTAATGGGGCGTGTTACCGGGTGTTCTGCCTTGGCGTCGCTTTGACCAATGCAACGTCCCGGTTGGACACCAGCGCCTGCCCATATCGAGAAGTAACAGTGTTGCCAGTGCTCTCGTGCAGCCCGGTTGCTGATCCGCGGTGTTCTACCAAACTCACCCATGGCAATCACAAGGGTGTCTTCCATCAGGCCCCGGTCATAAAGGTCGTCCAGCAGGGCACTGAATGCGCGGTCGAAAATCGGACAGTGCCGATCCTGGAGCAGTTCAAAATTATAGATGTGGGTATCCCAGCCAAAGTCCCCGTTGGGGGTAAATGTTTCGACGTACTCGCTCCAGTTGACTTGTACATAGGGAACCTGAGCTTCTACCAAACGTCTGGCAAGCAAACAGCTTTGTCCAAACGTGGTCTGGCCATATGCATCTCGCGTGCTTTCTGATTCCTGTGTCAGATCAAATGCCTCGCGTGCACCGGGTTGTGTCAGCAAGCTATAAGCTGCCTGATAGGATCGTTTCCAGTCACTGATGCGGGCATTTTCCAATTGCCTTTGGGTTTGATCCAGTTGCTGTAGAAGTTGTCTGCGATCGGTTATTCGATTAGGCGTTATTCCCGGCAGCATTTTCAGGGTTGGGATTCCGACTTTTCCCTGTTCACTGCAGCTGACCAAAAATGGGTCGTACGCTTTTCCAAGTGTGCCTCCGCCATAACCTTCGATACGTCGTGGCAAGTCCCTTGGGATTCCCTGTCCGACATAGAAAAAAGGTGGCAAGGCGTCGTGCTGTCCACGGTGCTTGGCCAGAATGGAGCCAAAGTTGGGTTGGACAGGGCCCGCGTTTTCCTCGTAGCCAGTCAGGCCGACCGTACCAGCGCCAGGATGCCCACCGTTACTGGTACGCATCGAACGGATCACACTGAATTTGTCACTGCGAGATGCCAGACGCGGAAGCAGTTCAGTAAATCGCATCCCTGTTGTTCTGGTGGGGATGGTTCCAAACGGACCGCGGTACTCCATCGGGGCATCAGGCTTTGGGTCGACCATGTCGATATGACTTGGTCCGCCCCAGAGCCAAAGCAACAAGACCGATTTTGCTTTGGCACGCCGTCTGGCTTCCTCTGTCTCGGCAAATGTCGGTATTCCGGCCCCAAGAGCAACTGGAATGCTGGCTGCAGTTTTTAGAAAGCCTCGGCGTCCGACGCCATTGCAGGTATTCGCTTTGAATTGTCCGAATTCGAGCATGCAGGGTTCCAGCGGAGGGATGGAGGAGCAAAAGGAGGCGGGGGAGGATGCGTGGATGATCGGAGGGATGCGTGGAGGCGGGCAAGGATGCACTGTCCCTTTCATTCTATTGCACCATCACTGGCAACGACTTTCAATACATTGTCAGGCAGGATAGCTCAAAAAGATAGTTCTAGGCAAAACCAGCAAATGGCGTAAAGCAGGCGTGGGGGGCAGCTTTTTTCTATCTGTTGGCAGGGGTGAAGTCATCGATAACAGCCAACTATGCCGCTATCGCCGTCTACGTTCCAGATAAACCAAGAGGATTGTTGCATCAGGCCCGGTGAGAGTCGACAATAGATGTTCCCGCCGTTTCTCCTTCCACCAGTGCCATTTCCCCTACCGAGCCTACCGATGTTGCCGAGTTACTCGTTCAATCGAAGAGGCTTTCTTCATGCGACCGCCGCGGGTGTTGTCGGGTCGCTGGCACCAAGCGATCAATGTGTTCTGCTCGGTGACGCGAACCAGCAAACACAGGGTCAAGCCAAATCCGTGTTGCATGTTCACCTCAGTGGGGGGGCAAGCCAGTTGGATATGCTTGACCCCAAGCCTGATGCTCCTGCGGAAGTTCGTGGGGAATTCAAGCCGATTGCTACGGCGGTTCCGGGGATTGCTGTTTGTGAACATCTTCCGGGGATTGCCAAGCAGATGCAGCGTTGGGCGATTGTACGCACGCTTGCACATCGTGAACACAATCATTTATTGGCGACCCACGTCGCGTTGACTGGGCGTCCTACACCCATTCCGCGCGGCGGTACGGATCTGGATCGAGTTGAGTCGCGCAACGACTTTCCAAATTTCGCTGCCGCGCTCGATTTTGTACGCCCACGAACTGACGGTATTCCAACCGCAGTCTCGCTGCCCAACTATTTCATTGAGGGACCACTCACTTGGCCGGGACAGCATGCTGGTTTTCTGGGAGCCAAACACGATCCTTGGCAGATCAACGGCGATCCCAATGATGATGCGTTCCGCATGCAGGCCCTGAGCATGCGTGAAGGCATCACTCAGCAGCGATTGCAATCCCGCCGCCAGTTGTTGGAACAACTGCAGAATCGACGCGCTGGAAATCTCAGTGGTGACGCTAGTTCGTTCCGGCAACAACAGGAAATAGCGATTAATCTTTTGACGTCAGGGAAGGTTGTCAACGCATTTGAGGTCGCCAAGGAATCCGCAGCAACACGTGATCGCTATGGTCGTAATCAATTTGGACAAAGTCTTTTGTTGGCACGCCGGTTGATCGAAGCCGGCGTTCCCATCGTGCAAGCAGCAATGGGGATCGTGCAAACGTGGGACACTCATACAGACAACTGGGGTAAATTGAAAAATAAACTGTTGCCACAATTGGATCAGGGTCTGGCTGCACTGATGGATGACTTGGAATCGTCCGGTTTGCTGCAGCAAACATTGGTTGTGGTGATGGGTGAGTTTGGCCGCACACCCAAAGTTTCCACCTTGCCGGGGCAAACTTTACCTGGCCGTGATCACTGGGCGCACACTTACTCGGGGCTCTTCGCCGGCGCGGGTGTCCGAGGTGGACAAGCCATTGGCGAAACTGATTCGCAGGCTGCTTATCCAATCACTCGATCGTATTCGCCGGCGGATTGCTTGACGACGGCTTTTCATGCGTTGGGTGTTGAAAGTGAAACGCAAATCATCGACCCACTGGATCGCCCCCATCAACTTTGTAACGGTCAGGTGATCGCGCCACTGTATACGGGGGCAGCAGAATGAAGTCGTCAAATTCAGTCCGCAGTAATTCAGTCCGCAGTGACTCAGTCCGCAGTAATTCAGTCCGCAGTGACTCAGTCAGTGCGTGCAATCACCCTCGCTTAGCTCGGCGTGAAGCGTTGCAGATTGGGTCGATTGGTCTGCTGGGGATGGGGCTCAATCATTTGACTGGGTTGCGTCAGGCCGTGGCTGCCGACAATGGGCCATTACAAGGCAAAGCGAAGTCCTGCATCTTTATTTTTCTGTCGGGTGGTTTATCGCAGCATGAAAGCTTCGATATGAAGCCGAACGCTCCCGATATGATTCGCGGTGAATTCAAACCCATTTCGACAAAAACGCCGGGGTTTCAAATTTGTGAGCACCTGCCGATGTTGGCGGAACGCAGTGATCAGTGGTCACTTTGCCGGTCGTTGACCCACGGATCCAATGAGCATTCGGCCGGCCATCACATGATTTTGACGGGGCATTCACAATTGCCTCCAGGTTTCAAGCCGAATGAACCCAGTCGCACAGATCGCCCTTCCATTGCTGCGATCGCAGGGCGTGCAACGGCATCCACCAATAACCTGCCGCCTGCTGTCGTTCTGCCGGAAAGACTTGTGCACAATTCGGGCCGAGTGATTCCCGGGCAGGACGCAGGAGAAATGGGACCGCAGCATGATCCGTGGATGATTAGAGCTTCTCCGTTTCATGCAAAGTCCTATGGTGCTTTTCCTGCGTATGCATTTGATCATCAGGAACGTGGGAATCCAGATAAGCGAGTTTTTCAGGCACCGCAGTTGAGCTTGCCTCATGGGTTGGGGATGCAACAAGTCAAAGGCCGCTTGCAGCTCCTCGAAACACTGCAAAACCAGCGACGGAGTTTGGATGGGTTCGCAGAGACACAGCAGTTTGACCGACTGCGGCAGGGAGCAATCGATCTGTTGACTGACTCGTCTGTACACCACGCTCTGGATGTTACCAATGCCGATGCAAAGTCGCTGGAACGATATGGCAATAACTCTTTTGGTTGGTCACTGCTAATGGCTCGGCGTCTGATTTCAACGGGAGTAAGCCTGGTGCAGGTGAATCTTGGAAATGATGAGACATGGGACACGCATGGGAATGCGTTTCCGCACCTGAAGAATAAACTCTTGCCACCAACTGATCGTGCACTCTCGGCCTTGCTTGACGATCTCAATGCGACTGGGGAACTGGATGAAACCTTGGTCGTGATGGCGAGTGAGTTTGGGCGAACACCGCAGATCAGTTTGTTGGAGAAACATTATGAGTCGCCAGGCCGCGATCACTGGGGAGCGGTGCAGTCTGTCTGGTTCGCAGGTGGTGGCGTTCATGGTGGAAACGTGATTGGAGCGTCTGATGCGCAGGGTGGATATCCGAGCGAACAGCCTGTGACGCCCGAGAATTTCGCTGCGACGATCTATCGTGCCCTAGGGATTCCAGACACAGCAGTTTGGCATGACGCGGCCGATCGACCCCACCAGATTTACCATGGTCAGCCAATTCCCGGTCTCACGTGAGCGATCCGGTCCTCTTATTCACTTTTTCACCTGTAGCTTTGAACGCGAGTCGTTCGCGATGACGAACCTTAAATCAATGCAATTCAAAACACCCGACTTGTGCCACATGCGTTTTACTTTCGCGATTTGCATGCTACTGATATGTCTTGTCAGTGGCTCAGCAACAGCACAGTCCATTACCGCTGTTACACCCCAGTCAGTACAGCCAGGAGTTGTTGCCAAGTTGACCGTTGTTGGCAAGGGATTCGACTCAACCCTGCGTTTTCTCACTCGCTGTGATTCGCAAATAACCATTGAATCAGTCGAGCCAGAAAAAGCGGTCATTCAATTCACGGTGCCAGCAGAGACTCCGTTAGGGCCAATCGGTTTGTGGGCAGCGACCAATGCAGGACCAGTCGCCCCCAGCATTCTCTTGATTGACGACCTGAGTGCGGTTTCGGATAACGGCAAGAATCATTCGATTGCAACCGCGCAGAAGATTCCTGCCGCAATCGCCATTGACGGCAAGAGTGATGGCGCGACGCTCGACTATTACCAGATCCACGTAGATGAAAATCAATGGATCACGGTTGAAGCACTCACGCAATGCCTCGCTTCGGCAATGGATCCTGCCATCAGATTACTGACTGTTGATGGAAAAGCTATTCTTGTGGCAGACGACGATGGTGTGGGATCTGAATGTCGATTTCGCCATCAATTCAAAGCTGCAGGCGATTATGTGGTCGAGATCAAAGATAGCGGATATGCAGCTGGCGGAAGTTATCACTTGCGGATTGGTGACTTTCCCTTGGTCAGCCATTGTTTTCCTCTTGCGGTAAAGCGTGGACAGGCGGCCACGGTCGATGTTTCGACGTTCGGAAAGCAAATTCCTGATCAACGCCAAGTTCCTCTGCAGAACGCGGTGTTCGATGAAGGTAGAAACCTTGCCTTTCGATTTGAAAATGGGCAGGCATCCGCTTGGCAATCGATTCATGTCAGTGCGGCGCCACAGTATACGGAAGGCGACGAAGCGAGTCCGTTAGTCTACCCGGTGGGTATCAACGGACGACTGGGTGTAGCAGGTGAACAAGATGAATACACAATTCAGGGGGTTAAGGATGAAACTGTTCGGTTTCGCTCAAAGACTCGCAGTCTTGGGGCAGCCACACTGTTAAAAATGCAGTTGGTGAATGATCAAGACAAGGTGGTGGCTGAGTCAAAAGTCACGGACGCGGACGAATGGATTTTTGACTACAAGTTTCCCAATGACGGATTGTTTCGCTTGCGGGCTTCGGACCTGTTGGGCCGCGGCGGTAAAGGTTTTGGTTACTTGGTGGAATTGATTCCCGCGGGCAACGTTGAGTTGTCGCTCAAACCTGATGCAAAAACCAAGGAAGAATTCGCGATTGAGCTCAAGCACGGAGCCTGTGTGCTGGACTTGCAGGTTGGGCGTTTCGGCTATGACGGCGAAGTGGAGCTTGCGTTCAGTCAGCCAGTTCAGGGCTTGCGGATTTTGAACCCGCGCGTGCCCGCAAAGGCCAAGGAAGTGAAAGTCTATTTGCTTGCTGATGAGTCGTGGAAGCCTGACAGTTCATCGCTGATAGAGCTGCGTGGAAAAGTTTCCGGCAAGGTCCCTGCAAAAGTGTCTCTCAACAGCTTGTCACTACATCGTATCAAACGCCCGCATGTTCCGTTTCCTGATGGATGGCGAGATGGAACGGTGTTGCTCAGTGGAACTGCTGCCGCTGCTGCGTATTATTCACTTGAGCCTGAGTCAGCCTGTCTCTTATACACATCTCCGAGCCCACGAGACCGAGGCTGATCTCG
>OJCR01001050.1_pt1 | contig 10796 bp, 13 predicted proteins | sample 1591611 | NCBI WGS metagenome assembly OJCR01 (sample SAMN05416815, study PRJEB24817) | seawater metagenome | isolation source: Sea water | place: Canada:Atlantic | collected 2013-07
CGAGATCAGCCTCGGTCTCGTGGGCTCGGAGATGTGTATAAGAGACAGATCACATCTTTACCGATGAGGCCCAGCTGCGTGCCAACGTCTTCAAATACATTGAAGTCTTCTATAACCGATACCGCAAACACGCCTCGCTGGGCTACCTGAGCCCCATGCAGGCCGAAGCCGAAATTCTGGTCCCCATGGGGGCCAATGAACAACCCGATGACCTAACCCGCAACTAAACCCATAACCTACTAAATAAGAGACAACCGTGTCACAAAAACTCAGGCCCGTTCATAAACCTCTCAACACCTCAGTTTCGAAATTCGAACCTGTTGACTCCATCTCACTCCAAAAATTGAAACGCGTTTTTAGTTACTTCAAAGCTTGCTGAAGCCGCCGTGCTCCTCACCGATACTAAAATGAAAAAGGCGTTCATCACCGGTATCACAGGACAAGATGGATCATACTTAGCGGAGCTTCTCCTGTCTAAAGGCTATGCGGTTCATGGCTTGGTTCGACGGGCTAGCGCATACAACCGTACTCGGATCGATCATTTGAGGACTGATGAAAACACGAAGAGCGGCCTGCTTACTCTCCATTATGGCGAACTCAACGATCTTACATCATTCCATCGTATCCTCCATAAAATTGAACCAGACGAAATCTACCACCTCGCTGGACAGAGCCATGTTGGCCTCAGTTTTGAAATTCCAGAAATCACATGTCTGGAGAACGGCATTGCTACCCTCCATCTCCTGGAAAGCTTGCGAGAACTCGACAAGAACACCCGTCTATTTCTAGCCGGAAGTTCCGAGGTGTTTGGCGCACCAACTGAAGGTCCCCAAAACGAATCTACGCCATTTCGCCCAACCAATCCTTATGGCTGTGCCAAAGCAATGGCCCTCAATCTAGGGCGCGTCTATCGTGAATCTCACGGCTTATTCGTATGCAATGGTATTGCCTATAATCACGAGTCTCCACGTCGCGGAGAGAACTTTGTTACCCGGAAGATCAGTATGGGAGCGGCCCTTCAAGCTAATGGTTCAAATATCCCCCTCGAACTAGGGAATTTGGACGGGGCGCGCGATTGGGGTTATGCGAAAGAATATGTCGAGGCCATGTGGATGATGCTCCAAGCCGAGAAACCAGAGGACTATATTTTAGCTACTGGCAATGCTTCGACGGTCCGAGAATTTGCGAAAGGCGCATTTGAAGCCGCTGGCATACCAGTGGTCTTCGAAGGTCTTGGATCTTCTGAAGTTGCTCGACGCCAAGATGATGGAAATATTGTTTTGAGAGTGTCCTCGCGATATTACCGTCCCGTAGATGCACAACACCTTAAAGGAGATCCAGGAAAAATTCGGCAGAACCTCGGGTGGAGGGCTAAGACCAGTATAGATAAACTCGCCCGTATTTTGGTCGAATCTGATTTGAGGCAATATTCGACACCTTGAACGGGCTTGGTTTTTCGGGACACGATTGTCTCTTATTTATTAGGTTATGGGTTTAATTGCGGATTAGGCAATCGGGTTGTTCATTGGCCCTATGGGGGTCAAAATTCCGGCTTTGGCCTTCATAGGACTCAAGTATCCCAGCGAGGCGTGTTTGCGGTATCGGTTGTAGAATACTTCGATATATTTGAAGACGTTGGCACGCAGCTGGGCCTCATCGGTAAAGATGTGATCGCGCACTGCGGTGGTTTTATAACGGCCATAAAACGATTCCATCGCCGCGTTGTCATAGCAGTTGCACTTACGGCTCATGCTGAGGTGCATTTTCAGCCGTCTCAGCAATCGCTGGTAGTGGTCACTGGCGTAGGTGCTGCCTCGATCACTGTGATCGGGTTTGCTCAGTTGCTTGAACAGGTTCGAGTGGTAGCCATACAGGTGGTCGCTGTCGGTGCCCATCGGCTTGAATCGCGTCTGGTAATTGCCCACCAGCGTCAACTCGTGCATCAGGCGCAGCGTGCGTTCCCAGCCGCAGTCGATTCCCTGATCGCTCAGATGCTGATGGACCGGGCGAAAGCCATAGGGACCCGCGAGCCAATCGGACTACCTCTTGGATTTATGCTTTGATCACTTCACATGCTCGCGCCTGGCCGGAACCTTGGCCTCACGCCAGCGGTAGTATCCGCTGGCGTGAGGCCCAGAGCATTTCGCTCATCTCGGCCAGATCAAACTTGGATTGGTATCGCTGCATGAACTTGAAACAGCTCACTCGTCCTTGGCGAAGTAGCTAACCGTTTTTTTAGGATCTCATTGATCCGCTTTTCCTTGGCCTGCGGCGGACTCGCCGCATCCAGTTTGGCCAAATGCTGACGGCGTCACTTGTAGAGCAGACCGGTATTCACATCCAATCGCTCGGACACCTCCGGGGCACTCAGCCCGTCCATGATCACCAATTTCGCCTCCTCGCGTTTAAACTCGGCGCTGTATCGTTTTTTTGCACTATTAAGTTCTCTTGGAGACTCCTGTGTTCATCTTTATCAGGGCCGATAAGGGGGCCTTGCTCGGTGTAGCGGCTCAGCCACTTGAGACCGATCTTACGGCTGATATCAAAGTCTTCGCATAGCTGCGTGACGTTGTAGCGGCCCGTGGCCGCCAAACTGACAAACTGTATCTTTAGGGTTCGTTGAGGTTACTTCTTTCCAACGCATACTGCCCTTTTAGATGTAACTTATGCCCCCAGACTATCTGTTACCTATGCCCCTTCCCCTTTTTGCTGCCTCCCATGTTTTCGACCATTCCACAAGGGCAATATAATCAATTCAAAGAGCAATCTAAAGTGTCTTTGGAGACGTCTAATTTATTCGATCAGTCAACAATCAAGATCTAGTATCTTTAGGCTACTTCGCGCAATTTTTATAAAAACCCAGCACTCGGTTAGATAGGGAGTGTCGGTCCTCGGATTCGGTCGCAAGCAATCCTTGCACGCGGGATTACTCGGCGAGCGCGAAACATTTTCCTACACCATCCGGTTCGGAACATTTAACAGGCGATAAACCTCCGTCTCGGGCAACGTCCACAAGATCGTCAAAGGCAGTCCGTTCAATTCGTTCGTCAAATCATCAATCTGATCCTGATTGCGCTCATCCGAAATATTCCGATCCAGGACCATCCGCATCAACTCCCTCAACTTCTCGATTATAGAAAGAAGATTGTCTCGCATTGCCATCGCATCACTCCTACCTGACTGAGAGTCAAACGCCACTCACGATATTCCAGAGCAGCAAGAGCGGTGGGGCCGGCAATCTGCTTAACGCATTTCCCTAATTCATTACCTCACTTTACACGCGAAAACCACCAAATACCAATGTTGAGGTAGCGCGTTTAACCTCTTTTCAATTCCTAGTCCGTTCGACCCCTTTTCTCGATCAAGCATTCTTCTCAAATAGGTTTCTCAATCAAACAGTATGAGTATGAACATTCTAGGGATTTCCGCCTACTACCACGATTCTGCCGCCGCTTTGCTGGTAGACGGGAATATCGTAGCTGCGGCACAAGAGGAGAGATTTACTCGAAAAAAACACGATAAAGAGTTCCCCTCCCATGCAATTGACTATTGCCTCCTTGAAGCGGGCTTAAACGTTTCAGACCTCAACCACGTTGTGTTTTATGAAAAACCCTTCCTGCACTTCGAACGCTTGTTGGAAACATATCTCGGGGTCGCTCCTACGGGTTTTCCGTCCTTTCTGAAAGCCATTCCCCAATGGGTGCACCAAAAATTATATTTACCTCGGGAATTCAAAAAGAAACTTAGAGGCGAATACCAAAAGGCATTCGCGTTCACCTCTCACCACGAATCCCACGCCGCCAGCGCATTCTTTCCATCACCATTTGAAGAGGCTGCTATTCTTACTCTGGATGGGGTCGGCGAGTGGACAACCTCGAGTATGGGACGTGGCTCAAAGAATCGGATTGAGCTAACCCATGAGTTACAATTCCCCCATTCCTTAGGCCTTTTGTATTCAGCATTTACTTATTTCTGCGGATTTAAGGTCAATTCCGGCGAATACAAATTGATGGGACTTGCCCCCTACGGAACCCCTCGGTTTGAGGAGACGATTAAGCAAAATCTCATGGATCTTAAAGCGGATGGCTCATTTCGCTTAGATCAAAGTTACTTCAACTATTGCCAAGGTCTGACCATGACCTCGCCAAAGTTCGAAAAACTGTTCGAGGGTCCGTCTCGATCTCCGGAATCGGAGATAACGCAGCGGGAACTTGATTTGGCGGCATCCGTGCAGGCGGTCACTGAGACTATCGTGCTGCGAATGGCTCAACACCTTCACGAGATCACTGGTTTAAAAAACCTCTGCCTCGCGGGCGGGGTCGCGCTAAACTGCGTGGCCAATGGACGACTTCTCCGCGAGTCTCCCTTTGAGAAAATTTGGATTCAACCTGCCGCCGGAGACGCCGGAGGAGCATTGGGAGCGGCACTTTTCGTTTGGCATCAATTGCTGGATTTTCCTCGCCAAGTGAACCCTTCCGATGCCCAGTCTGGGTCTTTCCTTGGGCCCGCCACAACGGATGCTGAAACTATCCGGGTATTGGAGGAACGACACGCCAAGTTTACTCGAATTGATGAGGAACCTGAGCTCTGCGAGCGAGTGGCCCAACTGATTGAAGACGGTAAAGTTGTGGGTTGGGTTCACGGACGAATGGAGTTTGGTCCTCGGGCCTTAGGAGGGCGAAGCATTCTTGGCGATCCGCGGCACGAGCAAATGCAGCAGATCATTAACCAAAAAATTAAGTTTCGAGAATCCTTTCGACCGTTTGCCCCGATTGTCAAAAAGGAACGCGCTGCAGAGTTTTTTGAACTCAATCCCGATGAAGAAAGCCCTTATATGCTCATAGTCGCTCCAGTCCGTCAGGAACAACGGAAGGATTCATCAACCGATTCCAGATTCTCCGGTCTCGACAAGGTTCGAGCTATCCGTTCGAACCTTCCGGCAATCACCCACGTCGACTTCTCGGCCCGAGTTCAAACTGTCGACGCGGATCGTTCCCCTCGCATGCACCGACTTCTATCCGCATTCGAGGACCGAACCGGCTGTCCAGTGTTAATCAACACCAGCTTTAATATTCGCGGTGAACCTATTGTCTGCTCCGCCGATGATGCATTCAGGTGTTTCATGGCTACGGATATGGATGTCCTAATTATCGACAATTTTCTACTTCTAAAATCCGAACAAACTGCGGTAGTTGGTGATGAGCGCACGTCCTACCTCGCACGCTTCGGCAACGACTAATCCCAATATGTCACTCATCCGAATTAAACGAAACCCATCGAGCAAAGATCTCCGTATTTTCTCATTATGCTGGTTGGGTTTCTTCGGCCTAGTTTCCCTAGCGGCTGCGCTCAACGGGGTAGACTATCTCGGTGGATATTTGGTCGTAATTGCTTCAATCGGCATATTCGGCCTAGCGTGGCCCACCACAATGCGTCTACTTTATTTGGGCGCGATTCATGTCACATTTCCCATTGGATTCGTGATCTCTCACCTCATTCTGGGTTTGGTCTACTACCTCCTAATTACTCCTATCGGGTTAACGATGCGTATCTGTGGGAAAGATCCCCTATTTCGGAAACTAGAAATTCGTCGTTCTTCTTATTGGATACAACGACAGCCAGGTATTAAATCCAGTAGCTACCTCAACCAATATTGAGCATCTTTCATGTCTACTCCTGATCCATCATTCTCCAAAGCCTCTGATCAAAAAAACCAAGGTGTATTATCAGAATTTTGGGGATTCATTCGCCACAACAAAAAATGGTGGTTAACTCCAATCATAATTGTTCTACTGCTGTTGAGTGCTTTGATTATCTTGGGCGGATCCGGCGCAGCGCCTTTCATCTATTCACTATTCTAGAAAGCGCTTATTCTTTCCAGAATTCAACCACTATGGATTCGCAGGATATTGAGGTTCCAGTATACCTAGTTCCGTAAGATTCTGATTGATCATCTTTGCGAGTATTTGAATACCTCGAGTGTTCTGGTGCCGAGGGTCCAAATATACGTTGGCATCATCCTCAAATACGTTAGTGAGATCCACGCAAAACGAGTTGCGATCACACACCAATCTCGCTTCGTCGTAGAACTCACTTACCTGGGTTAGGTATTGGAGGCCTTTTTCTTCCAACATCTCGTTTTCTTTCGGGGAGATGCTATATTCGCCATACCCTAGAATGGGCTGCAAAAAAGCGACGAACTTAATTCCGTGTTCTTTCGCAATCGCGTTCATAATACGACAATTCCGTTCCCACTGGGCCGCCGCAGAAATATCTACTTCCGTCCCCATGTTAACTCCATCAATGTGCCGCCCTGACTGGGTAAACTTACTTTCGACTAATGCCCTAGTGTTAGGGAGCAGGACCGCTCCCGAGGGCTTTGAGATACCATTGAGAAGCTTTTGCTGGTAGGGGTGCACCATCGGATGGGAACGAACGGACTGAATAAACCCCAGATCGTTGACCCCATCGAGACACACTACGACATCGGGCATTAGAGGAATCACGTCACGTATAAACTTCAACAGTTCCTGGTTCGATGAATACCCAGCCACGCCTCCATTCAATACCTGAGCCTTAACACCAGATTCCAGGAGAATCCCTGCCAACGATTGTGGCCAGTTTTGAGGATCAACAAAGTCAACCTGAGGATCTTCAAGATAGACTCCTGTCAGTGGATCAGTGGTTGATCCTCCGAGAGCTATTAACCTCAACCTTGAACTACCTCGACCTTCCATACCATACGATGCGAAACCCGTGGTTCCTTGAAGTATGGGGTGTTTATTCGGATTGTGCGCAAATCCTAGGTGAGGATCAACATATGAGACGACTAGATCATCACCCCAGTTCTGTTGATACGATGGCAGTCGTTGAGTCCATTGATCCGCATCAAATAAAAATGGTTCTGCTTCATTCTGTAGAAGAATCTTGCTCACTAACTCAATCCCCGCAATGAATATACCTACTACAATAATTCCCAGTCCCACAGTCAAAATAGGAAACCATTTTCGCGACTTATTACCTATATTATTCTTAGGCTGAGAAGATTTTTTCGAGAAAAAAAAGGACATAAATTCTATGGTTTGGAACTAAGTAATTTCAGAACCTGGAGACCTGAGTAAATTGTAAAAACTTAATTCAAAGCAGCAGAGCAAGATGGATGAAGACAATTGACATACTCAAACTCCAAATTAGCAATAATCCGGCAAGCACGAACCTCGCATTAAGCACGTATACGATACCATTCAAATTGAGAAAGCGTTTCCTCAACCCTTTTTAACATATAATTTGAGGCCTCTTTTAGGGTAGTTCATCAATTCATGAAATAATGCAGCCAATAATTAAACGAAGTCGACGCTAGGAAAACTAGTTTTAGTACGCAATTTATACCAAAATCTGCAGCCTGTCGATATTAACAATTTCCCATTTGATGGTCAAAACACTTATCCACTAGTTCGCCAAAACAGAATGAGGGGATTTTGGTCGAAATCTTGGTCGATCTACAGAATTATGAGTTAGATTCCATATCCTTGCATCCGAAGATCTCAATCTTAACCAAATATTTATCTCAAACCATGCCTCCAGAAAACAAGGCCTCGCAAATACCGTCACAAGATTTTTCTCCCGCTGTTCAAGATCGGAATTTCTTCATTTGTCTGATGCTTGGTGCTACCGTGTTTCCCTTTGCCTTCGTGCCATTAACCCAATTAATGGAACAAAGATTCGATAGCTTAGTAAATATAAGAGAAGTGCTTTTTTTACTTAGTTCTATGCACATCGCCTTGACTCCATTTTTTTATGCAGATGGGGCTATGCAAGAGCATATACACCGTCGAAGATTGAGATATTTTGTCGCAACATCTGGATGCATATTCGGCACAATGCTAGTCTTTCTATTTTTGGGTCGAGAATACATAAATTACTTTTTTATCTTTTACCATATCTGCCTCCTTTGGCATCACACTAGGCAAAACTATGGTCTTCTAGCGTTCATCGGCCTAGCGACAGACACCGGACGAGTGTCAGCTTATGAACGACAGGCACTTTATCTTGCATCATACGCCGGAATATTCGGTCTCATGCGGTTCTTCACCAAGAATACGATATTTGATGGTGCAGAGGGCCTTTTCAAGAATATAGGATTAATAGTATATGGAATCTCCATTAGTCTATTCATTGTTTCCACTATAAAAAACCGTTCGCAGTGGTCAGATATTCGTAGAGTGTTTTTCGGCGCCCTTCTAACTCTCTTCTTTCTCCCAAGTTTTCTTTTCACTGATAGAATTTCAGCATTTTCAACATTTGCCCTAGCTCATGCTCTTCAGTATTTCTTTTTCATGTATTATGTAAGTGCCTCCGGTGGTGGAACCAGCGCACTACGACGCTCAATAAAATTATTGATCACCTTCATTTGCACGAGCGTGCTCCTATTGATCATCAAAGATCATTCAATCTGGGGTGGCGCATCATGGGCATTGAATGGATTCTTTTGGGGCTTCGTCCTTTCCCACTTTGTGATAGACGCTGACGCTTGGAAACTAAGCCAACCGTTTCAGCGAGAATATATGAAGAACGCTTTTGCATTTCTATTCCAAAATAAGGGATGATTTTATTTCCGATCGATTGGTATTATGTTTAGTGTAACGAGGTACCAACAGTGCTTGGGAGCCATCATTCACTTCGCCATTGGAATTCACAAACTGAATTAATACTGTAATCGAAACTGACCAATTTGACATAGTCGATCATGATACAATTCGAATCGGTGGCGAACCGCGGTATACCCCAATCGATGCGAGGTAAGCGTCCATCTGGGCCGTATGGCTGATGGGCCGGAAACGCGGTAGAATACGTGGATGGCAATTATCGAATCAGAGCAGATCCATGTTTATAGAGGCGTGTTGGATTTGCGCAAAGGCGCGAACGGATTACGGGCACTCGTTGGCGAAACTGAGCCGGAAGTATTTTCCGTGTTTTCGAACCGGACGCGCGAGCTGCTGAAGTTTCCCTCGGTTGATGAGACGGGCCTGTGGTGTGGCGCGCGCGATTGCACCACCGGAGGTTTGCGTGGCCATAGAGTCCGAATGGAAAAGAGCAGTTGAGCCGTGAGGAACTGGCGTGGTTGATTGCGGGAGGAAACGTCAAAAAGTTACGGCTTAAGCATATTTTGGTTGGTCAATAATCCGGTCACATGATTGTATTCAGTTAGTACTTACACTGACGGAGCAAGACGGATTAAAAGCCGCACCACGATGCTGGAATCTGGGGTTTCGGCGCACGAGAAGCGGGAGCGCGGACTACTCGCTGAACTCGCCTACCTCTATGATGTGCTCCAACGCCTCCCCGGTATGACCAATTACCAAGTGCGCGACGCTAAACTTACCCCACGCGACTAGGAAACCGGCTGACGTTAGTCAATCCCTGCGCAACGGTCCCCTCCCGACGTTTACTCTGGGGGAGGGGGTGGGAGGCATCGGCTTGAATCGTCGCTGCTGATTGCCCATCAGTTCCAGTTCATGCAGCATATGCAGAGTGCGATCTCGTCCACCCCGGACCGCTTGCTCCACCAAATAGGCATGGACCCAATCGGGTAGTCATACGGAGCCCGGGGCTTGATCGCAGATCTGTTTGATATGCTCTTTGATGGCCTCGTCGGTTTGGCAACGCGTTTACGGCTTGGCCCTCCCGCCAGCGCTAGTAACCGCTGCTCGAGACCTCGAGCGCTTGCGCAGTTGATCTACTCTCAGTCTCCATCTCTTTGGGACTAGCGCCCTATTTGCCTCGGTTAGACCCTGCCAGCTCGGCCAAATGCTCTTTTCTCCAACGGTAGAGAAGCCCGGTCCTCACGTCCAACTTCTCGGACACCGCCGGCGCACTCATCCCCTCAATTATCATCAGGCGGGACGTACCAGGATAATACTCGATGCTGTATTTCTGTTTTTTCACTTCGGGTTTCTCTTTCCAAGAGACTCCCGTGTCCATTTTTATGAGGCCCGATCAATTCCGAATGGATAGATGATAGAGGAAATCGTTTCAAATCAAACTGACCGGAATTTTGACCACTGCCTTTACGACCTCAGAACATCCTGATATTTTCAACCCCGGCATGTGAGGTTCCCCCGGGAACAATAACGTGAATCTTCCCGCCCGGTTTTCAACCATACTCCACTTCGATTTCGGCGTCAAAAAATATTCAAAGTCTGAACCTAGATCGTATCCACTAGATGGGCCTAGTACACTTTGAGGAGTTGTTTCGATTCCTTCGCCTCCTTTGATGGTGCATTGGATATCGATCGTTCTTCGATGCATTTCGTATTTTCCCTTTGAGCGTTTAACCAACGGATATCGCATGACCCGAGCGTAGAAACCTTCAGTTCCCAATGAAAACACACCATCCTCGCTTTGCGGCGCCTCCGTTTTCAACCACTCGAATGCTCTAGTCCAGATTTTCGAATGTGAAAACCATGGCAACTTATCCCAATTTATTACGTCATCAACAATCACGTGGATTTTTGCGCGAAGCAGCTGTCCTGAAAATTTGATAGATTAAGATATTTAGTCATGATGGTTCGTCGGAGTCTCAACAGGTGTCTTGTGAGCATAAATACGATCCAATAACCGCATTAATATCAGCGCGTCAGTTGTGTTTCCCGTTTGGACTTTTGTTTTATTATTTATGGAATCAAAGAAGTGGCCAACTTCTGATTCCCAAGAGGTATCATTGTGGTAAACAGTTCTTTCTTCTCGGGCTGTCTCTTATACACATCTCCGAGCCCACGAGACCGAGGCTGATCTCG
>OJCR01001064.1_pt1 | contig 10693 bp, 9 predicted proteins | sample 1591611 | NCBI WGS metagenome assembly OJCR01 (sample SAMN05416815, study PRJEB24817) | seawater metagenome | isolation source: Sea water | place: Canada:Atlantic | collected 2013-07
AGATCAGCCTCGGTCTCGTGGGCTCGGAGATGTGTATAAGAGACAGGCCATGCCCCCGCCAATAATCAGGTGATCAACTTTTGAAAGGATGTTTTCGATAATGGTGATCTTGGAAGACACCTTTGCACCACCCAAAATAGCCAAGACAGGCTTTTCTCCAGAAGCCATTACTTTGTCAATGGCCGTTATTTCTCCTGCCAGCAAATGCCCAAAACACTTCTTATTTGGAAAAAACTGTGCCACCACTGTGGTTGAGGCGTGTGCGCGGTGCGCAGTGCCAAATGCATCGTTCACATAAACTGTTCCTAGCTCAGAAAGGGCTTTTGAAAAGTCCTTATCTCCTTTGGTTTCGGCTTCGTGAAATCGCAAGTTCTCAATTAATAGTACCTCGCCTTGACCCAATGCTGCTGCTTGAGCTGTGGCCTTTGAACCAACAACTTCATCACAAAAGTGTATGGCTTTGCCTAGATGTTTTTCAAGTGTAGGAACTATTTGCTTAAGACTTAGTTTAGGATCACTCCCTTTAGGTCTGCCCAAATGAGACATCAACACACAGCTCCCTCCTTGCTCTAATATATGTTGAATAGTGGGCAGCGCAGCAACGATTCTTGTGTCGTCTGTTACATTGCCGTTGTCGTCTAACGGAACGTTAAAGTCTACGCGTATCAAGGCGCGTTCCTGGCTAAATGAAGTGTTTTGTAGGGTATTCATGTGTGTGTTTTGTTTGCGCAAAAATACAATATCATCTTGGTTTGAAGTAGTCCATTTTTATAAACTGCATGTTTGTATATTTAGGCATGCTTTTTAATGCCGTATTGGGTCACGATACTCAAAAGAAATCATTGACCGACAGCCTTGCTGTCAAACGTATTCCGCACGCCCAACTTTTTGAAGGCGACGACGGACACGGGCTGTTAACCGTCGCGCTGGCCTATGCCAATGCTGTGGTCTGTGGAGATAATCCAGAAAGGGCTTCCATGCAAAAAGCAATAGGAATGGTTCATCCTGATATTCATTTTGTTTTTCCAACGGCTATTACTTCCGATGTAAAAACAAAACCCACTTCAAATGACTTCCTTGAAAAATGGCGAAGCTTTGTCTCCGAACAGCCTTTTGGATCGCTATATGATTGGATGCGCTATTTGGGCGCTGAAAACAAGCAGGGTGTTATCAATGTTAACGACGCCTTGTCCGTAATGCAAAAAGTCAGCCTTAAATCATTTGAAGGTGGGTGGAAATGTGTCATTATTTGGCATGCCGAAAAACTCACCATTGCTGCGTCTAACAAATTACTAAAGAGCATAGAAGAGCCTCCTGCTAAAACACTGTTTTTACTTTTATGTCCCGATGCCTTTCAGCTTATTGCAACCATCAGATCAAGGTGTCAACGAACCCGCTTTGGCGGTATTGAACAAAACCTTATCGCACAGCATCTGGAAAAAAAAGGTGTCGCTAAAACCTTATCCGCTGCGGTTGCTGGCCAATCAAAAGGTAATGTGGGAAAAGCGCTTGGTCTTGTAGATCAACAAAATGAACTTGCGCAATATGAAGATTGGTTTGTTGCTTGGGTGCGCACTGCTTTTCGTGCAAAAGGAAATAAAGCTGTGGTGCTAGAACTTTCTGAATGGAGTCAGTCTTTGGCGTCAAAGGGCATAGAAACGCAGAAACAATTTTTGTCGTTCGCCATACAAATGTTTCGGGCTGCGCTTATGAATCATTATAAGTTAGAGGCTGTTGCCAACTTTTATCCCAAGTCAGATTTCAAACTTGAGCGCTTTGCGGCTTTTATTCATGGTGCTAACATTTTACCCATTATTACTGCGCTTGAAGACAGCATGTATCACCTTTCCCGAAATGGCAGCCCACAAATGATTTTTACCGAACTCTCCTTTAAATTAACACGCTTACTGCACACAAAAGCATAAATAGCTTTTGTCTATTGTATTTGTGTTTTATTATAGGCGGGGTTTATTTTTTGCGCTCCTTTCTTTTGGTGCTAATCGTTTTTATTTAACTGTTCCTGTCGCTTCAGTGGTTGCGGCTAAGAAAGTCGCTTAAATCGCTTTATTTTGGCTTTTGGAGGAAAAAAGTAAGTGATGAGGTGTTTGTAGTTTGCCAGCCTTTGAAATTTGCAAACAGCCCTTTATAAAATGCTTTAATCCACGGCACTTTGGTCTTTCGATATTGTTCGGAAAGCAGCGAAATATAAAAAGCGTCCCAATACATGTTTTTTGTTTTAAGGAATTCAAAGCCTGCTTTACGCCCAAGTAACGCTATGGCGTGTTTGTTGTAGTGCCAGCGGTGGCGGGGTACGTCATAGGCAGCCCAAAAAGATTTGTAGTGTTTGGCATCCCATGATGCGGCGTTGGGTACAGCCAAAACCAATACGCCTCCCGGCTTAAGGGATTTATAAAACGACGCCAAGGCTTCACTGGGCTTATTTATATGTTCAAAGACATGCCAAAGTGTTATGACATCAAATTGGTTTTCTTTTAGCGGCACGGACACCGTACTAAGCTGTCTTTGCTTGAGGATTTTAGTTGCGCTTGGAGAGGTGTCATAAACACAAACCCGCCATCCCTCTTGTTGAGCGGCTAGGGCAAAGTCGCCATTGCCTGCGCCGTAATCCAACATTTGTCCCTTAGTCGGAAAATGACGAATCCAGTTGAGTTTTGATTTGATATTACGCCGCTTAACCCATGCATAAACTTTAGCTTTAAAACTAATGGCTTGGGTTTCGTGTGAGGCATATCCTGTTTTGGGATAATATTGTTCAAGTTCCGCATCGCTGAGTTCGGGAGTGGTTTTTAGCGCCGTCGTTTCCTTGTCCAAAACTAAATCAAAGCTGGACTTGCTGACGAGGTGATCGATAACAGTAAATGGTTTCACGTGGAACAATTAACGGCCCATATACACCAACAAGACTGACAAATCGCTTGGTGATACACCGCTAATGCGTGAGGCTTGTGCTATGGTTACGGGTTGGATTTTGTTGAGTTTCTGTCGCGCTTCTATGGATAGGGATTTTACCTTTTCATAGTCAAAATCTTTTGGAATCGGCACGTGCTCTAAAGAAGAGAGTTTGTCTGCTTGCAATTTTTCCTTGGCAATATAACCTGCGTATTTAATTTGTATTTCAACCTGCTCTAAAGTGGCGGTGTCAATGGCTTCTTTAGCCACAAAGTCGCTAACAGTGTTAAGCGTGAGGAAGTCTGCAATTGTTAGATTCGGACGGGCCAACACTTTTCCCATTTTTAGGGATTGCTTTACCGGGTTTGACTCTTTCTTTGTCAGAATGGGGTTGATGTCTTCAGGCACTACGCTTGTTTTTTCAAAGAAGCGCAACAAGGCCGAAGTCTTTTGTGATTTAGTTTCTAACAGACGCATACGCTTGTCAGAAGCAAGACCCATATCGTGAGATCTGGGCGTAAGGCGAAGGTCTGCATTATCTTGTCTCAACAAGGTGCGGTATTCTGCCCTTGATGTAAACATACGATACGGCTCTTCAGTGCCTTTGGTGATAAGGTCGTCAATTAACACGCCGATATAAGCCTCTTCGCGGCTGAGAATAAAAGATTCTTTTTGTACGACATGGTTGTGGGCGTTGATTCCAGCCATGATGCCTTGTGAGGCCGCTTCTTCATAGCCTGTAGTACCGTTGATTTGCCCTGCGAAAAACAAGCCTGAGACAAGCTTGGTCTCCAAGCTGTGTTTGAGTTGCGTGGGTTGGAAAAAATCATATTCAATGGCGTAGCCCGGTCTAAAAAACTTAACCTTTTCAAAACCAACAACAGCTGAAAGCGCCTTAAACTGGACTTCTTCTGGAAGCGATGTTGAGAAGCCATTTACATAAACCTCTACCGTGTCCCAGCCTTCCGGCTCAACAAACAATTGATGTCTGTCTTTTTCGGCAAAACGGTTGATTTTATCCTCTACCGATGGGCAATAACGGGGACCTATACTTTTAATTCGTCCGTTAAACATGGGGGAACGATCAAAGCCTTCTCTGAGCAAATCGTGAACAACGGGACTGGTATACGTCATATGGCAGGACCGCTGGGTTTTTAGCGTGTGGCTGTCGTCTAAATAAGAAAATTTAGAAGGGTTACTGTCGCCGGGCTGTTCTATCATCTTGCTGTAATCCAAAGACCTTCCGTCAACCCGGGGTGGTGTGCCTGTTTTCATACGACCAGAATTAAAACCTCTTTCTATTAGTCGTTCGGTGAGGCCAAAAGAAGCGCTTTCGCCTGCGCGACCACCTCCAAATTGTTTCTCGCCAATATGAATAAGACCATTAAGAAACGTACCGCTTGTTAGTACCACAGATTTCGCTTTAATTTCAATGCCTAGTGAGGTAACAACTCCTGCAATGCTGTCCTTTTCAAAGAGGAGGTCTGTGACCATTTCTTGGTAAAAATCAAGATGTTCCGTTTGTTCTAATTTGTTGCGCCAGTGCTGTGCAAACATCATCCGATCGGATTGAACGCGCGGGCTCCACATGGCAGGGCCTTTAGAGCGATTGAGCATTTTGAACTGAATGGCCGATGAGTCTGATACAATTCCGCTATATCCGCCTAGTGCGTCTATTTCTCTAACAATCTGACCTTTTGCAATACCGCCCATGGCAGGGTTACAGGACATTTGACCAATGTTTTGGAGGTTCATGGTAATAAGCAGGGTGGTGGTGCCCATATTGGCTGCGGCAGCTGCAGCCTCTGCGCCTGCATGCCCACCACCAACTACAATTACGTCATAAATATCACGAAACATGGTTTTCCTTGTTTTGTTCCACGTGAAACAATTTTATACACGCTTGCTCTGCGCTCCGCATGTCTGCTATTTGAAATTCTGTTTTATCCTTAAAACCCAAACAATGTAAGAGTCCATGAGACATAACACGAAGGAGCTCTTCATCAAAAGGAACATTCTGCTCAACTGCGTTTTCACGAACACGCGTTACAGAAATGGCAATGTTGGCAGAAACATCTTTGCCAACGGTGTCGTCAAAGGTAATGATGTCAGTTAACGTATTGTGGTTCAGGTATTTAAGGTTTAATTCGAGCAAGGCTTCGTCATCCATAAAGGCATAAACAAGCGTCAGAGCCGTTGCGTTATGCTGGTTTGCACATTTTGTAAGCCAGTTGACAAACATTTGTTCGTCAACAAGAACAAAATCTGTTTGGTATGTAAAATCCACCGATGCATCCATGGCGCAAATATATTCAATTAGAGTTGTAATAAAAGATGAATAGTCGTTGTATCTTTGACAAACTATTATGTCTATACGCGTTCGTTTTGCACCTAGCCCTACCGGCCCCTTACACATTGGGGGTGTTCGCACGGCACTATACAACTATTTATTCGCTAAAAAACACGGAGGTGTGTTTATCCTAAGGATTGAAGATACCGATCAAAACCGTTTTGTGGATGGGGCAGAAGCCTACATTACAAAAACGCTTGATTGGTTGGGCATAAGCCCAGACGAAAGTCCAAGCAAACCGGGAACTGCTGGTCCGTACCGACAAAGTGAGCGAAAGGACGGCTACCTAAAATATGCTAAGTTATTAGTAAAAAACAGCAGTGCTTATTTGGCATTTGATACAGCAGATGAGCTACAAAGCCTCCGCGAAGCGGCTGAGCAAAAGGGCGGGCGCTTTATCTATAATTGGGAAAACAGGAATCGCCTTAAGAACAGCTTGTCGTTAAGTGCTGACGAAGTCGCTGAGCTAATTGAAAACAAAGCTCCTTATGTCATTCGGTTCAAAAGTTATGAAAAAGGGAGAGACAAGTCATTGTCTATGATTGACAAAATTCGAGGAGACGTCGTGGTTGACACTTCTTTGTTAGACGATAAGATTATTGTAAAACAAGACGGCATGCCTACATATCACCTCGCTAATGTAGTAGATGATCACCTAATGGAAATCAGTCATGTGATTCGGGGAGAGGAGTGGTTGCCTTCAATGGCGCTGCACGTGCTTTTGTACAACGCTTTTGGTTGGAAAACACCTGTTTTTGCACATGTGCCGTTGATTTTAAAGCCTACTGGAAAAGGAAAGCTTTCAAAGCGGGATGGCGATAAATTCGGTTTTCCTGTATTTCCATTGGAATGGGACAAAGAGACGCCAGGTTTTAAAGAGGCTGGTTATTTGCCGGAGGCGCTTGTAAATTATTTGGCTTTATTGGGGTGGAACCCTGGTGGTGAAGAAGAGCTTTTTTCTTTAAAAGAGTTGGTGGCGTTATTTTCGCTTGAGGGCATAACCAAGGCGGGGGGGCGATTTGACCCCGAACGCTGTAAATGGTTTAACCAACAGCACCTCCATAAAGCAGATTCAGCGCTTGTTGAATCCTCGCTTGCTCAACTACTTCAGCAAAAGGGCATAGACAATGCGTCGGTTTCAACAGCTGATGTCGTGGGCTTGGTACAAGATCGGCTAACACTACTTACTGACCTTTGGGATGAAGCGTATTTCTTTTTTGTTGCACCTGTTGAATACGATGAGAAAGCAGTGCGAAAGCAGTGGAAAGAGGAAACGCCTCAGATCTTATCTGCTGTGATGAATAGTATAGAAAATGCTCACGACGCACAGGCAGAAACCTTAAGCGCCGGCATAAAGTTATGGGCAAATGAAAACAACATAAAACTAGGCATGATCATGGCGCCCTTGCGAATTGCGTTGGTTGGTGCGCTAAAAGGCCCTGATGTGTTTGCTATTTGTAGTGTTTTGGGTAAGGCTGAATGCGTGAAAAGAATTGCTTCTGCTATTGACAAAAATTAGCGCAATTTTTCTTATCTTATGAGTGAACTTTTAAAACAACTTTTATGGATGTAATATTCAATGCTGCCATTGGCTTCGGTATAGTACTGCTGCTGTTTATGGCTGTTTTTATAGTAACGCAGCAAACCGCTGCTGTGGTTGAACGCTTTGGTCGTTTTCAAAGCATTCGCCAATCAGGGCTTCAAATTAGAATCCCACTTGTCGACCGTATCGCAGGTCGCTTGAGCCTAAAAATTCAACAACTTGATGTAATTGTAGAGACCAAAACCAAAGACGATGTATTTGTCAAACTAAAAGTGTCTGTGCAATATATGGTAATCAAAGACAAGGTGTATGATGCCTTCTACAAGCTTGACTACCCACATGACCAAATTACTTCATACGTATTTGATGTGGTGCGCGCAGAGGTGCCTAAAATGCGCCTAGACGACGTGTTTGAACGCAAAGACGACGTTGCGATTGCTGTTAAGTCAGAGCTTAACGATGCCATGATTAACTATGGGTATGATATTATCAAAACCTTAGTTACAGACATAGACCCCGACCTACAAGTAAAAGAGGCGATGAACCGTATTAATGCTTCGGAGCGAGAGAAAATTGCAGCGCAGTATGAAGGAGATGCCGCCCGTATTTTAATTGTTGAAAAGGCAAAGGCAGAGGCAGAGTCTAAACGACTACAGGGACAAGGAATCGCCGATCAGCGTCGTGAGATTGCCCGTGGGTTAGAAGAGTCTGTTGAGGTATTAAACAAGGTGGGGATAAACTCGCAAGAAGCCTCCGCATTGATTGTTGTAACACAACACTATGATACGCTACAGTCAATTGGGGAAGAGACCAACTCTAACCTAATTTTATTGCCAAACTCGCCACAAGCGGGGTCAGACATGCTTAACAATATGGTGGCGTCATTTACGGCGAGCAACCAAATTGGCGAAGCCATGAAGAATCATAAAAAGAAAAAAGATGCGGGAGAGGCGTAAGCCTTAACGCGTTAAACATAAAAAACCCCGGCCTTGTGTTGGGGTTTTTTGTTACAGGTTAATATTGTGGGCAAGAGACACCAAAAACACCCATTTTTTCATGGTGGGAAACTGCCAGTGCATGATCCCTGTGTTTAACTTTAATGCTTGAGAAAGTTTGTTTGATACTTGAGCGGTAAATCTGTTTTGATTAAACCCTGATCCAGAGTTCTGAAGGAAGATTTCTTCGCTTAGACTAACCGTTAGTTTTGCTGTAAGCGGTAGACTTGCTGTGAGGCCAAAACGATAGCGAAGCTGCAGGTCTTTATTGATCCAGCGTTCTTCTACAAAAACCGTGTTGGTAAAACGTACTTTGTTGAGCTGAGTCGAAAAGGCTAATTTTTGATATGCGCCATCTTCATTGATCGCGGCAATTTTTCTATAGCCTGCCGAAAGGGTTACGTTGGGTGCAAGCGCACTGCTAAAGCCGGCGGTAAACAGCGCTTGATCTTTTGCCAAATCTAAGTCAAAACTGCGGTGTTGGTATTGCAAGTCGATGCTAGTATTGCTGTTTATTTTGAGTTTGTTCTTGTAAATCAACCAAGAGCCAACATCTGTTTGGGCGTGAGTGCTTAGGGCGAAAAGGGAACAAAGAATAAAAAGATTATATTTTAACATCTTCGGCGTATTTAATCAGTAATGGATTTTTGTCTGTACGTGCTTTTATAATAAAATCAATCGCCGCAGCGTCTAGTACTGCAGCTGTTTTTTGATGTGCTGCAAGTACTATGGCAACAGCTATGCGGGTGCCTGTTTTCTTTGCAGCTGTATTATAGAGTGGAGCTAATGCTGCCGCAGGAATATCTTTAGCCAATGCCGCAATTTGGTCGGCGGCGGCTTCCTGCTTTTCTGCATTAAAAGAGGTAAACTTTTTGCCTAGTTTACGAAGTGTATCTAATGGAGAAGCGACGTGTGTTTGTTGTGGTTGCTGTTGTGGTTTTGACTGTTGTTTAGACCAAGTGTCGCGCAACCCAACTGTTTTATTAAAAACATTTAGTCCGTCAGTGCTGTCTTGATCACAAACAAAGTACCCCAACCGTTGAAATTGGAAGTGGTCTCCGGCTTTTACCTCAGCCAACATCGGTTCTGCGAAAGCTGTTTGAACAGACAGGGAGTCTGGATTTAGCTGTGTCATAAAATCAACCTCCTTGTCTCCATCGGGGCTTGGGGTTTTAAACAAACGGTCGTATTGGCGTACGGATATTTCTTTAGCATCCCCTGCAGAAACCCAATGAATGGTTGCTTTTACTTTGCGTTGGCTTTCTGGACTGCCGCTGCCGCTCAAACTTTTAGGGTCATACGTGCAATGCACGGTCTCAATGTTTCCTGCTGCGTCTTTTTCTAAAGATTCGGCCTTGATAATATAAGCACTTTTTAACCGTACTTCTCCGCCTATTTTTAGTCTAAAAAACGAGCCGCTCGCTTCCTCGCGAAAATCTTCTTTTTCAATATACAGCGTGTTGGAAAACGGAATTGTTCTCGTGCCAGCATTTGAATCTTCGGGATTGTTGTCTGTGGTAAGGTTTTCTTTTTTTCCTTCAGAATAATTGCTAATCACCACTTTTATGGGGTTTAAAACCGCCATGGCGCGGGTAGCTGTCTTGTTTAAATCCTCACGTACGCAAAACTCCAACAAAGAAGCATCAATAACATTTTCACGTTTTGCAATACCAACAGTTTCGGCAAACTTCCGTAAAGAGGTAGGGGTATAGCCACGTCGGCGTAGTCCGCTTATGGTGGGCATGCGCGGGTCGTCCCATCCGTTTACTTTTCCGTCCACCACCAGGCGTTGTAGCTTGCGCTTGCTGGTGATTGTATAGTTCAAGTTGAGTCGGGCAAACTCCCGTTGTTTGGGTCGCAATCCGTTGTTGACCAACAGATCTAAAAAAGCGTCGTATAAATCGCGGTGCGGCTTAAATTCTAGTGTACACAAGGAGTGTGAAATTTGTTCAATATAGTCTGACTGGCCATGGGCCCAGTCGTACATGGGATAAATACACCAAGCGTCTTTTGTTCTGTGGTGGGCCTTGTGCATGATGCGATACAAAATAGGGTCGCGCAACAGCATATTAGGCGAAGCCATGTCTCCCTTAAAACGAAGAACATAGGAGCCTTCTTGATGTTTTCCTGCTTTCATTTCCTCAAAAAGCCGAAGCACTTCTTTTGGGTCTTTATTGCGATAAGGACTGGCACTTCCGGGGGTGGTAGGGGTGCCTTTTTGGGCGGCAATTTGTTCTGGGGTTTGCGCATCTACATAGGCGTGGCCTTCATTGATAAGCTGTACTGCCCAAGCATAAAGTTGATCAAAATAATCCGACGCATAACACTCTTTGTCCCATGCATATCCAAGCCAAGTGATGTCATCTTTTATCGCATCGACATAGTGTTGCTCCTCTTTTTCGGGGTTGGTGTCGTCAAAACGAAGGTTGACAGGCGCATTGTATGCGTTACCAAGCTCGAAATTTAAACACATGGCCTTGACGTGGCCTATGTGTAAATAGCCGTTAGGTTCGGGCGGAAAGCGAAAACGCAACAAAGAGGGGTTAAGCCCCGCGTTGATGTCTTCATCGATTATGTGTTCAATAAAGTGTTTCGCCGTTTTTTCCTGCATCGAAAAATGTTTGCGACAAAGGTAATTATTTAGACCAACTCCGTTGTTTAAGTTTTTATATTTGACACATTATGGGAAAAGTATATGTAGAAAACATTCAGGTCTATGCTTATCACGGTTGCTTGCCTGAGGAAACGCTCATTGGCAGCGACTACCGCGTGGATGTCTGGGTAGAAGGCGACTTGTCTGTTTCTTCCGTTTCGGACCAACTGGCAGATACCATTGATTATGTAACGCCTGTCTCTTATACACATCTCCGAGCCCACGAGACCGAGGCTGATCTC
>OJCR01001068.1_pt1 | contig 10666 bp, 8 predicted proteins | sample 1591611 | NCBI WGS metagenome assembly OJCR01 (sample SAMN05416815, study PRJEB24817) | seawater metagenome | isolation source: Sea water | place: Canada:Atlantic | collected 2013-07
ACGAGATCAGCCTCGGTCTCGTGGGCTCGGAGATGTGTATAAGAGACAGAAATGACTCTCTTCAATACCGTTGAACCGGTTCCTTAAAGAAACCGACGACTTGCTTCTCGAATCCTAAATGCTGAGGTGCTAGGCTGTTGGGCCAGTTGGATTGGGATTGATGGCGAAATTCACGTTTTAGTGGCATATGTTCCTCTGAATCGATGCTCAGATTCGCTTGTTGGGCCTGTTCCCTTGCAGTGGTTTCCTGGCAACTTACATCGCTACAAATAAATCCCCAACCGCTGCGGCTACAGCATCAGCAATTAGGTGCGGTGGCGAGTAGTATTGGTACAGCGACAAGATATTTACCTTCAAGAGTTAAGCAACACGCGAATGTCCAAATCGAAATCCAAAAACGTTAAATCAGGCAAGCCGACCATGGCGTCGGTTGCCGATCGGTTTGATTGTTATCAAAAATCGGTCCAAACACCGGACCACGAGGTGGTGTTCTTTGAACAGGCCTATCGGGATGCGTACAAATCCAACCCTGTAGACCTACGCGAAGACTTTTGTGGAACTTTTGCAATCTGTTGCGACTGGGTCGCATCCAAATCGAAACGAACGGCCATCGGTGTCGATTTGTGTTCAGAGACGTTGCAGTGGGGGCGTGATAATAATCTCGCAAAGTTAAACAAGTCTCAAAGAAAACGTGTGCGACTGATTGAGCAGGATGTTCGAAAGCGAAATCGACCCGCCGCCGATGTCCTTGCTGCACAGAACTTTTCGTTTTGGATTTTCAAGACACGTGAAGAAGTGATTGAGTATTTCAAAATTGCCCGTTCCAACCTCAAGTCCAAGGGGGTGATGGTGATGGACATGATGGGTGGTGGCGAGTGCTACGAAGAAGGGCTCGTCGATAAACGCAAGATCGTCAAAGGTAAGAAGGGCTTCAAGTATCATTGGGAGCAGATGAGTTTCAACCCGATTACAGCGGATGCCAGCTTTGCGATTAGTTTTAAGTTCGCGGATGGCAGTAAATTGAAGCGGGCTTTTGAGTATCACTGGCGGTTCTGGACCATTCCTGAAGTGCGGGAGATGTTGGCAGAAGCCGGGTTTCGTGAGAGCCACATCTACTGGGAAAACGATGATGAAAGTGCTGACGACGAAGAGTACAGTACTTGGGAGCGTCAGGAACAAGCGCCGAGTGATGCAAGTTGGATTTGTTACATTGTTGCTGTGAAGTGAATTCGAAATTTGAGGTAGCGGTTGTGAATAAACCATTAAAGTTGAATTTGACCAGTTGGTTGGCTTTGGGTGCATGTTGGTTGGGTATGATGCCCTGTGCTGTAATGTCAGCCGAGAATATCGAAGCAACTAAAAACTTTCAACGCGATCGTTTGGTTGCTTGGTGCATCGTGCCCTTCGATGCACAAAAGCGAACGCCATCGCAACGAGCGGAAATGGTCGCCAAGATCGGTATGGCACGTGTTGCTTACGATTGGCGAGCAGAGCATGTGCCGACGTTTGAGGCGGAAGTTGAGGAATACAAAAAGCACGGTATCGAGTTTTTTGCGTTTTGGAGCTGGCATGATTCGCTCGAGCCTTTGATTGCCAAGCATGGCATTCGGCCTCAGATCTGGCTGATGATGCCAGCAGTTGCAGACAAACCTGATTCTGAAAAGGTGAAGGCAGCGGCAGAGGCTCTCCTTCCGATGGTTGAGAAAACAGCCAGACTCGGTCTTCGTCTCGGCTTGTATAACCACGGTGGTTGGGGTGGTGAACCGGAGAACCTTGCCGCAGTTTGCAAGTATCTACATCAGCATCACAGCGCTGAACATGTCGGGATCGTCTATAATTTTCACCATGGTCACGAACATATTGTTCGTTTTCCGGCAGCGTTCGCAGCAATCAAGCCGTATCTGCTTTGCCTGAATTTAAACGGCATGGCTGACCCCTCTCGCGTGTCTGGAAATCAAAACAAGATCCTGCCGATTGGGCAGGGGGTGCACGAACTCGATATGGTTAGGGAAGTATTGCGTCAGGGTTATCAAGGGCCGATCGGAATCCTTGATCATCGAAGTGATCTGGATGCAGAGCTATCACTAACGCAGAATTTAAAGGGTTTGGATGTGTTGGTGAGTGAGTTGAAATAGGGCGAGTCCCCTTGTACTCGGCAATCAGTCTTGAAGGGAGAATCTTCGATGCGTTATCTGGTTGGTCTTTGCCTTGCATTTGCGGTGAATCTGGCTCATGCACAGGCTCCGGTAATCTTTCAAGATGGCACCGCTCAGGATCAGCGGTTGGGTGATTTGAAGACTCTTAATGGGTTTTTCCCTTTCAGGCCTGTGGGTGATCTCGCAGCCTGGAAGCTGCGACAGCGCGATATCAAACGTCGGGTCCTCGTGTCACAGGGATTATGGCCACTTCCAACCAAAACCACGCTGAACGCAGTGATTCATGGCCGTGTTGAGCGAGATGATTATGTAGTCGATCGCGTCTTCCTTGAATCGATCCCGGGAAACTACGTGACTGGTAGTCTGTATCGGCCAAAGAATAAAACAGGGCCGTTCCCGGTCATCCTTTCTCCACACGGACATTGGAAAGATGGACGCTTCTACGATGCCGGTTTGGAAACCGTCAGCAAGCAGATAAAAACGGGAGCTGAGAAATTTAAACAAGGTGGACGCTTTCCACTGCAGGCTCGCGCAGTGAAGTTGGCACGCATGGGCTGCATCGTGTTTCACTATGACATGACGGGCTATGCAGATGCGGTTCAACTTGGGCACCGGCCCGACCGTTGGGACCATCTTGATAGTTCAGATAATTGGGGCTTCATGAGTGTTCAAGCAGACTTGCGATTACAGAACATGATGGGATTACAGACTTGGAACTCGATCAGGGCTGTTGATTTCGTATTGCAGTTGGATGACGTCGACCCAACTCGGGTGGGTGTAACCGGAGCCAGTGGTGGTGGCACGCAGGCGATGATTCTTGGCGCTATCGATGAGCGTATTGCTGCATCAATGCCGTGCGTCATGGTTTCTACTGCTATGCAAGGCGGTTGCACCTGCGAGAACGCACCGCTTTTGCGAATAGATCAGGGGAATATTGATATAGCAGCGGCAACTGCGCCGAGGCCGCTGGGGCTTACCGCGGCTGATGATTGGACTGTGGATCTGGAAACCAGTGGTTTTCCTGACCTCAAGCATGTTTATGAGCTGATGGGTGTCGCGGACAAGATTAGCGCCGTATTTCACACTCGGTTTGGCCATAACTACAACCAGGTCAATCGGGCTGCCATGTATGCGTTTTTTAATGAACATTTTGAGCTGGGTTGCGAGTCGATCATGGAAGAAGACTTTTTGCCATTGAGTCAAAGTGAGTCGACTGTTTGGAGTAGCGCTTACCCGGAACCGTCTGGTAATCAAATTGGCGATCTGCATGAGACCAGACTACTTGCCATGGCCGCAAAGGATTCAGATAGCAATATCAATCGTTTGGTATCTGAATCCACCGAGGACTTGCAATCCTATCGCGAGGTAATCGGTGGCGCGTGGGAGACAATACTGGGACGTCGCGGTGATCAGGTGGGGATAGTCAATTACAACGAGACATCCGTTACCAAGATGCCACAGGTTGAGATTCATAAGGGTTTGGTCCGGAATGTTACTCATGGAGAAGAGATTCCTGTGCTGCGATTTGTGCCCCCACAAAAAACCGAAAATCGTGGCAGTGTACTCTGGGTTACAAATGACGGAAGCAAAGCTGTCATCACTGATGGTAAAGCGACTGAGGAGATCCTGTTACTTGTGAAGGCTGGGTATACCGTAGTTGTGCCAAGTTTGTTTGGGCAAGCCGAACTTGCGGCGGCGACCGAGGAGCAATCGCAGCGAATGTGGTTCCAACGGGGTGGAGAAAAAGGGTGGCATAAGTTTTCGGGGTACACCTATGGTTTCAACCATTGTTTGTTTGTCCAACGCGTGCATGACCTGCTCTCGGTGATCATGCACGCACGAAGCGACGGTGATGTTTGCATGATTGGGCTTGGGAAAGTGGCTGCACCCTTGGTCGCGGCCGCATGTAGCCAGGCAAACACAATGGTGAAACGATGCATTGTCGATCCGCGTGGATTTAACTTTGTATCGGTTAAACGTCATGACGATCCGATGTTCGTTCCTGGCGCCGCCAAGTACTTAGGTTTTGATGGACTGCTTTCTTTGGCGTTTCCTGCTTCACTCGTCATCGCGAACGACGACTGTCCAACAGCAAGAAATATTTACGCGGCGAGCAAGGCAGCCGATCGCCTAACAATTCTGAATCATGACATTGCCGCGAATGATCTGCTCACGCAGTTGCAATTTGAGGATTAGTTCGGTCGCCGAGACATTTGCTGCTCGCGCGCAGCCGCAACGCGGTTCATTTCTTCTCGCTCCGGCTTCGAGGCGTTTGCCCAAGCAGAAATCTCCTGTAGGTCTCGGTGGCACCCCACGCAAATCCCACCCTCGTTGAGTGTGCAGACTCCGATACATCGGGAGGCGTGTTTAGGTCGTGTCGATGAATCTTTCATGTGACTTTCCCGTGGATATTTGTTCCTCAGATTGTCGTGGTATGTCAAGACAGCGGATCTGCCTGAGCGTTTGGTTGCATGTGAGGTGGGTTTTTCCCTTACCGAGAGGGATCCGTCGGCAAATGAGCTGCATTCTATTACCTCTGCCGATAGTCTGGTCGCAGCCATCGTGATAATCTGTTGTTCCCCCACATTCTCGGTTTTTCAAACTATTCCCCGCCTCGATTTTCACAGAGAAATGTCAATGCTTTTCAATCGACTGATCGTTTTGTTCTCCTTGTGCAATATCGCGAGCTCGTCCGCTTTTACAGCCGAGGACTGGCCAAGTTTTCGTGGTTCCACAGGGGATGGGGTTGTTGCTCAGGCCTTGCCGGTTGAGTGGGGTGGAGAAAAGAACATCGTCTGGCGAACCGAGATTCCGGGCGAGGGATGGTCATCACCTGTGGCGGCTGGCAATCGTATTTACCTGACTGCAGCGGTTCCTGCTGGCGGAGGTGAGGCGGATCCAAAAAATCAGGAGTTCACACTTTCCTTGATCATCATTAATGGTACGTCGGGTGAAATTATAAAGACGGTTCCGATCATGGAGCAGACAGGCGACCGGCCAGCTAGGATTCATCGCAAAAATAGTCACGCCAGCCCAACGCCTATCATTGATGGTGACAAAATCTATGTGCATTTCGGATACCAAGGCACGGCATGCTTGTCTTTGAAGGGTGACATATTATGGAAAAATCGTGATCTGTTTTTTAAACCGACCCACGGTAACGGCGGCAGCCCAGTGTTGGTTTCCGGAAATCTGATTTTTACGTGTGATGGTGACAAGGAACCAAAAGTTGTCGCGTTGGATGCTTCAAGCGGCAAGCTTGCGTGGTCGACCCAGCGACCGGTTTCAGCCAAGAAAACGTTTTCATTTTCTACCCCGACAGTGATTGAAGTTGATGGTGAGATGCAGGTCATCGCACCAGGCAGTGACTGTGTGCTGGCACTCGATCCCGCGACAGGAGAAATAATTTGGGACGTACGCTACGTTGGCTACTCGGTGGTTCCAAAGCCGATTTATCACCGTGGTTTGGTCTTCATTTCAACGAGTTTTGACAATAGCAAAATGTTGGCTATTCGACCGACCGGGAAAGGTGAGGTCACCGAGACTCATATCGCTTGGGAGCTTGATCGAAATGTTCCCAAGACACCTTCAATGGTTGCCCACGATGGCTTGGTTTATTCGATCAGTGATGATGGCATCGCTACGTGCGTCGAAGCTGAAACTGGAGAGTTGGTTTACCGAAAGCGAATAGGAGGAAATTATTCTGCATCGCCGCTGCTGGCCGATAATAGGTTGTACTTCACTAGTGAAGACGGAATGACGACTGTTGTACGAGCTGGAAGAGATTTTGAAGAGCTCGCTGCGAATGTTATCGAGGAGAGGACACTGGCATCGCTCGGAGTGCTCGGTGATTCAATTCTGATCCGTACTGGGTCAGCGTTGTATCGTATTCAGGAATGATCGGCGCTACATTGCTTTGGGGGCCATTGATCGGTACTCGCCGGGTGACATTTCTGCCAGCTTTTTGAATTGTCGATAAAAAGTTGATAGGTCCCGGAAACCACATTCGAAAGCTATTGAAGTGATTGGGAGATCTGTCTGAATGAGGCGTCGTTGAGCATGTTCGATGGCAAGGCGGCGGGTGTGTGAAAGCCACGTCTCCCCTGTCAATTCATGAAATAACTGAGTAAAGGTGCGTCGTGGAATCCCCAGCTGTTGACTGGTGGAATCAATTGATAATTCCTCGAAAAATCGTTCCGGAAGATCTGCGATGTACCGTTGTAGTACAGCTCGATCATTACCATCGGATTGTAGGGTCGTTTGTGGTTTGGATTCGACTTCCAAAACATGCTGCAACAGTCGCAGGGCGTCAGCAACCATCGAGATGGATGTGGTGGTGGTTGGTTTTTGCTGTGAGTGGATCAAACTCCGAAGAAGAGATGTGATCCGGTTGGTGAATCCGTGGCGGTGATGTTGGAGTCGGATAGTTAGCGATTCGGTCAAGCTGGGTTCAAACCCGAGCAGTTGCGTCGCAATGCAGCAGACATACAGACTGGCTGCCGCGGCGGTATCGTCGATGATACGATTGCGCGTGTGGGGTGGAATGACAAGTACATCATTGGCATTGAAATCATGAATCTCATCACCAATATGGAACTCTCCCCTGCCCTTCCATACGTAGACAATTTTGGCAAACTCATGAGTACGCCAATCCATTGCAAATGTTGGGCTGTGATGACTTTCCAGTACCAAGACGCCCCATGGGGGGAGGTCCTCAGGAAGGGCACGGTCGGTGAGTTGATAATCCAAGAGTGACATCGTTGCCTGTTTTGCAAGGTTCGCATCTGCCCAATTCACCAAGACACTAGGTGCGGTCCAAAGTACAGTTCAAAGTAATGTTTTTTTGTTACGGGTAAAATAGCATGACTGAAATAATTGATCCCTCGAAACTGTTGCAGCCTCGCCGCAAGATTACTGGCGTTTCTGCCATTCTATTGCCGTACCATGCGGAGGGACAAGTCGATTGGCAAGGCTTCGATGATCACCTGCATCGCACGCTTGAAGCTGGCTTGGTTCCGGCGGTCAACATGGACACCGGCTACGGCAATCTGATTGATGATGCTGTTCGTGAAGAGGTGTTATGCCGTTCTCAGCGAATCGCTGACGGTCAATCTTTTGTTGCGGGTGTGTTTGTGGGTGATCGACCTGACGCAACCTTTGACAAAGCGGCGTATCAGATTGGAATTGAGCAGATTCAGAGGCATGGCGGAAAACCAATCTTTTTTCAGTCCTATGGATTGGTTGAGTTACCTGATGATCAGTTGGTCGAAGCGTATCAGGCACTGGCTTGTGAATGTCAAGACTTCCTGTTCTTTGAATTGGCAAAGGTGTTTGCTCCTTTCGGAAAAATCTACTCATTGGAGGTCTATCAGCAGTTGATGATGATTTCAAACGCGCAGGGTGCCAAACATTCGTCACTTAACCGAGTTCTGGAATGGCAGCGACTTGAGTTGCGAAATCGTGTGCGACCTGATTTTAAAGTTTTTACTGGTAATGATCTTGCCATCGATATGGTGATGTACGGCAGTGACTATCTGCTGGGTCTCAGTACTTTTGCACCTGACGCATTTGCTCGCCGCGACGCCATGTGGGAAGCCGGAGACCCGAGGTTCCATGAGCTGAATGATTTATTGCAATATCTTGGGGCCTTCACTTTTCGGGACCCGACGCCGGCGTACAAACATTCTGCTGCAATGTTTCTGAAAATCAGAGGGTTGCTGGCCAGCGATCAGACACATCCTGATGCGCCACATCGACTCGAGGCTGATACAAAGGTTTTGGAATTGATTGCGAGTGATCTTCAGCGAATGATGCAGGAGGGAAATTGATGGTTTATCCGCGTGTGGCAAGTTTTAAAAAACATGACGACTTTGTTAATCATCTCGCCAGCTTGGGAATACAGTTTCCCTGTGACGACCAAATCGAAATCAGTAGTAATCCTCTCGCGGATTCGTTGTCAATAAATGGACTGACAATCGGGAATCGATTCTGCATTCTGCCTATGGAAGGCTGGGATGGAACTCTTGATGGTAAGCCCACGGAACTGACACGAAGACGTTGGCGAAATTTTGGACTGAGCGGTGCAAAGTTGATGTGGGGAGGAGAGGCAGTGGCGGTGCGGCATGACGGTCGAGCTAATCCAAATCAGCTCTTGATTTCAGAAGGTAATCTTGCAGAAATCGAGTCACTAAGGTTGGAATTGGTGACAACGCATCGAGCCACGTTTGGTACAGATGATGATTTATTGGTAGGGTTGCAGTTGACCCATTCCGGGCGATACGCACGCCCCAATCAAAAAAGTGTCAGCGAACCACGGACGGTGCAGCGAAACTCGGCGTTGGATTCGCGATTGGGCATTGATGATGACGCTGCCATTTTATCGGATGGGGATTTACAGGAATTGGTAGATGACTTTATCAACGCTGCAGTGCTATCTCAAAAAGCGGGTTTTCAATTTGTTGACATCAAACACTGCCATGGCTATCTGGGACACGAATTGTTAAGCGGTGTTGATCGCACCGGACAGTTTGGCGGTAGTTTCGAAAATCGAACACGTTTTCTCCGCAATATTGTCGAAGGGATTCATGCTGCCGCTCCTGGTCTGGTGATCGGGGTTCGTTTCAGTGTTTTTGATTTTCTGCCGTTTCAACCAGGTGCGAATCGGCTTGGTGTTGCCGAAGCGGGAGCTGATACGCGGTTTGCATTCGGCAGTGATGAATCAGGTTGTGAAGTCGATTTGAGTGAGCCGTCAAGATTTCTTGACCTGCTAAAAAGTCTCGGCATCAAACTTGTTTGTACGACTGCAGGAAGTCCGTATTACAATCCGCATATCCAGCGGCCGGCGTATTTCCCACCCAGTGATGGATATAAACCGCCCGAAGATCCATTGGTCGGTGTTGCACGTCAATTGCGGGCAACAGCTGAGTTGAAACGTAAACACCCGGAGCTGATTTTTGTAGGGTCTGGCTATAGCTACCTTCAGGACTGGTTACCGCATGCTGCCCAGGCCCTTGTTCGCGAGAATTGGGTTGATTCTGTCGGGCTGGGCCGAATGGTGCTTTCTTATCCGGAGTTGCCAGCTGATGTGTTGTCGGGACATCAGATGACTCGAAAGAAGGTGTGTCGTACTTTTAGTGATTGCACGACGGCACCACGTAATGGCATTGTCAGTGGCTGCTACCCTCTCGACCCTTTTTACAAGCTCCGCGAAGAGCATGATCTGTTGAAGCAGGCCAAAAAAACCAGTTGAACTAACAGGTTCATCGCTTGCTTTAATTGTCTCCTCACGTTGTGTTTTGGGTACAGCGGGTAGAGCGGGCTCGGACTGTCTGTCATCATAACAACTGATTAAATCATTCCATCCAGCTGTGAGTGACCTTGTGATTCACCTGCGCAATGTGCTTTGTGTTGCCGCCTCTCTTCTCATTTGCCCTGTTTCTGCTGCAGATCGTGATGCTGCCGGTCAAGCACAGCAGGAAGCGTCTGCACGCAAACGAGCTCCGATCGTGGTCACCGGTGACGCGATTCGGATTCATCAATCTGCACCAGTGTTTGACGGGCACAATGATTTGCCGTGGGCACTTCGGAAAAGTGGTGGTGTCGTTGGTAAGATCGATCTTCGTAAGAACCAACCCGAACTGCACACTGATATACCACGGTTGCGTGCGGGTGGTGTAGGAGCTCAGTTCTGGTCGGTATATGTACCTGTCTCTACCACGTCACAGAACAACGCGCTTACGGCGACTCTCGAGCAGATCGCAGTGGTACGCGAATTGACTAAACAATACAGCGATGTATTTGAGTTGGCTTTGACCACCAAAGATGTCAAACGAATCAGCGGTGAGGGAAAGATTGCATCTTTGATTGGTGTTGAGGGAGGACACTCGATTGAGAACTCGATCAACGTACTCAGGCAGCTATTTCGAGAAGGGGCACGTTACATGACATTGACCCACTCAATGTCTCTCGATTGGGCCGACTCGTGTAGCGATGATTCGATTTCAGGTGGCCTTTCCGCATTTGGCGAAGAGATTATTCATGAAATGAATCGATTGGGAATGATTGTTGATCTTTCCCATGTTTCACCCGCATGCATGAAAAAGGCCTTGGAGATCACTGAGGCACCAGTAATCTTCTCGCATTCTTCTGCTCGTGCGGTTGCCGATCACCACCGAAATGTTCCGGACAATGTGCTGCTGTTGACCAAGAAGAATGGTGGTGTCGTGATGGTGAACTTCTTTTCTGATTACGTTTACCCGGTCGACGCGACCCGCTCGTTGAACCGCGCTGCCCGTCGCGAAAAATTTGGCGAGCTCTATCCCGAGGATGAAGAGAAAGCGAAATCTGCACTTAGGCAATGGGAGCTAAAGAATCCCCGATCTGGCCAGTGCACGGTCCACGATCTATTGGATCACATTGATCATATTGTCAGGGTTGCTGGGATTGACCACGTCGGATTGGGTCTGTCTCTTATACACATCTGACGCTGCCGACGACTCCTTACGTGTAGA
>OJCR01001073.1_pt1 | contig 10613 bp, 7 predicted proteins | sample 1591611 | NCBI WGS metagenome assembly OJCR01 (sample SAMN05416815, study PRJEB24817) | seawater metagenome | isolation source: Sea water | place: Canada:Atlantic | collected 2013-07
CGAGATCAGCCTCGGTCTCGTGGGCTCGGAGATGTGTATAAGAGACAGACCAACGATTGCCGACAACGGCTCCAACTGGGTTAACAGTACCTTTGGCGATGATTTCCAGGTGGGAACAGAGCCTCGGTTCGCTCCGGCGTCACATTCGCTCTCTCACTCTCACCTGATTTGGACCGAATAAGTTAGCGAGGTCGATATAGGGATGTGCTTCAAAGATTCGAACTGTGGTGACTTGTGAGTAAGAACCCAGTGGGCGGATCGCAAGCTTCCATGACGAAGTACGCGATTAAGTTTTTAACCATGCGCGGGTCGTGTTGCGTTGCACCAAAACGGTCTTACAAGATTGCATGCAAGTTCGCTAACCTTTTCGCATCCACTTCTTGTTCAACTTCCTGTGCCAACCCGTCCCACTGCATCTCGACGATGATCACTGCCGACTTCCTTGATCTTGCTTATCAGTGGCTGTGCCAACAGTGCAGGGACGCGCATCACAACCACGATGTGTGGGACCTTCGCTGGCACTGGAACGACTGATCTGCGCCCAAAAAACTGATCCAAACAAAGTGAGAAAATCGGATTAAACTCGGGACGGCATTTCCCGGGAGAAACCGCCGATGAAGAAGTCTAAAATCCCAGAGCAGCGAAAGACAGCGCGCCCTTGCGTTTCTTCGAGCACCCTATCCCGCAAGGAGTTCGTTGGACGAGCGGGAAATAAGCCGCAGTATTGGGCTCGATCACCTTCAGCCAAAGTTCGTCATGAGAGTTCTGCATCCTTAGGGAGGACACTCATTGTGGCATGGGAGGTGATGTTCTGAACTGAGTCAGCACCACCCATCCAAATGAATACAAGTAAGTCCCGATGAAGGCAGCTGCGATCAAAGGCGTCGTGCTTGGCACAAGCCAGGCAACCAACAATGCAACATTGACAAAACCAATTGCAACAGCCGACTTCGCCATCCCGCGAATCATCAAGGGAAGCTTCCAGGGGAAAGTCATCGTGATCGCGTTGAGCAAACAGGCGATGATCAAAAAAGGTGAACCATCGAACGAATACTGCTCCGCAAGTAGAAGGATAAAAAACACGTGCCGCACCAATTCGTTCGTAGGTGAACCTGTGCCAGGGGTCGCATTCGGATCGAGTCGGGCAACGCCGCGTAGTACCACCACTGCGGTTGCAATGAGGGCGGCGAACGTACAAATGCCTCCAATTTCCATTCCCACGAACATCAAGATCATGCTGTGGGAAACACTATCGCAGACGTTATCGAGCCGCGCCCCAAACTCACTACCGATTCCCAACTTCGTAGCCAAGACGCCATCCAGATCATCCATCACGTTACAGTAAATGATCAATGGAATCAGATACGCGGCGCCCGAATCGCCAAACAGCAGGTATAGAGGCAATACGCCTAGGATTGACGCAACGTTCGCCAAATTTCGGTAAATCAGATGGTAGATAGTTTGCAACGCGATTGAACTCACTCCACGTTAGGTGTGACTGTCATTCCTGAAACCGTGATTGGCGGACTGCCGATTTCGGTTGAGACCTCGATTGGAAACATCAATTCTGCTTCTTGCAGATCTTCGATGGTATCAATCTCGTACCAACGGCCTTGGTCGAACGGAACGGCATCCATTGCAATACTTCCGTCTGCGAGCATTTCAGCAAGCACGGTTTCGTAGTATTCGTTGACACGTCCGGCCATCACGTGTGAAGACAAACGCTGTACAAATTCTCGCCACGTGGCTCTTGAAAAACTGTACATATTGACCGTTTTGTGCATGATTTCTCCGATCCCCTGTGAGTTGGCCAAATGAAATGCCGTCACATGCTGGTCAGTGTCAACAGTGACCATTGTTCCATTCATCCAGGGCCGCATGCGTGAGACAGCCATTCGGTCCGGTTTCAACATCTCCAGTAACAGCGATGAATCAAATACGACATCACTCTCGAGCAAAAGACAGGGTTCATCAATGGTCATCCGGGTTAGCCAAAGTGAATAGAGATTATTCGTGGATGCGTAGCGTGGATTGATTACGTACTCGATATCGAGGTCGTCGTTTCTTTCGTCCAGGAATTCTCGAACCCGGTGATCCAGGTACCCAACGACAATCACGAGTCGCGTGAAGCCATGGTCACACAGCGACTGAATCAGCCGCTGCAGAATCGTGACGCCGCTGACTTCCGACAAGCACTTGGGGGCGTCATTGGTCAGAGGCTTGAGCCGGCTTCCAGTTCCAGCGGCGAGCAAAACCGCCGTGGTGACTGATGAATTCGCCTTGCTTACTAACGGGGCCGTAGAATGAATCATGGTCACGATGCTCTCGGTTGAACTTGTGTTCAACGGTTGGAGGAATTTGCCAGCGCATAATGCGTCGCCAGCCTTTGAATCCCTGACGCAAGCGTCTGAATCCCTGACGCAAGCGTCTGACTAGCTGACGCAAGCGTCTGACTCGCTGACACACCAACTCGGACTGCGTGCCATCAATGCGACTGACGCACCGATGAGCCGCACACGACCCAACGCTAGGTCGCAGTGTGAGTGGTAGATAGCTGCGGTTCTTTTCAAAACGCAGCCGACACAAATCATCGAAACGCTGCGGATGATGAACCTGCAGCGCGCCACCTTTCAAAGGTGGCTTAGGGTGTTAGAGCACCGCCGAACAGCTTGGCTTTCATAGCAATTCAAACTCTTGATCAAACCCACAATGGGAATCGCCTTGGAACTTCCATGCGGAAATCTGACCGAATCAACCATCTAACGATCGCGAAAGACATCGAGCAAACATCTTCCAGTGACGGAAAATGCAACATCGAAGGGTTTCCAATCTCGTGTCCGCGCAACGTTAACCAGCAAAGAATAACAAAACCCACTGTATTTGCAAGGTCAATTCACTTTTGTCGGTTCCATCCAGCACCGCCATTGGCTGGTTGTTTGTCTTCTTCACGCGAATCGACGACCTTTTCCACGCCATCTGTTGCGTGCCTGCGTCGGTTTGCTTGGGTGCGAAGCAAATATGCGGTATGCTCACAGTTAAGAGAGCTGATCTGGAAAGCGATGTGTGTACTTAATCAACACGATTCCAAGGTTCTCGTTCTTGATCGGTTCGTCAATCTCTCGATAGTTGCTCTATCCTCTGGATCATCTGACGTCTGCTCGACTGATCGTTTTGTGAGTGCAGCATTGCAGCAACCTTCACTTGGAAAGGTTGAAACCTGCGGTCGCACATTGTCTTGAAGCTTGGTTCATGCTGAATGCAGCCTGGCTTGTATTGTGAAAGAAACAGGCAGGAATACGAAATGGCAAAAACACGCCATCGAACATTTGAAATTTTTGACTTCGCACAGGAAGCAAGCGATGCGTTAGCCTCGAAATCAGCTCGAGTGCATACCTACGCACTTGACCCTGAACTGTGGCGGTTTCACCAACTCGACACCTCGATCCACCCCTCTGGTGTGGTTCACGTGACGTTCAAGCCACTCGCGGACGGCGATTTGGAATCCATGAGCAAGTTTGGCACAGACCTAATGGACTTGGCTAAGTCATTGACCAATGGTAGTCGTGTCTTGTTGGATTTCGAGGGAGTGGTCGCATTCGATGCGGACGCCGTTGCGAAGTTAACGAAATTCAACGGCAAGCTTCAAAGCAAAGGAAGTCGGGTTGTTTTGTGCAATCTGGAACCAACCGTCCAAGCCTCGTTCTTCTCACAACCCAGTACAAACGCGCGTCGTTGACCTGGGACAATGCTGGTGAGTCGGTATTGGTAATGCCGCAGGATTGTTAACGCATCACCTGCAAAACGCCGAGGTGAGGCTCCGAAATCCGGAGCACGTGGGGTAGAAAAAACAAAACGAAAATCTTGATCGATGAATCACAAGTTTACGTCATCAGACAAGGGCGGGGATTGGGTCAAGATCGAGTCCAACTTGGAAGGGCCGTGGAAGAAGAAACTCGCAAAAATGAACTCGTTGCTTAGCAGATATCACACGACGTTTTGAGACCGGTGTGGCGCGGAACGTTTGATGTCCAGATGAGCTAAGCAGCTCGCTAATACGATCGAAGCAAACCGCCGAGACGCTCGGTTGTTTCGGTCTCAGCATCTATATCGGGCGTCCTCACCCTCGGCACGGGCAAGTCGTTACCCAAACCCCAGTGATTTCTTTCCGTGTGATAGTCAGCGACCAAGGCACGCACGGCTCTTCGCGTTGCGGTCTCGCCGAAAAAAATCAATTTGCAAAGACACTCAGAGTTCAGCCATCCGAATAATCTTTCTAGAGGTGCGTTTAAAATCGGGGTTCACCTTGGTTGCAAGCACGGAAAGACACACTCAATTTCGCATCACAGCCCATCATCAAGTCCTGTTTGCCTGCGAGAAAGCCATCCTCGCGGTTGGTCAGTTCGAGGGCAATTGGTTTCATCAATGCTTCGTTCGGATTGGTGGTGCAGCCTGCAAGGTGGACCCGGCTTAATTTCAGCTTCATGACGAAGAGAAAATAGAACGTTGTCAGGTCGCTCTTGGTTCACACTTCGACGGTCGTAAAGTCAATCGCAGCCAACACGTTGCAGTGCGCCCTTGGGAATGTTTCCCAAGATCCTGTGCGTTTGCGATCCTGTGCTGGCTCAATACCGTGGGTATTGAGGATGTTACCAATAGTGGAGTCACAGATGTGGTAGCCGACGTTCGATAGCACACCGCTGATACGACCGTAGCCCCAAGTCGAATTCGCTTGCAGTGACAGAAGTGCGTGCTCGCATCCTCGTAGGCTCGATCATAAAAATGAGGTCGCACAGCCCACGCGTGTTGTGGTTAACTTGTGCAATAACCCCGAGAAAAAAAGGTTCTAGCTCCGACCTCCGTCAAACTTAAAAATCGGCCTGCGTGTCTACATTCGTCTGGGTGTCTCGAGCAAGCCCTTTCCGCGTCAACAAACGAACCATCAGCAACACGCAGCTTGAACCAGAGGGAGCTTGCGTCACCCAATTCGCGAGTTTGCACCTGCACTCATATCCGCTCAGATGTCGGCAATCAATTTACCTGGAGAGCCCGCTGGGCTGCTACAGCGCCGTGTTGCAGAAGTCAATCTTTGCCTACAAACTGCAAGTATTCAACAAGAGCCTCGCTTGAATCCATTTTTCTGTCGTGAACGAGAATGGCATAACGCAGGCGTAACGTTTCACCCTTCGTGACCACGACCTTACTGCTGGTACCTTTCCGCATGGCTTTGCGCCCAAACGGGTTCGCCGCGATCAAACCGTAGTTTCTCGCATGCATCCAGCTCGGGCGAAAGTTGTCAGGGTGACAAAGGATCGTCATGCCAAGTTCTTTGCCATCGACGGTTCCGCTGTAATCACACCATGCAGACGATCGGCTCCAGACTCTCTTGGCTCCATTGCGACCCGCTGCGTCCGTGATTGCGCCACCTGCGACTTCGGTGATAGGAGTGGCAACTCGAATCCCCAGCCCCATTTCTTCCTGATCGCCAAAGTAAAACTCATCGCCGTTCGGATTCGAGAATGCTGCATACCATTGGATCAGATAGCCGTCTCTGACAACTCGAATCGTGCAGCGAAAATCTTCGTGACAAACGACGCTTCCGTCCGTTCGCTGGTAAGACTTTCGCTGCGTGAAGGAACCACTGCCCACTCCGCCTGTTGGAGGTTCAACGAATCGCTCATGAACGACGCTACCTCGATTGCGCCAGAAGTCTTCGCCACCAATGTCTCCAAATGCCATCCAAATTCCAGGATGCATATCGGCGTGATCTTTCTTGTCACCCTCGCCAGGCGGAAAGCTTCGCGTGACCTCGATGCCGCTGGGAGCTTTCACGTGCGCAAAGAACGGGCGTTTCACTTCGTCGTGTTTGTAGTAGTAGGTAGCCACGTCGCGATCCCCACAACGGATACGGAGTGAACGGCCATTGTTTTGAAAGGTGATTGGATCGGTGGTTGTAAGTGGCAAAACGTTTTTGCTGGCAGCTGCCGATTCGTCCGTGCTCGAATGCAAGCGGCCATTAGCATTAGCGTCTTGCCACTCACGAGCCTCCAACAGACCTGGGTTCTCCCCCGCATCGATGATAAAACGAATCAGATCAGCTACCTGTTGCGGACTGAGTTGCTTTGCCAGTCCATCCGGCATGACGGATACCTGCTGACGCCTTCGCTCTTCGATCGCCACACGTGGGACCGTGATGACTTTTCCGTCGGCTTGGACAAGCTCAACACTCAACCCACTTTCCTGCTTAATGAATCCACTGTGAACGCGACCTGATTCTGTCAGAATAGAAACAGAGTGAAAACCCTCCATAATCACCGCGTTCGGCTTGAGAATCGATTCGGCAAGCGTTTTCGGCGCGGCTCTTGCGCCCATACTGGTCAAGTTTGGCGCGAGCGCTCGACCCCGCTGGCCCATTTTGTGGCAGTTCGCACAACTCGCTTCATGAAAGAAAAGCCTCGCACCACGCCGGAAATCCGCCGTGGATAACCTTGCTAATGAATCCTGGATTGTCGTGACTGCTTGACGAGTCTGCAGTGGCGCCGGCTTGACGATGCAAACGTATTGGGATCGCGCTGCCGCATTCCCGTCGATCGTGTTGCCGCCAAGCGTCACCTCACCTGGTGCATACTCCTTCACAAACAGATCGTAGGTTGTGTCCCTCGTGGCGACGCGCCGGTCTGTTCGCTGGAAGCTTTTCAACCAGCGTGGCTTTTCATCAATTCGCCGATCATGTGCGACATGAACCAGCGCGGCCGCCCGAAGCGAGAACGATAAAAACTCTTCGCCAACTGAACCAACGCCTGCATCATCGTTTCGTGGCTGAATGAAGGTGTGCCCAATGATTTCATCGGGTAACTGCTTCCATGTGTAATTTCGGTTTGAGTACACCTTGCCTGCCGATCGCATCACCGACGTTATATACGGCTCGCCCGATTCAACGTTAATATCACGGACATCAACGGGGTACACATCAAAGTTTGCGTCCACAGCCAAAGCGGTCGCTTGACCCTTGCAGGTCTTCCGAAACACTGGCCCCATTCGCTGGCGCCCCTTGAACAGCGAGGCAGAAACAGTCGCGTTCGTTATCACCCGAAACGGTCCGACATACTTCGTTCCCGTTGTATCTGTTGGCTCGGCTCCGTCGAGTGAATACCGAACATGGAGACCATCGGGAACCTTCCCCACGTTGATCACTACCTCAATGCCACGCCGGGCAACTTGTTTGCCGGTCGTGATTTGAAGCACAGGCGAATCCGTGGTGCCAACTTTCTCAACAAAGGACGAAGCGATTCCTGCGATGATTGGATCCTCATCCAGTCTAAGAGGCAGCACTTCGTCACCGCTCAGAGCAGCCTTTTCCAGTAGCGTTAGCAAGGCGGCCTTTCGTTGGCCAGTTGATCCATTCCCCAGCATTTGACGCAGTTGGTCAGCCGACTGAAGTTCCCCCAATGCAATCCTCGCGCTGGAGAAACAATTGCGGTCTGGCTCAGACGCAATCAATTCCCACAAATCGGGAACCAAGTCCTTTGACATGCTTTCATGAATTGATTGTATGGCCGCGAATCGAACACGGGGCTCTTCGTCTTTGAGACTAGATCGAAGGACTGGCGGCAATGGCTTGCTGAACTGCGAAGCTCGGTATCCAAGAGTCCGGATTGCCTGGATCCGATCATTTAGACGGCCACTTCGTACCTCAGCACATTCAGCAAGCGTTCGATCGGCAGCGACAACGTCTAGCTGAGCGATCGTCCAGAGCACCCACGTGACCGCATCCTGCTTAACGTCTGGGCGTTGGAGTTCGCTGATCAGAAATTCGGCGGAACGCTCCCCGCGACGAACCAATTCGATTTGCGCGTTGGTGCGCCGTACTGGCAGTACATTGTGCCTTAAGTCGTCCGCCAATTCGCGAAGCGTCCAACGCGAATAGGGCTGATCGTATTTTGCAGCGATTGACTTGCGTCTGCTGTTGTTGGGTGTTGATTCCGCAGCAATTCGATAAACGCGGCCACGGTCTTGTTGCTGGCCGTCCTCGATCGTCGAACCATAGCCGTGCCCCCAACTGAGAACCCACAACGCTCCATCCGGGCCAAATTCCATGTCGGTCGGATCGAATAACATTCCCTGGCTCGAACCCATCGTCCGGCCACGTGGAGCCTTCGCAAAAACTTCGGGCTGCGCCATGTTCAACATCGTTGCACCCTTCCACTGCGGTTTGTAGACAAAGATTGAACGGCTCAACCAATCCGCGCAAAAGAATGCACCCTGATATTTCTTTGCAAATAGATCCGACGAGCATGAGACCACACCAGTGCCAGATCCATCGAACAGAGGGCCGCTGATTGGTGTGGATGGCAAGTGGTCTTGCCCCGTCCAATGTGGACTCCAGGGATGCCCCCACCCGAAGTGGGATCCAGCAAATGGATTCAGAATTCGATCCCCGCCATCTTGATCCTGATCGGTCCCGACCCAGTTGAATTCCGCATCGAAGCTCATGTCCCACATGTTGCGCATCCCTCTCGCAAAGACTTCCAACTGCGTACCATCTGGTTTGCATCTGAGCACGCCGCCTTCGGTTCCCCAGTCATCCGATGGAGTGTGATAGCCGTGCAGGTATTGATCACGGCCAAAGACATCCGACTCCGGTTCATTCGGTGTCTCTGCCGAAGGATTCAAGCCCCACAAATCGGCGAACGGTGCGGGTGCCACGTAACGTTCTTTGCTGTCCGCCGACATGTAACCCTTGGAGTTTCCTTTACTCATGTAGAGCCGACCGTCTGGGGCAAAGTTCAACCCGTGCAGCGCGTGTTCGAGATTGCCAAGGCCTCCAAAAACTCGCCGGTATTCATCGGCGACATCATCCCCATCGGTATCGCGGACGACCGTCAAGTCGGGCGCATTTGCAATCCACAATTGATCGCCATACCAGGCGAGACCTTGAATGCTGTTGAAACCGCTGGCAAATGTCTTTGCCTTGTCGGCGACACCGTCTCCATCAGAATCGATCAACATTGTGATTCGGTCGGTCGGCGAGTCCGGCTTTGGCTTGCGATACTGCGGCCCCTGGCCAACATACAATCGCCCTCGGACATCGAATGCCATCACGCACGGGTTTCGAACCAGCGGATCACTCGCATAAACCGAGACCGTAAATCCACCGGGAACCTGAGGAAGCTCCACTCGATCTTGAGCGTGGATTCGCATGCAAGGCACAACGAATAGAAACAGGCACACGCACTTGTAAAAACTCATCGTCGCCTTCTTATTATACTGACTTGCAAACGCCGAACGATTATATTCTGAACATCTTGACGAGAACAATCAAGCGTGGAAATGAATGGACGTCCTAGCTGTCGAACTCAGCCCTTGGTGTCGCTGAACAGCAACCCAAGGCGACGCCTTCACGTCATCGGTAGTCTCATCATTGCTTTGGCAGAAACTGACAGCAGTCGTCCACAATGGATCCTCATGGGAATAAGGCGAGTCATGACCAGCATCAATTCAAACAATCTTGTACTAGCAATCTGCGTGACTGCTGTGACGCTATCGGCATTGAGCCAGTTGGACGTGCAGGTTTTAGCTGAGGATCGTCCCAATGTCCTGCTCATCATGGCAGACGATGTTGGCGTTGAGGCTCTTGGCTGTTACGGCGGCGAGTCTTACCAGACGCCTCGACTGGATGCGCTGGCCGAAGGCGGCATGAAGTTTACGCATTGCTACAGCATGCCGGTCTGTCATCCAACTCGGATCACCTTGATGACGGGTCGGTATCCGTTTCGCACGGGCAACCCAAGGTGGGGTACTTTTCCAAAGAAAGAAGAACAAAACAACATTGGTCAAGTCATGAAACGAACTGGCTATGTAACGGCGGTCGCCGGCAAGTGGCAGATTTGCACGATGAAAAACGATCTTGATCATGCAAACCGACTTGGGTTTGACGAATCGTGTTTGTTCGGTTGGCACGAAGGCCCTCGATACCACTCCCCATACATCTATCAAAATGGCAAACTGCTCAAAGATCTCGAAGACAGCTACGGACCCGATGTCTATGTCGACTTCCTGATTGACTTCATGCGGCGCAACAAAGAGACGCCATTTTTCGCCTACTACCCGATGGCCCTTTGCCATGATGTGACCGACGATTTGAAAGATCCCGTTCCGTTTGGGCCGGATGGCCATTACGACTCGTTCAAGACAATGATCGAGGCGATGGATGTTCGCGTTGGTCAATTGATCGACTCGTTGGATGAACTTGGCTTGCGAGAGAACACCCTCGTTATATTCACAACGGACAACGGCTCGCCTGTGCAATCGATTTATTCAGCTGAAGTGAATCCTAATCCAAGGAAGAAGCACACATACACTCGCGTTCCGGTTGTTTCGCGACAAAACGGCATTGATGTTGCTGGCGGCAAGGGCTCGTTGAAAAACGCTGGCACTCGTGTTCCGCTGATTGCGAATTGGCCTGGCAAGGTGCAGTCAGGCCAAGTCGCCAACGATCTTGTAGATTTCTCGGACTTCTTGCCGACAGTTGCTGAGTTTGGACAAGCCGACTTGCCCGACGGTGTGACGCCTGTCTCTTATACACATCTCCGAGCCCACGAGACCGAGGCTGATCT
>OJCR01001075.1_pt1 | contig 10605 bp, 10 predicted proteins | sample 1591611 | NCBI WGS metagenome assembly OJCR01 (sample SAMN05416815, study PRJEB24817) | seawater metagenome | isolation source: Sea water | place: Canada:Atlantic | collected 2013-07
GCGCGGCAGCGGTGAACAGATAGAACGCCTGCAACTCGATTGCCCAGCCGCCAGTGTTACTCAGGCTGAACAGTTCGCCCATATGCGCCAGAACCAGGGCGACCAGCATATTGCCGACAATCAGCGCGGCGCCAATCCGGGTCTGATAACCCACAATCACCATCACCGGCGCAATCACTTCGCCAATGAATACCCCATAGGCAAGAAATCCCGGCAAATGGTGTTCCGCCAGCACACCTGAAATCCAGCCAACGCCAGCATGCAGCTTGTGCACACCGTGTAGCAGCATCATCAGCCCCAACGACAGACGTAAAATCAACTTCCCTATATCCGGGTTATTCAGCATGGGCAAACTCCATCCGTTGCGCTTTCCGAAGAGGCCATTCTTCCCGTTATTTCTGCAAAAGAAAAGGCCGCCCAAGGGGCGGCCAGAATGGTACAAAAGTACAATTACCAAGGTCTGCGCTAGGTCGGCGTCCCCGTTACGCGGTAAATGTGGTTATCGTTCATGCTGCTGAACAGGGCGTCCTTTATCTTGCGCACTGCATACACCCGCTGCGCCTCGATACTGGCATCCTGCACGCTTTCGGCGATCAGTGCGGCAGCCACCGTACTGTTACCGTTCACGCCATTGATCTGGACCTGCAGGTTCTGTTCTCCGGCCGCAGTGCGGCCCTGAACATCCACTCGGACCAGCCCTTGGTTGACGATAGTGCCGGCACCGCGCCAAACATCAGCAAAGTCGATGGCATTAATGGCAAGCCGGGCATCATGCCCCTGGTTTGCATTCATGTTGCCAAACGCATTATTAATATTGCCCATACGTTGTACTTGTAGCATAGCCGACTCCTAGCGGGGGTTAACCACCCAGTTAGTGCCCAAGCCAATCACCGTGCCCCAGTTACTGCTGGAGGTGCAGGTAATGGTTTCGCCATCCACTTTCACCGTGCCTTTATCGCTGTCGGAACCACCAGCGCCACCAAACTCAAACGGTCCGATGAAGAAGCCACCTTCTCCGCGAATGGTTTCAGTCACTTGCTGGGCAAACTCGGAACCGGCATTGATGGTGATGGTTGGGCGATAACCGACGATCATCTGTGACACGATACGTGCCAGGTTGCCGCCCTTGCCAAAGTAATAGGCATCGTCGCCGTTCTTGAAACCTGAATGCCCCGGCATGAACGGACCATTCAGGTAGTTGGCCGGCATGGCCGCGTTGAACCAGTTGCCCGGAGTCACCGTGACGATGGAGACATCTTCAAAGGCAAAGCTGATGTCGTACTGGCTGGAGAAGTGTTCTGTCGACACTTTCTTGTATTCGCCCCCGGCTTCAAAGCCAAAGAAGTCGAACAGCCCGCCCAGTTCTGTTTCACCATAGACGGTGCTGTCTGACCATTGCTTGGTGGAGGAATCCAGAGAGAAGGTTTTGGCAGAGCCAGCGGTAGCGGCTCCACCGAAGTTGTTACCGGTAATCCGGTTAACATAGTCCCAGGGCGTTTCACTGATCTGAAACGCGGATTGATCCTTCACCGAGTTGCCATCCTGGCCCACAACCGTTACCAGGTTATCGTCATAACGCTTGGTCGCCTCACTGATTGGGCCTTTCAGTTTCTGCATGTATTCCGTGTAGTTGCTGTTGGCTTCCTTGAGCTGTGCCTTTGCCTGATTCAACTGCGATGCGGATGCCAGCCCTTCATTAGCCAACCAGTCATCGAATGACTCGGTGCTGCTGGTCTGCTGTTTAAAGTTCTGATAAGCCACATTCACGCTGGACTGGATCTGAAACAGGTTGTGCGAAGCATCCGAGATCTTCTGCTGCAGCGCCTGGCCGGCTTCACCGCCATCGGCCATAAGGAAGTTCAGAAACATGCGGTACTGGTCGCCGAATCCCTGCTTCATGCCATAAGTATTCGGGTCTACCTGCGGGCTGGCGGGCACAATATTGAGAAACTGTACTTGCTGATACGGCAGCGAGCCCATCGGCGGGTTCTTGCCACCCCAGTTCCACGGGGTCGGCCCGGTCAACATTTGCGGTACGCCTTCGATCTTGATCTGATCCTGGAAGGCGGTCATGAATTGTCCCCAAAGCGTTTTCGTCATATCGCTCATAATCATTCTCCTGATGATGTTTTTTATCGGGCATTTCCATGCCTCACGATGTGCCATTTGGCGCAATCAGTATCAGAGCGAAATATCAGCGTTGGGAAATTATGGATGGTGATGAAATCCATCATCACAGATGCATTATCCGCGATGATCACAACCATCATTAACGATAATGAATCGGGGAAAAATTACCGGGTAGGATGGAGACTACCCGGCAACCAGGGAAGCGGTCCACAGCGTACCTTGGGGGGAGCCGGCAATAAAAAGAGAACAAGGACGATTCATGAGCCTCGACGCATCTCTGATACCCGAGACCCTGCTCAACGCGCAACGCATCATGGCGCTACCTGAAAACCCCGATCACCTGCCTGCGGTGGACTGGAAGAACCTGGGCGCTCCGGATAGCCGGATCCCTCATACTGAAACAGCCACAAACCACCAACCCGATTCTCCCTTACCCAAAGCCGACGTGGTCGTGATGACCTGGACCCTGGCAGAGTGGGCCGCCATGAATCAGGTACTCACCAACCGGCGTGATCCACTCACACCGGATCAGTTGCACAGCCATGAATGGCAGGAAGGCTGGCTGTCTTACCAACGCGACTACTACCAGATTTATCAATATATGGTGGATGTTTCCAAGACCTTCCAGGGCGGCGCGCCTTCGTTGTACAACGAAAGCTGGGGCAGCTTCCGCCAGGTCCGCATCGGCGACTTAAACGTCTTGCTGGTCAAATCCGGCATGCACCTGGCGCAGGATGGCAGCCAGCTACCGCTAATACGTTTTGTTGAACAGATCTGCCAGGAAGCCCAACCCTCATTGCTGTTGTCTATCGGTACCGGCGGCGGCGTACGTAGCGAAGACGCCCTGGGCAGCGCCTTGATCACCAACCAGGCCTATTTCCATTGCCTGAAACACTTTGCCAATGCCCGTTTTAATCACAGCACGGTGACGTCCACCTGGCAGCCAGATAACCGTTATCTGTCCCTGGCCCAGAAAGCAGTACTCCAGACTCGTGGGCCGCAGATCCTGCCAGTGAGCCCACAGTACCCCGCCGGTTCCCACATTGACCCTGACCCGGCCGCCGCTCAACTGAAAGTGGTTACAGAACAACCCATCATCACTACCGACACTTTCCTGTTCGGCACCACCGATAACGGCCTGGAAAAGCTGGGTTGCCTGGTGGAAATGGACGATGCCGTGGTCGGCATGGCATGCCAGCAACAAAAAACCGCTTTCGGCTTTGTGCGCAATGTGTCCGACCCGGTTATCAATGGCGCCCTGCCCGCCTCACTGCAGGACAGCTGGGCCGGTTACATCTACCGGGAGCAGGGCCTCTACACCAGTTACAACGGCGCACTGGCCACCTGGGCCTTGCTGGCCGCCGAAGCCGACCGAAAGGAGAAAGGACGATGAGTACAGCAATTCAATGGTTTTCCGCGTGTGCCCAGGAACAACGGGACCGGGTCACCCTGACGCCACTGGCACCCTTCAGCGGCGAACAGATTCTGGGCAACGCCAGCAGCCTGTGTGCACGAGGCAGCGAGCTGTTCATCAGCCAGCACAATGGCATGCTGTCCATGGTGTTGGTGGATGAAAAAGCACACACCTTTAGTCCCATTATCGAGCTGGATGCGGAGAAACCGTATCAACAACTCAGCCCTTTTATGCTGGGTAACCAACTGCATCTTCTCGCCTACAACGATTCAGACGGTATTTTTGATTTCTTCCGCGTGATGCCCGACCACTTCGCGCACCAATGTCGCTTCCAGAAAACCTACGGTGACATCACCGCCGGATTTAGCACCGTACATGCCTTTGCTTACAGGGATAGCTGCCAGTTCATGGCCTACAATAAAAGCACCGGCACCAGCCGCCTTTATCAACTCACTGTACCTCCCAACACCCCGCTTGGCGTAGACATGACCTGGCAAAAGGAATGGGCAAAAGGCTGGGAGAATTTCAGTTTTTTCACGTTGGGCGGGGAGAATTTTTTCTTCAAGATGAACCCACGCTACAACGCGGTGAACATCGACCATTACATGGACGATCCCTCCCAGGGATCGCACCCGGTGGGCACCAAGCTCCCCTTGTCCATGGACACCACGCAGACCGCTACGGTTGCCCTACAGGAAGGACCCGGCTTTATTGCCTACGAGACCGGTAATGGCCAGCTCACCGTTAATCGTTTTCACACGGACTGCCAGGGCTGGACCTGTCAGGCCAAACAGGCGGTGAACGCGGGAAGCAGTCGGCTGCTGGTAATCAACAGCACACAGGGGCCATTAATCGCACTGATCTGATCAGTGTGTCATGTCGAAAAACCAGTCGATTACCTGTTCCACCCGGGATGGGTAATCGTGGCCTTTAATGGTGGTGATATAGATATTGTTCATCAGTGGCTTGCCCGTTTCCACGCGATGAAGGGTCCCGTCTTCCAGCTGTGAAGCAACACAATGGCTGGGCAGCACCGCAACACCCAGGCCGCCCACCACCATATCAATGGCACCGTGAATCGAGTTAATTTCCCCGGCATAGGTCAACGAATAGGCATTCAGGTTACAGCGCTCCGGCAGAGCATGCTTGAGCCAGCGATCATAGTAATACCCTGAGCCTGGATAATTGATAAATGCCTGCTCCAGTATCACGCTTTCGCTGGGCCGTTTGCCGTCAGACGGATCACGGCTTACCAGCACATATTCTTCCTGGCAGAACAGCCGGTATTCCAGCAACGGGTGATCATTTTTTTCCGTCACAAAACCAAAATCGGCCCGGTCATCCAGCACCATCTGCACCACATCCTGGGTGGAGGTAAGGGAAATCTTCAGCTCGATATCCGGGTGTGCAAGACGTCGCTCCAGCAACATGGGAAAGTGCGGCGACATCAGGCAACTGGGCGGCATGGCATAGGACACCAGCCCCACAATCCGGGTTTCCATGGCATGCACTTCATCCATGAACTGCTGGGTGGTGAGCATCTGGTGGCGAATGTACTGGGTCAGCGCATCGCCCGCATCGGTGAGCACCACCTTCTTGCCGATCCGCTTGAACAAGGTGACCCCAATCTGCTCTTCCAGCTTGGCAATATGCTGGCTCACCCCGGATTGTGTCATGTGAGCCCGCGTGGCCGCATGGGTAAAACTGCGCGTTTCTGCTGCTGCCATAAAGGCCTTGAACAGACGCGTGTCCAGCAAGGTGAAATCCCGGTTGGAGAACCCCATCAGCCGGCCTCCTCCGACGGCGCAGACACCGCGAGACGCGTGGCGAACTGCAGATTCAGGCTATCGCCGGCCTGCACATGGAGTCCGGCATAGTGGGCAAAAGGAGACGGTGGCACAGAGCAAGGCACGGATTCACTCAGCAACGCTCGTTCGCCCAGCCCCTCGGCCAGCGGTTGCGGGTTCCCTGTCCAAAGCGACCAACAAACACAGAGATCATCGTCCAGGTACAGGAACACGCCAGACAGCCCTATGGGCAATACCTCCAGCAAGCCCGTAAAGCGGTTACAGACCGCGCCCCGGAATACCTCTGGCGTCTGCTCTGTACGCACCATCACTTCGCTGATGACCCGCCCGGATTGCCAGCTCTCACCATGGTCCAGCACCTGCATGGCCCCGGTCTGGGATGGGTCACCGCGAAACTGCGCCGGGAATGCACTGTGGCTCGCCGGCCGGCCTGCCTCTGTACTGAAACTGAAAACCGTACTGTGCAGCGATGCATAGGCGCGCCCGCCACAGCTTTCATGGCACGCCGACTCGTAGGTCGCCTGGTCCGGGTAAAACACCAGAGCAATTTCGTCAGGCACCACCGCATGGCGGCTGGTCGGTACGATGGAAGGAATATAGGCCTGTAATCCCAACGGCCCCATAAACTGAACCGTGGCCGGAATAAAAATCTGGCCAAGCTGGTCATACAGTTTCTGCCGATGCGGAGCCGGAGCCAGTGTCGGCAAGGCATAGCCCAGCCAGACGCGCACCGCTCGTCCCTGTGGCGACGTTTCCATGTCGTTATTCTCCTTGTTGTCCGCCGGCAATCGGCTGACATAGATCCAAGGTAAAGACTGACATGAAGAAACCTAGGCAACAAGGTGAATATGCAACGTATAACTCCCGTTCTGCAGAGAGCTTGAACAGGCCCAGCCCCTGAGCCCCACACGCATTGAGCCCCAGCCTGCGGCACCGCATACTGAACGTTTCACCGTCGGAAACCACCATGCCAAAGGTAACGGTTTGGGAAACGCCCAAGGCAGGCAGCTTGGCCAATCTGGTTCAAAAACAGCGGCCATTGCCTCCTCTGTCCGCCGGGCACCTTCGGGTGCAGGTTCATGCCGTGGGGCTGAATTTTGCAGATATTTTCGCCCTTACCGGTCTTTACTCCGCAACCCCGGAAGGGGCCTTCATTCCCGGGCTGGAATTTGCCGGCACGGTCATCGACACCAGCGCTGACGCCGACAGCGCCTTCCAGATTGGCGACCGGGTTATGGGCGTCACCCGCTTCGGCGGTTATTGCTCCATTATTGATAGTGAACCGGATTACCTGATCCCCCTGCCCGACGACTGGAGCTTCGCTCAGGGCGCCGCCTTCCCGGCCCAGACCCTCACCGCCTGGTATGCCCTGACCACCCTCGGCGCCATCCAGCCGGAGCAGCATGTGCTGATTCACAGCGCCGCCGGCGGAGTCGGCCTGCAGGCCATGAAACTGGCGACACTGCTGGCCGCCAACCCTGTTGGAACGGTAAGCAGCCCCGACAAAGCCGCGATGCTGCAGGAAATGGGTTTTGAGAATGTGCTGGTACGCCAACCGGATTTTTCCCGACAACTCACCGAAACCGGCCACCGTTTCGATCTGGTGCTCGACGCCATCGGCGGCACCGTCCAGCAAGCCAGCTTTGCCGCACTCAAGCCGATGGGGCGTTTGGTGGTTTTCGGCGCTGCGGAATTCACCCCCACCGGCAACCGCCCCAACTACCTCAAAGCCGCCTGGCGCTACCTGCGCCGCCCCCGCTATGACGTTATGGATATGATCAGCAGCAATCGGTCGGTGATGGCCTTCAATCTGATCTGGCTATGGGAACAGAAAGCCAGCATGAAGGCCTTGCTCAGCGAACTACAGACCATTGCCCTGCCCCCACCCCATGTGGGCCATCGCTTTGCCTTCGACGATGCCCAGACGGCATTGGCGCTACTGCAATCGGGGAGATCAGTGGGCAAGGTGGTGCTCGAACGTTTGTGACACCAACAGCTCTGAATTTCTACCCTCTTTAAACTGCCACAACGGTCACACCCTCTGACATTAACGTGATGACCTACAGCATTGTCCGATATATCGCACATTCCCTGCCCTGGCGATTCCTATACTCCTTGTGACACCGGTATCAAACCGGACCAAGACCACACAAGGGGGAACGATGAAACTGACGTTAATGAGCCTTTTGCCTTGCATTCTGGCGCCCGCAGTTGCCACAGCAGGAAGTGCAATTCACCTCAACAGCGAACCAGGGGATTATATTGGAGGAGGGATTACGCAAACTCTCTCTGACAGTACCGGAACCATCAGCCTGGATTACACACAATCCCAGCTGACCCTGGGATACGAAGATGCGAACACCGACCTGGACATGGTTTTTTCTTCACCGGACAACCAGGTACTGGAAGAAGAGCACTATCTGAATGCACAACGAAATGCCTTTAAAGGTGCCTTGCGAGCAGGCCTTTCCGTCTCCATGGATCACCGCGGTTGCAACACCATTGACGGTGACTTCTTCATTCATGAACTGGATCTCGCGGCAGCGAATCCGGTCATAGCACTGGACTTCGTACAGTACTGCGGCAATAACGATGCCCCGCTGAACGGCAGCATCCGCATCAACTCCACTCTGCCAGAAAATTTACCGCATCCCGTTGCGGTTATTGAGCGTCCCATGCGCCAGCTCATTGACGACACCCATGTAACCCTGTCTGCAGAAAAGTCGTATTCCGATAGCGGTGTTATTGCCGGCTACCAGTGGGAGCAATTGAATGGCCCCGCAATTACGTTGACGAACACGAACAGCGCAACACCATCTTTTACCGTCCCTTCCCTGCCCCTGGATGGCGAAGAACTCACACTAAAACTCACCGTCACTGACAGCCTTGGGAAAAACAATTCCCAAACACTAACGCTTCCACTGGTGAGTAAAAGTGCGCCATTAACCTATATGCAGATTAACAGCCCTGAAGGTGACTATATCGGGCAAGGCAAACAGCTGTACTTCGATGATGCTTTCAGCACCTTCAACTCCAGCATTAATTACGACAATGGCGTGTCCGTACACGTTGATGATGGCGATAACTGGCGGGCCGATTTTGCCGCGCCCTACAATGCGGCGTTACAACCTGGCAACTATCAGGCCGAGCGCTTCCCCTTCCAGAGCGATGGCCTTGGTGGACTCAGCATTTCCGGCGACGGCCGAGGGTGCAACACGATTTCCGGTGGCTTTACCGTTCATTCCATTGAACAACAGGAAGACCAGGTCGACAGCTTCATGGCCAGTTTTTCCCAGCACTGTGGAGGCACTCAGAACCCTGCCCTCCTGGGAACCATTGCGCTTAATGCTCGCCACCCCAGCGTCCCGACAGCCAATGCTGGCCCTGGATTCTCAACAGGTCAGAACCAGACGTTCACCCTGCACGGACAATTTTCCTCCGACGACAGCAACATCGCAGAATATCAATGGACGCTGGATCAACCTGACATTGATATTACCGGTGCAGACCAGGCCGTGGCACAGTTCGAGACGCCCAACCTTGGTGCCAATGACGATGACATCATCATAACGGCGACGCTTACCGTAACTGATGACGAAGGGTTCAAAGACCAGGACTCCACCACAATCACCGTCTCCTACCAAAACAGTGCCCCCCAGGCCAATAACGACAATCTCTCTATCGGCTATTGGGGCTGGCAGTACCTGAGCCCACTGGAAAACGATACCGATGCGGAAAACAACATCGATCCAGCGTCTCTTGAGATTACACAAGGCCCGAGTCGGGGCTACGTAGAGAATCTTGGAGATGGCCAGCTACGGTATTTTCCCTTCTTCTTTGGCAATAAAACTGACTCGATTACATATCGGGTGAAGGATCAGGCGGGCGCCTGGTCCAATACTGCCACCATCACGCTTAGCCACTAAGTCACACGGCGGGGCCCTGCCCCGCCATCTTGCTCGCTTTCAACAGCTGCGAAGAAACTCCTTCAGATCTTTCTCACTCTCCGGCCGGACAATACGCCCGGTTTCTTCACCGTCCCTGATCAGAATCAACGTCGGCCAGAGCTTAACCCGGAAACTACGCCCCAAGGGCCTTCCCGGCCCATCCGCTATTTTTATATGCGGAAGCTCGCGATGCTCCGCAAGCGCCGCTTCGATATCCGGCTGGGCCGCAATGCAGTAACCACACCAATTGGCGCCGAATTCAAGCAGTCTCAACCCGTCACTCTGATCCAGCTGCTCGCGGGTAAGGCTCTCATCTTCGTACTCACGCACATACGCCATCACCGTCTCCAACAAACTCGCCCGCTACCGGCAGACATACCGGCAAGTCTTATGCTTAGATGTTCCCATCTGCAGAGATCCCCACTGTAATGATTCCCCTGTGGCAGACAACCAAGGTGACCTTGTGAGCGACCCGGTTTTAACAGAACAACGCGACGGCCTTTATATCATCACCCTGAACCGCCCGGAAAAACGCAACGCCGTCGACCGGCCCACCGCCGATGCCCTGCGTGCGGCCTTCGACCACTTCGAGCAGGATCCGACTCTGCATGTGGCCATTCTCCATGGCGCTGGCGGTAATTTCTGTGCCGGGGCCGACCTGTCTGCCATGGGCGACCCGGCACTGCGCAATGAGGTGGAAGCCACAGGAACAGGCCCCGGCCCCATGGGGCCGTCGCGCATGCTGTTAAGCAAACCGGTAATCGCCGCCGTATCCGGCTACGCGGTAGCAGGAGGACTGGAACTGGCCCTCTTCTGCGATCTGCGCGTGATGGAAGACACCGCCACCTTCGGCGTATTCTGCCGGCGCTGGGGTGTGCCTCTGATTGATGGCGGCACCGTCCGCCTGCCCCGCCTGATCGGCCATAGCCGCGCCATGGACATGATTCTCACCGGCCGTCCGGTTAACGCGGAAGAAGCCCTGCAGATTGGCCTCGCCAATCGAGTGGTCCCAGAAAGCAAAGCCCTGGACGAAGCCATCACCCTGGCCCGCCAGATCGCCGCCTTTCCACAACGCTGCCTGCGCGCAGATCGACTATCCGCCTACCAGCAATGGGACAAGGACCAGGAAATCGCCCTGCGTGACGAAGGCGCCGGAGGGTTTCCGGTAGTGTTTGAAGAAGCCCTGGCTGGCGCAGAACGTTTCGCACAGGGTGCTGGCCGGCATGGCAGCTTTGAAAAAGATGACACGTAAAGCGGCTTAAAGTCTGTCTCTTATACACATCTCCGAGCCCACGAGACCGAGGCT
>OJCR01001084.1_pt1 | contig 10555 bp, 10 predicted proteins | sample 1591611 | NCBI WGS metagenome assembly OJCR01 (sample SAMN05416815, study PRJEB24817) | seawater metagenome | isolation source: Sea water | place: Canada:Atlantic | collected 2013-07
CAGCGTCAGATGTGTATAAGAGACAGTTCGGATAGACGCTTAAAACAGGCTTGTCGTAGTCTTCAACACTTAAGCTTGGGTCTGTGGAGCGTTGGTAACTAAAGCCACCTGCTCCACCATTACTACCTCCCTGTCCAGAAGTCCATGAAGTAATTTTAAAATCAATATAAATATCGTCTGTAACAAGGTGTAGCACCATATTTATGTTTACAGCGTTTTTGGGTCTTATCGTATTCCTAAATGTATCAAAAGACAGAGAATTAAGGTCACTAGATGTAGTGCCTAAGGCCCATCGGGTGTCGGCTGGACTATTACTTTTGGAGGAGTCGGACTCTGTTTTTGCATTATATAATTCCCCACCACTTCCACGGGTAAGCCAAACATTTGAAGTAATACGATCTTGATTTGCCTCTAAAGCTGGGTTGGCATTGTCCGCTTTAGTAAACGTCATCGTTGGACCATCCCAAGTAGTTTGTGCAACAACAGCGGTTGATGCAAGGATGATAATTAATAGCAATTTTTTCATTTCAATTTCTTTTGAGTTTAAAGATAACAAAAAAGTGCTTGTGTCTAAAAGTAGGGTTGCTTTACAATAATAATATTAGAAAAAGTATGAAATATGTAAAATTAACAATGTAAAATGGCTGAATTAGTAAAACCAAAAGGCCATAAACCTATATACTATAATAATGGCGCTCTAAAGCCAAAAATTGATTCGAATGCAATTTTAAAATTCGATTTTTGTTTAGTTCTAATTGTAAAATATGAGCAACGGCAAATTGAATATTAATTCATACAATCACTATCCCGAAACTTGGGATGAAATGTATGACGATAATGTTGATATCAGAAGCCATTATCTTAAATTTGCAGAAGTCATCAAGTCATTGTCTCAAGATGATTTAACTAAAAAGGTTGATTTTTCTTCACAGCTATTTTTAAATCAGGGGATTACATTCACAGTCTACAACAACTCAAAAGGTACAGAGAAGATTTTTCCGTACGATATCATTCCAAGAATTATTACAGCAAAAGAGTGGCATAAGGTAGAAAGCGGTATTAAGCAACGCATCAAAGCATTGAACCTGTTTATCAAAGACACCTACAGCAACCAATTCATTTACAAAGATGGTATCGTCCCGTTCGAGCAAATTTTATCTAGCAATGATTACTCACTCCAAATGTATCAGCTAAAAGTGCCAAATGATATATATACCCATATCGCTGGAGTAGATTTAATTCGAAATAACGATGGTGAGTTTTATGTTCTTGAAGACAACCTCAGAACCCCTTCTGGTGTGAGTTATATGATTGAGAATAGAGAAATTTCTAAGCGAATTTTTCCTGCAGCACTATCCTCTAGCCGCGTTATGCCCATAACAAACTACGCCCAAATGTTGTCAAACAAACTTAAAGGGCTTTCTGACAAGAACAACCCAAACATAGTGCTTCTCACACCGGGCATCTACAATTCTGCGTATTACGAACACACAACGCTGGCTAGACTCATGGGCGTTGAACTGGTTGAGGGGCAAGATTTATTTGTAGACAACAATATTGTATTCATGAAAAATGCCGGCGGAATTAAAAAAGTTGATGTTATCTATAGGCGTGTGGACGACGACTTTTTGGACCCATTGGTGTTTAATTCAACCAGTAAACTTGGTGTTTCGTCTATTATGTCTGCATATAGATCTGGCAATGTGGTTATTGTAAATGCGCCAGGAACAGGGTTCGCTGACGACAAAGCCACCTATACCTATGTGCCTGACATGATTAAATACTATCTCAATGAAGAACCCATTTTAAAAAATATCCAGACACACAAACTATCTGACAAAAGTGAACTAGAGTATGTGTTGAAAAACATTGACTCTATGGTTGTTAAGAAAACAGATGGGAGCGGAGGCTATGGCATGCTAGTCGGAAACGCTGCAAGCGAAAAAGAAATTGATGATTACAAAAAACAAATATTGGCAAACCCAAAGGGTTTTATCGCACAGCCTACATTAAACTTATCTACTGCCCCATGCTTTATAGATGGGAAGTTAGCACCGAGATGCGTAGACTTTAGGCCCTTTGCACTTATGGGAGCTGATGGGATAGATGTATGCCCAGGTGGCTTGTCAAGAGTAGCGTTAAAAGAGGGCTCCTTGGTTGTGAATAGCTCGCAAGGAGGTGGAAGTAAAGACACATGGGTATTAAAAAAATAAAGCGGTAAATATGTTAAGTAGGGTAGCAAATAACCTTTTTTGGCTCGAGAGATATTTCGTGAGGTCACATAGTCTTCTGAACCTTATAAAAGCAAATTATTTGTCAAATTTGGATATTGACGATATCTCGCCTTGGGACAAAACGGTGCTCAATTTTACAGGAAAAACACTAAACGAGTTGAGTCTTAAAGAAAATGCGCCTGTTGACATCATACAGTTATTGCTGTTTGATAGGCGTTATTCAAACTCAGCCATTAACCTTGTCGGCCAAACACGACAAAACACAAGAAGTGTACAAGAGCACGTCTCAAAAGAAATCTGGCAAAACGTCAATAAATACTATCATTTCATTGAACAAAAAGACCTTAGCCTACGGTTTATAGATCAAGACCCCATCACCATTATTGATGAAATGCTGATGTATAATATGCTGCACTATAGCAATGCTGATATAAACCAGGAAAGAGGAAACGCATATTGCTTTATGAATTTGGGGAAATACATCGAAAGACTCTGCCAAAGTATCGACTTTATCCTATTGCGATCTTCTAATTCTAATGCCGTATTTGATGAATTAGAAGAACATATATATTGGAAAAACTTGCTGGTTTCAGTAGGTGGCTATCAACAATTTGTAAAAGCCTATAAGTCTGTTTTTAACTCAAAAAACATTATTGAGTTTATTGTTTTAAATCCTTTTTTTCCAAATTCTATCTATTACTGCTTGAACAAAATAGCTGTTCACTCAAATCGACTAAATAAATTTAACGACATCAATCCCATCAATGACATGTCATTCAGAGTAGATAAATTGGATAGTAATTTGAGATATATGAAAATTGACAACCTGTTACATGACGGTTTGGAGTCATTTCTAGAAAATCTCAAGTCTGAAATGAGTTCATTAAATAAGGAAATAGACATGGTTTACTTTAATAACATTTAAGTCAAATGAGGAAGGTTTTTATTGAGCATATTACGCGTTATAACTATTCGAACAGCGTTCGTTACCACGCTAACCAAGTGATGCTCTATCCCATATCAAATGAATTTCAAAAAGTAAACAGTCACAAGCTAGAGGTGACAAACTTCCCAACAATAAGCACATACGAAGATTTTTTCGGAAACACGATTGGCACTTTTAATATCATTGCACCACACAACCAGATGACGGTAAAGTCATTAGTTGAAATCACCATGTTGCCTAAAAGAATTGAAAAGGTCAATGAAGAACCCAAAGAGCAATGGGCTAAAATTGAAGCATTAAAGCAAAACATATCATTTTTTGAGTATTTGAGCCAAACGGATTCGTTTACCAATACAGATGTCTCAAGCATACTCCCGGAAGATTTTAAAACTCTTGACCCATTAGATGTTTGTGTGATGCTATCTCAGTTTATTTTCGAAAATTTCAGCTATCAAAAAGGGATTACCAATATTGAATCCACTATAGAAGAGGTATGGAAGCTTAAAGCAGGGGTGTGTCAAGATTTTACAAATATTTTACTCTACCTCAACCGATTCTTTGGCATACCTTCAAGATATGTTAGTGGGTACATATGCCCTTCAGATGATTCAAACTTTAGAGGGGTTGGTGCTACACACGCTTGGGTCGAAGTTTATATCCCACAAATAGGGTGGGTGGGTATAGATCCAACAAATAATTGCATCACAAACGGGAATCACGTTATACTATCTGTGGGCAGGGATTATAAAGACTGCTCTCCAATTAAAGGAGTATATTCTGGAGTTTCAACTGACCAACTTGAAGTAAGTGTGGTTATAAACGATAAGAATCAATTTGAAGCCTCAATAGCTACACAAAAAAAAGAAGAAATAAAAGAGGAAATAAGTACAGATAAAGTCACAGTAAACAGTTACGCAAAACACCAAGAGATTTTAATCCAACAGCAGCAGCAACAGCAGTAGTAAATTAAAAGTGGGTGTATATCAGATGAGCCAATGAGCAGATTTGAACTGCCGACCTCTTCCTTACCAAGGAAACGCTCTACCCCTGAGCTACATCGGCGTTGGTTATAAAATTAAGAGCGGGAGACCGGGTTCGAACCGGCGACATTCAGCTTGGAAGGCTGACGCTCTACCAACTGAGCTACTCCCGCGTTTTAATTTTCAGTGTGGGGAGAGCAGGATTCGAACCTGCGAAGTTAAAAAACAACAGATTTACAGTCTGTCCTCGTTGGCCGCTTGAGTATCTCCCCTATTACAAAGATCGTTCACCACAAAAAGGTGAAAAATTTAAAGAGCCGATGGAGGGACTCGAACCCACGACCTGCTGATTACAAATCAGCTGCTCTAGCCAGCTGAGCTACATCGGCCTCTGCTCTTGTTTAAGAACGGTTGCAAATGTAACAATTAATTTAGTTGGCTTCAAAAAAATTAAACGCCATTTTGATAAGAACGTAATTGCTTTTCTTTATAACGAATAAGTAAGCGTTCAACAGCCTTAGAAGCCGCATCGATAGCCTCTTCAAAAGTGTTGCTTTCCTTCTTAACCATCAAGGTATCTCCCGGTATTTTGACTTTTATCTCAACTTGCTTTCCATGCGAATGCGCAGACTTCTCCAGCTTCATATACAAGTCGGTGGATAAAATTTTTCCGTAGTAGTGTTCATATTTATCGATTCGCTTGGATATAAAACGTTTGAGTTTGGACTTAATTGAAAAGTTAACGGCTTGAATTGTGAGTTGCATATAAAAGATTTTAAATGTTAAATAAGGCGTACTTGGGCGATACTACTTACTTTTTAGCTCTTGGGTGTGCAGCGCGGTAGGCGTCTTGTACTTTGGGGAGCTGAACTTTCGTATATTCTTGTGTAGCAGCCAAGCTTTCATGGCCAAGTATTTCCTTAACCACGTTAATGTCTGCACCTGCGTCTAACATATGCGTTGCAAAACTATGTCGCAGCACATGTGGAGAGGTGCTTATCTTATTAGATACACTCCTAAAGTACGTTTTTATCAAACGATATACAAATGCTGGATAGGTTTTATTGCCCTTATTGGTGACCAACAAGAAGGAATGTACAGACGTACCTGGCCAGTTCTTACGCTGCGTCACATAATGCTTAAGAGTGGTAGCAAGCGCTGGTATTATGGGAACAAGGCGTTCTTTGTTGCGTTTGCCTAAAACGCGCATTTGACCCTGTGCCCAATCAATATCTGAAGTTTTCAATCCAATGAGTTCGGCCTGACGAATACCTGTTCCATACAAAAGCTCAATGGCTGTTGCGTCCCGTAAGCCTGCGAAATCAGAACGGTCAATTTGCTCAAGTACCGTATTGAGTTCTGCCACGCTAAAAGGAGTAATGAAAGCCTTCTTTGCCTTAACAGCCTTATGCTGGGCAAATGGATGCACCTCAATGATGCCTATTTTCTGAAAATAAGCATAAAGCGATTTGAGTGCTGAACACTTTCTGTTGATGCTACGCATGGTTAAACCACGCTTAGACAACACGATGATATAGTCACGTAGCATGGGATAGTGCACTTTCGAAAGATTGTGCAAGCTATAGGCATCGGAACAGTGCATAGCAAAACCTTCTATGTCTTTGCTGTAGGCACGAACCGTGTGTGCGGAATAGTTTTTCTCAGAAGCTAAATAGCGGAGAAAAGCGGCGACGTTGTCCATAAGGACAAGTTACAAAAAGATATTAAACGTCTTCTTGGTCGCGTAAGTGCTGGATATAAGCAGCTTTTTGAATTTCAGCGCGACGCGAAACTGAAGGTTTCGAGAATGTCTGGCGCTGACGGAGCTGACGCATGGTTCCTGTTTTATCAAACTTACGTTTGAAGCGCTTTAGTGCGCGATCGATATTTTCACCGTCTTTGATTGGAATTATTAGCATGAATCTACCCTCCTTTCTTTAGAATTAGGTGGCAAATATAATAGTATTTATACGAACCTACTACCCTATTTTAAAATTTGTTTTGCAATTACTACTTTTTGGATTTCAGAAGTGCCCTCACCAATGGTACAAAGCTTGGAATCACGAAGGTATTTTTCAACGGGGAAGTCTTTGGAATACCCATATCCACCAAAAACCTGTACCGCTTCATTTGCCACCCTTACGCAAGTTTCGGAAGCAAACAGCTTACACATGGCGCTTATTTTCGTCATGCGCCTGCCCATATTCTTTTCATAGCAGGCCTTGTGCATCAACAATTCAGAGGCCTCAATGTCTGTGGCCATCTGCGCCAACTTAAATGAAATACCTTGAAATGCATTGATGGGCTTTCCAAACTGTACACGCTCGGAAGAGTATTTCAAAGAAGCCTCATAAGCACCTCTTGCAATTCCCAAGGACAATGCTGCTATGGAAATTCTTCCGCCGTCTAATATTTTCATGGATTGAATGAATCCATCACCTACCGGGCCCAAACGGTTAGCGTCTGGAATACGACATTGATCAAAAACCAGCTCTGCAGTTTCCGATGCGCGCATTCCCAATTTATTTTCTTTTTTACCCGCATAAAAGCCTGGTGTACCTCGCTCAACTACAAAAGCGGTCATCCCGCGGCTATCGCCTTTTTCGCCTGTTCGTACAATAATTACAGCTATGTCTCCACTGCTGCCGTGGGTGATAAAATTTTTAGTGCCATTGATAATCCAGCCATCTCCGTCTTGAACGGCAGTAGAATTCATACCGCCAGCATCAGAACCCGTATTGTGCTCTGTCAAACCCCATGCACCTATCCACTCACCTGAAGCAAGCTTGGGCAACCAACGCTGTTTCTGCTCCTCGTCTCCAAACGACAGGATGTGATTGGTACACAAAGAATTGTGCGCCGCAATAGAAAGTCCAATGGAAGGGTCAACCTTAGAAATTTCTTCAATTATAGCCGTGTACTCAAAATATCCAAGCCCAGCACCGCCATAAGTTTCAGGCACAAGTATGCCCATAAAGCCCATGTCGCCAGCTTGATGCAAGAGTTCTTTAGGAAAAAATTGACGTTCGTCCCAGTCCATTACGTGCGGCGCAATGTACTGTTGGGCAAAATCACGTGCAGAAGCTGAAATCAGCTTGTGTGTTTCGCCTAACTCAAAAGAAGGGCCAGATTGTATTTCAGTATTCATAGCTAATTAAAAGACAAATATAAAGATAATCTTGCTTTTTTAATGGAGTCAATTTGCGCAATATCAGCCAAGTCCTGCCAAGAGGTTAGCGAATCTTGCTGCGTCCTCAGAGCCACAATGCTGCTGGCCAACGAAGCACTGATGTATGGCGACTGTGAAAGCTGTGCGATAGTCAGGTCGTTGATGTTTTGTTTTGCTACGAGTTGAACAGAATCCATTTTAAAATGCGTCCACAACTGTTCCTGAACCTCGGGTTTTAGACCCCACACATCGCCCAACTGATCTTTAATCAAAAATCCGCCTAACTGCTTGCGCAAGGCAATAATACGCTGGCCCAACACAGGCCCTATACCATAAACTTCTTGCAGTGTTTCGGCAGTGGCTCCATTAATTTCCTTTTTCACCCTTGTTGTAACGGTCTTTGTAGCTCTTTTAATTTCTGGAAATTTTAGATACGGACGTATGTGGTTTATCTCAACATCTGATAATCCTGCGACTTTTTTTATATCTTTTTCTGAAAGCAGATAAGATCCAGCAGCACGATAGGCACGAATGCGCTCCACAGCTGCCGTGGAAATACCAAGTTGATAGGCTTTGAAATCAGAAATATAATTGGGGTTAAACGGATAGATACTGTCCCTTACTTTGTCTGAAGCAATTTTTAAACCCTTCAAGGAGTCTATTAAGCGTTGTGTTTCTTTGTTTACAACCATGGCTTCGGAACTACTTAGGCTTGGCTTATGCACCAACGAAATAACCACATGACTAACAAGGAATAAAAAAAGGGTCCACAGCACACCCCTACGCTGTGATTTATTTAGTTTGTAAAAAGGACTTGGGGGTTTCACATGCTACATCATGATTTGGTCCGTATGGCGGTAAGGTATTTGTTGAGCTCCTTTTTCACCACTGGGAATAAGAAGTAGAGTCCTATCATGTTGGGAAATACCATAGCAAATATCATGGCATCGGAAAAAGCCCAAATAGAGTCCATACTAGCTGCAGATCCAATTATGATAAAAATCAAAAACAACAACTTATAGGTCATGTCTGCACGCCTGCCCCTACCAAACAAAAACTTCCATGACTGAATTCCGTAATAAGACCATGAAATCATGGTTGATATGGCAAATAAGAAAACTGCAATGGTTAGGAACAAATCAGAATAAGGAATGTATTGCTCAAATGCTTTAGACGTAATTCCAGCACCCTCATAAAGGTCACCATCTATCAAAACCTTTCCGCTAACATCTTCGTAATTAACACCGTCAATCACAAGGCTGTAGCTACCGTCGGTTTGCTCAATGGCATTATCGTATTTCGATAAATCGCCATAGGCAAACTTGTTTTGACTGTTGAATGTGATGATAACCAAAGCGGTCATCGTACAGATCACTACCGTGTCAATAAATGGCTCCAACAAGGCTACCAAGCCTTCAGAAGCTGGATACTTGGTCTTTACCGCAGAATGCGCAATAGAAGCTGAACCTGCCCCAGCTTCGTTTGAAAATGCGGCACGTTTAAAACCTACCATCAAAACACCAATGATACCCCCAACACCAATGGCTTTAGGGTTGAATGCTTCAGAAACAATAAGGGAAATGGCATCATCTAAAAAGTTAAAGTTAACCGACAAAATATAAACACATGCTAATACGTATAAGACAGCCATAAAAGGCACAACACGTTCCGTAACAGACGCAATACGCTTAATCCCGCCAATGATAATAAGTCCTACAAGGATTGCCATCAATACTCCGATAACAGCCCCAGCACTTGTGCTTTCCAGCCCCATAAGCTGCTTTAAAACTACTGTTGCTTGGTTAGATTGTGCAGCATTACCTCCACCAAAAGAACCGCCAATACAACATATCGCAAAAATGACTGCTGTAATCTTACCTAATTTGGCAAAACCTTTTTCACTCAAGCCTTTCTTTAGGTAGTACATAGGGCCACCGTAGATTGTTCCATCAGGTCCAACATCACGGTATTTTACCCCAAGCGTACATTCCACAAATTTGGTAGACATTCCTATAAGTCCACAAACAATCATCCAAAAGGTAGCGCCAGGACCACCCAGTGCTATGGCAAGCGCAACACCTGCTATATTTCCATTTCCTACAGTACCCGAAACAGCCGTTGCCAATGCTTGAAAATGACTTACTTCTCCGTCTTGACTTTCATCTTTTATGGTGTCAACAATATCACCATCAGCTACATTGACAGCAGGTTTTTCTACTGCTGAATGATGATCAATATCATCATACTTTCCACGAACAATATTAATGGCCAATAGGAATTTGCGTACATTGATAAACCCAAAATAAATGGTAAAGAACAATGCGCTTCCAACCAACAAATAAATTACAAAAGGATTGCCGCCAACTTGGAAGAAAACAACTTCTGAAAAAAAGTCAGAAACAGGTTTAAATGCTTCATTAATGCGCTCGTCTAGTCCCCTTTCAGTGGTTTGGGCGTTTAGCGGGAGACACAAAAGGGTCATGATCAAAGTAATAAAGTATTTCATAATTAGTTTGGATTATAAATCAAAAACTGATGAGCGTTTTGCAAATAAAAAATCTTTCATTCTAAGCCAGAAGGCAAAAACCAAATATAATGCAAAGCCAGCGCCCAGTGAAAAAAAACTCAGATATATAAAGAAAATGCGAACGTGTTTTGCTTTCATACCCAGGCGTTCTGCCAATCGGGAACATACCTCAAAGCCACGTTTTTCTAGAAAGTATCGCAAATCATACATAGAGCTCATGTGACAAAAGTAATCAAAGATTTAAGAGTTTGTGTCCAAATGTACATGACAAGCATCTACGCTGATTGCAATAGTTGGTTTTCAACTGAATACATGCCTGACTTTCTAAGGCATCTTCTATTGTACAGCCAAGCTCTTTGAACTTTAGGCTGTAATTATTTTTTTCAGGGGGCAGTTGACGCACCCAGTCCAATATTTGGTCTACACGCCTATCGCCTGTGTATTTGTAGTAATGAAACAAAAAAGGAAAAACGGTATTTAAAAGAAGTAACTGAATAAATGACTTGGTCAATTTGCGCTGCTGTTGCTGGGCAGACGTGTGAAATTGATAATGTGTTTCCCAAAAAGTGGTCGTCTTGGCTTGCATCAAAGCATACAATGCATCCAAGCTTTTTGCGGTCTGAATATGCGACAACAATCGGGGCTGTTTTGAAGCTGTCTCTTATACACATCTCCGAGCCCACGAGACCGAGGCTGATC
>OJCR01001085.1_pt1 | contig 10554 bp, 6 predicted proteins | sample 1591611 | NCBI WGS metagenome assembly OJCR01 (sample SAMN05416815, study PRJEB24817) | seawater metagenome | isolation source: Sea water | place: Canada:Atlantic | collected 2013-07
CTACACGTAAGGAGTCGTCGGCAGCGTCAGATGTGTATAAGAGACAGCCACTGGGGTCAATGATCGACGCCAGAATTGCTTCTTTGGTTTTGTTTGTAATCGATGCCAACTTGGGCCCTACATCGTACCCCTCGCCATTGATTCTATGGCAATTGATGCACAACTTCCTGAACAACTTTTTCCCTCGTGTGGCTTCACCCTCAAGCTTGATCGCTGATGCATATCGAGCTAACACCGCCGCACGATCAGCAGACACTTTTGCCGACAAAAGTTCTTTCCAAGAACCTGAATTTTTGTTGGCATTGAGCAACCGTTGCTGAACGGGTGCTGGCAGTTCGCTTGAGCTGATGCTTCCATTTTGCACGTGAGCCAGCAAACTTGCTGACCAGGCAGCACGACTCACGATGGCATTGAGTATCTGTTTTCGCTGCTCAGGACTACGCGACTGCCAGCCATCGAGCAGAACCTCCGCCACTTCAGGATCATTTATCTTCGCAAGACGTGAAACCACCTGCTGTTGCACAAATACAGGCGAACGAGGCCCCAACAACTCAGCCAGCAAATCAAAATCTGACTCTTGATTATCTTGTTCACGCCCCAACAAATGGACCGCGGATCCGCGACGATCAACTTCGGCGGATTCATCAGTTGCAGATTCGCGTGCCTCTTGAATGCTGTCTGCTATCCTGCGGCGAGCATCATCTGACGTGCGACTGATGGGCCACTTACGATCCTCAAGTCCATCGAGTGCCATGGCCAAAGAAGCAAAGTGTCGGGCACCAGCCTTACCTTCTGTCGATGCATGGACAACTTCAAGGACTCGTTCAATTGTCTCTGCGTCACCCATGGCAACCGCTTGACCGATCAACTCACGCACCAAATCAGGTTTTGCACTGGTATTGATCAGGCTAGCCAAAACATCTGATACATTGCCCGGATTCAACGAGCTCATCGCAGCTGCAATCATGTAGTGATCGTTCGCGTTCGCTGCCATCAGTTGCCCGAGTGCTGATGCCGCAACAGGGGTTTGATAATTCCCCAAACAGGACATCAGTTCCAATTTTACTTTGGGGTCTGGATCATCAGTGAGTCTTGTCAGGCAATCGACATCAACTTTGATGGTTGACGCGACACGAACGGCATTCCGCCGCACCCCCGGGTGCTGATCTGACAAAACCGCCTCGAGGCTGTCGACTGATAGTCGACCAAGCCCCTCCAGCGTCCAGAGAGCATGCAGTCGTGCGAGCGGCTGTCGGCTGGTTTGCAACAAATCCTCAAGCACAGGAACAGCGGATTGGTGATCTCCTCGCACCAACATTCGTTGAGCCATGTCTCGCTGCCAGCCATTCGGTTTTTCGAGTACAGCAGCGAGCTCAGTCGCAGTTTGCTCGGCGAGAGTCTTACCCGATCCAAACGTCTGATCATGATCGCGCGTCTGATTCTGCCGCACAATACGATAGATCCTGCCGCGGTCTTGCCCCGCTCTGAACCACGGGCGTAATTCGTTCTGTCCGTTTTCGGGCAACCACTGGGGATGCTCGATCATGTACCGATACATGTCCACAACCCACAGAGCTCCCTCAGGTCCAGTGCGGACCATGACAGGCCGACACCAACGATCCTCGCTGGCAAAGAAATCGGTTTCTGCTTCCTCAGGATCCCGCCTGAAAGCAAAACTGACTCCTTCATCTCGAATCAAATTGTGCTGCACAAGATTGTGGAACGGTTCACAGGTAAAGGCGTGTTGCTCTGTTCCCCTTTCGAACAAATATGCATCACGGTAAATCATCGGCGAACACGCAGACGTAAAGCGTCCAGACTGGCTGAAGCTGTGATAACGTTTTTGTAAATTACTGGCTGGATAGACAGGCGGATTGGCTGGTGTGACCACTTGGTGTTTGGGATCAGGTGGAGCGTAGTGCGAATTTCGTCGGATGTTCTGGTCAGCTAAAACATAGTGCCACAAGGGATGGCTGTTCTGCACACCAAACCAATTGCCCCAGTCATCGCGGCTTCTTCCGTATTGCGAAGGACCACTCTGCGGGTCCATCAGTCCCTTGTCAGGACGCAGCCGAAAATCGCGACTACCGAGACGATATTCGGCACCTGTTTGCAATGACTTGATTTCACTGTCTTTGCCATAGCCGCCATGATGGCTTCCACTGGCACAGTACACCCAGTTGTCGAGTCCCCAACGAAGCCCATTGACTCGCAATTGCTGATTCCCTTGAAGAAAACCAGAATACAGTGGCCGCTGCACATCGGCTTTTCCATCACCTGACGTGTCTTCCAAATATACGATTTTGGGAGCAGCGGTCACAAGGATTCCGTTGCCCCACACCAGCACACCGGTTGGAAAACTCAGGCCTTCGGCGAACAAAGTAGTCTTATCGTAAAGCCCATCAGAATTCGTGTCCTCAAGAAAACGCACTCTCCCTCCCGGTTGCCCTTTCCCATCCAACCCCAGCGGATAGTCAGCCATTTCCACTACCCAAAGTTTTCCATCCGGCCCCCAATCAATAGCAACGGGATCCTGAACCAGCGGCTCTGCAGCCACAAGCTGAACCTCGAAACCGTCACGCACCTGAATCGTGTCGATCGCCTGCCCTGCGTCCGTTGGCGTTGGATCAGCCAAAATCGCCGAAACTGCATCTTGTGGGTCCTTGATCTGCTTGACTGCGGCTGCTTTAAAATGGGCAGCGACTTCGGCGGGATTCAAAGCACGATCATAGAGAGCGATTTCTTCCATCATCCCCTGAAGGTTTGCAAAATTGTCAGCTCTTCCCCCCAGCAAAATCTGCTCACAGCCATCCGGATACCCGATGGGTAAATCCTCTTCGATTTCTGGTTCAACATCACCATTAAGGTAAACAGTGATGCGTTGGTCCTCTCGCACCATCACCACATGCGACCAACTGCCCTGCACGATCGGCGTCTTCCCCGCAACTAATTGATCCCGCTGATTACCATTGAACACAATCAGCCGCCCCATGTCCGAGTGCGTACCACCAATTCCCAAATTATCACCCATGGCACCATCGACTCCATCCACCGCCCTCGAAAACACATAGGCGGTCACAGGGCGTGACCCGACGGCCAATTCATTCCGAACCCAGAGTTCGATGCTGTAGGTATCTCCTAGAGCAGGCACTTTCACCTTGACCCGTCCGCCCGAAAAATTGGGCACATTCGAATTCACTTCAAGCGGTTTTGAGCCGTCTTCATAAACAGCAGCACTGGCTGCAGGTGCATTGGTGCCGAGAGAGCTGAGCGTAACTGCATTTTTCGCTTGCGAAGCCAACCCACCATGCAGCCGCCAAAAAGCAACTGGCTTGGACGCCAACACAGCATCAGCATATTTTCCGCGTGATTTGGCATCAGTCGATTTTGCAGCCAGCACGACCATTGGTTTGGGTCGTGGTGGAGGGACCATTCCCGACACTTGATAAAGTACATCCACATCAGCCGTTTTCAATGCACGATCAAAAACGGCAACCTCATCAATTTTCCCATCGAACGTCGCCTGCGAAACACCATCGCTACCAATGAGCAATCGCTGCACTGGCTTTAGCGAATCAACCGGTGCATCAATTTCAGGATCCAGACCGCCATTTAGGTAGACACGGATACGTTGATCATCTCTGGTCACGATGATCTGATGCCAATCGATGGGTGAAATGGGCGTCTTACCTGGATAGATTTTCTGTCCGGAATGAAGCAGCAATCGACCTGCGTATTCGCCGCTTGCTGTACCACCAAGCAACAGCGTTTCGGTCTCGTTCGAAAACAAAACACCGGTGATTTCACGAACCCCAGCGGGCAGCATATTCTGAAACGACATTGCCAGACTGTACTGCTTAGGTGCCTGCTGCAATTTTGCCTCAACGTGTCCACCGGCAAGATAAACAGCTCGCGATCCATATCCCTCTGCAGCGAAACCAGCGGCCTCGGGACCAGGCAAGAACAAGGCAACCGCACCGTGATACTGAGCGGAATGATTCTCAATCGAATCAACAAGCTGTTCCGAAGTCATATCATCGAGTTGCCAATGAGCGATCGGCTTTCGGTCACGGAGTGCCTGCGAGTAGGGCGAATCGCTCTGAGCAATCGTCCGACGTTTTTTTCCGGAGACCTGTTCCAGCAAGCTCAATAAGGCTTCCACGACCTGCGGCTCAGCCTGTTCCTCAAGCCCGGCAGTACGAGCGGGCCAAGTCGTGTAGCCGCCCAATTGGTGCTGTTCAGGCGGTGGAATGTATCCCGTTGCTCCATTGGCAAGTTCAAGATTGAAGGTCGCAGCAAGCGGACTCTGCCGTTTCAATTTCAGGCCGGTGATGCCATAAACTTCATTTGGCATCGCAGTGATTCCCAGATCACCAATCCGGACTGCTTGCAGAACCACCTCAGCGCTCGGATGTTCGTGAATCCACTCGGCCTGTTGGGCGTACACCTCCACTCGTGTGCGTGGCAACAATTCGCCGCGGGCTGCATTGATTGGTCGTGCCCATTGCCGACGGTCTTTGGACGGTTTCCGTAGGTCAATCGTCAATCGTTTTTCGGACATCGCAAGCGAGTGATCGGAGCGGTGCTCGACCTTTGCAACGGCATCCAACACATGGTCCGCAACACGTTGAGAATACTGCTGACGGTTGATGGCCTGACGGGGCTGGCTGTAATCCATCCAGTGCAAATCACCACTCGTACCCTGAGACATGATGCCCACAAAACCAAAAACATTCTCCGCGTTATCCTTCTGCATTCTTTCTTTCAACAGACGGGCAACTTCACCAAAATAATCTGCAGAAAAACCACCACCACCAAAGTAGTGCATCGAAAGATTAGCCATCACACAGATGGGTGTCGCATCCTTATCGGAAACCACACTCAATACCGAAAGCCATGGGTCAATCGGCCCAGCAGGACTTGTGTAAGACGGATTTTGATAACCAGGATGCATCATCGCTCGTACGGTTTTTTGACCGAATGGATCGACACCCATTTTGTCGCTACGAGTGATCCAACGACGACAATTTGTTAATTCGCTACCGTCCACAACGGTCCAGCCAATTTTTGCTGGCTGCAGATTCTGGTGTGCCTCGACAATGGACTTTGCAATGCGGGCGGGTACATACTGGACATAGGGATCGTCAGCAGGACACCCCAGACACAACATCGAGGACGGGGCCATGTGGGTATGAGTCGCGCTGATCAAAATGCGATCGATTGGGATCCCTGTTTCCTGCGATGCCAGATGCTTGGCCTTGTCGCACAAAAATGTCGGCAACATGCAAGAATCAACAATCACCATTGCAATGGTTTCTGATCCATCACTGATCACCAAAGAACGTGCATGCAGCGGATCTACCACTCGATCTGACTTGGCCTGCAGAAACCCACCGTTCTGAAACGCAGGCAGTGTCTGCGGCGATATGTCCACTGCCGCAGCACCTGCAAGCAGTACAGTCGTATCCGCACCACGTAACGTGGCCCCTGTCATAAGTAATGTCAAAGAGCAGGCAAAGTTCAACAAAGATCTCATGCAAATCCCAAGAGGTATCGACTACTTTTATCTTGCAAAAACGGATATTTGAAATTGTCATGGCCCATTACACACAGGCTGCTGTGATGAATAACGTGAGTTAGAAAACAGGTAACCACATGATCAATTTCTCGACACCATTAAGTTGCCGTCTTAGATCCGCACAGGTTGTCCAGTGAAAGCATACCGAACCCCCCAAGGACTCGTATCGCTGAAGGACCGGCATGGCCCATCCCAATCCAATTTATTGATGAATCACCATCATTACGAGCAGCATAAAAGCCGCCGCGCCACGCCACTCGTTGCTAGCTTTTTGCGACTTCGCGGCTGGATGATTCAGCCCTGATTTAAAATCACAATCGTTGAATTTATTCTTGACAGAGACCAATCAAATTGTACATTTGTACACCCAGCGTCAAACATGGCGTAACGTGGCTCGTCAACGTTTGACTGGCCACCATTTTCATCACACTCTTGGGGCAAAAGAGTTATGAGTAATGCATGGAGTCGTAAGGTATTGGTTCTTGCTTTCACTGCAGTCTGTCTAATCGCAATCGCACAGGAGAAGCCGCAAGGCCCAAACACTGATCCGGGTCGTGGGGCAACCACCGACCCTGAGCGTGGGATAACGTCGGTCAGTCGCGAAGCGGTGAAGGGCAGACTGCCGCGGCATTTTGCTTCGTTGGTAAATAGCGAGCAAAGAATCGAGATTTACCTGATTCAGACGCAATTCCGCGACCAAATTTCTAAACTCAAGCAGGAGCTGGCAAAACTTGAATCAAAACAGATGCAAGATATCGAAGCGGTACTGACAACGGATCAGCGGGAGAAACTATTTAACTTCCGCAACAGTTCTCGCAAGAAACGAGCTACAGATTCTGGCGTTGGTGATGGTCGTACTCCGAAGAAGGCGACGAACGATTCGCCAGGTCCCGCATCTTCAGCGAAGAACCAAACGTCGAGCACTTCCAACCAATAACGCTTGTTGCCAATGATCGGCAATACGCTTCGACTGGAACAAGTGGTGCACGGCCCAAACCGTGGCACCCTTGTTCTTTTCTTGTTCTTGTTATTTTCACATCAGATCGTTGATCGTGCCGAGCACTCGGTCTACAAGACAACGGAAGAATCCCAACTCGGTCCTCTGACGCCGGGCACAATTTCAATGCTGCAATTCGATTTTGATGCATCCGCAAATGCGATAACATGATCTAATGGAATTCGGTGATACACAACAGTCGCTTTCTTTTGTGAACGCTTCCTGTATTTTGCTCAGCCACTCCTGACATCTCTGCCATGAACAACAAGCACCAAATCGCCCTGCTATTTTTTACCATTTTCAGTCTGTTGATTGAGACCCCCGCATGTTCTGCGGAGGAACCCGATTCAGCAAAGCCCATACCGCACTCGTCTCCCAAAGTTCAAGTGAAAACCACAGACCTCCCGGAACTGCCACTCGAGCTTACGAGCTTTGGCGGCGCTGTTGCGAACGGAACATTGTTCATTTACGGAGGTCACTCGGGGACGGCACACTCTTATTCCACCACAGAGCAATCCAATGAGTTTTGGTCACTCGATCTCAACGACCCGCAACAGTGGAAGCAATTACCCTCAGGCCCGCGTCTGCAAGGTTTGGTGATGCTTCCTCACAAAGACTCGGTCGTACGCATTGGCGGCTTTACGGCTCGCAATGCCGAGGGCGAAGAACATGATCTGCACTCCCAACAAACAGTCAGCCGATTCGACGTAGCCAAAAACGACTGGGTCGATCTTGCTCCACTGCCGGAACCAAGATCATCTTTGAGTGCTGCAATTGCTGGTGACCAAATTTTTGTGATTGGCGGCTGGGCACTCAAAGGCGAAGCAACTGATTGGCATGGCACTGCCTGGAAACTGAATCTCACAGACTCAAATGCTGTCTGGCAACCGCTTGCAAACCCACCCTTCAAAAGAAGGGCTCTGTTTGCAACAGCCCATGATGGAAAAATCCATGTGATCGGCGGCATGAATTCCAATGGTGGCCCAACCACTCGAACCGATGTTTACGATCCCGCAACAGACAGCTGGCTGCAAGGACCAAGCCTTGAGGGCAAACCGCTCACGGGATTCGGATCAGCCGCTCATTCCCTTGGTGGTCACCTTTACGTCAGCACAATTGACGGAAACGTCCAAAGGCTTAACGAATTAGACAAGAAATGGGATGTGGTTTCGGAGTACGAACCCGCACGTTTCTTTCACGTGATGGTGCCATGGACTGACACAAAAATGTTACTAGTCGGGGGGGCAAACATGTCTGTGGGCAAGTTTACCGACCTGGATTCCGTCGAGATCGCAACCGAGTAGACCTGACACATCAGGGTGTATGTCCTGTACCAAAAAGTCATTGCCCACTTGGACCTGCTCAGGCTCATCAGGGCGACAGAGTCACTTAAAATATGGTTCGTTGGCAAATACTCTCAGTAGCACAGATACAGATTGAATCCTCAGTCTTCGCCACGGCTCATTTCCAGCATCTTGGCGATCATCTTAAGACGACTAACCAGACTTCGACACGCAACTACATGCTCGCTTTTCAAGTTACAGGTAAGCACTTCTGAGTACAGAATTTTGTCGCTGGACAAATCAATCTTTTCATCCCACTGCAATGCTTGGCCAGGCGAATGATCATTTTCAAGCTGAAGTTCAGCGACTCTGCCTGACCAATCCTTTGTCCGGTGCACCACTTTGCCAGGCTCACTTGAACAAACGCCACAGCGGCCTGCTGCGATCTCCACCACATCACCAACCAACAAGATCCCCGCTCGGTATTCCTGCTCGGTTTCGTACACTGCCAATAACAGCGACCCCACTTGGGGAACTTCCCGCGTGATACCGGATTCTCCACGGGCAACTGATTTGATTTTATTGTCAGTATTGAAGGACTCACTTCCATGTACCGGCGGTGGCGACGGGTAAAAAGCAGGTCCACTCCATGCTCCGGTGCTCGCGTCACTTCCCTGGTCCCGCGATTGGCCGTACATACATTGATCCTTATTCGAGGTTTGTAATCGGGTTGTCGTCTGGCTGACGGAACACCCCACACCTACTGAGTCGCGTCGAACACGGATCGACTCCGCAGAGCAATTCGAAGCATTGCGGATCATCGCAAATTGAACGCAAGATTCATGTCCCGGTCGATTGGTTCACTGGGCCCAACCTGAATCAGGTTGCCAAAACAGCAGCAATGGCCGTCGCCGCTGTTTCGATTCGATAGATGCGTGCGCCCAGATCCACCGCCCTGAAACCATGCGAAACAGCCAATTGCACCTCGCCATCGGTCCATCCACCTTCCGGCCCAATCGCAACAGAAAAGCTGCCCGAGGGTGCGGCATCACGAATGATATCGTCCATAGCGGGATGGGCGATCCAACGCGTATGCTGCTCACCGTTCTGGAAAAAGGCTTCAGACCGCATCGGTTCTTTTAAGTCCAGCAACTGATTTCTGCCTGACTGTTTGCATGCCTCAATCACGCCGCGACGGAGTTTTGCAAGCAATGAATCGGTAGGCGGGCGTTGCGTACGCTGGGCGATCAATGGCGTTAGCGAACACACCCCCATTTCCGTCAAACGCTCGATCAGTTCTCTGGAACGATCAGGTTTGGGGAGTGCGATGGCGAGATGGATCTCACGTTTGGGCTCACGGTTGATCGCGTGGGCGGCATTTGCCTGACAGTGGCATTCTTTGCGTCCCACCTGCACGCAATTTGCGGTTGCCTCATTGCCCCGACCGTCAAACAGCACCAGATCGTCACCAACTTGGACTCGCATGACACGACTAGCGTGCTGTGCTTCCGCCTCAGGCAGACTGACCAAGCCACCTAAAATAGGTAAATCAGGGACAAAGTATCGTCGTGTCATCGTTTATAGCACCGCAATCTGGCAATTTTGGTCATCACGTGGGCCAAGGCATTCTCAAGAAGATACTACACGTTAGCCGATCTAAAAGAGGACCAGAAGATGCAAATTTGCTGACTCTCCACGCCACATCACCGTACTATTTACGCAGGAACTGAATTGTCGCTGTTTGCTCATCAGCCTTTTTCCGACTACCTGCACCATTGGTCACTGCAACGCCCCCCATTTCTTGGTTGCCCTGATTTCTTTTTTTCAGGCCAGCCTCAACGTGAAACGCTGGCGGCACTGCAGTACTTTGCAGCGAGTACTTGGAAACTTGCCTTTCTAACGGCAACAAGTCGAACTGGGGTCAGTCATCTGCTTGAGCACATGGTTTCCATGCGTGGACTCGGCTCATCTCCGGTCGACGTCATTCTGACTCGCATCAGCGGCCAAGGATCACAGACTCCGATACAGCAACTTGGTTCTTTACTGGGATATGGACACAGCAGCACAACAACCCGGCAAATGATTGATGCTGCAATCCAACAGAGTGATAAGCAAGGAATCAGCACTTTGTGGTTTCTTGAAAACTGTTCCGTGTCCACCATCAGTGTGGCCGCTGGCTTTGCGCAGCGGCACCGCAATTTTTCGGTGGTTGCCACCACCCAACCCGACCAGCGACCGTTATTGCAATTAAGTGCGGGCATGTGTGGCATGCAGATTGAACTTGAGCCATTGACCCCACACGACACGGCAGCCTATGTGAGTGCTGCTTTGAAACAAGCTGGCAGCATACGTGCAATCTTCAGCGAAGCGTCCATTAGACGGTTGCATGAATTGTGTGCGGGTCTAATCGGTGAAATAGCGGTAATCGCCGAGTCAGCACTCACGACAGCCGCCTGCAGCGGTCTTTCAAAAATCACACCAGCTACAATTGAACAGGTATTTGAAAGCCACAACATGCAGCGTCGAACACAACCACCCGGAGATGATGAGTTGTTGGGCAAGCGGGTTGCGTGAACAACATTCTGAAGATCAGTGGACGCTCAAAAAAATGCCAGCAGGCTGTGGCTCGAGAATGTGGCTCGAGAATGTGGCTCGAGAATGTGGCTCGAGAATGTGGCTCGAGAATGTGGCTCGAG
>OJCR01001086.1_pt1 | contig 10552 bp, 9 predicted proteins | sample 1591611 | NCBI WGS metagenome assembly OJCR01 (sample SAMN05416815, study PRJEB24817) | seawater metagenome | isolation source: Sea water | place: Canada:Atlantic | collected 2013-07
CTACACGTAAGGAGTCGTCGGCAGCGTCAGATGTGTATAAGAGACAGGTACTGGCCCAGGATTTGGCGCAGAGAACTCTGCGATGCCCGACTATGAGACACTGCGAGAAAACACCTTTGCTGCATTTGGTGATCTGGATGCAAGTCCCACCAAAGCATGGATCATCACGCACCGCCAGGAATCGCCCGCTTTCTTTGAATATGCAGTGGGTCAGACACCTGAGTTCGAGTTGTATGACATAGAGAAAGACCCTCACTGCATCGAGAATCTTGCACTCCTTGAATCGGCGAATGATATACGAAGGGATCTGCACCAGCGTTTGATGAATGAACTGACGCGGACAGGCGATCCACGCATTTCCGAAAATGTGATTTTCGAATCTTCACCATTTACCGATTCCACACAGCAAAAACGAAAACCAGCGAGACAAAACAATCCGAATTGATACCACTTAAATACCGCCAGCAAGATCGAATCAAGGTTTTGCAAATTCGGAACGCAACTGCTCAATCACGTTCCACTGGTGGCATTCACGAAGGTGATCATTGACCATGCCCATGGCTTGCATCAACGAATAGCAGGTCGTCGGTCCAACAAAAGACCAACCCCGTTTCTTCAGTTCTTTACTAAGAGCAGTTGATTCGGGTCGATAGGCGACCATCTGATCACGCTGACCAAGAGTGTTGGATTCAACCGGTTCGAATCGCCAGAAAAATTTCGCCAAAGAGCCAAATTCATCCAGCATCTCGATCGCACGTTGAGCATTGTTAATCGTCGACTCAATCTTGCCGCGATGTCTCACTATCTGCGCATCAAGCATTAGTTTTTCGACCCTTGCAGAAGAGAATCCGGCAACCGTTTCAATATCGAAATCGCAAAACGCTGAGCGGAAAGCAGCACGCTTTCGTAGGATAGTGATCCAACTCAGTCCGGCCTGAAAACCCTCAAGACACATCTTTTCATACAATCGCTGATCATCAGCAACAGGCTTGCCCCACTCGCTGTCGTGATAATCGATGTATTGTGTGTCGTCCCCACACCACCAACATCGCTGCAGCCCATCAGGACCAATGAGGTAGTCTGGCAGTTCCTTCCTATGACTCATGTCTGGATACGAAACCTCAAATCCTTGATTTTATTATCGGGAATTTCCCGTTGGATTCGCTTCAATATGCCGCGTTTTCGGAAATTCAATTCCTGCAGAGTGACGGAATCTGAGGCGTAAACCTGAAGCACACCTTGCCTCAGATTTCCTACCTGCAAACCTGCACCGAGATCTGCACCCACCTCGACGACAATTAATTGGTGAATCGCCTCGTTGGCTGACACCTGAGCGTACCCACGTCGGGATATCAGTTGGCCTACAATCGATCCGATACGACGTACCCGCGGTTTTTCAGCATCTTGATCTTTTGCTGATTGGGTACGAGCAGGTCGACGTTTCACCACAATGACTCCAGTGTTGGGGTTGGGAATTCTAGACGACCTGGCTGATCTGCACCAATCCCATTGATTTTAGTATGATCATTTACTGCGCCAAATTCCCATCTGGACAACCTGCAACCGGAGAGTTCAACTAACGGTTAGTGTTGACTGAGGGTTAGTGTTGTCAGATTGATCTGTATATCAGATTTGCAAGAGTGAAATTTTGTCCGAAACCGAGCAAAATGTGAACGCAGATTCGCCCTTGATCATCATTGGATGGCGAGAATGGCTGTCGCTACCTGACCTCGGCGTCCCACGAATCAAAGCAAAAATCGACACCGGAGCTCGATCCTCCAGCCTTCACGCTTATGACATCGAACAATTCGAGCGGGAAGGTTGTTCCATGGTCCGATTCAAAGTTCATCCAATTCAGCGTCGAGAACAATTGGAAATCTGCTGCTTAGCCGAAGTTCACGACATCCGCAGTGTGCGAACCTCAAGTGGTGAGGCAACTGACCGCATTGTGATTCAGACAACGGCCTCATGGTTAGATCAGACATGGACAATTGATTTAACACTGGCGGACCGATCGCAAATGGGTTTTCGCATGTTGGTCGGCCGCGAAGCAATGCGTGGACGCATGCTAGTCGATCCGGGAAGGTCTTATTTTGGGGGTCGTCCCAAGCGCAAAACGCAATCCAACAACTCCTGAAACAGTCAGACAGTCGTTCTACCGAGAATTCGAGATGAAGCTTGCCATTTTGTCGCGTGCCGCAAACTGCTACAGCACGCGTCGACTAAAAGAAGCCGCCAGCAAGCGTGGCCACGAAGTAAAAGTCCTTGATACCCTCCGGTTCGCCATCGACCTGGAAAAGGGTGAACCCGATCTGTATTATCGATCAAAGCCGCTGAGTGACTACGATGCCATCGTGCCCCGCATTGGTGCCTCCATCACATACTTTGGCACTGCCGTGGTACGCCAATTTGAACAAATGGACGTTTTTTCAGCGGCATCTTCTGCGGGCATTGCGAACTCCCGCGACAAATTACGCTGCTTGCAAATCCTCAGCCGGCATCAAATCGGTATTCCAAAAACAACTTTTGTTCGTGAAAAACGAGACGTCTTGCCCGCTATCGAACGGGTTGGTGGAGTACCCATCATCATCAAGCTATTGGAGGGAACACAGGGCGTCGGAGTCATCCTCGCAGAGAGTGTCAAAATTGCAGAGGCAATCATTGAAACCCTTCAAAGCACCAGACAAAACGTCCTCGTTCAAAAGTTTGTTTCGGAGAGCAAAGGCAGAGACATTCGGGCTTTTGTGGTTGGGGACCGTGTGGTTGCTGCAATCAGGCGGGTCGCTCAAGGGCAGGAGTTTCGCAGTAATGTCCACCGGGGTGGAAGGACCGAATTGGTCGTTCTGGATGAGACCTACTGCCAAACCGCCGTACGATGTACACAGATCATGGGGTTACGCGTTGCCGGCGTCGACATGCTGGAAAGTGACGAAGGACCACAAGTCATGGAGGTCAATTCATCACCCGGGCTTGAAGGAATTGAGACATGCACACAGTTGGATATCGCAGGGGCTATTGTTGATTACATCGCTGCACAAATCGATTTCCCAGAAGTGGACGTTCGCCAAAGACTTTCAGTCAGCCGAGGATATGGGGTAACCGAAATCCACATTCCTGAGGGTTCTGGGTTCATTGGGAAAACCATTGACGAGTCCGGGCTCCCCGAGCAGGACATCAATGTGCTAACCCTTTATCGAGGGTCAAGCGTCATCCCAAATCCTCGCCTGAAGCGAACATTGGAGCCAAGCGACCGGTTACTCTGCTTCGGAAAATTGGAAGCCATGCGCGGAATGGTTCCGGAAAAAACTCGGCGTAAACGACGCCCGAAACTCAAGCAACTTTTCACGAATGTGGATTCAACTGTCGAGCCCAATTAAGACGCTGGCAGCAGGGGCGATTCACACTGCATAGCATCACCTTCACGTGACCGAGAGAATTAGGGTAATCCCGCAGCAGCCATTCGCGATATCGCAACTTTCAATTCCCCGTGACCTACCGCGGTGATCACCATGCTGCTCACGAAGGCGGTGCCAACGCTTAACCACGGCGACTGATCACGATGAGAGGACCATCTGTCTGCCTCGCGATTTTCCGCGTGAACTGACCGAAAAGCTTTCGATGCGGCCCAATCCGCTGGACGCCAAGTATCACAAGCTGCCCTTCGGAAGCCTTGGAAATGACATCAACAGGATCATCACTCTTTACGACTACCTGTTCAGAGCTGCCAAAAACATTGTCGTGAGCCATCCGATCAAGATCGCGTTTGGCTCGTCTGAATTCAGTAGCATCGACAGCACGGGGAAGGACCCTGATGAAAGTCACTAGGCATTTTTGCTTCCGCGAGAAACTGGCCAGTAGCCTTGCGAGCAAGTAATCGTGCCCTCCGCATCCTGCAACCGGTACAAGAATCTTCTGGGTCTCGGACAAGCTCCAAGTTCCACTCGCCCGAAGAACAACGACGTCACTCTCAAGCTGCCCCAACAAAATCTCTAAGGGTGAATCGTTCTCATCACTATTGATTTTGCTAAGCCCAAGAAGCACCGATTGACATCGATGCAACTTGGCCACACGGGCGATTTCCGGCATCGGGTCCGATGAAACAGTTGTCAACGTTTCCACCGGGACATCGAGCTTTGATGACGCGCGAATCAATTCACGCAGCAGTGCCTGAGAGTGATCAACCGGCGCTGGATCGGCATCGGGGTCCCAGGAACTCGGTGCCACCACAACTGTCTGCAACAAGACACGACCGACAGCAGCCGGCACGAGCGTGTTGGCAAGTGAGATCATCGCTTCGGCATTGCGTGGATTGGCAATGGGCACCAGCACTAACGGTGAATTCCCCCGCAACCTGAGAAGCTCTGGATTGGCAGCCATACTGGAAACGTCTTTCAAGCGTGCCCGCCGTGCAAAGAGCGTCAAGAATAGCAAGCCGCCCACACTGAGCCAGATCACCGCAATCGTCCCTGCAGACGGAACAGCCACTCCCTGAAAAGCGGCCAGTGCAACACAAGCCAGACCACCGAGAACGGGCACAGCAGGGTACAACGGAGATTGAAACGGTGGCTGTATTGCGCTGCGACGCCTCACCAACACGGCAAGACCATGAGCCATCGCAAAGGTAATTAAAAAAATCAAACTCGCAGCTGCGCCCGCTGCTGCCACATTCGGAAGCGCGATCACAAGAACAGAAATCAGGCCAGCGGTCACAACGATTGCATATACCGGAGTATGCCTACGAGGTGACAAACGACTCATCATTGATGGCAGCGTATGATCGCGTGACATCGCCAATGCTATTCTCGATGCTGCAAAAAGATTCGCATGCAATGCCGTGAACATCGAAAGTACCGCAGCAACAAGCACGAATCCATAACCGATCGGGCCCAAATAATTTCTTGCAGCAAGAGCAACGATTCCCTCAGGATTCTCAGCTGCAGCATCTGCGATGCCTTGCCCATCCAAGACCCCAACTGTCGTGATCACAAACAACAACGGCAAATAAATCAGTAAGGCAATGATCAACGATAAAACCATCGCACGAGGAATATTCCGGGCGGGATTCCGGATTTCTCCGCCAACGGCTGCGATCAAATCGAAACCCTGCAACGCAATGAAACTAAATCCCATGGCTTCAAAAAGCCCGACCGCTCCCGACGAAAAAAACGGCCGCAGTGAAGCTTGCGTCTGTGACAGTGGTTGCCAAGCTACCGACCAAAGACCACCCACGATCAGAATGCCAAACACAAGTACTTTTCCAGCATTCGCCCAACTGCCACCACCACCTGACTTCAGCACCAACCCAAGTGCCAGCATGCATACCGCACAGATTGCAATCCACGGCACTAGCCGCTCATCCATGGCCCACCAAGGAACCACATACCCCAACATGTCGATACACTCACGGGCCAACAACACCGAGAAGTACCCGAAGCCGACCGCGTAAAGCATGGCAGCGACGATCGATGCAAACCAGACGATCCAGCCAACAGCAAAAGCGGCCTCGATAGACAAGACTTTGCGACTGAATGCATAGGTTCCGCCAGACTCAGGGAACTTCGAAGCCATCTCGCCGAGACTCAATGCCGTCAGCATGGCAATCAAACCATTCAAAGCAAAAGCCAGCATCGCGGCTGGCCCAGTCGTGGCAAAGGCAACGCCAGCGAGCGCCAGAATCCCACCTCCCACAATAGCACCGACGCCTATACCCGTTGCCGATACAAGTCCGATATGTCTTTCGTTGTCTTGAATGACCGCTTACTCGCTGAAATGTGGCGTAATGTTCACGGCATTCTGTCACCTAATCTGACAACGTCAATGCGTCACTTCAGCGATCACGACCAGAACGGGCAGGCATCTCGAGAGACAATGATTACCGCTACACTGCCGCAGAACCAGAATAAAAATCAAAACATCCATGTCTGCAGCTGATTGCGTTGTTCGACGACCTCACTCAGGGCTCAAACCTTGGGTTGCCATCCGGGTGCATACTCGCGTCCCCATAACGCCTGAGCTGCGGGATTATCTTTGATGTGACCATTCTCTGAATCGGTGTTCAAGACACTCCCTGTACGGTACGCAATATTACCAAGATGGCACAGCAATGTACTCTTGTGAGCGATTTCGATATCCGCGTTGGTCAATCGTCCGGTCCGGACTCCATCCAGAAAATCAGCAAAGTGATCTTTGTCTCCACCAGCACCATTGCCTGTGGAGATTTCTTTGCCTTTCATGTCATACATGACGTAACCAGTTCCCTGTTGCACCAGTGACCCTTCGGAACCATGAAAACTGATTCCAAATCCGGAATCATGTGGCCCCAGAGGAGACCAACTCAGCCCCTCCCAGGTAATCGATTTTCCTTCTGGAAAATCCATCGTTACCATCAAAGTATCAGGGGTCTCCTGATCATCATCATGCCGGTATTTACCTCCGCCGGCTGTTACTCGATTGGGGTAATTCACACCAAGGCCCCACCTGGCCACATCAATTCCGTGCACACCATTGTTGCCAAGTTCACCGTTACCCCAATCCCAGTGCCAATGCCAGTTGTAATGAACAACATTATCTTTGAAAGGTCGGTCAGGCGCTGGTCCCTGCCACAAACGCCAGTCTAGCCAATCAGGAACGCTGGTCGCTTTACCAACCCCAATGGATGGCCGACGATTGTTGTACCAAGTACGTGAATACAGGACCTTACCAATTGCACCATCGTGGATGCGTTGAATCGCTTCGACGATACCGGGCCATGAGCGGCGCTGCGTTCCCATTTGAACGATACGCTTATTCTTCCGCGCCGCAGCGACAGCCATTTCACCTTCCTCAGGTGTATGACTGCACGGCTTTTCAACGTAGACATGCTTGCCAGCGGAGCAGCCAAGAATGGTAGCGGGTGCATGCCAATGATTGGGCGCCGCAACAACCAGCACATCCACGCCGGTATCATCAAGAATGCGGCGAAAATCACCAACAACCTTGGGATCTTTTTTCTGGACTTCGCCAACCAATTGACTGACTCGACCAGCCGCTCGTGTATCAACATCACAGACATAAGCAACCTCAGTATTACCGGCTGCCATCATTCCCCGTGCGATGGCACTGCCACGACCATTAACACCCATGATGCCCATGACAACACGCTCGCCCGGCGAGTCATTGACTTGATTCTCAGTTTCATCTGCTTGGGCAGATGACGTCATTGATCCTGCCGCAGCCAATGCGATACCAGACTTTAGAAACAATCGGCGATCGCTTGCCTGCTGCTTACTCCGGATCGCAGCAACGGAATCCATCCTCGATTCTGTCTTACGGATAAACTCACTCATTGGACTCTCTCTCTATCAGATATTTGTGATGTGGTTTTTTGGCGGGTCGTACAGCGAAGGGTGGTCGCCGGTTAAAAGCGTCTGCAAGATGGTTGGCCGCTTCAACATTGGCGGGTCCTGCATGAGCATGGATCAAATATCGCCACGTTGTAGGTTGGTCTCGGTACAACATAACCGACGAATCTCCGCAAACGGATGCTCCGAGCCAACCATCATCTCGAACATGCCATTTACTCGGATAACTTGCGTTCTGCGGATGGTCAAAATACGTCAGACCTTCAGTTGTCCCTGCATCGACTGATCCACTGTAATCCATCCAGGCCGAAGCTTTTTCAAACAGCTGTTTTTCTGTTTGCAAACCGTTGCTGCCCGTCAAAATGCCGTCACCAAAAACAGCCGAAATTGAATCGGCAACCCTCACTGCCAGCAAACCAAAATTGGTCTGTTCCAACTCAAGTGATTCTGCCACAGAATTCAATGTTGTCTGAATTTCGATCACAACACCGTTGTTGTCTGCCGGCGCTATCGCGGTCACCAATTTCTGCTTGAGCAAAGGGGCAGGATCATGCCCGTCGTACCAGCCAAGTTCCACGGCCATACTCGCTTCGTCTTGACCGCTTTGATAAGCGAGCCATTGTTCTTGGCGAATAACAGCGTCAGAGGTGTCCGACCAAAAATCGATCCCGAGTACTTTGTTGTGGGCAAACCAAATCGATCGATGATGATCATGATTGGGTGCCCCTGGATGGCCCATCCGGGTGAGTGAAAGACCTGATGGCCCGGTCAACGGAAAAAAGAAGGGTCTGGGAGCATCCTCGGCAGCATGCCATCGCAATCTTTCTTGACCATCAACAACAAATGCAACCTGTTTTTGCGGCAAGGGTACCACTTGGCAGCGTGGAGACTTGGGAAACATCAGCCACCATAACAATGACCCATTGAAAAAGAAAAGCTCTTCCAACGAGAGGGAAAGAAATTGAAGAGGGAAGCAGGTGAGGCACACAAAGGATTCTCAATTGTAGCAAATTGTGCCTCGTGGACAAAAAACACAGTTGGTGACCAAACGTGTCACACCATCGTGTCATCCTTGAAATGTCATCAAATTTTCAAGTGAGTAGAAAGAGGTACACGATGTACGAGTTCGACGAAGAACGCTGGGACGAGCAACAAGCTGAAACAGGTCACCTCAGCCGCCCCGCTGTTGGTTGGCTGATTGAATGGAAACTACCTGCAGCCGATCAACGTTTCACCTTGGTCCCGAGATTCCTGCAAATTGGCACCGGCCAGTGGTGTACCGCCGAATATGCGACCCTATTTCCTGAGAGAGCGACCGCTGAAGCCTATGCAGATGAGTTTGGCATTCCGCTCACCGAATCAGTTCGAATCGTTCAACATCGCTTTTAATCTCAGATGCACAGATTGGGTTAAACACTAGGGATTATCCTGAATTTTCAACAGGCAGGGGAGTAAAGGAGTGCTCGCCTGCCCTTTTTCAGGCACAAACGGGGTCAATTCAGCAAGAATTCTGTGTGATTTCTAGTCTTGTGACCTCTGCCCCCCTAACCACAACAAACACCGAGCGGAAATTCGCAGGCAAGTTACAATGAAGTGTCGGTGCCCTCTCAATTCCCACCTGAAGTTTCGCTGCTCATGTCTGTAAGAACGCTTCTACTATTAGCTGCTCTTCTCGCCTCTGTTCCCACAATCCACTCCGCTGAACCGACAAAAGCCGAGCCTGAGGCCGATAGCGATGGCCCCTCCGCAGGTCACAGCTATCATGGGGAAGCATTCAACGAAGGACCGCGGCAAGCTGCAGTTCTGATTGAGGGCATGTCACCCATCAATTTCGAAACCTCAGCCAAAACCCCTGCTGCTCAAAAATTCATTGAGCAGGGAATCGCACAATTACATGGTTTCTGGTATTTGGAAGCCGAACGTTCGTTTCGGCAGGCAGCCAAAGAAGATCCCGAACTCGCCATTGCCTATTGGGGAATGACAATGGCAAACGCTAACAATACAGAACGGGCCAGAAGCTTCATGGACAAAGCCATGAAGTTGTCTAAAACGAATACAAGCCGCAGAGAAACCCTCTACATCGAAGCACTGGATCGCCTGATCCCCAAGCCAAAGAAAGATGACAAGAAACCTGATCGTGAAGCTGAACGAGAAGAGAAAAAGAAGCGGACCGAACGCTACCTCAGCGACATGGAACGGTTGCTGCATGACTTCCCTGATGATGTTGAAGCCCGTGCCTTACTTGCACTCCAACTTTGGCTTGCGGAACGAAGTGGCGTAAAGATCACGAGCCGCTACGCCGTCAATGCTTTGCTTGGCGAAGTGTTCACAGCAAACCCGATGCATCCGGCACATCACTACCGAATCCATTTGTGGGACTCAGCACGCCCCGACAATGCGATCAAGTCAGCGGCTATGTGTGGACCTGCAAGCCCCGGCATTGCCCACATGTGGCACATGCCAGGACACATCTATTCCAAGCTAAAACGATACAACGACGCCGCGTGGCAACAGGAAGCGTCGGCCAGAGTTGATCATGCTCATATGATCCGAACCAGACTCATGCCCGACCAGATTCACAACTTTTCCCACAACAACGAATGGCTGGTACGCAACTTGATTCATGTCGGTCGTGTGCAGGATGCCCTGGATCTGTCTCGCAATCTTGTCTCACTGCCACAGCATCCTCGGTACAACACTTGGAATAAGAGGGGAAGCTACAAGTATGGTCGCCAACGCTTAATCCAAACACTGACTGAGTACGCGTTGTGGGATGAATTGATTAAAGAGGCTGGTGGCAACTATCTGCCACCAACCGCCGATGACTCGCAGCAGGAGGAATGGCTTGGTTGGTTGGGGGTTGCTCAATTTCTGACGGGAGACACAAAACAGGGACCACGAACCCTGAGATCATTACAGCGACGCAGTTTGGCTCTACAAACAACAGTCTTGGATCTCGAAGACAAGGAAGCTGATAAAGCAGAGAAGAAACCAGACGAAAAGGACAAGGCAGACGAAAAATCAGATGACGCAGAGAAAACGGGACCAACGCTTGATGAGGTAAAACGACACATTACGCAACTCGATCAGATCCTCGCCCGAGTCAGATCCGCCGAAGCCGTCAAAAAGAAAGATTTGAAGGCTTTCAAAGAACAACTTCCAAAAGCTGTCTCTTATACACATCTGACGCTGCCGACGACTCCTTACGTGTA
>OJCR01001088.1_pt1 | contig 10549 bp, 11 predicted proteins | sample 1591611 | NCBI WGS metagenome assembly OJCR01 (sample SAMN05416815, study PRJEB24817) | seawater metagenome | isolation source: Sea water | place: Canada:Atlantic | collected 2013-07
CTACACGTAAGGAGTCGTCGGCAGCGTCAGATGTGTATAAGAGACAGATGTACAGCCTGATCTACTTGGCGTTTAAAACCGATTCAACGCGTTACGTGAGTTACATGCTGCAAAGTATGAATAGCAGTCCGTGGGACAATGTTCCGATTCAGTTAGGCCTTGGCGGGACGCACCACGTCTTGGCTCACAACGCAGCTGCTGGTGCCGCACAATCCGTTCCTCTAGGGAAGTACGACAAATTTCAGGGTGATCTGCTGGCTGAGTTCATCACGAAAATGGCGGACACACCCGAGGCCGAAGGAACGATGCTCGATAACACCGTCGTGCTTTACGGCAGCAGCAATAGCCAGACGCACGTCAACAGCAATTATCCTATGATGCTGGTGGGAGGCGAACAATTTGGCCTCAAACATGGAACGTTTCACCAACTCAATGACAAAACGCCGCCACTGTCCAATTTGTATTTGACACTGTTGAATGCACTGGACGTACCCGCCACGCAATTTTCGGACAGCACTTCTACATTCTCGCAAATCATGAAATAGTTTGTAGTGTCTCTGATCGGCAACCAAAATCATGAAGTCAAACACAGAACCTTCGAGACGAGAAATCATCAGGCTTGGTGGCTATGGACTGGGTGCCCTCGCGGTCAGCTCCTTGTGTAATTCGCGCTTTGTGGAAGGAGCTCCCTTGGCTCCGCAGATCAGGACTCGCGCCAAGTCGGTTATCTGGTTGGTGATGAATGGGGGTCAAAGCCACGTTGATACCTGGGACTACAAGCCGCAGTTGGCAAAGTCAAACGGCAAAAAGCTGGAAGGGTTCGACAACGAAATCGGATTCTTCCCCGAAAAAGTCGGCGCGCTCATGCAGTCGCCATTCAGTTTCAAACAGCATGGCGAATGTGGGAAATGGGTTTCCGACATTTTTCCGAGTGTTGCCCAGCACGTCGATGACATGGCGTTCGTGCATTCGTGCCATGGCAAGTCAAACAATCATTCGCCTGCGCTGTTTACGTTAAATACCGGAGTCAGCCGTATGGGGTATCCGTGTGTCGGCTCGTGGGTCACCTATGGACTGGGCAGCGCGAACAATAATCTGCCGTCTTTCGTCGTGATGACAGATCCAAAGGGTAGAGGCCTTCCCAAAGGACAGGCTCAGAACTGGGGCGCCGGGTTTCTTCCCGGTTCGTTTCAGGGCACTGCACTTAACAATCGTGGTCAGCCCATCAATGATCTGAGTCGTAATACAAACATCTCTGATCGCCAACAACGTCGACAACTCGACTTTATCAATTCACTGAACCGCGAACATCAGAAATCCCGCGAAGCGAACGCCGAACTGGACGCTCGCATTCGTAGCTTTGAACTCGCCTATCGAATGCAGACAGCCGCTCCCGAGGTCTTCGATCTGAAACGCGAGTCGCCGTCGACGCACGCCATGTACGGTCTTGATGATGAGCGATGTGCTCACTTCGGTCGCCAGTGTCTGACTGCCCGCCGAATGGTCGAGGGCGGGGTGCGATTCGTGCAGCTGTATAGTGGAGGTACGGAGAACCAGAAAAGCTGGGATGGCCATCTCGATATTGAAGGCAATCATCGCGGCTTCGCAAACGAGACGGATCAACCGATCTCGGCACTGCTGTCCGATCTGAAACAGCGGGGTTTGCTTGACGACACGCTGGTCGTCTGCGGGGGTGAATTTGGCAGACTACCGATTGCTCAGGTGGAATCCAAGCCAGGACGCGACCACAATCCGAATGCCTTCACAACTTGGTTTGCAGGAGGTGGAATCAAGGGAGGCGTCAGCTATGGAGAAACCGATGAGATCGGCCTAAACGCGGTAGTCGACAAGGTCTCGATCCATGATTTGCACGCAACGATCCTGCATTTGCTCGGAATTGATCACGAACAGCTCAGGTACAATATAAATGGTCTCGATGTCAAACTCACAGGCGTCGAATCCTCACACGTGATTACCGACATCATTTCTTGAGGGTTGTTTTGATCAGCCAATGAACCACGGTCGCTAGTCTTCTTATCAAGACTTGTCATTGAACTCAATCTGAGCCAGTGAAGGTCTTTGTGAATTTGCATAGCAGAAGATTCCAACTCATTTGAGGCAGAAGGCAAATTCACCACTGCCAATCCGACGAAGCGTCCCAGTGAGCGAGAATGCAACCGAACCCAGCGGTCACGGCGACCCCGTTTAGCGAATCGAGCAACGTCGACGAAGCCGCTAATGACTCGTGAAAGGCGTACCATGGTCGATCCAAGCTACGGATTCACCGTCTATTCGCCCCAACGATGCATTAGAGCGTTGTCAATTTCCAACTGGTCGAGGATCCGGCTTACGATGAAATCTACCAAGCAATCCAAGGACTTCACGCCGTGGTACCACCCCGGCATCGCAGGAAGAATGACTGCCCCCGAAGCAGCGAGGCGATGCATGTTCTCAAGCTGTATAACGCTCAGAGGTGTCTCGCGAGGTACGAGCACCAATTTTCGCTGCTCTTTCATGTGCACGTCCGCCGCGCGTTGGACTAGGTTCGAAGATGCAGCCCGGGCGATCCCACTCAACGTGCTGCCGCTGCAAGGACAAACGACCATGGCCTTCGTTCGGAATGAACCACTGGCAATCGGGGTCATGTAGTCATCATATTGGTGATAACAAAATCGTTTCTGGCTGATCATTTCCGTCACCAAAGCGGGCGATACTAGCGGAGAAACCTCCGACCAGTCGGGCCGACAACAAACCAACGACTCGATATCAGGGTTTCTTAGATCCACCGTTAGACCGCACTCCTGCTTGATTACTGCTGCCCCGCTGGGGCTGATCACGACGTGCGTCTCATATCCGGCCTTAACGAGCACTTGCAACAAGCGGATCGCGTAAACGCTTCCACTTGCTCCAGTCACGCCTACCACGATCCGTTCCAAAGTGCTCATGTGATCGCTTTACCCTGAGAATGCTGTGGCTTCACACCCACATAAATGGTTGCTACACCGAACGTTAAAGGTGTGAACTCCACATCGCTCAGCCCTGCGGCAGTCATGCGATCAGCCAAGGCTTGACCGTCAGGGAACTGCCCCACGGACTCGGGAAGATATTCGTAAGCGTCCTTATCGTTGCTCGCAAACAACTGCCCCAGCCGCGGAAGGATATGGGTGAAGTAAAAATTATACGATTGCTTTAATCCAACCATCGTAGGCCGAGAAAATTCCAAAATTAAGACCTGCCCTCCTGGACGACAGACGCGGAACATCTCACGCAGACCAAGGTCGGTGTCTGCGACATTGCGAAGCCCGAACGCGACGGTCACACACTGAAACAGGTTGTCCTCGAATGGCAGGTACTGAGAATCCGCCTCGATGAACTCAACCGCACGCTGCCCTTGTTCGGTTGGACGTCGTTTCTTTCTCGCAATTGCAAGCATTGCGTTGCAGAAATCGCTTCCCACAACATCAACGCCATCGGGCGCGTGTCTTGCTATTGAAAGGGCGAGATCACCAGTGCCAGTGCAGGTGTCCAAGGCCGGAACTCCAGGTTCCAGACGCAGCTTTTGAACTGCCCGGTAACGCCAATAGCGATCCACATTCAGTGACAATAGATGGTTCATCGCGTCGTATCGTGGCGCAATCTGCCGAAACATCTCTCGTACTCGGTCGTTACTTTTATCAACCCCGGTAGTTACCGACGGTCCGGTTGCCGGTTCAGGGTCAACGGCGGTATTGTTCATCGAGATCTCACACAGTGTTTATTGGACGTCCAAGATAGTCTAGCATTGCGGCGAATCCTCGCCGACCACACTCACTGCCTAACATTTCGAACATGAAAACGCTGCTATTTGACATCGATGGAACGCTGATCGTCACAAACGACACAGGAACTCAGGCACTCGAGACAGTGTTGCAAAGCAGTTTTGGAGTCAAGCGTCCGTGCATGGATGTCGCTTTTGGCGGACGCACTGATTTTTCACTTCTCAATGAAGTGCTGTTGCTCAACGATATTACGCCGAATGAAGCAAATTTTCTAGCATTCACGAAAGCTTACCGGAACCTGTTGCCCCAGACGCTCAGCGAATGCGGTGGTGAAATACTACCGGGGGTCGTCGAGCTACTTTCCAGATTAGCGAAATGTGCTGAAATTCGCTGTGATGTGATGACCGGAAATTTAAGAGACACAGCAACTCAAAAGCTCGACCACTTTGGCCTGACCCACTATTTCGACAACATATTTGGTGGTGATTTCGATGTGGACCGTCGTCATCTGGCACGGCGAACTGCGCTTTTCTTGCGTGGCAGTCATGGCCATGAGGTCAAGGATGGTACGATTGTGATCGGCGATACCCCTGCTGATATAACCTGTGGTCTCGACATTGGAGCATCAGTCTTGGCCGTATGTACCGGACAGTTCAATCGGGACTCTCTCGAGGCTGCCGGCGCTAACGCGGTGCATGAGGATCTTTCGGACGTCGACACAGTGTTCCGTTGGTTAACCGAATGAGTGCGGTGCTTTACGCCCCCACAACACGCCCAGCTGGCAATCACGAGCTCCACCCATGATTTTGCACATCGATATGGACGCCTTTTATGCATCCATCGAAGAGCGTGATCAGCCATCGTTACGTGGAAGACCGGTCATCGTAGGAGGGAGTTCGAAGCGTGGGGTGGTTGCTGCCGCAAACTACGAAGCTCGCCGCTATGGAGTACACAGTGCCATGGCAGGAAAGAAGGCAGCAACACTCTGTCCGGATGCAGTATTTCTGAAACCGAGGCTTGAGCATTACGCACAGGTTGGGAGGCAGGTGCGGGAGATATTTTTGCGTTTCACACCATTAGTCCAACCATTGTCGCTGGACGAGGCATTTCTTGATGTCACTGGCACATTGAGACTTTTCGGTTCTGCCAACGCAATCGGTGTTCAAATCAAGAAGCTCATTCAACAAGAACTGGACCTTACCGCAAGCGTTGGAATCGCTCCTCTTAAATTCGTCGCAAAAATTGCAAGCGATATCGATAAGCCGGACGGATTCACTGAGGTGAAAACATCGGAAATCCTCGGTTTTCTTGACCCGCTCCCGGTTTCGAGACTCTGGGGCGTGGGACGAGTTGGCAGGCAGAAACTTTCGACACTGCAACTCAAAACGATCGGTGATATTCGTCGGTACGACCGCAAAGTGATGAATGAGAAATTTGGCAACTGGGGCGATCATCTCTGGAAACTTGCCAATGGTATTGATCCCCGAAAAGTTGTTCCTGATCGAATTGCGAAACAGATCAGCCACGAACGCACTTTTACCGATGATATCGATGATCTGGACATGATGCGTGCGGTGATTAGCCATCTATGTGAACAGGTCACCCGACGCCTACGAAGAAACAATCGATTTGCAAAGTCAGTTACGGTCAAATATCGCTGCGGTGATTTCAGCACTTATGCTCAGAGCCGCTCGTTCCCAGAACCTACACAAGCGACCGACACGGTGTTTCGCCTGGCAATGATTTTGTTGAATGAATTGGCGGTCAGGTATCCACAGCCGATCCGACTATTGGGGGTTAGTGTTGGAAACCTTAATGATGAGGGAACACGACAGCTCGATCTGTTCCAAGCAGAGAACGACGATGAATCACAAAAAGCTGTCGATCAAGTTGTGGACCAACTGACTGATAGAATCGGGAGTAACTCAGTATATCGGGCGGCCAGTCATACGTGGATTCATCGTGGTGATAAACCCAAGTAGCAGGCTGCGAAGTCGATCGCCGTGCCCTTGTCCATCCTGCACTGAACAAGGCAGTGGAATTCGCCTGAATCCTAGCGTATCCCACCACAAAAAAACGGCAGAGGAGAAACTCCACTGCCGTCTTGTCTTATTTTCATTTAAGGGATTAACCACCCTTCACCCTGACTCAGAAACGAAACTTGCAGGCAGATAGCCTGAGGTATCAGCAGGGGGACTTAATTCAGCTGATTGGGTTTGGCTCATAAGGAATGTCGTCGATCGTTTCCATTGGCAACTTTGCAACAACCAATCCAGCCTCTTTCGAGATTCCATCAACAGCCTCTTGAGCTCGCTGAACAATGCTCTCTCGCGTTTGACCTTTGTAGCTTTGGTTCGAAGCACTCGGGCTTACAGGCCCTTGAAAGCCGATCTCAGCCAGATGCTTGATCACGTCGACGTGATTCAATCCACCCTCTTGTTCCGGCAAAACACGCTCACTTGAGGTCGCTTTTTCAATCTCAGCCTCACTGTGCAGGGATCCAAGACGGACCGCAATGATTTTCTCGGCGCTGACTTTGCCGAGTTGTTCCATCGTTCCCTCGCCAACAACCCAGTCCCATGTGTCCAGTAGCATTCCGACATTGTCGCCTGCAACTGAGTTCACGAGTGCGAGGAATCCTTCCACATTACGAACGAACGCAAATTCCCTGTCCTCTTCCAATTCTTTGCCCGCCGAGAAACCAATTCCGAGTTGGATTCCACGAGGCTCAAGGACCTGTGCAACTTGTGCCAGTCTGGTTCCCTGAACATCAAAGTACTCGTGGTATGGCAAACGGTTTGTAGCTGCGGGCACACGAATGTAGCCGCGCGTTGCCCCCAGTTGTTTTGCCATGTCGGCAATAGGATGCAGACCGCCAATTTCACTCGTGAAAGCATCTTCATCCGCATCTAGGTCAAGTCCCAGCTCGAAGCCTCCTACCTCAATCTTCGCTGCTTCGAGGTACTTGGCAGCGTCTTCGACATTGGTTCGCTGTGCACGCCGAAGCATTTCGTGCATGTCGACGTCCATTCCGGAGAAGCCGTAGGTAAGTGCCAACTCGATCAACTCGCTCTGGCGGCCATTGATACCAAGCGCGGACGGTGAGAAATTTTTGAGCATCAAATCTAACTTTAAATGAATGTATGGCGTGATCCCTTTGAAAGACTGGCAGATGAAAAACGCATCAAACGCCTTGGTCTCCTGGAACGGAGAGGGTCTCTCGCTGTCAGCAATCGTGCTGAATCGGGATTTAAAAGCAGGTGGCATGATCGCCATAGGGCACCGTTCTACCGGGCCGATCACGCCGTCAATGTACGGTTGGATGGAAGCGAGGCATCTTTGCCTTCGGAGTCAGTATCGCAGAATTGGGTAGTTTCAGCCAAGGGGCGTTTGGCAGGCAAAAACGCCCCCGCTTCCCGTGGTCTTCTCCATTCAGCAAAATGGAAGCAATAAAGGGCAAACCATGATGCTTTTGACACCTCAATGCCTGAGAAGTGGTCCGCGAAATCGAATAAATCCCGGATAAACTCACGGCACTACCATCACTAATCAGAAGCTGGAATCGCGTGAATACGGAAAAAGCCGAGAATCCGATGACCGACAAAACTGCAAAAAACGCAGAGGTGATTCTACTTGGGACCGGCACCAGTGTCGGTGTCCCTGCATTGGGATGCGACTGCAGTGTCTGTACAAGTGACAATCCGAGGAATAATCGCACCCGGTGCTCAGTTGCTATCCGCACCGAGCAAGGGACGATTTTGATTGACACTGCTCCGGATATGAGGACCCAGTTACTCCGCGAAAGAATCCCGCTCGTGCATGCAGTCCTTTACACGCATGAACACGCCGACCATTTGTTTGGGTTAGACGATCTGCGTCTCTTCCCGTTTCGCCTTGGCACGCCTGTTCCACTGTTCTGCGAATCAAATGTCGAAGCCCGCATTCGCAAATCATACGACTACGCGTTCAGCGAAAGGGCCGAAACTCATCCCGGCGCGACGCCTCGCCTCGTCTTTGAATCCATCAATGAACGCGACCCATTTAAAGTTTTGGGTGTTGAGATCCAACCACTGCGGTTATCGCATGGTCCTTATTTTGATGTACTTGGGTTTCGCATCGGAAACTTCGCCTATTGCACTGACACCAACTTCATCCCGGATGAGTCGCTCGCATTACTTGCTGGAGTCGACACCTTTGTGGTCGACGCATTACGCCGGAAGCCACATCCTACGCATTTTTCTGTCAATGAAGCGTGTGCGGTTGCTTCTCAACTAAAACCGCGAAAGACATTTCTGACCCACGTTTGCCACGACCTAGAACACGACGCCACGAATGAGTCACTGCCAGAAGGTATCGAATTGGCCTACGACGGCTTGCGTTTCGACATTGAACTCTCGTGACGCATAGACAGAATCAACCACAAGCTCGCCGACTTGCGCTACTCGGATGCTGAATTCGTCTCTTTCCATCGCCCGTTCAGTGAACAGATTGATATCGTTGATCATCGCTGTCGCTTATGTGCGCTCCCCTGCTTTTCGAACGCATCCACGCTGGAAATGAAGCATCATTTAGCGAGCAGCAGCAAGCCCACGCCAATCGATTCATCGAAACTACATCACTCGCTGCTGTCGGACATTCTTGTTGTCGCTGCCGATTGCAGGATAAGTATCACAATCTCGTCAGCACCTCTTCTTCTTCTTCTTCTTCTTCTTCTTCTTCTCGCAAAAAGCTCAAAATCAAATCATTGCTCCCCCCGGGGGTGCATGTTCAACCAGCCGTATCTGTGGTACCAGTGCCAAACATGTAACCAAGAGTCAATGTCGCGTGCACAAAACCCGTTCTGCACTAAAATGCAAAGATAAAGCCGCCAGCGAACAGCCAGACCGGTATCAATATGAATCCAGCCAACGAGGTGGACAGGATCACCTGCATGGAGGTCTCGGCGTCGCGTTCATAGAGTCGCACGAGCACAATAGGAAACACGGCTGCGGGCATCGCCGCCTGCAAAAGAACAACTTCCTGCATGGATTTACCGAACGAAAGAAGCAACGCAGCGGCAATCATGAGTGAGGGTAGAATCAGCTGCCGAATGACAATGGCACTAACATGGATTGCTGGAGAACGCATCCACGAGACATCTGAAAGAAAATCCATCATGATCGCACCACTTAACAGTAGACCAATCGGAATTGCACAGTCGCCAAGAGCATTGACGACAAACATCAACTCGAGTGGAATTTGATTCACATCAACAACAACCTTCATGAAGCAGGCAGCAATTACCGCGATAAATGGTGGACTTAGAAAAACGCGTTTCCAGCCATGTTGGGTACCGCCGCTGATTATCGCTAACCCAACACTCCAAAGTGCAAGATCCACTCCCACATTGTGTAGGATCAGCGGGATCACTGCGTCGGGGTAAAACTTCTCTGCCAGTGGCAACGGTATGTACCCATAGTTACAGATGCCGACACAAAGCGCAAAGGCACGCTGCTGTGAGTCATTAACCAAACCAATCCGTGGCCCTATTTTTTTGGCGAACAGATAGCCAATGGCGAAACCGCCACTGGTCATCATGAACCCAAACATAGGCGGTTGCCATGCAAGAGCCAGAGATTCGAACTGTGGTCCGGCAAAAATCCGGCTTACGAAATAGGCGGGCAACAGCACATTGGCGATCAGCTTTGCCAGCGAGTGATCAGCTTGTTGAGCAATCCAGCCCCTGCGTCGGCATACCCCGCCGAGTACCATCACAAGAAAAACTCCTAAAACGCTACCGACAATGGGCAAAAGGTCGTTCATTGATGTGCTCGTCAGTCAAAGACGCGTACCGATCAGAGTAAAAACAGTTCGAATCGGGAAGAGAAAATTAAGGCCGATAGGGTAGCACCTATACAAGCCCAGAGGCCTGCGGCTACCAGCATTTTGCTTGGTGAACCAAACCTCTAACAAAGAAAGTGCTGACCCTCACTCGGGATTTTTGCCGTCGCCTTTACGGTGCCAGAGCCTGCAATGCCATCTGTTCGTTCCTGCAGCGATGGTAATCAAGTGCGACACGTTCGTGCTATGGCAGGTAGAGATTAGCGTTGTCAATTCCGCCCCAAGTTGGTCAGGTTCCGCTTTGCGTGGCCTCCCGATAGTGGGCCTCACTGGCTAAAATTGAGCCATGGAAAAAACAAACGTAGCTATCGTTGGGCTCGGGACCGTCGGAAGCGGTGTCGCTCGTCTTCTACTTGATCATGGGGATCGTACTGCCCGGCATGCCGGACGGACCATGTGGCTTAAAAAGGCGGTCGTCCGCGATTTATCGCGTCCGCGTGATGTGGAGTTGCCTGAAGGGGTGCTGACCGATTCTCTGCAGGAGGTGATAGATGACAGTGACATCACCGTGGTTGCTCAACTGATCGGCGGCTTAGAACCGGCACGAACGATCATGCTGTCTTTACTTGAGTCTGGCAAAGACATTGTGACGGCGAACAAAGCCCTGCTGGCCGAGCACGGACCTGAGCTATTCACTCGGGCGAGGGAACTGGGGCGAAGTATCGCCTTTGAGGCAGCGGTTGCTGGTGGAATCCCGATCATTGCAAATATCAGCCAATGTTTGTCGGCCAACCAGATCCGATCGCTCGAAGGAATTTTGAATGGGACCAGTAATTTCATCGTCACGCAAATGGATGAGAATGGTGCAAGTTACGACGATGTGGTTCTCGAGGCACAGCGGTTGGGGTACGCGGAGAGTGACCTGTCTCTTATACACATCTGACGCTGCCGACGACTCCTTACGTGTAGAT
>OJCR01001091.1_pt1 | contig 10525 bp, 11 predicted proteins | sample 1591611 | NCBI WGS metagenome assembly OJCR01 (sample SAMN05416815, study PRJEB24817) | seawater metagenome | isolation source: Sea water | place: Canada:Atlantic | collected 2013-07
GCCTCGGTCTCGTGGGCTCGGAGATGTGTATAAGAGACAGCCATATTACCGATGAGATCAAGCTGAAGATCCGCGAAGGGGCAGGGGATGCGGACGTGGCCATCGTGGAAATCGGTGGTACCGCCGGTGACATCGAGTCCCTGCCGTTCCTGGAAGCGGCGCGGCAGATGCGTGTGGAGCTGGGCTCCAGCCAGTCTCTGCTGGTGCACCTGACCCTGGTGCCGTATATCGCCACTGCCGGCGAGATCAAGACCAAGCCGACCCAGCACTCCGTGAAGGAGCTGCGCTCCATCGGCCTGCAGCCGGATATTCTGGTGTGCCGGGCAGATGACCCTATCCCGCAGAGTGCCCGCGACAAGATTGCCCTGTTTACCAATGTGGAAGCGCGGGCGGTCATTTCCTCCCCGGATTGCAAAACCATCTATCAGGTCCCCCGTGGCATGCACGAGCAGGGGCTGGATGACATCGTGGTGGAAAAGTTTGGTCTGGATCTGCCGGAGCCGGATCTGGGCGAATGGGATCGTGTGGTAGAAGCCCAACTGAACCCGGAAAGCGAAGTCACCGTGGGCATGGTGGGCAAGTACATCGAGCTGGTCGATGCCTACAAGTCACTCAATGAAGCCTTGATCCACGCTGGCATCAGCAACCGGGCCAAGGTAAATATCCTTTACCTGGATGCGGAAGATATTGAACGCGAAGGCACCGGTGTGCTGGAAAACCTGGATGCCATCCTGGTTCCCGGTGGCTTTGGCGACCGCGGTACGGAAGGCAAGATCGCGGCCATTCGCTATGCCCGCGAAAATAAGGTGCCGTATCTGGGCATCTGCCTGGGTATGCAGCTGGCGGTGATCGAATACGCCCGTCACGTGGCCGGTATCGAAAACGCCCATTCTTCCGAACTGCGTCCGGATACACCGGATCCGGTGGTGGGGCTGATTACCGAGTGGACCACGGAAGACGGTCGCAAGGAACAGCGCTCCAAGGAATCCGATCTGGGTGGCACCATGCGTTTGGGTGGCCAGGAATGTATTCTGGAGGCGGGCAGCCGTGCCGCCGAGTGCTATGGTGGTACCAGTATTGTTGAACGTCACCGTCATCGTTACGAGGTGAACAATAATTACCTGCCGCAACTGGAAGCCGCCGGCCTGAAGATTGTTGGTCGTTCAACCGATGGCGAGTTGGTGGAAGTGATCGAAGTGGCAGACCACCCCTGGTTTGTGGCTTGCCAATTCCACCCGGAGTTTACGTCCACGCCTCGTGATGGGCATGGCCTGTTCAGGGGCTATGTGGCCGCGGCCCTGGCGGAACAGAAAGCACACTAAGGACGCGTTATGCAGAAGACCATCAAGCTAGGCGAGCTGGAGTTTGCCAACGACAAGCCCATGGCTCTTTTCGGCGGCATGAATGTGCTGGAATCCCGTGATTTGGCCATGCAGGTGGCGGAAGCCTATGCGGAAGTGACCAGCAAGCTGGGCATTCCCTGGGTGTTCAAGGCCAGCTTCGACAAGGCCAACCGTTCCTCGCTGAGCTCCTACCGGGGGCCGGGGATGGAAGAGGGCCTGAAGATCTTTGAAGAGATCAAGCAGACCTTCAATTGTCCGGTGATCACCGATGTGCATGAGCCCTATCAGGCGGCACCGGTGGCCGAAGTGGCGGATATCATTCAGCTGCCGGCCTTCCTGGCTCGGCAGACCGATCTGGTGGTGGCCATGGCAAAGACCGGGGCCATCATCAACATCAAGAAGCCCCAGTTCCTGGCTCCCCACGAAATGAGCCATATCCTGCACAAGTGCGAGGATGCCGGTAACGACCAGCTTATCCTCTGCGAGCGCGGGTCCAGCTTCGGGTACAACAACCTGGTGGTGGACATGCTCGGCTTCGGCATCATGAAACAATTCAACTACCCGGTGTTTTTCGACGTGACTCATGCCTTGCAGAAGCCAGGGGGTCGTGCGGACAGCGCCGATGGTCGTCGTGCTCAGGTGGCTGAACTCGGTCTTGCCGGCATCAGCCAAGGCATCGCCGGGTTGTTCCTGGAAGCCCACCCGGACCCGGACAATGCCAAATGCGATGGCCCCTGCGCCCTGCGTCTGGACCGCCTGGAGCCATTCCTGGCCCGAATGCAAACCCTGGATAATACCGTCAAGGCACTGCCTGCCTTTGAAAACAACTGATTGAAGAGAGATTGACTGTCATGTCCAAGATCGTTGACATCAAAGCCCGCGAAATTCTCGACTCCCGTGGCAATCCCACCATCGAAGCCGATGTGATTCTGGAATCTGGCGCCTCCGGCAGTGCCTGTGCCCCCAGTGGCGCCTCTACCGGTTCCCGCGAAGCGCTGGAGCTGCGTGATGGCGACAAGGCCCGTTACCTGGGCAAGGGCGTTACCAAGGCCGTTGGCAATGTGAACTCCGCCATCCGGGAACTGCTGGTAGGAATGGAAGCCGGCGACCAGAAGGCCCTGGACAAGGCCATGATCGATGCCGATGGCACCGAGAACAAAGCCAAGTTCGGCGCCAACGCCATTCTCGCCGTGTCTCTGGCTGCAGCCAAAGCCGCGGCAGTGGATCAGGGCAAGCCCTTGTATGAGTACATTTCCGACCTGCAGGACGATGACAACGAATACTCCCTGCCGGTACCGATGATGAACATCATCAACGGTGGTGAGCACGCGGATAACAACGTGGACATCCAGGAGTTCATGATTCAGCCGGTGGGCGCTCCCACCGTGGCTGAAGCAATCCGTTACGGCGCCGAGATCTTCCACGCCCTGAAAGGCGTGCTGAAAAAGCGTGGTCTGAACACCGCAGTGGGTGACGAAGGCGGTTTCGCCCCGGACCTGCCCAGCAACGAGGCGGCCCTGGAAGCAATCATGGAAGCCATCGAGATTGCTGGCTACAAGGCCGGTGATGACGTGACCCTGGCCCTGGACTGCGCCGCCAGCGAATTCTACAAGGACGGTAAATACGTGCTGGCCGGTGAAGGGCGTAGCATGGATTCTGAAGAATTCGCTAGCTACCTGGCCGAGCTGTGCGACCGTTACCCGATCATCTCCATTGAAGATGGCATGGATGAATCCGACTGGGATGGCTGGAAAATCCTCACCGAGAAGCTGGGTAAAAAGATTCAGCTGGTAGGTGACGATCTGTTCGTGACCAACACCAAAATCCTCAAGCGTGGTATCGATGAGGGTGTGGCCAACTCCATCCTGATCAAGTTCAACCAGATCGGTTCTCTCAGCGAAACCCTGGATGCCATCAAGATGGCCAAGGATGCCGGTTACACCGCCGTGATTTCTCACCGTAGCGGTGAAACTGCCGACAGCACCATCGCCGACCTGGCCGTCGCTACCGCTGCCGGGCAGATCAAAACCGGTTCTCTGTGCCGCTCCGACCGGGTGGCCAAGTACAACCGCCTGATCCGCATCGAGCAGGAACTGGGGCGCGCTGCCTACCATGGTCGCAAAGAGTTCAAGTTCCTCGGTTAAATGATGCCGGATACCAGAACCAGCAAGGCAGGGAAGGAATCTGGCAAGCGGGAGGCCATGCAGCTGTCTCCCGCCAGGCAGATTGTGATTGCCCTGTTGGCTCTGGTATTTGTCGGCCTGCAGGCCCGGCTGTGGTTTGGTGAGGGCAGTCTGCGGCATGTGGCGACGCTGGAAAAAGAGGTAGCCACACTCAAGCAGAGCAATGCCAAACTGAACGAACGCAACCGGCTGATGGCCGCCGACGTGAAGGATCTCAAGCAGGGCACCGAAGCGGTGGAAGAGATTGCTCGCAAGGATCTGGGCATGATCCGTGACGGTGAAAGTTTTTTCCTGATTCTCGAGCAACCCCGGGGCGGTGAGTGAATCCTGTCATTAACGGCCCTCTCTATGCGGTGGTACCGGCTGCCGGTATCGGTGAGCGCATGGGGGCGGGTTTTCCCAAGCAGTACCTGTCACTGGCCGGCAAGACCCTGGCCGAGCATACCCTCAATCGTTTGTTATCGTTTGCCCCCATCGACCGGGTGTTGGTCGCAGTATCCGCGCAGGATCCCTGGTGGCCGACGCTGGGTGTCTCCACGCATTCGCGTATTGCCACCGTCAGCGGCGGAGCCACCCGGGCCGAATCCGTGCGCAATGGCGTTGCCAGGGCGCTGGAGCTGGGTGGAGAAAACGCCTGGGTGCTGGTCCATGACATGGCCCGCCCCCTGGTGCGGCTGTCCGATATCCAGAACCTGCTCGACCAGACCGACAGTCAGGGCGCCATATTGGCGTTGCCGGTGGTGGATACCATCAAGCAGGCCGATGAGGGCAACCATATTGCCGCCACTCTGGATCGCGATTGCATCTGGCGGGCGCTGACGCCGCAGTTGTTCCCTGCTCGTGCGTTGCACGATGCCTTGCAAGGTGATCTGGCCGGTATTACCGATGAAGCGTCTGCCATGGAAAGAGTGGGACGCCGTCCGGCGCTGGTGGCGGGTCATAGCGACAATATCAAGGTTACCGTCCCGGAAGATCTGACACTGGCCCGTTTCTATCTGGCCTGCCAGCTGGGCGACGAGGAGAACATGCTGTGAGTATTCGTATCGGTCAGGGCTTCGATGTGCACGCGTTCACGGAAGGGGATCACGTGATGCTGGGCGGTGTGGCAATTCCTCACAGCCATGGACTCAAGGCACACTCGGATGGTGATGTGGCCCTGCATGCCCTGTCTGATGCCTTGCTGGGTGCTCTGGCCCTGGGGGATATCGGTCACTATTTTCCGGACACCGATCCGCAGTGGCAGGGCGCGGATTCCGGCACCTTGTTGGCGGCGATCTATCGGGACGTGACAGCGGCCGGCTGGCAATTGGGCAATGCAGATATCACCGTCATCTGCCAGGCCCCCAAACTGGCTCCCCATATCAGAGCCATGCGCCAGCGCATTGCCGATCTGCTCGATTGTGAGGTGGGGCAGGTTTCCGTCAAGGCGACGACCACCGAAAAACTCGGTTTCACCGGCCGCAAGGAAGGTATTGCGGTGCAGGCCGTGGTACTTGTGGAGTCTCGATGAGTCTACCCTGCGCCCATGGCGGGCCGGCATCCACTGGGGTGCTGAAAGCCTCTCCGGCAGATTTTCAGGTATTCGAGCACATGCATGTGCGCCCAGAAGGTGAGGGCGAACACCTGTGGCTGGAAATCGAGAAGACCGGCTGGAATACCGAGGATGTGGCGCTGTTACTGGCCAAACAGGCGGGTGTTCATCGCCTGGCGGTGGGCTACAGCGGGCTCAAGGACAAGCACGCCATTACCCGTCAGTGGTTCAGCCTGCATCTGCCCGGCAAGGCGGACCCGGAGTTTGACTGGCCGCCGGGGTTGAGGATGCTCCAAGCTCTTCGCCACCGCCGCAAGCTGAACCGGGGTACTCATCGCGCCAACGGTTTTGTGCTTCGTGTTACCGATTTCCAGGGAGATCGCCAGCAGCTGGAACAGCAACTTGCCACCATTGATCGCCAGGGGGTGCCCAACTATTTTGGTGAGCAGCGCTTTGGTCGCGGTGCCGGCAACCTGGTGCGGGGAACCGAGTGGTTGTGTGGTGGCGAAGCGCCGCGCAAGAAAGCGCTGCGCGGTCTGTGGCTGTCAGCGGTACGCAGCAACTTGTTCAACCAGGTCCTTGCCGAGCGTGTTAACCGGCAATGCTGGGACCGGGTACTGGCCGGTGATCTACTACAGCCGCAAGCTAGCCGCGGCCTGTTCCCTGCGGACGACGACACAGAGGCCGGCGAAAGAGTGATTGCCGGTGAGGTTCATCCCACCGCCCCTTTGCCGGGGGTGCCGGGCATGGCATCATCTGGCCCTTGCCGGGAACTGGAACAGCAGATACTCGCACCGTATGCCACCGTTATCGATGGCCTGTGCCGCATCGGCGTTGAGGAAGCCCGCCGGGCAACACGGTTGCCGGTACGGGAATTGCAATGGTCCTGGCAAGCAGAAAGGGAAGGGGAAGTGTGCCTGGAGCTGGCGTTTACGCTGCCCACAGGCGCTTTTGCCACGACAGTCATGGCGGAAATTATAAAACCTGAGTCCGAGACTTCAGGGTAACCCTGAGTGATCCGCCGAGAGGCACATCCAGAGGCAAAAGAAGTACAGATGGATATCCAACTTAGCGGCATCGGCATGACCTCTGCACGGACCCGGGATCGTCTGGTGCAACGGCTGCGTGATGCCGGCATCAGTGACGAGCGTGTGCTTGATGCCATCCGCAATACCCCGCGTCACCTGTTTATCGAAGAAGCCCTGGCCCACCAGGCCTACGACGATACGGCGCTGCCCATCGGCCACGGTCAGACCATTTCCCAGCCCTGGGTGGTGGCACGCATGACCGAATTGTTGATCGCCAACGGCAGACCCACCAAGGTGCTCGAGATCGGCACGGGCTGTGGCTATCAAACGGCGGTGCTGGCCCAGTTTTGTGACGCCCTCTATTCTGTGGAACGCATCCGCCCATTGCAGGACCAGGCGCGCAAGCGTTTGATGAAGCTGGGCCTGGCTCGGGTACAGCTCAAGCACGCGGATGGTGGCTTCGGCTGGAAAAGCGAAGCCCCCTTTGATGCGATCCTGGCCGCCTGCGCCCGTGCGGACATTCCTGATGATCTGTTGTCACAACTGGCAGACGGTGGCCGTCTGGTGATGCCGGTGGGCGGTGATCGTCAGCAGATCCTTACCGTCGTCGACCGTGATGGCGACCAGTTCCATGTGCAATCACTGGATGCGGTCCGCTTCGTGCCATTCCAGCGTGGGGTGATGCGGTAAGCAGCTACGAGCTACTAGCTGCGAGTGAAACAAACACTTTGCTCTTGAGGTTGCGCTTCGTTTGGGGCGGGCCCCATCCTGAAAGCTAGAAGCTAGAAGCTAGAAGCTAGAAGCTAGAAGCTAGAAGCTAGAAGCTAGAAGCTCTTTTCAAGGACTAACATGATTCGACCCGGTATTTTCTTTCGCGGCATGGCCATGGGCGCGGCCGATGTGGTGCCCGGTGTGTCCGGTGGCACCCTGGCGTTGATCACCGGTATTTATGAAGAGTTGATCGATACCCTTGGTGGACTGACGCCGCGTTTGTTGAAAGTGTGGCGGCAGCAAGGTTTTGTGGCGTTCTGGCGTCAGGCCAATCTTACGTTTCTGGTGACCCTGCTGGCGGGCATCTTTACCAGTATTGCTGTGCTGGCGCGTTTGATTACTTGGCTGCTGGAGACGCATCCAGTGCCGGTTTGGGCCTTCTTCAGTGGCCTGATTCTGGCCAGCATCTTTCTGGTCTTGAAACCACTGCAACAACGGGGGGCGGTTCAGATTGCTGCCTTTGTGGCCGGCACCGGTGTGGCTGTGGCTATCGGGCTGGCGCCGGCGCTGTCGGCGGTGGGTAGTGGCGCAACGGTGTTCTTCTTCAGCGGCATGCTCGCCATCTGCGCCATGATCCTGCCTGGCATTTCCGGCAGTTTTATCCTTCTTTTACTGGGAATGTACCAACCGGTGCTGGAGGCAGTGAAGCAAGGTGAGATACCGTTGTTACTGGCCTTTATGGCCGGCTGCGCCATCGGCTTGCTGAGTTTTGTTCATGTGCTCAAATGGACTCTGCACCGTTACCACGACACCGTCATGGCCTTGTTGGCGGGTTTCATGGCCGGGTCGTTGCTGAAGCTTTGGCCCTGGCGGGTATCGGGTGAACAAGGTCTGGCAGATCGTTGGTTGTCACCGGCGCAATATGCCAGTGAAACCGGCGACGGTTCGCAATTGGCATTGGCTGTGCTGGCCGGGCTGGTCGCGGCTACGCTGGTGTGGCTACTGTATCGGCTGGCGCCAGTGCATAATGTTGCGCAGGATTCGTGAATATTGAATTTCCGGTACCGTAATCCGGTGCCATTTCGAGGGAGTGGTTAATGGCGTGCCAACACCCGACAGGTAGCGACTCATTCTGATGCGTGCCCTGGCGACGGCATTGATCTTCGTGATGGTAGGCGGCTGCAGTGCGGGAAATTTTGCACCGGTCGTTGATATCTACGGTCAAGAGCCACGAACCAGCAAGGTCACCGCTGGCACCCATGAAGTGCGCGGGGGAGAAACCTTATATTCCATCGCCTGGCGTTATGGTTGGGACTATCGGGAGCTGGCCAAGGCCAACAGGATTCCGGCGCCCTATACCATCTATCCGGGGCAGCGTATTTCCCTGGCGCTGAAAGCACCCTCCAGCGGTACTTCATCGGCCTCCTCAAGTACCAGTAAACCGGCACCGAAAGCCCAGGACAAACCCACCAGCAAACCGGCACCCGCCAAGCAGCAAAAAACACCTGCGCCCAAACCCTCTGCGACTGCGTCTGCAGGTTCCACGGTGGGCCCGGTGAGCTGGCGCTGGCCGGCTGGGGGACAGGTGGTGGAAACCTTTTCCAGTGACAATCATGGCCGCAAAGGCATCGCCATTTCCGGTAAAACCAACAGCCCGGTAGTGGCAGCGGCGGACGGGCGTGTGGTGTATCGTGGCAGTGGCCTGACCGGTTACGGCAATCTGTTGATTATCAAACATAGTGACCGCTGGCTGAGTGCCTATGCCCACAACGACAGAATGCTGGTCAAGGAAGGGGATGCGGTAAAGGCCGGCCAACAGATCGCCGCCATGGGGGCCACGGGGACTTTCCGTACCCAGTTGCACTTTGAAATTCGCAAGGATGGTAAACCGGTGGATCCGCTCACCTATTTGCCGAAGAAATAACCCCTCTGCTCACCAACGGAACCATCCATGACCAGTGAAACCCGCCGGGAACACCGCCTTTTGATGATCGCCGCATTGGCGTCAATCTTTACGGCATTGCTGTTGATCGCAGCCAAGACGGTGGCCTGGCTGATGACCGGCTCGGTGAGCCTGTTGGCGTCACTGGTGGATTCGGTGATGGATTCGCTGGCCTCGCTGATCAATTTCTTCGCCATTCGTTATTCCCTGGTCCCCGCCGATGAAGAGCATCGCTTTGGTCATGGCAAGGCGGAAGCGCTGGCGGGGCTGGGGCAGGCAATCTTCATTGCCGGCTCGTCGATATTCCTGATCCAGCAGTCTGTTTTTAAACTGATGGACCCGCAGCCGATTGAGCAGAATGCGGTGGGGGTAGCGGTGATGGTGTTTTCCATTGTGCTGACCTTCGGGCTGTTGTTGATCCAGAAATTCGTGGTCAGAGAGACCGGATCAACCGCCATCGAGGCCGATTCACTGCACTACCTGTCAGATCTGTCAGTGAACGCGGGGATCATCCTGGTGTTGGTGGTCAGTCAGTATGGTTTTCTGTGGCTGGATGGCGCCATGGGGCTGGTGATTGCCCTGTTTATTCTTTACAGCGCCTGGTCGATTGCCGGTGAGTCCATCCAGTTGCTGCTCGACCGGGAGATTCCCGGTGATGTACGTGATGTAATCGGGGCCATTGTGGCGGAGCATTCGCCGGCTCTGGGGTTTCATGACCTGCGTACCCGCCAGTCTGGCCGCACCCAGTTTATCCAGTTACATGTGGATATGGATCAGAACCTGTCGCTGCGTGAAGCCCATGACCTGGCTGAACGTATCGAGCAGGGGATTCGCCAGGCCTATCCGGCGGCGGATGTGATTATCCACCAGGATCCGGTGGCGGTAGGCCCCAGCGTGCCGGTGGCCGGCCCCGGTAACGGCGATTTCTGATAGCCTTTCGCTGGCCGCCTGTTCTGTGCGGTCAAGCCCCCCTGTTAGAGTAAACACATTGTATTCATGTGGTCTTTTGAGTAGCTTCAAGGCTGTGTTTTTGCGTTGAGGACAGACCATGAAAAGCCAGCTTCAGGCGCGGCGGGTTTCCACTATCTGGCAACAGGGCATGGCCCGCCGGCGGTTTCTGAAATGGGGCCTGCTGGGCTCCGCAGGCGTGGCGGCTGTGGCCGCCGGGGGCTTTGCCCTGCTGCGCCGTTCCCCTTTGGACGAGCAAGCGGCCCCGGCCTGGGCGCAAGGCCTGTCCGAGGCGGAATACCATCTCTTCAACCGGGCACGGCAAGTGCTGTTGCCCGTTGACGGCACCGCTCTGCTGCCCAGCGAGCAGGTGCCAGTGGTGCAGAATGTGCAAACCCTGCTGGGGCATTTGCACCCGCTGACGCGAAAGGAGGTGGCGGCCGGCCTGGGTCTGTTCGATAACGCTGCGGTGCTCACTCGAGGCAGCCGGTTTGTCGATTTGAATGATGACGATGCCCGGGCCTATTTCGATAGTTGGGGCCAGGGCAATGTGATCCAGCGGACCCTGGCCACGGTTATCAAGCAGCTCGTCTATAGTGCCTACTGGCAGGATTCCGCCACCTGGCCACCCACGGAGTTCGATGGACCGGTGAGTGACAAGTGGGGGCTGGAATACCTGGGTAATGCACCGCTGCCTGACAGTGTTGCCGATGGGGAGGCGCGGGCATGAGCGAAGTGAAATGGCAGGCTTCCGGCTTGCGAGTCCACCAGGCCAGTGATGTTACCCGTGACCTGTCTCTTATACACATCTCCGAGCCCACGAGACCGAGGCTGATCTC
>OJCR01001097.1_pt1 | contig 10475 bp, 4 predicted proteins | sample 1591611 | NCBI WGS metagenome assembly OJCR01 (sample SAMN05416815, study PRJEB24817) | seawater metagenome | isolation source: Sea water | place: Canada:Atlantic | collected 2013-07
TCGGTTGAGGAAATCGCCAAATCATTTCTGCTTCATGATATTTCACAAGTTGAATATTACTCCATGCGAACAAACAACATGCTCGGTAAAGTGCTTCGTGATCATGGTATTGTCAGACCAGATTCGTTGATTCATAGTATCGGTTCAAGGGGTAGGTCTTCGCCACCACGCAGAAACCGAACAACCCGTTCCCGATGGCCCTTGATCGGCAGAAAAGCTCCGGTTTCCCAATTATGAATCGTCTTCTTATCCACACCCAATTCCTTTGCACACTTCCTCATCGTCCACCGCCGATTGAGACGACATCGTTTGAACTCCTGACCGAATTCGGCGGGATCTTTGTTGAAGAAAAAGGCAACGAAACCCGATTCGTTGCCTTCGTCAGAATCCGGGGAATTGTTCGGAAACTTTGGAAACGGATCTTTTCCCAGAAATTGTATAATTCGTTCGTGTTTTCCCAACCTCGGGTATTTACAGGCACTGAACGATAGCCTCTCTCTACATGATTTCTTGGGTGAAAATAGTATCAATCTGGCTGGCAGAATCCATATTGTGAACGGGTTATCGGTGCGAGACTGCCTGGATCACGTCGTTATCTTTAACAAAGGACATCTCAGAAGAGTGCTCAAATCTTATTGCATCATCTCTACACATGAAAAGCAGCATAAACACGGGTGCGATGAATTTTCAGGAAAGACAGGACTAAACAATCACAACTGACAGTTAAGTTTATTTCTCGCAATCCGAAATGAACCTTCCATCAAGTGAATCAAATCGAGTTAGTTTTAAGCCATTCGGCGTAGTCAGGGTAAGTCATTTCACCAGCTGCAAGCGCCAAGGTATTGAGTGTTGAATGGGCTTCTTTGGCGACGAAATGAAATCCATTCATTTCAATGAAAAGGACTGCAACCGTAAAACCGATGCGTTTATTACCATCGTGGAATGGATGGTTTTGGATGAGGCTGTGGGCATAGGCTGCGGCAAGTAAAAATAAATTGGTTTCGCCTAAGCTATACTGCTGTTGCGGACGAGCCAAAGCGGATTGCAAAAGCCCCATCTCGCGAAGCCCAGACAAACCACCAAACTCTGACAACAATCTTTCCTGCAGTGCAAAAACAGTTTCTGGCAGGATCCAGACAGGTTCCTTCATTTGGCCAATTCTCGAAGGGTGTTCCGGTATCGTCGAATCAAATCTTCGGCAGCAGCCATTTGATCGACAAAAGCCTCATGTCCCTCGCTCACAGTGGTCATTCGCATGCTCCCGTCTGGAGCATCTGTTAAACAAATGGAATCCCCTTCCTGCAGATTAAGTTTTGCCATGGCCTCCTTAGGCAAAACAAATCCCATTGAATTGCCAACTTTGCGTAATTTCAATTCCAGCACCATAATTAAATCGTAACCACAAACGTTATAACACCTCAATAAAAAAGTATCCCTGATCTCAAGGGTTAGATTATCCCATTTCCAATACATCACTGTTGGAATTATCAATAGTTTCCAACACTTTTGGTGCGAGACGGTGCGGGATAGCACACTGTCTCTTTTTGATCACCTTTGTTTAAACTCCTTATAGTCCTGCATGTTACCCCTATTAGCCCGCATGGTTCGATAACACGGATGAGGTTTTGTAAACCGTCGGTCGTCGGTTCGATTCCGACAGCTGGATCCACATTTAAACCTCTTCTATTGTTGCATTTCCAACTTCTTTAAAATCATAAAATACCGATTTTCGTTGGTGAATTATTTTCCGTGGGCCACTTGTGGACCAAATAGATACCTGATATGTATTTCAAAGGCATGGCCACGAAAAAAAGCAGTATACTCGAGACCCCCTCTACAATCCCTGTAAAACGCAACCATTTCATGGCGTTGAGCGGATGCATATTACTGAACATGAACGTCCATCCAAAGGTGCTCAAGGGTTAATTGTCCCGTCCATTGAAATTACAAGGCGAGGAAGACTCGGGGAATTCATTTTTGGGAAAAGGGTCACTTTCCTGGACACCAGCCGTCGCGTAACTTGACGTAGATGACTTTCAACTTCTGATAATAACATTCTTTCAAACAGATCAAGACAGGTTCAGCGAATGACATCTTCCATATATGTCAACAGTAACATCGTTATCCCGAGATTCAGGATTTAAATCCACCACTGCCGCCTTACTTTCCTTGGATGTGAATTCGTAGCTGGAGATCCTTCCCCTTACCTCCGTCATGGACACCATTGGAGCTGGAGTCAAACATCACTTCCAGCTGAACTTCCCGGGTAAGGCTTGCTCCCTCAAAACCATCACTTACACCCTTAAGCTTGTTTTGCATGTACAAAGGAACAATTCAAAGATTGAATACCCCAAACGATGACGAATCGCTTAACCATGAACCGTGCCTTCAAAGGTAAATTTCCTTTTACGTTGATGGCGCAAAGTGATGGGTGAATAACGTGATGAGGAGACCGTTATTCAAATTCACGCTTCATTTTGAATCGAAAGCAAAGTTCTGGATGGAATCTTCAAGCGATCATGGATCATGTATCCAGATCAATCCAGGTCCGGATACGAGTCTGCACTTATACGTTTCCGGAGCGACGGCATGGGTGTATCAAGAGGTTCCGGTGAGACTTGAAGGTACCTGAGAATGTGGAACCCACGTCAGGATGATCCTGTCGGGCAAAAATCAGATTAATGCATACTTTGGATCATGATACCGACTGTTCTTGGAATTGTTCCCCGCCTTTAAACATCGGTGGAAGCCAGTAGGGTGTTGGTCTTATTAACACTACAACTTCTTTTGTTATACGCCACCGCTTTTGATATTCATGGCGAGGAAGGTGGCTCAGGGCATTATGTTCCCGGGGCCATGGCTTCATTCGCCGATGGGGTTCCCCCCACGGAAACTTTTGTCGCGCGCTACAACATGCTTTTCTACAAAGGCTCGTACAGCTTGGGTCGACCTCTCCCCATTTCAGGGTTAAGCACTGTGGGAGCTGAAGCCAGCTCATGGGCACATGGACTGACCATCGTCTGGCGACCGCCGATGGACGTCGCTCCGAAATTAAGTTACGCCATGATTACCACCATCCCTTTTGTTCAGACCGATGTCTCAGCACAGATTAACACTCTGGGAGGTGCGACGCTGCGCCGCTCGGACACGCAATCGGCTCTGGGGGATATTGTCATCATGCCGCTCATGCTGAACTACGAACTAAAGCCTGATCTCAGCACCAGTTTCCGCCTGGGCGTATACGCACCAACGGGCGACTACCAAGTAGGTCGTTTGGCCAATACCGGTAAAAACTTCTGGACCATCGAACCTACCCTGGCACTCGTCTACCTGGGAAAGGAGAACGGACGAGAGGCGTCCTTGTTTGCTGGGGCTGATTTCAACACGGAAAACGAGGACACGGACTACCGCAGCGGGACCCTGATACATCTCGACGCCACCTTGGCACAACATTTCCCCATTGCTGGTGATATTGCAGGTGCGGGCATATCCGGATCATGGTACAGGCAAATAGGTGCCGACAGTGGAACCGGTGCAAGGCTTGGGGATTTCATGGCAATGACAAGTGCACTGGGTCCAGTCCTTTCCTACGCCAGAAACATCGCCAATTTCACCCTTGTCACCGAATTGAAATGGCTCCACGAAGTGGAGACAACACGGCGTCTCAAAGGCGATTATATCTGGTTGAAAATAATGGCGAAATTTTAAGGAAAGAAGGATATTACAACACCCAACGGAAACATTCATCTATCGGCTATCAATCACCTGTCCAGTTCGAAAGAAATAATCAACTCAATTGAAAACTTACTGGTCCAAATATCCGTTGCACTTCTTAGCCCCAAATTACCGACTTACCATGAGTGTAGGTAAAGTATAGGGTGTTTCTAATTTGATGTCTTATTTTAAACTTTGGCTCATTATTGAAACCCATCAGGCAAAGAAAAGTTCATCCAAGCTGTTTTTGTTTCAATTCCCCTGCGAATACCAACCCAATTGTATCCACGCTTTACTTGCTTTCGATATCACATTCGGACATCGTTTTGTCTATTCCACCTCATCAAGCCAACCGTGGCTAGAAGGTCCAGATGAACATACTTTATAAATCATCGTAATTCATGAAGCTTTTCAATTCCCTAGTGGCGACGACTGCAGTTCTTTCACTGAGCGCAATGAGTCCGCAAATCCACGCCCAACTCACCATGTCTCAAGAGGCCACTCGTACGGCAGTCGTGGATGCATTGTGTCCAACATGCGTGACGGCTGATCTCTTTCCCAGCCCTTATGCCGAGCAAACCTTGCCAGGTATCCAGGAGGCATTGTCCTACGTTGGTTTTGATCTGGCAACCCTGTTGCCTGAAGGGGCGGTCATTACCAGTGCCACACTGGATGTGTTTGATTTGAACACAGAGGTGAATGATCAATTTTTATACGTGGCCTTGATGGATGTGCCCTCGGACTGGGATCCCGAAACCTTGACCCTTGATGAGGCCAAGAAACGTTACGATGCGGTTACCTCCACTAAGCCTAGTCCTCTCGTGCGGCCCAACACCCGTCGAGCGCTTTGGCAAGGGGAGGTGGCCATGGATCTTGAATTCGTGCCGGGGCAATCCACTGCCAAACGGGCCCTCGTTCAAAGCGCTGGCAGTTCCTCTGACGAGGATTTGGTGGACGCGTTGAACAAGGCGATCAGTGAGGGCGACGGGTTTGCATCCTTTGCCTTTTACGGCAGGACTCTGGATGATAATGCTATTGTGGGGATCGATTTTGGGGATGGGGAAGCTGGCCCTACGCTGACCTTGAAATTGGCAGGTGGGGGTGATGCCGGCAAAACCGTGATCTATGATTTTGATGGCGGCGACGCTGCAGGCTGGGAGGCCGTTTTGGAATCGGCAACTGAAGGTGGTCCAAACCACCTTGGGTTGATTCATGCGGAGGACCCTAATGTAGGTGATTCGGTGCCCCCGCAACCATTGACCGGAGCAGCCTTTGTGGGACCCATTCCTTTTGAATCTGAAGATGGGACCAATGCCCGAGACCAGGCCCATCAGACTCTGGTCTATCGTTCGCCTGAGTTCATTATGGGGCTGAACGGGCGGATTTCCTTTGCCCTCATTGGAGGGGCCAAGCCCAACCTCGACCTTGAGGAAGTCAATGCCAACGGACTGCAAGAGGATTCCAGCACCGATGGTGCGATCGGTGTGGCCCTGCGGCATGCTGCCTCGGGGCAATATATTAGTTTTCATGCTCGCTCGGAAGATGGAAGCCAGGCATGGGAAACTATTGTTCTGGACGCAAATACTCTGGAACAGCTCATTGAGCCAGGTCAGGCCTACACCCTCGATTTCATTGATAGTTTTCATGGCGGCTGGGGCTGGGCTGGTTTGGATAATGTGATTATTCAACAGGGTGTTCGGACCACCCAATTTGACTTTGATGATGAAACCCTGCAAGGGTGGACGGTGGTCCAGGGCTCGGAAGAAGCCAATGGGCCTCATCGCCTGGATGTGATCAGTCAGAACGATCCGGCAGTAGGCAATTCAGTGCCCCCAACCCCATTGAACGCACCTGTTTTTGTTGGACCGGTTCCCTTTGAGGCCGCCGATGGAACAAACACTCGCGATCAGCCCCACAAAACCTTGGTGTTGCGATCACCCCCGTTTAGCATCTATCCCAATGGGATGATTTCCTTTGCCTTGATAGGTGGCGCCCATGCTGGCCTCGACCTGGATCAGGTCAACGCCGATGGTCTGCCAGAGGTGTCCAGCGGTAGCGGCGCCATTGGGGTGGCCCTGCGTCAGGTCAGCAACGGTGCCTACCTGACCTTTAACGCTCGATCCGAAAGTGGAAGCCAGGCGTGGGAAACCATCATTCTTGATCAAGAGGATTTGCGGGGCGTGGTGGCTTTTGGGGAAACCTACACGCTGGATTTTATTGATACCCATAGCGGCGGCTGGGGGTGGGCAGGATTAGATGATGTGATCATTCAGGAAGGCACCCCGATCTTGAAATACAATTTCGATGATGAAACCCTGCAAGGCTGGACTCAGGAAGGTATTTCGGAAACGGGCCCTACACAGCTTGGCGTCATCAGTGTGAACGACCCCACTGTGGGCGATTCAGTCCCACCTGTACCCTTGAACGCACCAGCGTTTGTGGGGCCACTGCCCTTTGAGAATCCCGATGGGAGTAATACGCGCGACCAGGCTCACGCTACGCTGGTGCTGCGATCCCCTCCATTTTCACTGTTTGGTGATGGAGAAATCTCTTTTGCCTTGATTGGCGGAGCGCATACCACATTTGACCTCGAAGAGGTCAATGCCAATGGTTTGCCGGAAGCCTCCGGGGGTGGCGGGGCTATTGGGGTTGCCCTCCGAGATGATCAAACAGGTCACTATCTGGCTTTTTATGGTCGCTCTGAAAGTGGGAGTCAATCGTGGGAAACCATTATCCTTACTTCAGAGGATTTGGCTGGAGTGATTGAGGAAGGCGCTCAATACACCTTGGATTTTATCGATAGTCACAGCGGCGGCTGGGGTTGGGCTGGGCTGGATGATGTCATCATTCGCCCCGGTATGGCGCCTGAGACCGGTGGCTCCATTGTTTCAGTGGGACTGGAAGGCGGGCAGATTGTGGTGGAATACACCGGGCAGCTCCAACAAGCTTCTCAAGTCGAAGGTCCATGGTTGCCCTTGGAAGGAGCCTCCAGCCCATTCTCGGAGCCAGCCTCTCAAGAGATGCAGTTCTTTCGTGCAGGTCCTTAGCCCGAATGTCTCAAGATTTGATTATTTAGGGGAAAACCTTTGAGCAGAACCACTGAAAATGGCTCGTGTCAACTTGTCACCGAGTGGTGATGATTGCTCCACACCTCAGCCTGATGATGCAGCCTGCCAGGGGGATTTGATATGTTGGATTTTTAGCAATTGCAATCAATGCCCGGCCGACCAAAAGGGCATGGGTTTTCGCCCCTGATTTTCATGAACCGTTTTGAATGGGACTACCTTTTTCTGCTCTCTCTTGCAGGTGCTGCATCGATTTTAATGTCGATTCAGAAAAAATTCGATAGACCTTCTGAACAGATACGGTCACTTGTATCCCTTTCAAATTCATGTCTTCAATCCCTACAGCGCTACAATCCTCTGGGCATATCCGCTCAAACAGCGAAAGGGAAAATGAGGGAAGAAAGTCTTCAACTATCTGTCTTGATGGGGATCGGGCATCGGGCTTCTAGTTATCGCCAGACTTCCTCTGGACTGAACCCATTATGAATCCAGCAGTTTTGTAAGGTAGACCTTGGGTCGAGATTAGTCACCCAAGCATTCAACTCATACTCTTTATCGAAGTAATCTTAGAATGGTGAGAAATCTCTCAAATACCATGTCAAAACAATAGAAAGTTGGCTGTTCGGACCAATCAAAGATTCAAAAGATCTTCTGTACCGTCACCCATTCGGCTGTTACCAAACAGACCATCATTTAAAATAGACGCTTTTGATACCTTGATCATGGTAGCTTCATGAGCAGCAAAAAAAGTGATGGCTCGCATGCAAATATCAATGTTCGCCAATACTTGCTCTATGTTAATTTGAAAATAGACGAAAGAAAACACGGAGAAATCCTGTGTGTCTTTGCATATTTTGTATCCCTGCTCAGCCCTGGAGCAAACTTTTATTTAAAGGCATTAGCTTGCTCTCAACAATGAGGGCCCATGGCAATAAAAGGGTGATCAAGGTCGAAAGCCTCTCTCAGGAGCCTCGACTTAGACTTTTCCCATCCCAGAGTTAGATCACAATTCATCCGGCAGTTCAACACAAGGCGGCGTGGGATCATTGGGACCCGTCCGGCCAGCCCTTAAGGCAGTCGAACCCGATAAAAATATACATCAGAGCTTGGTTCACGATCATCCCTGAATGTCGTTGAATCTCCTTCGGCTGTCAGCTGAGCAATCTCTTTCCACTGTTTCAAGTCTCCAGATCCTTCAATGAGGTAATTTGAACCTGCAAGGGTATTGAAGCTGAAGCTTTGCGCGGTCATGGAATTTAGCTCAATGCTGGCTTGGATCTGTCTGTCCGCGGCAAATTCCGGAATATAGGCCTTGATGCTTCCTACTACCAGAGCATTGATCAATGGCGTCGTTCCCAAAGGCGATTTCACCGACCATTCCAAGCTAGACGCACTTCCCCCACTAGTCGTGAGCGTAGAGCTACCTGTGAGGTCATCGAAAAAGAGAAGTGTGAAAGGATAGATACCACTTTGAGGGACCGTGAATCGATACCGCCACCCCTGATCATCTCCTTTGCCGGGGTTGATGGATTCATCCGGATCGATCAAAAAGGCATTGGGTCCAAACCCAAGGTAAAGCTCATGCTGAGGCGATGCTGTCACGGAAAAGTCATGGTAGCCTTCACTCAGCTGCAAAAGGGTGACAATCTCGCAACCAAAAAAGGTATAGGGCTCCTCATAGTCTTCCGGGATAAGGGCTTCAGTGCCAGAAATCCCCGGAAAGGGTTTTTCCTCACCGTGATTGCCAATGGCCAACTGGTCACGCTGATAATTAATACCTCCCGATTCAACAAAATATCCTTTTTCGTTAAGCCGATCGAGATGAGCCAGGTTTTCATGCGGTTGATCCCAGATGATTAGGAGGTCTTCAGTATACTCCAACCCCCAGTTGCCACCCGAGGTATTGAAGGGATCAGGAGCCATGGTTCGAATACCAAATCCTCGCCGCAGATCTTTTGTCTCGGCCTGATTCATGGCCTGGTCGGCATCCAATGAAGGTAGATCGCTGTAATCCACCGTCATGAAGGACCAGGAGCTCTGATAGGGCAACGCAGGCGTCAGTGTGTCGACGAATCGAATTTCGACTTCATGAACTGATCCGCTTGCAAAGAAATCCTCTGGGGTATGGATGATGTTGATAATGGATTCGCTGAAGTCGAGGGTAGTCGCGACCGGAGATCCATCCAGAAACATCTCTACGGCCTCTGGATCCAGGATCCCAGTGCCCGGATCCACCCCAACCACGACGCTCGAAGCAGGGTTGGCTGGTAGCCCCTGGAAAGGAAAGAGTCTGACCATCTGCATGTTTTGCTGAGGTCCCTGATTCCTGCCGGACTCCAGCTCAAGCATGAACACACCGCCTGCATAGCCCTTGTAGGCATGAGCTCCGGGGAGTCCACCGTTGGCTTCCCCCACCGTGTGGCTGGTGCGAACGATGATTTTACCATCGGAACCTGGCGCAATACCAGTCCATCGCGCTACGTATCCCACCTTATTGTGACCGGTACTAAATTCGACACTGTCTTCCCCAACCTTCCACGCACCCTGGGAACTCGCGTAAGTGAAGGTATCGGCTCCCAACAGTTTCCAGTTGGTCGTTCGCTCGGCATAACCCTGGCCACCTCCCCGCATGGCCGTCCCGGCAAAGGTGTAAGTGCGCTGGGGGTCCAGACCTTCCAGGACCAAATCCACATGCCAACCCGGGGCATCGCCATAACTGATGTTCCCATCCAGGTCCAATGCCTCACCAAACAAGGTAGCAGCATCACTCTGAGGATCGACTGTGATCGAATCGGACGTCCAGAACACACTACCGGTTGAAACAGTTTCCTCATAGCGTGCTATCACACCTGTGCCGTCCCCGCTACCGAGCTGCAGAAGTTCCTCCTCAACAGGGCCCGGGCTGCTACGTCCAATGTTGATGGTGGTCACCGTGGGATCATCGGTACCTCCATTCTTGTTGGAACTGTCATTGAACGCCTGCCAGCCAGCAGCAGGTGGGGGCTCCAGCTCAAGCATGAACACACCGCCTGCGTAGCCTTTGTAGGCATGAGCTCCGGGGAGTCCACCGTTGGCCTCGCCCACCGTGTGGCTGGTACGAATGATGATTTTACCATCGGAACCCGGCGCCATACCGGTCCATCGTGCCACGTATCCCACCTTATTGTGACCGGTACTGAATTCGACACTGTCTTCCCCAACCTTCCACGCACCCTGGGAACTCGCGTAAGTGAAGGTATCGGCTCCCAACAGTTTCCAGTTGGTCGTTCGCTCGGCATAACCCTGGCCACCTCCCCGCATGGCCGTCCCGGCAAAGGTGTAAGTGCGCTGGGGGTCCAGACCTTCCAGGACCAAATCCACATGCCAACCCGGGGCATCGCCATAACTGATGTTCCCATCCAGGTCCAATGCCTCACCAAACAAGGTAGCAGCATCACTCTGAGGATCGACTGTGATCGAATCGGACGTCCAGAACACACTCCCGGTTGAAACGGTTTCCTCATAGCGTGCTATCACACCCGTCGCGTCCCCGCTACCGAGCTGCAGGAGTTCCTCCTCAACCGGACCCGGGCTGCTGCGTCCAATGTTGATGGTGGTCACCGTGGGATCGTCAGTACCTCCATTCTTGTTGGCACTGTCATTGAACGCCTGCCAATCGGCCCAGTTGCTATTGGCTATTAAGACCATGGCCAGAAG
>OJCR01001098.1_pt1 | contig 10469 bp, 13 predicted proteins | sample 1591611 | NCBI WGS metagenome assembly OJCR01 (sample SAMN05416815, study PRJEB24817) | seawater metagenome | isolation source: Sea water | place: Canada:Atlantic | collected 2013-07
AGCTGGCAATCCAAAAGCTGGCAATCCAAAAGCTGGCAATCCAAAAGCTGGCAATGAGAAATGGCAATGATTGCCCCTTTTAAATATCAGGAACCTTTCCAAGCCATCGAGGTTCGCTTCCCTGCAATGCTTCGCGGTGACCCGCAATGATTCCGAGACATCGCTCCATGCGGCGAACCAAGGGCAACTAGCGACTCTCAGGCGTCCTCTAAGCCCCACTCCGCAACTGAATGACCACATGAGATGATCCATACGAGAAAGCAGGCACATTACGCGGAGCCGCTGCTAAATCGAGGTGAATGCGGAGTTCTCCATCAAATGCGGTGTTACCCGCGGGGGGAAGCAGAGCCTCGCCCGGTTTCGCGGGTCGAACAGGGGCTTGGCTGGATCGTTCTTATCACTCGTCAGAAATTGCCTCCCGGCAAAATCGTCCGATAGAGACCCCCAGCTGCTTGGACCTCGATGACGAAAAGCATGAAATCGCTTACCTTAACGGAAGTGTCGTCAGGTAAGCACGTGGCAGCCTAGACTACCGCTGACCAAGTTCGCATCGAAAGAAGCTCGCACGCTGGGATCTATTTTCGTTCAAGATCCGCCAGCTTCGAGTAAAAGTGAAGGAACGCTGAAATGACCAAGAAAATTCTATTTGTCTGCATGGGGAATATTTGCCGCTCACCGGCTGGCGAAGCCGTGATGCAGAGATTTGCCGAAGAATTCCGTGTCGATGTTGAAATCGAATCAGCGGGAACACATGGCTACCATGTTGGCGAAGGAGCCGACGCTCGCATGCTGGCCGCTGCAGAAGCGCGTGGCTACGAATTGACAAGTCGCGCTCGCAAGGTCACACAGCAAGACCTCGCGCCTGACCGCTTCGACTTGGTACTAGCGATGGACTCAGAGAACCATGCAATCCTGCTCGAAACCGCAGGTGGATTGATGACTCACATTCGAATGTTCAGTGACTATCTGGATGATAACTGGCCAGCCGATGTGCCAGATCCGTACTACGGCGAGGAAGACGGCTTCGATCAGGTTCTGGACATGCTTGAAGAAGGCTGCCCGGTGATCCTTCAGACTCTCATGGGTGAGGGCATCTTTGATGGCATGTTTGAAGAAGAACAGTGATACGACCAATTTTCTATCACCATGCAACAAGCCGCCGTTCCAAGCATTTTGTTTGCAAATGCATCGTCAATAGTCGCGGCAAGCCTTAGCCCGATCAATCATTCTTTACGAACTCGTCGGGTTCGGCGAGCGCGTTCAAATCGCACGGCACATCCGACGGGAATGGTTTCGGCAAGCTCAACCTTGTCCCCGGCAAGCGTGCTTTCTAGAGCCGCTTCGACATATCGCTTGGATACTTTTTTTCCTTCGGGACTATCGTCCAACGCTCCCATGTACACAACCTTTCTGTCTTGATCGAGCACAAAGAACTCAGGTGTGCGTTTTGCACCAAAGTCCTTTGCGATTTTCTGCGTTTCATCAAACAGATAGGGAAACTGAAACGCTTTATCTTTTGCCTTCTGTTTCATCGCTGGCAGCAGATCGGCTTCCACTTTATTGACATTGATGGCCACCAGAGCCACATCACGCTTTCCGTATTTCGCATGCAGGGACAGCAAGCGATCTTCCACATCGACAGCATACGGGCAACTGTTACAGGTAAACACAACCACAATGGCCTTGGATGACTTGAAGTCCGCGAGAGAATATTTTCCCCCATCAGCAGCGGGCAAATTCTGCCACGCTGGTGCTGCATCGCCGGGACTCAATGTGGAATTATATTTGCCCGCAGGCAAGTGACTCACCTGCGTGAGAAGAGTCAGTAGCATAGCGAGCAGGAAAGATCGAATCTTAGCCATGGTCAACTCAGGTGCTGGTTTCGAGATGTGATGTTACGAATGATGCTCTGACAGTTTATCGCGTCCGGGCCACAAACTCGACCACCAGATACTGAGCCCTGCAGATCAAATCGTTTGAAATCGATCACCACGGAATTGGCATCATTCAACAGTCGTCCAGCGAAAGCTGTTCCTGTGGCCAGCACCAGCTGCAAAGCTGATAACCACTGCACCATTGGCTAATTTTTCGCTAGCTCACGCAAGAGTTCGATTCCACGGTGCAATGTTTCATCGGGGGCTGCGAAACTGATTCGAAAATGCGAATCACGGTGGCTGAAGATATTACCAGGAATGATGAGCAAACCACGGGAGATGGCTTTCTCAACAAAAGCAGCACCACTCGCCACAGGAGCTTTTGGAAAGACATAGAAGGCTCCTCCGGGTTTCGCCAATTCGTAACAGTCGCTGAGTCCGTCGACCACTAAATCACGCTTACGTCGGTAATCATCGAGATAGCCATCAAGACTGACCTCCATCGCCCGAATCGCGGCCCACTGGGCAGGCTGCGGCGCACAAACGAATGAATACTGTTGCAACTTGAGCATTGCAGCCATGACCTCAGTTGGTCCGTGCACATAACCAACCCGCCAACCCGTCATTGCGTGACTCTTGCTGAATCCATTGATCACAATGGTCTGATCGTTATAGAGAGCGGGTGAAACGAATTCATCGTCATAATGAAAATTGCTGTAAATCTCGTCTGACACCAACACAATATTTTTCTCCGCCGCCAACTCGGCCACCTGCTTGAGTTCTGCTGCTGTCGCGGTCACACCTGTAGGATTGGCGGGGCTATTGAGCAGGATCATTTTTGTGCGAGGTGTCACCGCCGCCTCGATTTTGGCGGGATCGAGCCGAAAGTCGGGATACGAATCAACGGGTACTGGAATTCCTCCGCACATCTGGACCAACGCCGGATACATCACAAAAAAGGGATCAAGATAAATCACCTCATCGCCGGGATTGATCATCGAAAGCATCGAAAGCATCAAACCGCCGCTAGTCCCGCTGCTGACAAAAACATCACGGTCATCGTGATCCGGGTACTGTTCGGCAACTTGACTTTGAAGACGTTCTCTCAGTGGCCCGATACCCTGAGTGGGTGAATAAGCATTCTTTCCGGCCTCAATGGCTTGGATTGCTGCCTTTTTCACTTCATCTGGAACATCGAAATCGGGCTGGCCAATCGATAGATTGATCGGATCCTTGAGCTTCGCAGCTAAATCGAAAACCCGACGTATTCCACTGCTGTCGAACGATTCAGCACGGTCAGAAATCCAAGGATGCATGGGTAATACCAAAGTTCATGTACGAGAAGGGACGCTGCCGATCACCCTGGAACGATGTTTATGGCGCGGCTGCATTAAGGTCCAAGACGAAATGTATTGGGGGCCAAGACGAAACGACATCATCGTGGTTATTATCTACACCCCTTTCCAATTCCAACAGCTTAACAAGCCTTGAACGCTTCGCAGAGGAGGTCACGTCTATGTCTGCCATTCGATTTGTCGAACCCGTGGTGCGTTTTTGCGCTGTCATCACACGCCACAAAGACGCAAGGAAGTGGGCCATCGCTCGTTTAGCCGAACAATGGGGACAAGCAACCGTCTGTTCTGTGGAAATTCCATTCGAAGCTGGTGGGTACTACACACCCTCAATGGGATCCGGTCTGCACAAATCATTGATCGCCGTGGCCGACTTTGCTGATCCCGGCGGTCTAGCTGACTGGAAAAACGAAACCAATGAATGGGAGCAGGAGTACACAAGATCGTCTCAACACGAGGAGGATCGTCCACTGAATCTCGATCCGGGTTATATGACACAAGCAAAACTGGTGCTCGCCACGACCAAGGATCGGGACCACCGCCTGTATCTTCGTGACGGTATGTTTGCGGAAGTCACCCTGACCTATGTCGGCAAAGCATGGCAGCATCACCGTTGGACCTATCCGTCTTATCGTACCGACGAGGTCGCAACTTTTGCCAACCAATGCCGAGCAGATCTCCGGCAACATCTGAAGGAAACCAGGCAGTTTCGCAGCCACCCTTAATGACAGCCCAACGAAACTGCACTTCCGTAAATTTCATGATTGCTCAACGCTTGGCCGCAGATGCGCAGTATTTTAAAGATGAATAGCACAGGGGGGGTGAGTCGTGGGTGCATTCTGGTCGTGTTCTGACTGTTGGACTCTGCTACACTTCATCTTTTAAAAAAGCACACATCCGAGGACGTCCCAGAGTGAATCAGTTAGCAGGTAAAGTCGTCGCTATCACAGGTGGTGGAACGGGCATTGGCGCAGGAATTGCCAGGGGTCTCGCAGAGGCTGGCTGCAAGGTAACCGTTGGTGGTCGCCGGCTTGCGCCTCTTCAAGCACTTTCAGACCAAGTAGAAAGTGAGCATCCGATCCGAGCCCATGCGATGGATGTCTCTGACGCCGAGAGTGTAAAATCTTTTTTTGCCGACATTCGTGATCATGTTGGCGAGGTCGACATCCTGATCAACAGTGCCGGCGTCAACATTCAAAAACGGACGATGGCAGAGATGTCCCCCGAAGACTGGGAACGAGTGCTATCGATCAATGCCAGCGGCGCCTATCGTTGCATGTACGAAGTACTACCATCGATGCGTCAGCGTAAAGACGGCTTGGTGGTCAACATCTCGTCAGTCGCTGGCAAACGTGCAATCACTTTAGGTGGAGTCGTATACTGCGCAAGCAAATTTGCGATGACCGCTCTTGGTACCGCAGTATCAAATGAAATCCGCGAAGAAGGTGTACGCGTCACCAATGTGTATCCCGGCGAGGTCAATACTCCGATCCTCGACAACCGCCCGACACCCGTTTCGCAAGAACACAAGGATGCCATCCTGCAACCTGAAGACATTGCCTCAGTGGTGGTCACCATCTGCGCCCTTCCGCCGCGTGCGAATGTGCCTGAGGTCGTGATCAAACCCACCATTCAGGAATGGGTTTAACCTTCCACTCAGCCCACCATCGACAAGGCCGTCATGGACCAGGATCAAGATGCCGAAATGGATGACGATCAACCATCCGAAACCGCCGATCATTCCGAAATGGCAGATCCGGATGATTCGTTCATAGAATCGCCAGACGAGATCACAGACGAGATCACAGACGAGCTTGATGGACTCTCGATGGACGACCTCGGAGCAGCCTATGCCCGAGTTGCGGCTGAACATGATCCTGAGGCTTTTGCTCACCCGCAGGAAGAGGAACCGCACGATGATTCGTCGGAATCCGAACCTGTAGATGATGAACAAGAACATCCACACGAACAGGAAGATCTTGTCACACCTGAGGCGATCGTCGAAGCAGCCTTGTTCGTGGGGCACCCAGAGAATAAACGATTCACAGCAGAACGCCTCGCATCGCTGATGCGGGATGTTTCGCCAGAGGAAGTCGTTCTGCTGATTGACCAGCTCAATGAATCCTACAGGGAAGCTGATCAAGGGCTGCGGATCATTCAAGATGAGCAAGGGTATCGAATGTCGATTGCGCCCGAGGTTGAAGCGGTGAGACGATCGTTCCTTGGGAAAGTCAGGGAAACCCGTCTCAGCCAAACTGCGATTGAAGTACTTTCCCTGGTCGCCTATCAACCCGGAATTACAGCCCAAAAAGTTCAGGACCAGAGAGGACGCGAGAGCGGCCCCTTGCTCAATCAGCTCGTCCGACGTCAGCTGCTGAGAATGGAACGCATCAAGCCGGCCAAGGGTGGGCGTGCCATCCCTCATTATCATCCCACAGAGCGGTTCCTGGTTCTATTTGGATTGGACACGCTCGAAGATCTACCCCACGTCGACGAAGCACTCCGCGAATCTTAGAAACGCCAGCAAGTGATGGCTGGCACTACTCTCGCGATGCTCTCGGCTCAAGTTTTCTGAGTGAGCAATTCGATAGCGTTTCAGTGACACTGTGAAATAGCGTTTCAGTGACACTGTGAAATAGCGTTTCAGTGACACACTCAAAGCCTTGAACCCAATGGTTTTAAACGCCATCGTTTCCCGTCACACACAGCATAATTTATCTGCTGCAACGAATTCAGCACGCGGTCTATCTGAAAGTCAATTTCGACATCAACGGCTTCCCGCAAAATTCGTTCGCAGCGACGACGCAAGCGGCGCGGACTAAGAGGTTCAGCAGCGGTCTGCAACGCATAGCAGGCGACAATCAATTCACATGTTCTCTGCCGATGCGCTTGCTGAATGATACGGTGCCCCACCCCGGCATTGGTATCCAGTTTCTGGAAGTAGAGATTCCTTGTCAGTTTCAATTCCCGCTTCTTTTTGGCTTCAAAGTAACCCAGCGTACTTTTCACCAAATATCCGATCAGTAGCCCAGCAAGAATCAATGACCAATGCAATGCGATCACGGCAAACAGAATTGCGTATTGTGCTATTTTGCGGAGTGACATCAGGAATCCTCCCAAGCTGGGAACAATGATCTTTACGTGATCCAGTCCTGATATTCGCACCCGCGCACCGGGCAACAGGGTATCAACATCTTCCTTAGGAATATTTTTGAACATTCGCAGATGTACTTTATTCGGGGCCAACGCCTCGTCACCAGGCAAATCTGATTTCAATTGAAAGGCAACTGTCATGCGTTGATATACCGGAATTTCAAATGCTTCCATCCGATACATTTTCCGAAATCGGCGGCGAAAACGGGTCCCCATAATGTCGCCTCGGGCATACACCACAAGTTGCTCGAACAGATCGAGGTCGACATGCAAAGGCACACCAAATTGACTGGCAATACCCACACATTTTTCGATATCCTCTCTTTCAATTTTTTTGTACCCGGCATCGTCCATGATCTGACCAAATAAATCGATCACCTTTTGCATCTGCTCTTGGGCGGGTGAATTTTGCTGTAATTGAGATTCACCATTTCCTACATTGGCGGTGTCGTGTTCAGCATGATTCTGATCAGCATCATGCTGAACGGGAAATTTCGGAACGGGAAACTTCGGAATGGCCCCGGCCGTTTCTGTTTTGGCAGACAGTCGATCCTGAGTCGAAGTTTCCATCGCGGTACTCGTCCAACGAGTCCGCAGTTGGTCACTCAGTTCAGTCCTGAGGGGCTTACAATCGGTGTCTGGGTCGACAGACGCGTAAATGGCAGAGAATTGACGGTGGTACGCTCCGGTTCGCTCGTGGTGTAATCTGTCCATCTCGTCGCAGCGTTGTCGAAATTCGAGATGCAATTTCCCCGGCAATTCACCTCTCTGAATCAGATAGTCGGCAAGCGTATCAGCCTTCAACGGAATGTACGGTTCGATGGACCAATGTCCCGCATCATCCTGGATCATCCCATCGGTCGTGGCATTATAGAATGACCGCCCGACAGTGCTTCCGCCTTCGATTGTGAAACCAGACAGCAAACCACTCATGAATCAATCCAATTCCGATGCATACAATGTTTCCAACCCAAAGACGCTTGCAGGATCTAAAAACGAATCGTCGCCAGGTTCATCTTCAGCCTCGCACGCAATTTGCGGGGTCGCGCTCGACATGGATGGCCTGCTTTTTGACACAGAAGGATTGTACTGGGAAGTTGGCGACACTGTATTGCAAAGAAGAGGGTTCCAGTACAGCAAAGAGTTGCAGACCCGCATGATGGGCCGTGTAGGCGTGGCCGCGTTGCAGCAGATGGTGGACTTCCATTCTCTTAAAGATAGCCCTGAAAGCTTGCTTTCGGAATCAGATGAGCTATTCGCTGCCAAGCTTGCTGACGGTGTGCCACCGATTCCCGGGGTAACCGCATGGATTGATCATTTAAGGACGCACCAAATCCCATTTGGCCTAGCGACAAGTAGCCGTCGAAGATTTGTCGAAATTCTGTTTGAGACCATTCCTTGGAAACAGGACCTCGCCTTCATTCTGACTGGAGATGATGTTCAGCAGGGCAAACCACATCCTGAGATGTATTTACGCGCTGCGGCTCAACTTGGCATCCCGCCGGATCAGATGCTGGTGCTGGAGGACAGTGGAAATGGATGTGCAGCCGCAGTTGCTGCCGGTGCCTGCACCGTGGCTATCCCAAGCATCCATACACGAGATCAGAATTTCGATGGTGTAAAGTTGATCGCAGACACCATCAGCGATTCGCGTCTTTGGGCAATGATCAAAGCAAGAGATCAAGATTGATTGAAGTCTGCATCGTCGAATTCCGCATCCCTTCTTAGACGATTCAATCTCAGGAACGTTGTTTCCTCGGCTACTGACCAGCGATCAGTTTTCGCCTGTTGCGGCCGATGTGATTTCCTCTGCGGTCGAGTCGGTGACGAACCACCCCTCGGGTGGATCGGGCAACAAAAACGCCTGATGATAGGCACGCTGCTTCAATTCGATCCAAACCAGAGTTTGCTTGTGCAATTCACTGGGCTGAAAACGAATGGCCTTGCGCGCCAGTTTTTTTGCGCGAGAAAAGTCCTGACCGGCAGCTGCAGCTAAAGCCAGATTATGCAAAGCAGCAATTTGAGTTGGATTCCACTTCCAAGCCTCAGCCCAAAGGGTTTCAGCCTCTCCCCAACGCCCTTCACGAGCGGCACGGTTACCACGCCTAACTTTGGCACTGCCAGGCAACAGATAGGGAATTTCCAAAGTAATTCGATGACGGTCAACTGATGGCGTAATGAGACGAAGGGTCTCTCTGACCATGGCTAGGGTCAAAACCTCATTTGGATCTGAAACATACGCCAGTTCTGGATAGAGCTCTCTAGCTGATTCAAGATCAAGAATGATTGGCTTTCCGCCTCCGGGATGTTCCGCGTCCATTCCGGTCAACCGCCATGACACACTGAGCGTTCCAGGATCCACACCACGGTGCATGGACAGATTCCGCTTGAGAATCACTTCGCCGCGAAGGACGTAATCAACATCTTGATTGCGAGCGATGCTGGCGAAAGCCAAATCGTTTGGCACTTCTTCCACGGCGGAGACAAGCTGAATCTTATTTGTGAGTCGAGTGTCATTGCGATCCTTGTTGGATGCAAGAGCCAGAATGTCGCCCGTGCTGACGATCGTCACCCGCCGCCCGGGATCGTCTGGGGCCTGAATGAGCAATTGCCGCTGTAAACCACCGGTCAATTCACTCGGCCCCTGAACACCTGCCAAGGCGACCCGTTTACCCACTGCTGATTCCAGTTGCGGAGGAGCCCACGCATGGATTGGGGCTGCCATTCGACAACCGCCGCCGATCAGCAGATAGCTACAGTTCAGTAAAATCAATAGAGGGACAGAGCGGTTCATGCTCTGCCCTTTAAAGTTTGCCAGACCTAAGAGTCAAGTTCGATCGGCAAATTTTGACATCAGGCAGAGATCGCCGCAGGTTCTTTCACAGCAACATGCAAACTTTCGCGGCGAATTCCATCACTGCCGTAAAAGATCACCGTATTTTTGGAGAAGTCACAAATCGCGGTCAGTTTCACACTTCTGGGTCCATGCACACAAAAGTACACACCGACAGTTTCTCCACTTCGAATTACTTCCCGCTGCGTCATCGGGAATTGGTGGGGCACTAGATGCCCAAGTTCACAGAGTTTTTTTTCGACGGTAACGCAAAGAGTCGAAAATTCAATCTTGCGGGGCGATATGCCGATCATCTGCATCCATTTGGCTGGCGGAGCAATCAGTTCAAGCCGCAGGGACGCGTTGATTCGTATCCCCGGCAGCGTTGGTATCGGCGACCCAGCCGTGGATGTTTAGCTCCCAAAAAAGTCTATAGTCGCAACTGCACTAAGGAGGGTAATGCGTGCGGATTGTGCGGCTTCGATGCCCACCTGACGATTTTCCAATGTCCGATCAGTGATGAAGTAATCCTTCAGCGTCCTTCTGAGTGATACGACCGAAAATGTCGGTCAAGATTACCTGCTCTAACGATGAGTCCCTGCCCAGAGGGATCCAACCCAGCGTGTCAGTTGTCCCCTCTACCAGCCGACCTCGTCTTTCAATGCTTGAATCGTAACGAACTCCCACCGACGACTCCGTTGCAGTCACGGAACGCCCGACATCCTCAAGGTCTTTCTGAACCACGACTTCGATGGTATATCCTGGGCCGCGTGGCCTTACTGTCACAATTGCTCTTCTGCGAATCGATTGCAGTGTGCCCTGCCAACGTTCAAATCCGGGCGTGCTATCTTTTCGCCATGGCTCAAAACACGATGCACCAATCGCATACGCAGTCTCAACGCGGCCGTCTAAAATGAATCCGTCCGCATTCTGAACAGGAGTCTCGCGGATGATAGGAAAATAGTCGTCAACTGCGTCGATCACCTGAGACCAGACGAATGCGTCAGGAGCAGCCGGCAGATCCAAAGGATTGGGGACAAACTGCTCTGGGGGAGCATTCCGGAAACGATAGCGAAACTGTCGACAACCAACGCTACAAAAAAGTCCAAGAATTAGTAATGCAAGTAGCAGCAGGCAGAGCATGCGACCGCGAGCAGGAATGAAAGCATCCTGAAAATCTGACTTTGGCTGTGAATCTCTTCCATCCATTATCGATTCGCTGGCTGTCTCTTATACACATCTGACGCTGCCGACGAC
>OJCR01001102.1_pt1 | contig 10449 bp, 8 predicted proteins | sample 1591611 | NCBI WGS metagenome assembly OJCR01 (sample SAMN05416815, study PRJEB24817) | seawater metagenome | isolation source: Sea water | place: Canada:Atlantic | collected 2013-07
TCTACACGTAAGGAGTCGTCGGCAGCGTCAGATGTGTATAAGAGACAGTTCTAGGACTGCATCATGTTTGTGGTCAGAGGATTCAATCCAACACAATATTGGAAAAATGAATTGCGCTGCTGCGCCGGCATAGAGCACATAGGGCCAAGGTGTTTTGCGAGAAACCTTGGGTGGGAAACCATCGTCGATGGTTGTTGCTCTGGCCCTACGCCGAATTCTTCGAGCTTCTTTTTGCTTGAAGTTTTTTTCGTAGGACTTTAATCCAGACGAAGTGAACTCATTCGATTCTGAGTCAGGTATCACTGAGTCAGCAAGTGGGGTAACACAGATGTTTTGGCATTTTGGGCAGGTAGGCGTTTTGCCCAACTGAGATCCTGCCACATTAAACGTCGTCCCACATTTGCAGCTAATTAGCAACTCGGACCTAGGTTCCATGTTTTCAAACCTGCATTCGTTATTGTCGTAAGTACGGTCCTTGAATCTACCATGCTCGAGTTTGAGGCATCGGAATTGCGTCATCTCGACTGTTGCGATCAGAATCACCTGCGAACGTATCTACCTGCAGCATGGAGGCTATTGCGTCGGGGGCAGCCTTGCTGAGAAAGGAAGCATTAGCAACAGATCGCGGGGCTAGCGCGATGCGGTTGATTTGAATCTGTGATGAATTCTGCGAAATGAATCTGCGTTCTTCGCAAGTCGTTGACTGTGGGACGATCGACTCGTCGTGATTGGTAATGGTACGTGCATGCGTGAGAGAGACGCACTACCTGGATTTAATTGCTTGGAGTCGCTTGTGGTTCAGGCGAAATCGATTCGGCATGAAGTTGTTTGGCGAGTTGCTGAATCAATCCACTATGTTCAGCTTTTTCTGCAATGTTGTTGTTTTCCTGGGGATCGGATTCGAGGTCGTACAGTTCGCGGGCGACGACATCGGTTCCATCTTTGGGGTTCCATTCGACATATCGATGATTGGCTGTCCGAATGCAACGGCCCATGTAGGCCACTCCATCGGGAGCCATCCAGATACCATCGCGCAGGAATTGGCTGAACACAGCTTTTTTCCAAGGTAGCTTCCGGTTTTCTAGCAGTGGAGCAAAACTGAGACCCTCAAGCTCATCTCTCGAGGGTATGCCGGCGAGCTCGCACAGCGATGGATAGACGTCGACGAATTCCACGAGGCGATCGCATTCTTTTCCATTTTCGACGGCGCCCGGTGTGCGGACAATCAAAGGAACTCGTGTGTCGATTTCATAGTTGGTCATTTTGCACCAACTATTGTGTTCGCCTAATTTCCAACCATGGTCACCCCACAGTACCACGATGGTATTGTGATCAAGGTCGTGCTTTTTGAGCATAGCCAGCAACCGACCGACCTGGGCGTCAATGTAGCTGACGGAGGCGAGATATCCGTGTTTAAGCAAACGTGACTGTTCATCAGTAAACGATCCTTCGTGTGGACGTGGATTGTTTTTGAAATCTGTGTAGCCACGAATCTCTCGGGCCGTGTTGACCGACATGATCGGTGCATTCTTTGGCTGGAATCGATTTTCAGCAAGGGGGATCGACTGGCGATCGTACATGTCCCAATAGCGTTTCGGTACATTGAACGGTAAGTGCGGGCGGTAATAACCAACCGCCATGAAAAATGGTTGCTCGTCAGTTGCGAGCGTCTTCATCTTGTTAATCGCGACTGTAGTCTGCGCACCATCAAAATACGCGTCGTCAGGAATGTCAACGTTTTCGGTGGCAACGTGTTTTAGATACCACTTGCCAAATTGATCAATGCGACGCAGATCGTTCTTGGCTATCAATTCAGACTTGCGATTCTCCAGCCACGCCACATTGTCCTTGCCCCGATAAACCGCATCCGGATCAAACGGATAGTCATCGACATTTAGCTTTGGTTCACTCCACGAAAGTGGATCCTGAATGTTGTTGTGGAAAATCTTCCCGATGCCCACCGCGTGGTAGCCATGATTCATGAATTGCTGGGTCAACGTGACTGCATCAGGAGTCGTCTTTCGAAAGTTAGTTTGCAAGTCCCAAACCTTGATTGTGTCTGGACGCAAGCCAGTCATCAAGCTTGCCCGAGATGGGTTGCATACCGCTTGTTGGCAGTAAGCGTGTGTGAAGGTCACGGCTGAGTCTGCAAAACGGTCGATGTTCGGGCTCTTGGCAATGCTCGATCCGTAACAACCAAGTTCTGGACGCAAATCGTCAATCGCAATGAATAAAACGTTGGGTGTCTTTGATTGCTCCACGTCCTCAGCGTTTAGGGTGCGCTGGAATTCCGTGCTGCCGGTCAGGCACAGAATGGGTAGGCACAGGGCAAGGGTAATGGTGCTGGAACGGAGCTTGTTCATTCGATTTGCAACGGATGTGGTAACTGGCAAAAGAACCGATGAATCGACACTATACCATGCGCTGATTGGATGACCCGTTTAGGTGGACCCTCGCCATCTTTGGCAATTCCTAACGTTATGTTTGAAGGTGCCCGGGTTCAAATGCATGGACGCGACCACTGGCTGTGCTCAGCAATAGCCAGGGAATTGCTTCGTTATCTGATCTCGTTGCAAGCTCCAATGCAATGATAACCCACACCGATGATTTGCTTGTCCTGACTTGAATTGAAGTTCAGCAGGACATTCACTTCTGCTTCGTTTTTTTGCTTTTGGGTTTTTTCTGATCTTCCGCCTGCGACCACATCTTCTTGTCAACACTGGAAAGCCTCGTTTTGGCGAGTTTCGATAAGGTGGCTGCGAATTGCTTCTTGATCATCTGTTCTTTTTTTGTCAGCTCAGAATCAGCTAATTTCGTACCATCGAATGGTCCTTGGTATCGTGTTAGCGTGGCATTGGTTCCGTCAGTTTTTGCTACGAGTGAATATCGCTTGTCGCGGATCATGACTTGGCCACGGTACCAAATGTAAATCCAGTCTTTCTTGCGGACTGTGGGATTGTTTTCAAGGACGGGAGCGATGCTGGAACCGTCACCCGGATAATTTTCGGGCAGTTTGCCGCCAATGACATCGCATAGGGTTGGCATCACGTCAACAAACTCAACCAGGTCGTCAGTGACGCGTCCCGGTCTGTCGATTCCTGCAGGCCAACTTGCAATCATGGGAACGCGAGTTCCCATGTCGGTCATGGTTCCCTTACCGCCAACGACTTTGGTGCCATTCCAGGGTGTGACGATGGGTTTGTCGGTGCCATTGTCACCTGTGAAAATCAGCAAGGTGTCGTCACGCACACCGGAGTCTTCGAGTTGCTTGACGATTTGCCCGACCATTTTGTCTGCGTAAGCTGCCATGTCCCTGAAGTGTCGTTGTGGGTCATTGAGGTCGCCCTTGTAAGTTGTTGATCCGAGTCTCTTTGGATCCCAGTCGCTTGAATCGGGCGTGGGGTCAAATGGGCAGTGCGTCAAAATCATCGGGTAGTAAACCAGAAACGGTTTCTGCTTATTTTCATCGATAAAGTCACAGACGAAGTCAGTGCAGAGTTGGGGTGCATACTCGCCGTCCAAGTATTCCTTTGCTTCGCCGTTGAATTCCAGCATCGGATTGACGAATCGTCGGTCATAAGTTTTGCCATCCTGTTTCGATCGGCCGCTGCGTGTGTGTTGCCAAAGGCAGGACTTGTCAAATCCAAAGTGCTGTGGCGCATCTTGCTTCTTCCCTAGTTGCCATTTTCCGGCAATACAGGTGGTGTACCCGGCGTTCTTCGCCTGATGTGCAAAGGTGGTTTGTCCGCGGTCCAAGAGTCCGAATTTCACATAGTTCCGAACGTTGTACTGGCCTGTCATGATTTTCGCCCGCGACGGTGTGCAGAGCGGGTTGGCAAAGCAGTTGGTAAATCGAATTCCGCCAGCAGCCAACTTGTCCAGGTTTGGAGTTTTGCACGATTCACTGCCGTTCACTGACAATGCCTCATAGCCCATGTCATCTGCCATGATCAGAATAACATTGGGCTGCTTAGCATCAGTTGTGCCAATTGCAGCCAGTAAAATAAGGATTAGAATTCTTTGCATTCCGGTTCTCGGTGAAGATTGTTGGCACGGTTTTTGAATGAGCAGGCTTCGCAGTTGTCACTTTAGCCGACGAGAGTTTCTGCTTTGAAAGTTTGTGTTGACTTCGACTTCAATTCTTGATTTCAACGCGTGTATAGGGAGACGACAGGTAAGTGGCATAAGACAAGCCTTTGTGCTTGATGGTGTTGCGGTGATTGCTGAAAAAGTCAACTCGCGAAGCACCTGGTGCTAATTTGATTGTTGCTGCCCATTGGCCAAGTGCTGGGTTGTACTGCATCAGTGCCACGTTCGCGTTTGGGATGAGTTCACTCAGGTAATTCGGGCTGCCGTCGGGAGCCCGGTCAAATATCCACCAGATGCGTCCAGTCTCTGCAGACGCGTCTTCAGGGAACTTGACGGTGACTTTCAGGGTTCCGTTTTCGATGCTGTGTTTGATGCTAGGAGGCGGCAATAGTGAGCCCGTTACCTGTTCAGGATGGAAGTGCTTTAACAGAAATGCTGCTTTGTTCTGCTGGTCCTGTTCTCCTTGGGGGTGGCCCTTTTTACCGTGTCCTGTGTTGGCTCCCAAGTAGACAGGTATATCCGAGTGATGGGAGCCTCCCCATGCCAGGTCGTAGGCGACGCTGTCATGGGTTCCCGGATGGAAAAGCATGTCGACGCTACGTTGACGCAGTTGATCTAGATTGCGAGAAATGAATACTTCGTCGGCAATGTCTGCTGTGAAGTTCTGAAGGTCCAACCACGTGTGTCCTGCTTCCAAGGCAGCCCGATTGAAATTCGGCCCAAAGTTGCCACCCGAGAACATGCTGCGTCGGCCGGGTTGTGATTCAAGTTCATTCCATGCTTCACGGTCACATAGTCTCAGTGGGGAGTCCCAAATCGGAGATACTGCCGCGTGAACAGCCGTCATGCGGTGATCATGCAGTATCGCCATCGAGGGTGACGCGCCGTTTTTTGATGCACCCGTGACTGCAACTTTTCCTTTCACGAAGTGATCGGTCTCGGCGTAGGCTGTTGTGATTGCCCGCATTAAAGTTGCTGGCCATGCCCAGTACTGAATCTTGTAGTGAGGATTGAGTGTCTCGGCAAATCGTTTGCTGGCATCCGCGGCGAGCGCACGTTGACCATAGCTTCCCGGTTCTTGGACGACCGTGAATACAAGGCCCACTCCTGATTTCAGTAATTCACGCTCCAATTGGTTTGGTTTGGTGTCGCGTTTTAGACGCGATGGAGTACTTCCACCCGTGAGATGAAAACCGGTCGCTTTCTGGTTCGCGGGCACAACCATGCGAACCGGGATGCGGTACTGCTGACCCTCCCAGAGATCACCAACATTGATGGTGACGAGTTTCTGACGTGTGGCGGACAGGCCTTCGACGGAGTGCCAATTCTGTAGCACTTCGATATCCAAGGTGTTGGCGTCTTGAATCGCCGCCATGTCGAAGACTGGCTCAGAGGCGGGGGCAACTGGGCCTCCCCATAAAATCAAGAACCATATACAGAAAATATACGGTGTCATCCAACGTGGAAATGTCGTTGGTTTCGAGCGACGCATTGAAACGGACCTCTGAAGTGATTTTATTCATGGTGAGCGGTGTCATTGTTTTCAGCCACCAGTTTACATCAATAGCAACCATCAGGGCGGCTCGCCCGTTTCGGGGAAGTCAGGCTGTCGGCACGCCCCATCGAAAGTGTATGCACTCGCGTCAGTTCGTGATGCGGAGTGGCTGGCGTTGCCTGTAAGTAAGGCTTCGCCATAGCCACTCGAAAGGCCCAAAGCGAAAGTAATGGAGCCAGACACATGAAAAAACGACTTGCAGTAGTGAAATTGTCAACACACTGATGAGTTGTTCCACTCGTGAAAATTGTCCGAACCGCCCCAGTCCATGCCCATAAAAAAGAAAGGTGCAAAGGACTGTTTGTAGCAGGTAGTTTGAAAGTGCCATTTGGCCAACACGTGCAAGCGGCCAAGTCATTTTTCCGACATGTGACGACTTGCAAATCAACATGATGACGCCTAGGTACCCAAGGCTGAGGAGCGGGCTTGCCCAGTAGTTGAATTGGCCACCAAGAAAAAACGAATAGCTCATGCTCCAGTCTGATGCAAAGTTCTGCTGGATTCCGTACATGGTCACAGGAATCCCAATGCAAAACGCGGTTGCTACCAACCCAGCATAAAATGAGTTTGAACGCTTGCCTGTTGTGATTCGCTGCTTGTGCAACGCCATCCCGATCAACATCAGGCCAGAGCATCGCCATGCAATGAAAAATAGAAAGAGGAAAGTTTCCATGAGAAATGCCTCCGTGGATCGTAGCGGCAATTGCTTCAACCACGGTTGCAGGTAAGTTGCCACTTCTTGCTTGATCTCTGCCGTCTGTGGTTGCCATGTTTCCTGTTGCATTTGCAGAACATCTTCCGGTGGCCAGAACGGAATTGACAAGCCAGTCAAAATTGAGACGACGGACCCTGCGCTGAAGCACAAGAGACCTGTGATCCACAACAGGCGAGGTGAGAGATTGCGAAACCAAAAGACAATGGCACCGCACAAAGCGTATGACGCCAGAATGTCTCCCTGCCACAACAGATGTGCATGCAGTAATCCAAGTGCCAGCAACCACCCCATCCTGCGGAAATGAAACCTGATGAAAGGCAATCCCTTGGCAGTTCGCCTGTCTGACAATAATACAATTCCGGCGCCAAATAATATCGAAAAAATCGACATGAATTTCATGTCGGCAAACAGGTGGCTTAGGTACCACACCCAATAGTTGGCACCTTCCAAATCACCATAGGCGGTTGGATTGAAATAGGCACTGCTGATCATAGAGAACGACTGAATGTTCATGATCAGAATGCCCAGCGTCGCAAATCCCCGCAACACATCCATTTCTACGATTCGCGCAGGCTCTGCAGTGGGAGTGACTGCTGACCTTGCGTTTGAGTAAGCATCCAGTGGTGTTGGTGGCAGTGTTTCGGTTTGATCGGTTTGCTCTGCCATCTTGGTGCTTGTGTTCACAATACCTGTTTCTGCAGGATTTACTGCTGTTTCAACCCTCTGTCTCAATTTGATTTGGTTGGTTGTTTTGGGATCGGTCCATATCCGACGTCTAGCGGTCGTTGTGATGAATCAATTGCTGTCAGGTTTCCTGCATCATCCGTAAGGTTGCGTCCCACGCTGTACACCAACCAGCCGTTTTTTGTTTTTTGGGTAATCATGTCATTGGACGTGTAAGGATCTGTCCTTATTGCGACGGGAAGGGATTTGATCTGCAAGTCGGGTTGCTTCTGAATCGCTAGCAAGATTCGCAGTGCGTGTAGTTTTGCGGTTGCATCGTCTTTTGCATCCAAAGCCCCTGTAATATCCGGAGCCATGAGTTTGCTGACGAATTTAAGAAAGCCGGAGTCTGACAATTCTGTCGCCATTGCGTTCATGCGTTTATCACGCGACGTTTTGGTTTGGTTTACCATTGAGATGCATTCGTTCATGTATTCAATGTAGGCAGCTTCGTCATCGTTGAGATAGGCTTTGCCTATGCTCGTTCCCGCAACGAAGGCCGGTATCGGCAGTTGGTTTTTCTCTGATTCTGCAGCAGCCCGATGAAAATCTTGGAATGACTGAATTCCGACGGCACGCTCTACTTTCAATCCGTTGGTGAGGTTTGCGTTCAATTGAAATTGTTGCAGTTGTGTGTCGATTGCCTCTCGCATTGGTTCAGAGACTTCGCACGTTACCAGCGTTTGATGGAGCACTTTGCCAAGTTTTTCCAAGCCAACACATTCGATTAAAAATCCCAAAAGCGAGTTTTCCAGTTCAGTGAGTTTCAAGATGCGGTAGCCTGTCAGGCAGACGACGATTGCGGCATCGCCTTCTCCTCTCGATGCGAGCATGTTTGCCTTGTCTGCCAGCATCTCTATCGCTTGTCTTGATGTTTGCAAGTGTGCAGCACTCGCACCAAATCCTTGACTTCGTTGAATGTCAGGTCGAAATCTCTGGCGGTGAGACGCTTCTTCCAATAAGTCGAACAGTTCATTGTTCTCTGTGAAAAAATCTTCCTTCTGTTTTTGGGTGTCAGGCGATGCGGATTGTTGAACGGTTGAATCGCCGGAATTCAATGCGTTGCTTTTTGTTTTTAAGCTTCTAATTAATTCAGTGTATGCGTTGATTCTAGGCATTGCCTCAGAGAGCAGCACAAAGGCATTGTCCTTTTCGGAAACAGGTTCTGTTGCGTAATCCGTGTAATGGATTGGATCGCCAGCAGCGGAAATTTCGCTTCGCAGTTTCTTCAGCGTTCTGGCGGTTGAGTTCGCAAGCCAAAACGAACCTACGAGTCCACAAACGAATAGTAGCGTTAGTAAAGCCAAACTTCCCAATAAGAACTTTTTCACATGGTCACCTGATGTTGTTGACGAGTCGCTGCTGGATATTGTCTTCTTAAGGACCGAAATTTGGAACCGGAATGCCTGTTCGTTTGTTTGCTGTTTGCGAATTGCTCAAGAGGACAAAGCGTGTTCTGGCAATGAAAATGCGATGGATTGGACGGACATGGATACTTGGCCAAAGCTCGATCGCAATTGGGCGCATGATTGCGTGGGTTTTGAATCAGCATGGGATTAACGAGAATATTGCATTCGATATTCGGGTGTGAGGTGGCCGGGGGGGCAAACGGTCCCATTTTGAATCTGTCACTTTTGTGTCTGGCTGAGATCTGCATGATGGGCTGGGTTTTAAAGTCAGGAACGGAGTCAGGCGGGATCGCTGCACAGAATCTTTGGCAGTTGGCTGCGAGTATTATTCACGCCCTTTCGGGCCGTTATTCGTGTCTGTGAATTCGTCATCGCGACTTGGCTTCCCAGCCCCCCATGCTTGGACCTGTTGGATGAGATGGCTGTTGTTACTCGTTTCGGCGTTTTGGTCTTTCGACCACGTCGACCATTGAAAATCCAAAGAGTGAGTCCAAGTTGCGAATCATCGTTTTCGGTGCGCACCCTGACGATGCTGAGTACAAGGCGGGTGGACCCTTGGCCCGACGTCGTTCAGCCGAGTGAGCGAAGGGTGCAATAGCTCTTGGGGTGAGTTCGGGAGTACTTGGTATTCATGACGGTGAGCTGACGCCGGCGCTTGAGATTTGGCGAAAGATTATGCACTTACGTCCTCTGTGGGATGTGGACATCGTGATTTCGCATGGCCCATGGGACCAGCGTCCGAATCATCGTTATGTCGGTACTCTGGATCAAGACGCGGCTTAGATCGTGTTGGTGGCTTTCATTATGCCATTGGTGGCACTCCTGAAAAAGAATCCTGTCTTCTTGTGCTCCAGTGATGGGTTTCAGAAATCTTATCCGTTCGAGACAAGTATTGTGGTCCATGTTGATCCCGTTTTGACCGCAAGGTTGATGCGTTGACGGCACTGGTTTCGCAGACCTTTGAAGGTCTTGTTATGGGATGCCAAAAGCGAACAGATGCAGCCCCAACCGCCGCCCAGCCCGAGTTGCGTTCCCAGTGGTTGCGTGAAAAATGGGTAAAACGATAGTCAGGTGAGACAAAGTATTGTCAGGATCGATTGATTCGCTGTTATGGAGAGGAGCATGCGAACAAGGTGAAGTATGCGCAAGCCTTTGGAATCTGTAGGTATGGTCGGCAGCCTAACGATTCCGATATCCGGAAACTGTTTCCGTTCTTACCTGTGAAATGAGCGATTGAGTATGGATATCCACAACGTGCGATTCACTGCCTGTTTGCTTTGCCAGCGGGTAAAGATGGAGCCACGCATGCTGATTCAACCATTTTTCGAAATTCATCGCTTGGTGGTTTGATTCCGTTGCACTGTGTGAGCAACATGCCGATCATGTCTCTGGCTGGGTCCACCCAGACAAATGTGCCATCCGATCCTGAGTGTGAGAATGGGCCGCCTGGCTCACTCACCCTCCATCCCAATCCGTAGCCCGTCGCTGCGTAACAGTGCTCTCCCTGTGGGTTGGTCATTTCAGCAACCGAATCGCTACGCAGGATCTGGTGTTTCCCGTATTCCCCTTCATTGAGAAGCATCTGGCAAAAGAGTGCGAAATCCCAAGCACTCGAAATCATGCCACCTGACCCACGGCAGAAGGGCCAGTCTGGTGGGTCTCCGGGTGCCCAGCCGGATTTCCAGTTACCATCCGGTAGACGTTTCAATACGGTTGACATGCGATTTTGATCGGCATCTGGTTCGTGGTTGAAACTGTCGTGCATGCCTAACGGTGCATAGATGCGCTTTGATAAGTGCAGCTTGTAGGATCCTGTGAGTTCTTCAATGATGGCTGCCAAAGTGTTGTACCCGGCGTTGTTGTAAGAGTAGGTTTTTCCGACAGGTTTTTCGGGAGCGATCGTAGCAAAGCGATTCACTTCGACGCGAAGGTCGGGTGCTGTCTCTTATACACATCTC
>OJCR01001108.1_pt1 | contig 10409 bp, 9 predicted proteins | sample 1591611 | NCBI WGS metagenome assembly OJCR01 (sample SAMN05416815, study PRJEB24817) | seawater metagenome | isolation source: Sea water | place: Canada:Atlantic | collected 2013-07
CGAGATCAGCCTCGGTCTCGTGGGCTCGGAGATGTGTATAAGAGACAGGACCTACCCAAAGCAGCAGCGGGCCGTGCAATTGACGCCATGATTGATGCGATTACAGACTCGCTCAAAAAAGAAGACCCTGTAGTGTTGGTTGGATTCGGCTCATTTGCGACAAAGCACCGCGCAGCACGCACAGGTCGCAATCCACAGACCGGCGCAGCAATTGAGATCAAAGCGGCTCGCGTACCAAGCTTTAAAGCTGGTAAAGCCTTAAAAGATGCCGTAAACACGTAACGGTTTCTAATCTGGCTAAGGCCAGGTTATAACGACAAAGGGCGCATCATTGATGCGCCCTTTGTCGTTATATGATGCTAAAATCGCGCTTCGGCTTAGGCTTGATATCACGTATCATTAGCAAAAATTCATTCAGGATAGGACTTACCATGCTGCAAGACATTCGCGACAACTCTCAAGGTGTCATCGCTAAGGTCATCATAGGATTAATCGTCGCTATTTTTGTCCTTTTCGGGGCTGAATCGATTATTGGTGGACTCACGCGCGCGCCAGGAATTGCCGAAGTAAACGGCGAAGAAATTAGCGATTTCCAATTGCAGCAGGGTGTTCAAGAGCTTATCAATTCTATCGGAGGTAGCGCCGAGGGCATCGATCAGTCTTTGCTCGAGCAAATCGCGATCAACCAGATAGTAGAGGAGACTTTGCTGCGGCAGGCAGCTCAGGCTGCAGCGTTGGGTATTTCGGCTGAACGCATCGACCGAGCAATTATCGATAACCCTAATTTCCAAGTAGGTGGTCGTTTCGAACCAGAGTTCGCGGTGAGAACGATGAATAGCCAAGGATTTTCAATCCAGTCTTACAAAGACGCACTCAGTCGTCAGATGCTTCTTTCACAGGTCGTTAATGCCTATTCTTCATCAGGGTTTGCCACCGAGTCTGAGCTCCAGACACTAGCGTCCCTAAGCGCCCAGACAAGAGATTTCCGTTATCTAACTATTCCGCCCGGTACTCGCACATTAGGCACACCAATTACTGGTGACGAAATTGCCGCTTACTATGAGTCAAATCAGACACGCTTCGTCCGCCCTGAGAGTGTGACTGTCGATTATGTTGTTCTCGATAAGGCAAGTCTTGCGGATGCGATTGAGCTGGAAGAAGGAGCAGTTCAAGCTCAGTATGAGATTGAGCGCAGTAGCTTCGAAGGTTCGGCTGAAAAACGAGCGTCACATATTTTGTTCGAAACGGGTTCGACACTGTCGGTTGATCAAGCAATGGAGGCAGCGACGGCCGCTATCGAGCGACTGAATCTAGGCGAGAGCTTCGAGTCACTTGCGTTAGAACTATCGAGTGACCAAGTGTCGGCAGAAGAAGGCGGAGACATAGGCTTTAGCGACGGTAGTGCATTCCCAAGTGAGATTGAAGAGGCGCTTGAAGGTCTTGCCGTGGGTGATACAGCCGGCCCCGTCGAGACTGAATTTGGCATACACGTGGTCAAGCTTACTGAAGACAATTCGGCGGTTTTTCAGTCATTCGATGAAGTAGCTGCGCGCATTGAGCGTGATTTAAAATCAGCGCAAGTTGAGCAATTATTTGCCGGCGCTTTGTCTGATTTATCTAATTTGGCCTTCGAATCATCGGATTTGCAGCGGCTCAGTGACGAACTCGGCCTCGATATTCTCACCAGCGGTGATTTCGATCGCAGCGGTGGTGGTGGTTTGTTCTCTGAGCCTCGCATTTTGGAGGCCGCATTTTCGGATGAAGTCATGCTCGATGGCAATAACAGCGACGTGATCGAGATCGGCGGAGAACGAGCAGTTGTTCTCAGAGTGAACACGATCACTCCAGAGGGCATTCTCCCCTTAGACGATGTAGAGCCTGAGATAGCCGTAGCTTTACGTTCGCAGATGGAGCGTGACGCAGTAACTGCGCTCGGGAACGAGCTAGCGACGCTCTTAGAGGCGGGCAGCGATACCGAACTGTTCCTTGCAGACAACGAATTGCAGTGGCGCTCAGAGGTTGCGGTCCGTCGCACTCAGAGCAATGTGAACAGAGAGATTATAGAGTCTATTTTCGCTTTACCCGCGCCTGCTAGCGGCAGCGTTTCGCGTTCGCAGTTGAGCTTAACGAATGGCACTTTTGTTATGGCAGAGCTTACCTCGGTTACCGAAGGCAGCTTTGATGCGTTGGCCGATGCAGAGAAAAGCGCGATGCGAGAGAGTGTGGTTGGCGACTTAGGCAGTAGTGAGCTGAGAGCGTTTGTCGCAAATTTGAGAGAGACTGGCGATATCGTAGTGCCAGAGCGCGATCTTGATGGCGATGCGTTCTAATTTGTTGCGAAAATCGTACTGCCTAGTCGAGTGACTAGGCAGTACTCACTTCCGCTAGTCCGCTTGCTCAAGCGATCCCATAGCGGTGGTGTTGAATCCCCCATCGACATAAAGTATTTCACCGCTTATACCTGAGGCGAGATCTGAGCAGAGAAAGCTCGCGGCGTTACCAACTTCTTCGATAGTGACATTGCGGCGTAAAGGTGTCTGCTTGGCATTGTGTTCGAGCATCTTCCTAAAACTTTTTATCCCTGCTGCAGCGAGAGTTTTAATCGGTCCGGCCGAAATCGCATTAACGCGAATACCTTTGGGTCCTAATGCTGAGGCCATATAACGGACATTTGCTTCAAGGCTCGCTTTTGCAAGCCCCATCACATTGTAGTTAGGGAGGCTGCGCACAGCGCCAAGATAACTGAGTGTCAGCAGAGAGCCGTTGCGACCTTCCATCATCTTCGCCCCCGCCTTGGCGAGAGCAACAAGGCTGAAAGAGCTGATTTCATGTGCGAGGCTAAAGCCTGCGCGCGTGGTTACGTCTACATAATTTCCATCCAACTCATTACCTGGCGCGAAGGCAAGGCAGTGCACGATACAATCGATCCCGTCCCAATGCTTAGCCAGGTCTTCGAACAACGCATCGATCTGCTCATCACTGGTTACATCGCAAGGAAAAACCAACTCAGAATCCCAGCCGGCAGCAAATTTGACGACTCTATCGTGCAGCTTTTCACCTTGGTAGGTAAACGCGAGCTCTGCTCCTTCTCTGTGCATCGCTTCAGCAATGCCCGAGGCAATAGAAAGTTTGCTTGCAACCCCTAGTATGAGGACTTTTTTTCCGCTCATGTAACCCATGCAGCTACTCCTTATGCTGTTGTATTTGTACTTATGTTTTTGCTTGATTATGCGTCATGCATATAGTGTTTGATTATCGGCACGAGTGCCAATGCCAATAGACCGACGACAATGCTATATAGGCCTGCAGTCTGATAAACGTCCATATAGGTTTGAAGCGCGGCAGCTGGATCGACGACTTCGCCACCTACCGTCGCAGAACCTGTCATCGCTGCAATAGTGCCAGAGACGTAATTACCCGCCGCGGAAGCTAAGAACCAGCAGCCCATCATCATTCCGACCACTCCGGGGACTGAAAGGCGAGAGGTCATCGAAAGCCCAACCGGCGAGATGCAGAGCTCGCCGGTGGTATGCAAAAGGTAGAGGAGCACAATCCAGATAACGGCAACCTGGGTCGGGTCTGTTGCAAGTCCTGCACCATAAACGAGGAGCAGGAAACCGAGGCCAAGCTGAATCAGCGACAACGCAAATTTAGTCGGAGTTGAAGGCTCCCATCCGCGCCGTGCTAGCGTGATCCACAGGAAGTTGAATAGTGGCGCAAGCGTGATAATAAAAAAGGCATTGATCGATTGAAACGCAGCCGCTGGAATCTCAAAACCGAGAATAACGCGATCCACATTACGATCAGTCATGAGGCTTAACGAACTCGCTGTTTGTTCGAAAAGCGACCAGAAAATTACCTGATAACTCATTAGGAACAAGCAAACGAGCATTCGATCGCGGTCTGTAGGTTCACATTGAGTCAAAGAATAGAAGACAACTGCGCCGACCGCGAGCACCAAAGAGGTGCCAAGAAGCCCGCCGACAATCGCAGGCGACTGCATTAGTTGCCAGCAAATGAAAACCGCGAAGAGGCTAGCTGCATAGATCAACCACTCTGTACTTAGGCCAACTAGAGTCTTTCGCGCGAGTTGCTCGGGCTGCTTTGGTAGCCCTGCGTCGCCGAACAAATGCCGTCCTTTGATGAAAACGACGAGTCCCGCAAGCATGCCAATCCCAGCTGCTCCGAAGCCCCAGCTGAAGCCTTTATACTGGAGTAAAAATCCACAAATGATTGCCCCTAAGAAAGAGCCAAGATTAATTCCCATATAAAACAGGGTATAGGCTCCATCTCTGCGAGGGTCTTCGCGGTCATAAAGCGACCCGACGAGTGTTGAAATATTCCCTTTAAGAAATCCAACTCCAACGATAATCAGGCCGAGTGAAAAATAGAATATTTGAAGATAGAAGGGGTCTCTTACAATTTCACTGCCCCCCGACCCCATCCTCTCAATAGCTTGCGTGCCTTCTAGAGCCATACCCAGATGGCCTGCAACGAGCAGAATCGCGCCAAGAATGACGGCTTTACTGGCGCCCAAATAGCGGTCAGCAATAATGCCACCTAAAACGGGCGTGATATAGACGAGTGAAATATAGGAGCCGAATATTCCGGCAGCCACTTCGTCGCTGAAGAGAAAGTGCTGGGTGAGATAAAAAATAAGCAGCGCCCGCATGCCATAATAGCTAAATCGCTCCCACATCTCCGTAAGGAAGCAGATGACTAATGCTTTCGGGTGCCCAAAAAACTCAGTGCCCGTATGGGTAGAAATCGCTGTCATAATATTCTCTTTTTATTCTTAGCTAACTGACCAATTCTAGATTAGGCGTGTTTGCTTATTTATTCTTAACATTAGCCTGTTTCGCTGACGAGCGCTTAATGGCGATTAGTCGCTATTTGTCGTACTAACTGCATTTTCTCTGGCATTGCGTAGTAGCAATCTTTGCCCCGGTTGTAGAACTTCGCCATCGCTCAAATTGTTCAACCGCACAATATCAGCCGAATATAGATTGTAGCGGCGTGCAATTGACCAAAGATTATCTCCGCGCCGAACAGTGTAACTAGTCGGTGCAATTTTACTTACATCGTTGTTCTTTATGTTGGGTGGAGAAAAGTCGCTTACCTCTCCTCGCGGGACTAGTAAGGATTCGCCAGCTATAATTCTGCTTCCGTTTAGACTGTTTGCGCGCTGCAGCACGTCAACCCGCGTACCAAATTTGCGCGCAATCGCGCCAAGTGTATCGCCAGATTTTATGCTGTAGCGATCAAACGTAATCAGTATCGATTCATCCATAGTGAGAAGGACTTTAGATAGGCGAGCGCTTTCTTTCTCAGGAAGATAAAGCTCTCTTGAATCGTCCGGGGGGGTAGCCCATTGGCGATACTGAGGGTTCAGGCTTTTAAGCGTGTTTAGGTCTATGTCTGCGAGGCGGGCAGCCAGGCTTAAGTCGATTTGTGCTGAAAGAGTGACAGGGTAGAGGTATTTTTTGTTAGCAATAGGAAGAAGTTCGACGCCATGCTCTTTAGGATTATCAACTACGAGCGCAAGGGCGAGTATTCGAGGGATATGATCACGTGTTTCTCCGCTCAGTTTAAGCTCCCAGAAACGAGAATAGCCCTGATCGTTAGTTATTTTCTTTTGCTTGCGTAGAGCACGGCGTACATTACCGCTCCCAGTATTGTAGGCGGCTAGCGCAAGAAGCCAGTCCTGATCGAACTCGGCATAAAGGCTTTCTAAATAGTCGAGCGCGGCCCTTGTCGCCTTCATCGGATCTCGTCTTTCGTCTATCCACCATGTTTGCTCTAGTCCGTAACTGCGCCCAGTTGCAGAAACGAATTGCCAGAGCCCGGCGGCATTTCGATGCGAGTAAGCATCCGGATTGAACGCGCTCTCAACAAAGGGTATCAGTGCTAGCTCAAGCGGTAATCCTCGCTGCTCAACCTGTTCAATAACCTCAAAAAGAAACGGTTGAGCCCTGTCTCTCACTAGGTCGAAATAATCTTGCTGTTGGCGATATCGTTTAAGCTGCCTAGCAACGCTCGGATGTCCATAATTAACTGTGAGAGTAAAACCGTTTCTCAATCTCTCCCAAACATCTGTGGGATCCTCCGGCGAAAGTTTGTCTAGCGGCGACGGGAGAGAAGGCGTGGCTGATGCCTCTGGAGTGATCTGTTCAGGCGCACCGAGACCCGTATTACTTCTGACCTGCGAAGAGGGGGGCAGAGACGAGCAGGAGGCAAACAAAAAGCTCAGTAATAAAAAAGAAATGGGGCGTATTGCCGCTTCAGTTATAGTCTTGAGCTTACTGCAGAGTGTTATCGATGCGAGGTGGGGCAATATCAAAATTCGTCTTTCCAAGCGCGAACGGCTGCAAAGGTAGCGACGTCATCAGACGGTTTAATCCCCGAAAAAGACTGTGCAGAATCTATGATCTGCTGGTTAGAACAGCGTAGGAAGGGGTTGCTCGCAAGCTCTAAACCAATAGTAGTCGGGAGCGTGATTTCGCCTTGCTCTCTTAAAGCGCTGACTTGGGCTATTCTTAAATGCGTTACTAGATTGCCAGGCTCGCAGGCGATAGCAAACTTGAGGTTGGCTTGGGTGTATTCATGTGTGCAGTAAACCTGAGTTTCTGAGCCCAATGCAGTCAGTTTGGCAAGGCTATCTGTCATTTGTGCTGGGGTGCCTTCGAAAAGGCGGCCACAGCCAGCTGCGAATAGTGTATCGCCGGGAAAAAGCCTAGTAGGTTTTCCACCCGCAGCGTTTGGGCCAACAACGAATGCAATATGATCGAGTGTGTGGCCAGGCACCTCTAATACGCTCACAGTCTCGCCTAACAAGGTGAATTCATCCCCTTCTTTTACTACATCGGTGATACCAGCAATGCTCGAATTATCGGGGCCATAAACCTTGCATGAATATTTCGCCGTCAGTTCTGCGATCCCACCAGTGTGGTCGGGATGGTGATGTGTAATAAGTATGCAGCCAAGCGTTAGGGACTGCTCCTCGATCATCTTAATCACAGGGGTAGGATCGCCCGGGTCTACAACGCAGAGGGTCTTGTTATCATCACCTAGAAGGCTCCAAATGTAATTGTCGTCAAATGCGGGTAACGCCTTAATTTGGTTAATCATATTGGGCAAGACTCTCTTTTAGTTGAGCGTAGCGCTCGTCTAGTCCGCAAGGCTTATTGCGGGTCGTTTTTCTAGCAGTGCCTATGATATAAGGATTGCCGTTGATTACAACAAAGAAGAGTGGGCATTGGTCTTTCCGCGGCAAAAGGGGGCGAGGTGGGCAGTAAATTCTCTAAGCATGCGATCAGGCGGCTCATCATCGCCGGCAAATCGCTGAGTTCAAGCAGACATCCGCAGCAGCGTTCAGATTGTGATAATCAGACTGCTTTGGCCTCTTGGTATGCGAGCGGTCTTGGCACAAGACTCATCGCCTCAGAGACGCGCAGTATTGCACCATTGCTCGAAAAGCTTTTTGGCTATCACCTTCTTTTCATAGGCGCTTGCAAAGACGCAGGCATGATTGAATCGAGCCCTATCACGCATAAAATCGTCCTCGGTAACCGAAGCGACGCAGGGGATGTCGGCAACAACGTCGGTATGTTCTCTGACCCTCGCGCGCTCGCACTACAAAATGAGTCTATCGATGTCGTTGTTCTACACCACGCGTTAGAATTCACGGCGTCCAGTCGCGCGGTGCTCAGAGAAGCCGTGAGAGTTTTGCGGCCCGGAGGTCACATTGTGCTCATTACTTTCCAGCCCTTGAGTTTGTGGGGGCTGAAGAGGCTACTGTGTTCCGCAATACCCCTGCGTGGCGCCGAATCTAGGGAGCCCCCATGGGAGGGTAGGTTCAGATACCCTAGCCGACTGATCGATTGGCTTGGAGTGCTCGATGTGCAGGAGCTCGCTAGTTTTAGCACAATGCATGAATTCCCTCTGCAATTTTTAGAGACTGGCGTACGCCTAAAACGGCTCGCTGAAACAATGGAGAACTGGGGGCTGAAATTCAAGAGTCCATTCGGGGCAAGCAATATTATTGTCGGCATCAAGCAAAGTCGTCCGCTCACACCGAGTGCGCTTAAATGGAGACGACCACTGCCAACGCCTATTCACGGTGTACCATCGACTCTACAGGGTCATTCGAGTCAGTCTGGGGTATCATGGAAAGCCAGTTTCGATACAGATAAAATCAACGCTGACCGTGAGGACTGAATGCCCAAATACGTAGAACTTTTTACAGATGGAGCCTGCAAAGGCAATCCCGGCGTAGGCGGTTGGGGTGCGCTCATGCGTTTCGGTGAAACTGAAAAGCGACTTTTCGGCGCCGAAGCGGAGACGACCAATAATAGAATGGAGCTGATGGCAGTAATCTGTTCCCTAGAAGCGCTGACCGAGCCTTGCTCCGTGTCGATAACTACCGATTCGAAATATGTCTTACAAGGCATGACCGAATGGCTCGCCAACTGGAAGCGGCGCAATTGGCAAACCGCGGCGAAGAAACCTGTATTGAACGTTGATCTTTGGAAACGTTTAGACGCTGCCGCAGGTGGTCACCAAATCGAGTGGCACTGGGTAAAAGGCCATAGCGGACATCGAGAAAACGAAATAGCCGATGAACTCGCTAATCAGGGCATCGAAGAACTTCGCGCATCGGCTTAACGAACCACAAGCAGGAAAGATAATGCGGCAAGTAGTACTAGACACAGAAACAACAGGTTTAGACCCTGCACAGGGTCATCGAGTAATTGAGATCGGCTGCGTCGAAATCATCAATCGAAAGCAAACGAAACGCCACTACCATTGCTATCTTAATCCTGATCGGGATATTGACGCGGGTGCGATGGAGGTGCATGGCATAACCCCTGCGTTTCTCGCTGATAAGCCGCGTTTTTATCAGGTAGAGGCCGAATTTCTCGATTTTATAGCCGGCGCCGAACTTATCATTCATAACGCTCCCTTCGATATGGGCTTTTTAAATGCAGAGCTAAAGCGGAGCGACTCAAGTCGTGCATCTCTCGACGGTTTCTGTAACGTGCTCGACAGTTTAGTTCTCGCGCGGCAAAAGCATCCGGGGCAACGCAATAGCCTCGATGCCCTCTGTAAACGCTATGGCGTCGATAATACACAGCGTGAGCTTCACGGCGCCTTGCTCGATGCTGAAATTCTTGCAGATGTTTATCTTGTTATGACGAGTGGGCAGCGCAACTTGCTTTTAAAAGAAGAAGAAAGCTCTGAGCAAGAAGTCGAGAATAGAAGGCTCAGAACGTCCAAGAAGAGACCGGCACTCGAGGTAGTTAAGGCGAGCGCGAGTGAACTGCAAGCACATCAAGACCGACTTACCGAAATAGACTCAGAAAGTGCCAATGGCGCGCTGTGGTTAAGCCTTAATAGTAACTAAGCGGACGGCAAGGCTCACATTTTCTTAGCTCGAAGATTATAACTCTGCACACAACAGGACCAAAGATGCTCGATACTGCGCAAGAAGTTAGGCCGTTTTTTCTCACGCCTCAACACATACGATTGGAAGACACGTTTATTCTTTTCTTCGAAGGTCAGATCGTCTGCGATGGTCTTTTGACAACTTGGAGTATTGAGACCATCAATCCTGAAGTAATAATCGACGCTCAGCTCCTCCGTATTCCTCAGGAGTCAGGTTCGGATCTGGTCGCTGCATACCTCGATTCTTCACCTCTCGGTGCGCTCCCCAGTGCAGAGCTGCGATCATTACGAAGTATGCTGCTTTCAGACTCCAAAGAATTTTTTATGGGAGCAGGCGTGGCCAATCAGCTTGAAGAATGGCTGACCGGACATAAATTTTGTGGCAGCTGTGGCGGCCTAACCCAGCCGCATCCCAATGAAAGGGCGCTGGTTTGTAAGCCATGCGAACGGCACTATTATCCTCGAATCAACCCCTGCGTGATCGTGCTCGTAGTACGCGAAGATAAGATGCTGCTGGCTAAGAGCTCGCGTCATAACGCTGACTTCTATTCTTGTTTGGCCGGATTCATGGAAGTAGGGGAGTCACCTGAAGATACCGTGAAGCGCGAAGTGTTCGAAGAAGTGGGTGTCCACGTAGGCAAGATTGAGTATCTTTCCAGTCAGTCGTGGCCATTTCCGTCTCAGCTTATGCTTGGTTTCATCGCACAATACGAAAGCGGCGATATCAATCCTGAACCAAGCGAAATAGCCGATGCTCAATGGTTTGGTGCCGACGATCTTCCGAATATCCCTTCCGCGCGTATAAGCGTTGCTGGAAAACTGATCTCTCATTTTCTTAATACCTAGCGATTTCGCAAACACCCTGCGATTGTTTTTCTGTCGCTTAATCATGAGGCAAACACTTGGAATACCTAATTCCTGTCTCTTATACACATCTCCGAGCCCACGAGACCGAGGCTGATCTC
>OJCR01001113.1_pt1 | contig 10375 bp, 8 predicted proteins | sample 1591611 | NCBI WGS metagenome assembly OJCR01 (sample SAMN05416815, study PRJEB24817) | seawater metagenome | isolation source: Sea water | place: Canada:Atlantic | collected 2013-07
GAGATCAGCCTCGGTCTCGTGGGCTCGGAGATGTGTATAAGAGACAGGTACGCGAGCAGAACTGGCAGCTGTCATGATGATTTTCAGAAAACGGGGAAAGAGAACGTTTGAATCGGCTCCGTTAGAACACAGACCCGATAAGTTGTACATTGTGTCGCTGGACTAGAAACGATTTTTAACACATCACGGGCAAGCAGAAGATGAGCGAGAAAGTCGCACACCTCGTATTTGACGTCGAGAGCATTGCTGATGGAGATCTCATTTCGAAAGTACGGTATCCCGACCAGAATCTGAGTGATCGTGAAGCAGTCGCAACCTACCAAGATGAATTGATGGAACAGCGCGGGACGACCTTCATACCCCACACCTTCCAAATACCAATCGCTGTCGTGATCGCAAAGGTCGCGGCTAACCTGGAACTGCTCGATATCGTTTCACTTGACGAACCCGAATTTCGGCCTCATGTGATCACTGAAAATTTTTGGAGAGGATGGGAAGTTTATCGAACGCCCCAGTGGGTCACCTTCAATGGACGTTCTTTTGACATCCCGTTGATGGAACTTGCAGCATACCGATTTGGCATCTCATTGCCGGCATGGTTTAAATCTGATGGCTACAAATCACCCCGAAACCGGTTCAATTCAACAGCTCATCTCGACCTACAGGATGTACTGACCAATCATGGTGCAGCGCGGTGCAATGGTGGCTTGAATCTTGTCGCCCAATTGCTAGGAAAACCGGGCAAGATGGGACTCACCGGCGACAAAGTTCAGGAACAGTGGGATGCAGGGCATAAAATGGCTATCAGTGACTACTGCCGTTGTGATGTTCTTGACACCTATTTTGTCTTCCTTCGAACGCAGGTTTTGACAGGAAGAATCACGCTGCACGAAGAAATAAAGCTGGTCCAGGCGGCGAAACAGTGGATCGAACAACGCGCAGATTCTTGCGAAGCTTACGCTTCATATCTGGCGAGTTGGAGCAACTGGACTAATCCGTGGGAAGTCGCTGAATCTAAACCGCAGCCTGAATCTGAACCGCAGCCTGAATCTGAACCGCAGCCTGAATCTGAACCTGATAGTCAGGCCATGTGAAACGTCGTGTGAAACCGTAGCTAGGAATCGCAAATCCACCTTTACCTCATCAAGCCCGTCTAGCTACTGTCTGGGATGAAATCGAGCGCCATCACTGGATGCTTGTCAGTTTTATCTGCTCCAACATTCACCACTTTGAAATCATTTGATGGCTAGACACGGAAGTCTTTGCCCGGAAAGTCTGCTCACAAAGTCATCAGACATGGTGATGCGGTGGGAACGCGCCCCCACAGGTCTGCGATTCTTAGTCTTGACCATTTTGGTTTCGATGCTAGCAGTTAGTCAAGTTGTTTCAGGTGACCCTGCAATAAACCTGCAAACATCGCGGAATAGCACTCTTGATGTTACTCTGGATTTTAAATGGACAGCAGCGGAATCACAGTACTGTCACTTTCGACTTCGATTAGTTGATGAATCAGGCAACAGTGAATGCATGATTCATGAGCTTGAAAATCAATCAGACTCGGACGATACCGTTGCGGCATTTACCCTAAGCCAGAACGCAACTCAACTAGATTTTCAGCCTCGTGCTCAAGTCAAATCTGCTCGCTTTCGGCTACGTGTACAGGGAACTCCGAACACCCGAGTCGTCATTGAAGCTCTCGATGAACCACGCAATCCAGCAGGAATGCGAAGTTTGCAACCAGTGCGTGAAGTAAGCCTCACGGAACTGATAAAAAAAGAAACATCCAAATCCGAGACACCGGTTACCGCATTAAATGCAATCGGGCAACAAGCAAGCTGGTCACTACAGCGGGCCGAAGATGATGAAATACGACTGACCGGCCTACAAGCCGTTCCCGTGTACGAACCAGGAACAACACTGGAATTAGCTGCCGCAGTCAACTCTATGGCACGGCAAGCATCCTCAGTGCTGACCTTTCATTACTCCATCATTCAGGTCTCGACTCTGAATACGGTTGTACGCCACCGGAAGACAATAAGCATCGATGCCGCTGGTAATAGTGAGGCGATTCTTATTTCCGAAACGGTCCCGGAAGCGGCGGGAGTTTACGAGATACGCTGTCGTCTATCAAAAGAAGACGATCGTATTTGGGATCGATTGCGACGGCGGGAATCGTCTCTATTAAAAATTGGTCGCCCATTCTTTGTTGTGCCCAAATCGGGAACGACTCTCACACCGCCAACGAATACATGGCAGATAGCGGGAACCCTCAGGCCATCGGAATCTAATTGGTCGGTAGGTCAATGGTTACCCAAAACAACGACACGCTTCATTCCCAGCATCAATTCGCCGGAACCTGAGACGAAACTTGAACAAGGTCAGCACTCCGAAGAAACGGTATCACTACTGCGGACTAAAAATCTATTTCAGGCCAGTCTGCCGGTATTGAGTCCCGGAACACCGCACAAAGTCAAACTGCGATTGCCAGCGACTCAGAACGTTCGTCTTCAGATCGAAGCAGGTGGACTGCACGATCGCGATCAGCCCGCTACGAAGTTCATTCTGTCTGATACAAAAACCATTGATCTGGAAGAGCAGTGGCGAACATACACGTTCGTGCATTACCCCACCAAAGATGATCAGATCTGGCTGACAAATCTCGGCGACGACACCTTGCAGCTCGAATCCATCGAGGTTCAAGCTGGGCCACAGCATCTCGTTCCTCCCCACAAAGACGCGGATGAACTGACGCCATCGACCCAACATCGAAATACTATTCTAAATCTGGATAACGTTGAGTGGGTCGATTCCCTATCAAAAGATGTGCTGGAGAGACACGCCTTGGATGACTTTGATGCAAAGAGCGTCAAAGCTTTAAGACTTTGGGTAGCATTGAATCGCGTCTGCGATCTTGCTCGCGCCAATGGAATGAACGGGATCATGTTGCCCGCAAACTCCGGTGGAAAAACGCTCTTCCAGACACGGAGTCTGTTGCCGAGAACAGACTCGCAAGACTCCGAAAGCAACCGCTTAGCCACAACCATCAGATTGTTGGCGGACCGAGGCCTTGAGGCTCATGTCAGCCTTGATCCTGATTTCACGCTCCTGCCAGTGGAACAAGCCCTATTGCAACAACCTGCTCAGATCGAGCTGCTAACCCGAAACCAGCAGAACAGCCCGTTTCAGTACAACTTGCTGCATCCACTTGTGCAGGACAGCTTGCGGGAACTCATTGCAGACTTGATATTTCAATGTGGTCAGCCAGATCATTTCGCCGGAATCACGATCCACTGCGGGTCCGGAAGCCATCTGCAACCACTTCGCCAGATTTTCGATGACAACGGCACTCTGGCTGCATTCGCGCAATCGTTGAATGTGACCGTCGACCCCAAACAATTGCGTTCATGGTCGCGAGGAGAGGGTAGGGCCACTTATGAAACTTGGATATTGCAAGCGACTAACCGCAGTTACCGAGACCTGCAACGCATTGAGCCACTGACTGCACTGAATCTAAAAATGGATTCGATCGATAATCACTCGACACGAGTGATGTCTGTCGATGCAGATACCCAAGCCTTCAAGCCGGGAACCGAATTCCCAATCAGCATTGGGCGTTCGCATGGTTATACCGATCCGCCTCTGCTGGTTCGTAAGGCCCTGCGTGTTCCACTACAAAATGATGATGGCAACCTAGCCGATACAGTTTTCTTCAACACAAAGCTGCAACTCTCCGGCACGCCTCTCGTTCAGAATCAACCCATGATTCTCGAAGATACATGTCACCTCATCGATCGCCTCGATCCTGCCAATCTTGTAATCAAACTTCCACTCAATGGTCGCATTTTGCGTCCACAGCTCGACATCCTGCTGCACACACTTCAGAATTTTCCCCGAACAGGGGTACGATCTGTGAAGGTGGAAAGCAGCGCCCAAAATACGGTTTGCGTAAAAAGTGTACAGCACGATGGGTTCCTGTACCTTGCCTGTCTCTGCCTGACGCCATGGGCAAATGAAATTGACATCGAGACCAGTCAACCGATCGAATGGAAATCTGTTGGCCGTAATCCAGACGACAGCAAAATCGAACAACTCAGCCAGACTCGAGCGCGGATTCAAGTCTCAGAAGGACGAATGATTCTGCTTCAATCAAACCGGCCAGCTACCGAGATGGAAATTGCATCATGTAAAACCCGGCTCAGCGGTGGAACCACCGCGCTGGCAGACATCAAGCGAAAAGTCACATTAGTGGCCCAGCGGATCGGTATTCTGTTCGATTTCGAATCTTACGACGCCCTAAATAACGGAGGCTTCGAAAATTCCAGCAATTTAGGGCTGGTCGGCTGGTTACACGCGCAACATCCTGCAGGATGCGTCCGTGTCGATGACAAGCAGCCCCTAGAAGGTAAACATTCGATTTTGCTAACGACGGAAGCAAACACAACAGCAAGAACGTGGCTCGTCAGTGAGACCATCACTCCGCCAGCGTCGGGGCGACTCGCTGTCTCACTGGCCTGTCGAGCCGAGGCGGGCGAAAATGCGGGTACTCACCGATTGAGGGTCTCTCTTGAAGCTACCGAGAATGGAACACCTGTCCGCTATTCCAATGAATTTGAAATCCGCAGAAATGGGCAATGGGGGAACCGAGAAGTACGACTGGAGGCGCTGAACATTAATGCGGCCAACATGCACTCACTTCGCCTCACCATTGATAGTCTTTCAAGTGGGCGAGTCTGGATAGATGACATAAGGCTACACGATCAATTTCCCACTGCCAGTGAAAGAGACAAACTGCAGAGCGGAGCGTTTCTAGCCGTGCAAGGTCTACAAAAAAGCAACCTCGCTCCTGCGGGGCGTTTGTTACAAAATCGATGGGCTCAGCACTTGTTGAAACTTGATCCTTTGCAAAAAGATGAGCCAATAACAACTGAAGCGGAAGTGGAAAAGGAAGAGACCCCGGGAATCGCTGAACGGATCCGTGACTGGATCCCACGGCCATTACGTTTCTGAAAACCCTGTCGCCACATACGGAATTAGCCATGGTCCGATGGATCAAGCGAATTGGAATCACTGTTCTGGCGGTCCTTTTGCTGGCTTCACTCGTCAGTTGGTGGGTACTAAAGCAGACGAGGGTAATACCAGATTTCTACGTGCAGGCAACACAAACAAGCCCACCCGACACCGAAGCAGCCAGCCAGAAACTCGAGGCCAATGTTGCCAAGCTAGAACAGGATGTCGCCAAAATAGGCTCTTGGGAAGCGATCTTCAGTGAAGGCGACATCAATGCATGGCTGATCGAACAACTGCCGTTGAAATTTAAACAACTACAAACTGCTGGTGCAAAAGATCCGAGGATCAGCATTCTGCAGAACCATCTATTGGCTGCAACTCACTACACGGATGCACGAATCGACACGGTCATTTCCTGCCAACTGCATGTGGAACTCACTGAGGAACCCAACCTGCTAGCTGTCCATATCAGTAAGCTGAAGGCCGGAGCTGTTTCTCTGCCAATCACCCAATTCATGGACAGCCTCAGAGCAGAGGCTGCCAAGGGCGGTCTTGAAATTCGCTGGGATCGCACAGAATCTGGGCATACGGCCCTTGTCCACATCCCGAAGGAACATCTCGGGTACGCTCACAGTCCGGTCATCATTGAATCAATCCGGATGATCGAGGGAGCCATTATTCTGTCCGGCTATACCGGCTCGAAAACGCAAAATGGTTACGAACCCCGAAGCCCCGTTTATCAGTTCGTCACCCATCAGCCTATCGAAAACCGTAAGGCACAAACAGGATCCGATTTGGAATCCTTGCCTGCGGGTCGTTGACTGATTTCGATTCGCGCATATCGAACACCAGAATCCGTCTGCCAACGAAGCACAGCTTTGAAGGTCACATCGGGCAACACACTTGCTACCTGAGTGAATTCTCCCGCGAGAATTCTAAGCACGCTACCTCGGCCCCCACCGAGATCACCTTCCCGATCGAGATAGACCAATCGGTGATCAGCCAATTTGAAGCAGCCCGTATCGAAAGAATTTTCGAACTGGGTTCTCAAATCAGTCGACCACGTTGATAACGCCTCACCAGCCTCAAACATCCAATCCAGGTGCGACTCTGTTGTCCGCTCGAACTGTGGACCAACATCATGCTTCAGGACCACGAATCGCTTTACAAAACTATCCGCCATCGCATTGGGGTTGCCCCGTGTTTCTACCAATCCCTGATCCAAACCATCTGAATCACGTGACATTGAACCACTCGTTTGTCTGATAGTACATCAAGGCTTTTTTTTCACCAATTGATACTGCCGCCGAAGATCTTCATCCATCGTCGTTTGTGTAAGCAAGACAAACCTTGCACGGCGATATGCTTCTTCCTGATCCCCAATTCGTTGCAACAAACGAACAGCTGCTAATTTTGCTTCGTGCCACGAACGTGTACCTTGCGGCAAGCCAGCTGCTAATTCGTCCCACAACGCTACTCCAGCCCGTTGTGCCTTTGTATCATCTGTTGATCCCAGCATGGCTGCAGCCTGCTGGACTGCCTTTCTAGGATCCTTCGAGTTTTCCATGACCTCCTTAAGCAACTCAGTCGCTTTAGCAGAGTCAGACTGCCACAACCAGCGTTGCGCTGAATTCATGGACACCGGTGCAACCCCCAGCCACTTGGCGAGGGCTTTCACTACTTTCTGACGTAACGCGGGATTATCGCGAGCATCCAGCATTAGTCGTCGCTCCACTTGGTCCAGCAATTCAGCGGGTGGTGATTCTGCTGGCGATTCCCCACTCAGTCGGAAAGCGATGAATGAGTCAATGAACGAATCCACAGGCCGGGTATCCGGCCCGCGGGATTTCAACTCACCAATTCCTGATTGATCCAGATGCAGGGCGGATATGAGGCGATAGTGGGAACGCATCACGTCATTGCTACCAAGTTTGCTCATCGCCGCTTGAAACCCAGTCGTCGCTTCTTGCCAGCTCGCCGTTTCATCTCGGACCGCATTGTCACCGACTTTTTCCCAACCAGCTTCGACAGCACTCTTTTCCAAAACCAAAATCCATGCATCGGCGATGGCTTGCGCAAGTTCGTTATCGATGCTTTCTAGCTTAACAATGGATAGAACTTTCGCGGCCTCAAGATACCGTGCCTGTGATTTGAGTATGTTCCCCAGCCAGCTGCGAATGGATGCCGCAGCCGAGCTGTCAGGCCATCGCTGCAAGTTCACCCTCAGCGCGGCCTCAAGACGCTTAACTGTTGCGGGGTCTGACAGATCAAGTCTTGCAATCAGAATGGCGGCCTGCAGATGAGTTGCAGGTGATTTTTCGGCAGTGGGCTTCGCCAGTGGAATGTCCTGCATCAACTGAATTGCATCATTAGTTCGCTTAGCTGCCAAAAGAGCGGCAGCAGCTTCTGCCACACGGCTCATGGCCCGATCAGGATCTGATTCCGCAGCTGCGGCTGCAGCCAACAGATCACCGGCACGGCTGGGATCGCCACGGCGTAACCAATCTTGCCCCTGTGCTGCGACCAGCGAGGGATCAATGGTGGACTTAGACTGTCCCGTGGATTCTAAATGCGAAAGTGAAACTGCATCAGCACGCCGTCTTGCATATGCTCCTCCACGACTTTGAATCGCATCCAACCAGTCACCAACCCTGCGTCCTGCGTTGGCGACCAGCAGAAATTCAAGCCTCGCCAAGTCCATCTCCATAGCGTTGGGCGCAACTTCTGGCACATCACCAAAAAAGTCCGCGAGCAGTTTTCCTGCTTTTTCCAGCTGGCCTTGAGCGATACGTAAACGCACCCTGAGAGCCTGTAATTTGGAAGGCACTGAATCTGTGAACTGCGGCGTCATCTGATTCAATAAAGCATCACACCGTTCAAACTGGGCTGCCCGAAAAACCGCTTCCACACGCAAACGCTCGATCTCTTTTCTCGCTGTTGTTCCAGCCGGCAAGCGTGTAATCGCATCGTCAGCCACCTGCTCTGCCTTCGTAGCCGCCGCGATACAGTCTGCGCTACCTTGAGGAAACAAGTCGGTTTGAACCAATGCCAGTGAAACTGCATCAATTTGCAACTGCTGCCCGAGACGACGTAAATCAGCAATCAAACCGCGGCTTGCCGCTGTTCGGTGAGATTCTAATGCCGAACGTTTATCTTGAATCTCTTCAGCCAAACTCGAGACATGGTCCATTGCTGTCAGCAACCGCCTCATGGCTAGCTCCTGTACTTGTTCGTTGCGTGGAGACACAGCGGCACGAAGAACACTGTAAAGGGCTGCCGATTTTTCGCTGCTCAATAACTGGGACTTGAGAAACAGCAAACGCGGATGATCTGGGTAAGACCGCAACAGATCACTGACTGGACGTTGCACCTGAGTCAAATCTTGTTTGCTAAATGTATCGCGTCCCATCTGACGAGCCGTCAGCACTTTTGACTCTCTGATTTTCCACTTTGCAGCGACATCACTTCGACGCACAGACTCAACCGACCGCAACTTGCAAAGGTCCAAGGCGTCATCAAAGCGCCCACGATCCAACAGAGCCTGAATCAGATCCTCATCACGATCATGAGTCATCCGACCAACATTTTTAATTGCTGGCCCAGCAGCAAAACCTCGCAATCTCGCCCCATCAATCAACACAAAGGAAGCGACCACTGAAAGAATCAACCTGGCTTGTGTGGAACAAAACATGCTTACTCCGGCTTAGCGGCGAAAAGCACACGATCTACGCCAGCAGAGCGTGCAGCATCGTAAGCCTGCACAGCAAAAGCCATGGTGACTTTTTCATCCGGATCAACAATCACCGGTGGTTGCACACCCAGCGAAGTGATCTCAGCCAAGCGATCTTTGAGTTCACTCATGCGATCAATGTTTTGGCCATTCAACATGATCTGGGTTCCTTCCACCTGCCACAACAGCCGGATGATGATCTCGTCAAATTTCTCGACTGGTGGCGTATCACTTGAGGCCTCCGCAGCCCCCATTGGTAACTCTGCCAGCGAACCGGGCAGATCAAACTCCGGCAATTCAAAGCTGCTGGTCCACACAAAGAAGACAAGCAGCAGAAATACAACGTCAATCATCGGGGTCATTTTCAATTCCAATGAATCATCATTGGAAGTTTTCGGCAGCTTCACAATCCGGCCTCCTCACGGACAGCGATCGCAGCATCACTGATCCCTGCCAAAGCTGCTTCACGCAGCAGCGGCTCAATTTCCTGATACTGCACTGTGCCGTCGGTCCGAATCCGGATCGCCGCATCTGAACCCTGGCTGGCTTTGAGATCAGACAAAATTGCACGCACGCTGCCCAAATCGACGACATCCCCGGAAACCAACCATCGCGATCGCTGATCAACACTGATCGTCAGTGGGGCCTTGTCAGGATCAACCGGATCAAAAGTCGAGGCAACCGGCAATTCCAGCGGTAAACGATTCTCTTGTCGTGCCAGGTGACTGGAGACAAGAAAAAAAATGATCAATAGAAATACGACATCGATCATCGGTGTCATGTTGGCGCCGACACTGCGGCGATTTCCTTGATTAGGGATTTGCATCGCTACATGGTACCTCACGTCCCGGTCACAATCCGATACCCTGTTATTCCTGAATTCTGATTTGACGGCGAGTCGGTACAACTGGAACATGCTTTGATGGGCGAAAACACAACCTTCCTCAAGAACTTTCTCCGAAACCCCGGACAAGTGGGTGCTATTGCGCCCAGCAGTCACCGCTTGGTTCGCATGATGGTCGACTGGTTTGACTGGGACCAAATCCGCAATGTGGTTGAATTTGGGCCGGGAACGGGTGTATTCACACAAGCCATCAGCGAACGCCTCCACCCCGAAAGTACGTTTTTTGCGGTCGAAAAATCCGCTGAAATGGCCGAGTTGACTAGAAAACGCTGCCCCGATGTCACAGTCTACAACGATAGCGTGACCAATATTTCCCAGCTCTGCCAACAAGAATCCATTGGAAAAATTGATGCTGTGATTTGTGGTCTGCCGTGGGCATCGTTTCCGGAGTCGCTTCAAACAGAAATCATCGAATCCATGCTTGGTGTATTGGCACCCGAGGCTCAATTTGCCACCTTTGCCTACTGGCAGGGAGTTGTTTTGCCCGCCGGTGCCCGTTTTAACCGACGCTTGCAAAATACATTCGCAAGCGTGGAACGAAGTCCCAGCGTATGGCTTAATCTGCCTCCAGCGTTCGTCTATCGGTGCACCAAACCTGTCTTACCAAGTCAAGCAAACTGAAGTCACTGTTACAGCGCCCGAAACCGCTGGCGATACTTTAACGGCGTAAGCCCTGTCGAAGCTTTGAAATGCCGCGTCAGATGGCTCCTGTCTCTTATACACATCTGACGCTG
>OJCR01001121.1_pt1 | contig 10323 bp, 9 predicted proteins | sample 1591611 | NCBI WGS metagenome assembly OJCR01 (sample SAMN05416815, study PRJEB24817) | seawater metagenome | isolation source: Sea water | place: Canada:Atlantic | collected 2013-07
GTTCGGTTGAGTATCTTATTCCTTTCATTGTCTGGATCCTTTTTATTGGTCCAGACTAACTTTTCAAGTGGATCAGTTCTCGTAACCTCGACCAGGAGCAAAAAGCCTGGCAAACACGGCCGGACTTGGCGATTTCGAGGCCCAGCACTTATTACGAAAACACAAGAATACCTTTCCGACCTATTGGGATTGGAGTGACCGAATTGAGCGTCAGGGGTTCGGAGAAGGTATTCTTAGATCGGTATTTGGCTGGCAGTGCCGGGTAGACTCTGATAGCAGGCCATCCAGCGTCAGAAACTTCCCGCTACAGGCCAATGGCGCCGAGATGCTTCGATTAGCGATTCTGCGTATGCAGGATGTGGGTGTGAATGTGGTGGCACCGGTTCATGATGCCGTGATGGTAGAGGGACCAATAGGTAAACGTGATGAGGCACTTTATTCGGGTTTTTAGTTCTTGTATTCCCTTGTTAACGTATAATTTAAGATTTTTCGCGACCTAATAATTGGTGTCACACCCTTGTGCCACCTCGTCTTTTCTGCACTACTTTAAGAGTTTGTTTTCAGGTTGTGCTGTATCAGCGAATTTATCTTTCAACCTTCTAAATCACTACCGACCTTGATCAAAGCCCGATATGTAGTATCTTTCAGCCCATGGGGTACTTTGTGAGGTGGTTTATGTTTTGAACCCGAATGATAATTATAAATTAAATCTTATAATTTGATGTTGATTTGCGACCAAGTCTTTCAACCCACCCTATTTTCTGAAATTTACTTGAACACTAATTGCATTATTCAACTGGGGGGCTGCCCGGAAGTTGCGACCACAACACGCAGTGGAGGTGCATCATAGCGCGCATGGCCATCGTTGGCACGGGGATTGCCGGCTTGGCATGTGCCAGGCTGCTGCATGCCCGCCATGAAATCACCCTCCTGGATGCGAACGACCACGTGGGTGGGCACAGCCATACCCTTAGCGTCGATGAAGCAGGCCGGGAAATCCCCATCGACGCCGGCTTCATGGTGTTCAACCAGGTCACCTATCCGGAATTGACACGGCTTTTCAAGGCCATCGATGCACCCGTCAAGCAGACCTCGATGTCCTTCAGTGTCCAGCATCGTCCCACGGGCCTGGAGTATTCGGGGTCCAGTATGAATCACCTCTTTGCACAACGACGCAACCTGTTGCGTCCTCGCTTCTGGAACCTGTTGAAGCAGATCAACCGCTTCAACAGGGAAGCCATACCCGCACTCCAGGATCCAAGAACACGCACCCTGGCCTTGAGTGAGTATGTCGAGGAACGACAATACGGAAGCGACTTCCTGAACCTCTACCTGGTACCGATGAGCTCGGCCGTGTGGTCGACGCCCCCGAGCAAGATGCTTGGATTCCCGGCCTCCTCCCTGCTGGGTTTCTTCCACAACCACGGCTTCCTGGGTCTGCACACCCAGCACCAGTGGTGGACCGTGGATGGGGGCTCTCGTCGTTATGTGGAACGGCTCGTTGAACCGTTCCGGGAGCGTATTCAACTGGGGGACGGCGTGCTGCGAGTCACACCCCGGGAGGATGGCGTGGCCATCCAGACACAGGCAGGCCGACAACTGGAGTTCGACAAGGTGATCATGGCTTGTCACGGCGACCAGGCCCTTGCCCTGCTGGACCAGCCCAGCAGGCTGCAACAAACCTTGCTAGGTCCATTCAGGTATCAAGCCAATCTCGCCACCCTGCACACCGATGCCCGAGTCATGCCAAGGACGCGCCTGGCATGGTCTTCCTGGAATTATCGTATTGAGAGTGGAAGCAGCGGTGAGGAGACCCCCTCGACCATCTACTGGATGAATCGCCTCCAGGATGTTTCCCGTCAGCAGGATTATTTTGTCTCCATCAATGGGGCCGAGCAGATCCGGGAGGAACACATCCTCAGGCAGGTCCCCTATGAACACCCTCTTTTTGACCTGGAAGCCGTGGCTGCACAGGAACGCCTGCCGGAACTGAACCGTCAATCGCCCGATCAGAGGGTTTATTTCTGTGGCAGCTATTTCAAGCACGGGTTTCATGAGGACGCGCTGGTGTCCGCGATCCATCTGAACCAGGTGATATCAGGAAGGGACTTTGATGGTGCCTGGAATTAAGTCACATCTCTACGAGTGCAGCATCATGCACCACCGACTGGCACCGAGACAGTATCGCTTCCGGCACCCGATCTTCCTGTTCTGCCTGGACCTGGATGAAGTCCAGGCACTGTCTAAGCACCTGGCCCTGTTCAGCCACAATCGTTTCAACCTCTATAGTTTTCACGACAAGGATCATTTGGCCGGAAAGGGTGAGACGGTCAAGGACAACCTTATCCACTGGCTCCGTGACAAGGGGGTGGATGCCAGTGAAAAGGATCGCATCCTCCTGCTTACCTTCCCTAGGGTCCTGGGCTACACTTTCAACCCGGTTTCATTCTATTTCTGCCTGCGCCCCTCGGGGGAAGCACTGTGCGCGGTGGCGGAGGTCGGCAACACCTTTGGAGAGTTCAAGCGCTACCTGGTGCCGCGCAACGGGGACAGGGATTCCACACGGTTTGTCCTGGACACGCCCAAGGAGTTTTACGTGTCCCCCTTCATGCCGCTGGATGTACGCTTTGAATTCCGCCTTCAATTGCCAGGCAAACGCCTGGCGCTCCGTGTGCTGGATCATGCTGGCAAGGAATGCCTGCTGGCCACTTCGCTGAGCGGGCGTCAACGAAATTTCAACGCCTCCAACCTGGCCTGGTTCCTGGTCCGATACCCACTGATGACCTTGAGGGTCATCCTGCTGATCCACTGGCACGCCATGAAACTTTACCTGAAGAAAATCCCTTATATACAGAAAGCAGCTCAGCCCGAGCAGCAGGTGGATGTGATGCGTCCACATGCATCCTTGATTCGAGACACAAAATGAATTCGCCCCTTACCACGAAACCAGGAGGCTCCCAGGAACTGGAAGTGCCTGCCTTGAATTACCCTCAAGGCCCTGCACGGACCATGCTGGAACGCCTCTGTGAAACACTCGTCCTGAACGCCTTTGAGAAAATGTCATTCGGAAAGCTGCAACTTTCCCTCCCCGACGGCTCACGGCATGAGTTGGGGGACCCCTCCAGCGAGGTCTCGGCGACCCTGCAGGTTAAGCACACTGCATTCTTCAGGAAATGCGTCCTGTATGGTGACATTGGCTTTGGGGAGGCCTATGTGGAGGGTGACTGGGAAACCGATGATATCCAGGCGCTCATCGCTTGGTTCATCCTCAATGTGGAAACCTCACCCGCGATGTCAGGCTCCTCCAGCGGCAAACCATGGATCAACTTCCTGGCCTCACTCAACCGACTCTATCACCTGCTCCGCCCCAACAGCCTGCAGACCAGTCGATCGAACATCCGGGAGCATTACGACCTGGGCAACAGCTTCTACGGCTTGTTCCTGGATCCATCCATGACCTATTCCGCCGGCCTGTTCCAGTCTCCTGAAACCACCCTGGAGGAGGCCCAGGAGATGAAATACGCCCGTCTCTGTGAACAACTGAGACTCCAGCCCGGGGACCGTGTCCTGGAAATCGGCTGTGGCTGGGGAGGGTTCTGTTGCTACGCGGCCAGGAGGTATGGATGCCACGTCACCGCGGCCACCATCTCCGAGGCCCAGCTGGAATACACCCGGGAACGCGTGGCACGCGAAGGCCTCCAGAACCAGGTGGAGGTGGTGCTCTGCGATTACCGCCACTTGAAGGGGCGTTTCGACAAGATTGCATCCATCGAGATGATGGAAGCGGTGGGGCATCAATATCTGGATACCTTTTGTGCGCAGTGCGACCGCTTGCTCAAGAAGGACGGACTCCTCTGCCTGCAGATGATCACCACCCCTGACAGTCGTTACAAGGCCCTGAGGAAGGGTGTGGACTGGATTCAGAAACATATCTTTCCTGGTTCACTGCTGCTCTCCATGGGACGGGTGAATCACCTGCTCAACCGTAAGGGTAACTTCGACCTGAGTGACCTGAAGGACATGGGTCCCTCCTACGCTCGCACCCTGCACCTGTGGCGCGAGCGGTTCAATGCCCGTCATGGGGACTTGCATCGCCTGGGCTTTGATGCACGGTTCATACGCAAGTGGAACTACTATTTCAGCTACTGCGAAGCAGCCTTTGCCGGGCGCAACATCAGCGTGGTGCAGGCCCTTTACACGCGTCCCAACAACCGCTCACTGACATAGAAACCTGAGAATGAAATGATCATCACTTTACTACGACTCTTCTTTATCGCCGTGCTTGTTTCCATGCTGGGGGTGACCACCTGGGCAAGCCAGCGCGTGGCACTCTGGGACATCATGCCCGGTATCGCGGAGCAGCCCTGGTTCGTGGCGACCCTCTTTGATGCCTATTTCGGTTTCCTGACCTTTTATGCCTGGGTCCTCTACAAGGAAACTCGATGGGGCGCAAGGGGGTTGTGGCTGCTGGCCATTCTGCTGCTGGGCAACATCGCCATGGCCGTCTATATGTTGATCAAGCTCTTCCAGTTACCCGCAAACGCCTCCATGGAAGAGCTCCTTTTGAGGCGGGGACCGGCCACGCCATGAGTAACGATCACCAAGTCATCAAGCAGACGGTGCCACCGGCGCATCCGCCACAGCGTGAAGGTTTCTGGTCGCGTCGTGTCATGCGGCCCATCGTCAACCAACTGACGCAGGGGGTCTCACCCCACAAAATCACCCTGACACTCGCCCTGGGGGCCACCTTGGGTGTCTTTCCCATTTTTGGTATTACCAGCCTCCTGTGCCTGCTTCTCGGGGCTCCCCTCAAGCTCAACCAGGTCATCCTGCAGTCTGCTAACTGGATGGTCACATGTGTGCATCCCCTGCTCCTGATTTTCTTTGTCCGCCTTGGCGAAACCCTGATGGGCGCGGAACCCATGGTATTTGTACCCACCGAGCTGGTCGCGGCCTTCAATGCATCTCCAGAGGCCTTCATGAAGCGTTTTGGGATGACGGGCTTACACGGCATCCTGGGATGGTTCCTGGTCGCGCCACTTATTTTTGGGACCGCCTGGATCTTGATGAAATGCTTCCTGCAAAGAATCATCCATCGCACCCAAATGGAGGGGGGACCTCATGCTTGAAGGATGCCTGATGATGGGCGCAGCGCTCGGGACGGCCTGCATGATGATGGGTGGCGTGTATGGACTGGCCCGTCGCTGGGACAACTACGGGGTGGTCGATGTGGCCTGGTCATGGGGGTTCACCTTGATGATACTGGTTTTTACACTGATGGCAGAAGGAACCCCCGGTCGCAAACTCCTCATCGCCTTACCGGTGTCTGCCTGGAGTTTCCGCCTTGGCTGGTATCTGTGCATGCGAGTCAAGAAGGAACATCCGCGTGAGGATGGCCGTTACGTGGCCTTGAGGAAGGAATGGGGCCCGGACACGGGACGCCGCATGTTCTGGTTCTACCAGCTTCAAGCCGGTTTGCTGGCATGCCTCTCCCTGCCTTTCCTGTTGATCATGCGCAACCCTGCCCCGGGAATCGCCCCCATCGAGTGGATGGGCGCAGGCGTGATTCTCCTGTCACTGCTGGGAGAAAGTCTGGCCGACAGGCAACTCAAGCAGTTCAAGGCAAAGCCGGACAACCAGGGAAAGGTCTGCTCGGTGGGGCTCTGGGCTTACTCACGCCATCCGAATTACTTTTTTGAATGGATGGTGTGGATCGGGTTCTGGATCTTCTGCCTGGGATCCCCCTACGGCTGGACCAGCCTTTACTGCCCAATCCTGATGCTGTGGTTCCTGCTGAAGGTCACAGGGATCCCCGCCACCGAGGAGCAGGCCCTGCGCAGCAAGGGAGAAGCCTATGCACGCTATCAACGCACGACGAGTCCCTTCATTCCATGGTTTAAATCAGATCATTCATGAGTTTTATTGACCAAAGTCTAGAGAAGAACATCCTGCCGGATTGGTTGATCCGCATCGGCATCCGTCGCTTGTTACGGGAACGGCTGGCATCAGAGCGGGAACCCGACGCGGAAGGCCAGTGCCGGAAACTCCAGTCCATGGTGGCCGGGCTCAGGGAGATGCCCATCGCCATCAACACGGCCGCCGCCAATACCCAGCATTACGAGGTCCCGACAGCCTTCTTCCAGCGCTGCCTGGGGAGCCACCTGAAATACAGCAGTGGCTTGTGGGATGATACTACCCGGAATCTTGATGACGCGGAGGCTTCCATGCTGCGCCTGACCTGTGAGAGGGCCCAGATCGAGGACGGCTGCCAGGTCCTTGAACTGGGTTGTGGCTGGGGATCCCTCACCCTGTGGATGGCACGCCACTATCCCAAGGCACACATCACGGCGGTTTCAAACTCCGCGGTCCAGCGAGCTCATATCGAGGGAACAGCCCGGGACCTGGGACTGAAGAACCTGAAGGTCATCACCTGTGACATGAACGCGTTTGACACGGACGCGGTCTTTGACCGGGTGGTCTCTGTGGAGATGTTTGAGCATATGAAGAATTTCGAGCGCCTGATGGGGCGCATCTCCCGCTGGCTCAATCCGGGGGGAACGCTTTTCGTCCACATCTTCACTCACCGGGACCTGGCCTACCATTTTGTCGACACCGATGCCAGTGACTGGATGTCTCGCTATTTTTTCACCGGCGGCATGATGCCTTCCGACGACCTGCTGCTTCATTTCCAGAGGGACCTGACCCTGGAAAGCCATTGGAGGGTCAATGGAACGCATTACCAGAAAACGGCGGAGGCCTGGCTGCGCAACATGGACGTTCATGCCCCGGAGATCCGTGAGATTTTTGCCAATGTCTACGGCAAGGACCAGACCACCCGGTGGTGGGTCTACTGGCGCGTCTTCTTCATGGCATGTGCCGAGCTCTGGGGATACAGGCAGGGCGAGGAATGGATGGTCTCCCATTATTTATTCCGCTCCATGTCCGATGCCAGTGGGCAAAGTGGAAAACAGTGAGGAGATCGCAGGCGTGTATTTCAACACCCAGACCGTGACATTTGACCCGTAGCACCACACGGGATGCACAGTTGTTGTTCACTGACGATCTGTCCACAGGTTTTGAGGTAGTTGCAGGTGCCACAAGTCCCTATACCATCAAGCAGGGAAGCATGGGCTTTTTCATCCTCAGAGTGGAACCTTGAACGAGGAGTTGGGGTTTCTTAAAAGAAGAAAACCATGTGTTCTGAAATGACCGGAGTTTCGGATCTAGTAGGATCATGTGAATAATTTGCTTTCCCTGATCTCGGCGCAACCATACCTCGAAACAAGCTTTTGGGTTGAATCCTCATCCCGATATTCGTTGAGTTAAGCCGCATCTAATGGGTTACATAGATTTATTTTCCCGATAGGCGTTGAAAGGCTTCCCTGCACTGCCCCCCATGTTACTTAGTAGCTTTTTTATGACCTTGTACAGAATATGTAATGAGCATATACTCACCCCATGGCTGTGGAAGCATTGGATTTGGAACTCAGGCAAAAAGCGAAGGCCATGATAGCTCATGGCTCAACTTCGGCCGATGTTGCCAGGGTTCTAGGGCTCCATCCCGGAACTGTTCGTGAGTGGAAACGTCGCTACGAATGGCGATCCCCATCGGACGCTGGAGACAGAGTCGAGCTCGATGATATTGAGGACGCAGCCCTTGTTGAAGAATACGATCGCATCATGTCAGAAGACGTCATGCAGACATTACAGAGGTTCACCCGCATGAAAGTCCCCAGAAAACTCGATGATCTTCTGAAGCGAGAGCGATGTCTTGAACTCCTGTCCAAGCGTGCCGAGCGTGTGATGGGTAAACTAGTTGGTCAGGATGCCCCAAAGGCTATTCAAATTGGCCAGATCACAGCTCATCTCAATGATGGTGCTGTGTAGCGTTTGTTATAGCCTGAAATTGGTGGTCTAAAGCAGGGGAGATCAACCCCATATCGCGCCCCTTAATCGGTCAAAACCGAGTGACCAAAAATTGACACGAAAAGTGTATTTCCGTTTCTACGGATGTCTATCCTCTGCAAGTCTGTGTTTGCGTCCGCAAAGCGTCCGCAAATAAATCTCACTTTTGTAGCTTACTGGACTTGTGTGCTTATATTATATAGCATTATTTAAAGGCCCCCACAAACCTTGCAAGCTGACAGGCCTAGCTCTTGAGCTTCAAACAATGATACTCTTTTACCTGTAGTCTTAAGGTAACGACATCCTGGTGCATGATATTTTTTCCCAGACTTTGTGATGTAAACGGTGGTGTTTAGTGCTTCCTTTGTTGGAAGTAGTTTCTTGGGTTTGGTCTTCGCATTTTGATCACGATTGCCCTTACGCCATTCCCAAGGAGCCAGAGGTGATTTCTCAGCCCAAAGACCTATGCGTTTCTTGCGGGCCTCAACTTCAGCCGAAGCCAATTCCCGATCTTTCGAATACTGCTTGTAATGCCAAGCCATTCCTTACTTGATCATCTGAAGATTAGTCCACTTACCGTTCACGTAGACATGACCAAGTGTCCTGCCGTATCGATCTTTCTTTTTCCATACCACTTTGACTTGCTTACCAAAAACCATTCGAGATATAGCCTGCTTTGCCTTGCTCCCAAATGGCTGCTTTGACTCTGGAGTATCAATTCCCTCAAGCCGAATCATGTGCTGGGTATTGCCTGAAAGAACAGTGATCGTATCACCATCGTAAACTGAAACGACTTTGCCTATGAGATCTTCACCAAAGCAAGAGAGCGTTAATATTAATACGTTTTCTATTTTCAATCGCCCAATATTGAAGTTTGAGTAGCTCCTTTGTTTATTCAGCTTTTCGCTTTTTGTGGTTTGAATAAAAAATGCGCACCCTGTCAATGGGTGCGCATCTGTACTTTTTTTTACTGATAATGATCAGCGATGTTGTCGGTGCCAGACATTCTTCTGTTCTGTAACCTGTTCATCACCAACTGTCCCGCTTATTAAAATTGAGATGACTCCTTTGCCTTCATCAATAGTCAGATTACTACTCAATTGACTCTGATTTCCGTTAGGCTTTATATGAGTCGTTCGTCTTGCCCAATCGTTTCCATCGGGCGTTATTGTTGAACGTGCGATTGTACCGTCTGATGAGATGTTGACCTGCACGATTTCCTGTTCTGCTGGATCGTAATAAGTGTGACCAATACCCGATTTGCCATTTCCTGCAAATCTGGATGATCCTACCTTGCCTCCTTCTAAGAGCTCGAACTGCCAATGAGCAGTGTAGGAACCTTTTTTGGTGCCAAAAGTATCCTCACCAATGACAGAGGTTACTTCCCCCATCCAGAGTCCTTGATGGGCATTACACCAGCGCTGAAAATCGAGAATAGATGCACGCCCCCTCGTGCCAGTTAGATAACTAGGATTTTTGTGATCGAGTTTCTCCCACGTTTCTACAAAGTTGTTACCGTTCTGGTTTTTGCCTGAAAAAAGGAGTTTTCCTCCACTAATTTTGGCTTCGACCTGCCATTTGCTTCCTAATTCCCAATTCGCATTATTTTTAGATCGAAAGTGTGTTGTTTCAGTGTAAATACCGTTTTCGAAAGAGTATGACCCTCCTAATGAACCTGTAACCTCTGTTGTAGCTGGATTGACATCAACCCATTGCCAGAAGTTATCTACAATGATCTTTACCTTTATGCGGCCATTATCGAGCTCTCGTATCCAGGAACCTTCGATTGAGTCCTCAGAATCTCCAACCTTATTCCACTTTTCTGATAATTCCTCAAATCTTCCAGATCCCGAAATGCCTTTTTGATTGAAGAAATCAATCTTACGCTCAACGTTGAAGGCCAAGGTTTGGCCTGGGAAATTGTTACCCTTAGTAGCGTAATGGGGCTTCTCAGTCAGAATTTTACCGTCGTAGAAAACACTTCCACCGTGCATCCACTGTAAAATTCCATCCTTGATGGCCAGAACCCTATGCTCTCCTCCTGCAATGATCTTGTAGAATCCTGATTTGAAGTGTTCGGATTCTTGAAACTTTTCTTCGATCCATACTCCTTCGACTCTACTCAAGTGTGAGTCATTTATATGGTGATCCCCTAGGGCGTTTGAGAGGGCTGCAACTAAAATTGCAAACGATATTATAATTTTTTCTTTCATGTGTCTGTTCCTGTTAGTTAATTTTTGCAAAAATTAAGGCTACACTAGTATTGCGTAATTTAGCCTCAGAAAGTTACAAAAAATTATGATAAAGATCTAGCCCTTCCTTTGTTGGAACCCGTCTCTTAGGTTTGGCTTTCGCATTCTGGCTACGATTGCCTTTACGCCATTCCCAAGGAGCAACAGGTGATTTCTCAGCCCAAAG
>OJCR01001130.1_pt1 | contig 10268 bp, 6 predicted proteins | sample 1591611 | NCBI WGS metagenome assembly OJCR01 (sample SAMN05416815, study PRJEB24817) | seawater metagenome | isolation source: Sea water | place: Canada:Atlantic | collected 2013-07
GATGTGTATAAGAGACAGCCCAGAACGTGTGGCTGGACAATCATCGCCGCAGTCGCAGCACCACCTGCCTTCAGGAAATGACGTCGCGAGGTACCCTCACTCTGAGGCACTGGTTCTGCAGGAAGTGCTTGGCTTGTTTTTGATCTCATCAGTCTGGCTCTAAATTCGCTGCACGGCAGATTGGAAAAACTTCGGGCCACCCTCGTCAAAAGTCTTCGAGTTGCTACTGTAGGGTAATTGGAAACAGTCTGTCCCCAACCTCGCGATGGAGCCCTCCGGCGTGACCGCCCCTATTCTATTTGAATCGCACTCCCACACACCACTGTGCAAGCACGCATACGGGGAACCGACTGAATATGCAGCAATCGCCGAAAAACGAGGCCTTTTGGGTCTGATGGTCACCTGCCACAACCCCATGCCGGATGGCTTCTCTGCGGCCGTGAGAATGGCAGAGGACGAGTTTGATGCCTACGTCGACCTCGTTGCAAAGACACGAGATGAATGGCAAGGACGAGTCGATGTGCGACTAGGTTTGGAAGCCGATTATTTTGAAGGCTACGAAAACTACCTCGAAAAACAACTCTCATCGGCTGAGTTTCATTTTGTACTTGGCTCAGTGCATCCACAAATACCCGAGTTCCGCGAAAAGTACTGGAGCAATGATTTACGAGAGGTGCAAAGAACCTACTTTCGCCTGCTCGCAAAATCAGCGGAAACCGGACTATTCGACTCCATTGCCCACCCAGATTTGATCAAAAACTTCACATCCGAAGCGTGGGATGCAGATCAAATGCTGGATGACATACGACCTGCGCTCGATCGAATTGCAGCGACGGGTGTCGCCATGGAACTTAATACTTCCGGGGTCAACAAAACCATTTCCGAGATGAATCCGTTCCCAGCCATGCTAGCGGAGATGAGGCTACGTAACATTCCAATCACGCTCGGAGCCGACGCACACGTTGCTGAGCGAGTTTCGAACGGCTACGAAAACGCGATGCGGCTGTTGCAGCAATGTGGTTACCGCCACGTGAACTTTTTCCTGAATCGTGAACGACAGGAGATCGCGATCCAAGATGCAATGAACAGCCTAAAACCATTGCCGAATCCAATCGAAACCGCACCGCAAAGCTAGCTGCTCTCAGCACCCTTCGGTTTGCTTGCATTTCTCTTTCGCCAGGTTAGTGCGAAAAACTTTGGTTCGATAATCAGCTCCAGCCCAAGCGTGGGCTATACTCACGTCGCAGCCCCCCGAGTTGGGTTCTCGCCTACGCTCGCGCGACGTCCAAAGACATTGCGTTGAACGCCAAGCGTGAACGAACGAGTCGTCACTAGCTGGCGAGCTCATCTTTCCATACAAGCAACGGAACATGGGGCAGTAAAGATGAAAAGCGATCGACGCAAGAGACTTGAATCAGTGATCAAAACGCTGATGGTTTTGAACGATTTTTCTACATCAGATGCCAAGACACGATGTTCGGAGGCATCACCAGGGTACATCACCCGAACGATACATCAACTCGCAGACGACGGGCTTTTGCGTCGAGTATTGAAACAGAAGCGGGTACTTTACCGATGGTCAAACGCTGCACAAAGAGATTCTTTGGTGCTTCGATGGATTGATAGAAAAGTAGATGGCCTGCAAATCAAACACAGCCCCGCAGAAGAACGCCCGCGGGAAAGATTGCTGCGAAACGGACCCTCCGAACTCTCCAACGCAGACCTGTTAGCCATCCTGATCCATGCGGGAGTTGCCGGGGAATCTGCAGTTGCCGGTGGGCAACGAATCGCGAACCGATTTACATCGCGATTACCCGAACTGAGTCACTGCAGCCTAACTGAACTCAAATCAATCAGCCCTGCAGCAACAGGAAACAATTACGCCAAAATCATGGCCGGCATTGAACTAGGGCGTCGCGTTGCCCGAGTCGAGCGAATACCCAAAATACGACAGCGATCAATCAACAGCACACGTGCGGCAATCGATTACTGCAGTGAGCAATTCTCTCGCTTGGCTTATGAAGCGGTTCAAGAAGAATTCCACCTTGTCACGTTGGACACCAAGCACAAGCCAATCAACCGACACCAAATTACCGTTGGCACGCTTGACGCCAGCCTTGTTCATCCTCGCGAGGTTTTTCGTGCCGCGATTCGTGACGCCGCCTCTGCAGTAATCCTTGTCCACAATCACCCCAGCGGTGACCCGTCACCCAGTCACGAGGACATCATGGTTACGCAACAATTAACAGAAGCAGGAAAGATATTGGGAATTGCAGTCTTGGATCATATTGTGGTTGCCTCTGAACACAGCATTAGTATTCGAGAAACAAGTTTGCACCAGGCAAACTTTGAGGACAACGCCGCGTTGCAACTTGTCGAGGCGCAGTAATCTGCCAGGCCGAGTAAGTCGCTATCGATTCCCCGCTTTAAGCCAACCAATCCCCCCGAGTGCACGAGCTGCACTAGGTTGGTACGAAGATGAATGCACGTCATACAAATCATTCACCCAAAAACTTGCCTTCAGACGGATCATTCCCCAGGAAGATGACCGTGCCTAATGCAATGCTAAAGCCTCCACACCATGTATCCACGAGAAACTCAATTTCAGCCGACAAAGAAATCTTGTGACCGAATCTTCGCCGCGCAATCGCGATCGAACTGGTGAGTACCAATTACCAATGTAAGGAGGGATAAAACCAACCAGAGTAGCTCAATCACAATCAAATCAGCCCCATCTTTCGCTGAACGTATCAACCAACGTCAGAGGCACACAGAAAACACCTTCAGCAACATTGGATAGAGCAACAGTCTTTCTGTAAATTCGTCATTGCCATGAACGATAATGAAACTGATCCGCATAAATGCGTGCGCAAGTGGGAATTCATAATGGACGTTTCATTCTGCTACTTGTAACTCAGCAGCATATTTTGGCACGATCGTGTCACCATCCTACCCATGATCCTGCTACGCTAAACAGCCGCAATCAAGCCTGCAGGAAGCACCGCACCGTTTTGGGAAAAAGTTCATGCGTCACCTCTTCGTCTACTTCAACGTGTGTGCAATCCCTGTTTTAGCGGTAAGTCAATACTACTATCCGCCTGCGGGTTGGACGTGGCTGCTCCTAGCCCCAATTTTGATTCTGGGGTGGTACGACATGCTGCAGACACACCATACGATCCTGCGCAACTTTCCCGTCTTAGGACATTTTCGATTCCTGTTCGAGATGATACGTCCCGAGATTTATCAGTACTTTGTTGAAAGTGATACGGACGGGGTTCCCTTCGATCGCGATACGCGTTCGCTCGTGTATCAACGCGCCAAGAATGTACGCGACACTGTTCCTTTCGGGACAAAAGAAGATGTTTACGAAGTGGGATACGAGTGGGTCAATCATTCAATGGCCCCAGTTCACAATGCCCCAGAAGACATGCGAGTCACCATTGGGGGTCCAGATTGCACACAACCCTACTCAGCCAGTCTGCTCAACATTTCAGCCATGAGCTACGGGGCCCTCAGTAAAAATGCAATTCTGGCATTGAGCGAGGGCGCCAAGCTTGGCAATTTCGCGCATAACACCGGCGAGGGTGGCATCAGCCCGTACCACACCGAAGGCGGCGCCGATTTAATTTGGCAAATCGGGACGGGCTACTTTGGATGCCGCACTGATGACGGCAACTTTTCTGAGGAGCTGTTCGAAGCCAAAGCCAATCTTGAACAGGTCAAGATGATCGAGCTCAAGTTATCACAGGGAGCAAAACCGGGACATGGTGGAATTCTGCCGGCCGCTAAATTGACCGCAGAAATCGCTTCCATTCGGCACGTACCGATGGGAGCGGATGTCAACTCACCTCCAGGACACCGCGTCTTTGACACGCCACGTGGACTACTAGAATTCATTGCCCGCCTGAGGACACTCAGTAGCGGAAAACCTGTAGGGTTCAAACTGTGTATCGGCAAACGCCGCGAATTTCTATCTGTCTGTAAAGCCATGGTTGAAACGGGAATCACGCCTGACTTCATCGTCGTCGATGGTGGTGAGGGTGGCACTGGTGCTGCACCCTTGGAGTTTTCGAACCACATCGGCGCACCGCTCGTTGAAGGCTTGATTTTTGTTCACAACGCGTTGATCGGATATGGCCTACGTGACCGAGTCAGTGTCGTCGCGAGTGGCAAAGTCACCTCCGGATTTGACCTCATGAAACGATTGGCTTTGGGAGCCGACGCCTGCTACTCAGCACGCGGCATGATGCTGGCACTGGGCTGCATTCAGGCGCTCAAGTGCAACAGCAATCACTGCCCCGTCGGCGTCGCCACCACCAATCCAGCCTTAATGAAGGGCCTTATCCCAAGCCATAAGCGGGCACGCGTTGCAAACTTCCATCACGAAACAATCCAAAGCTTGTCCGAAATGCTCGGTGCGGTTGGGCTGAGGAGCCCGGAACAGCTACGACCGTGGCACGTGCTGCATCGCACCACTCCAACCGAAACCAAACACTACGGCGAACTGTACGACTTCCTCGACCCCGGCGAGTTACTCAAAGAACCGCTTCCGATTGACTATCGCCGCGCGTGCCATGCCGCTTCTCCCGATACGTTCGCGCACGTTGAAAATGCACTCGCTGAAGGTGACACGGAAAACTAGACCTGTGACTGTCCACTCCCGCTCGATGTACCCAAATTGCAGCAGAATTAACCTGGAACACCATGCCATCACTGACACAGTCAAGTCATGCATTTGGAGCTTGAAACAACTCAGATTCTGGCAATTCGCGTTCAACCTCGGCCAGCCGATACCCAAAACCAGATCCGCTGATTGAGGAAAGGTCCAGCATCCCGTTGCACCGCCGGTAAATCCCTGGATGTACCTTTTCTTCCGCGATCGAAGCAGCAGGATAAAACTGCATTCCATTCGATTCCACCCCCATGATGGTCCCCGCATGTGCTGCCAACCGGACGTGCGGAATCTGAGCCAGCATCGGATTGGTTAAATCCTGGACCATCAATGGCATCCCATGGGCCTTTGCCCAACATAAACTCAAAAGCGCCCCGGTCTGAGTCTTGCATGTTTTTAAAGCAACCCCGGACCAACCGAGTTTGCGTCCCAATCGGACAAATTTCCAATCGTGCGCACTTTCGTCCAGAAACAGTGGTTTGCGTTCTGACACACTGAATACATCGATCTGGTTATCTTCGAGATCGTATGGAAAAGGCTGTTCAACGTACAAAATCTTCTCAAAGATGTCGGGCCGCTCAACCTTCAACCGATCCAGTATTTCGTTCACGTACTGGGGATCAGTAACAGTGCAATTGAAATCAGCAGACAGGGAAGCCACCCCGAGATCATTACCCATGTTGCCAATACGTATCAAACGCTCGTAATCCCAAGCAGCATCTGTTCCGCGGAGTTTGATTTTCAAGCAAGTCAATCCATCACGCTCTATCCATTCACGCAGGGTGACAGGATAACCGTCGTTCGGTTCATCACCGCTGCAGTCTGATGCTTCCAATGGATCGAGGCCACCAACCAAATGCCAAACTGGTAGATAATCAGGAGCAACATCAACAAGAAAATCAGAGGGATACTTTCCGGTAAAGTCGACTCCATCCTGCTCGGCGGTCAAATAGTGGGCCAGGTCATGTGACATGAACGATTCATTGTACGTCTCGTAAACATCAACATCATGAAATACTCCGTACGCATCATGCGTTGCCAAATCAAAGGCACTAACAGAAATGAGCGCAGCCAAATGAGGCAACGGTTCGTCACGGTCTGCATTGAATTCGGCCAATAAATCGGGCAAGACGTTTTCAATGAATGCATGTCCAATCTCAATGGGGTGTCCGCTGGTATCTGCAGCAACCCATGCCTCAGCCAAGGTTCGACAGAACTCAATCATCGCATCGAACCGCTGCTGATACGTCAATGTTTTACTTGGCCATGCCCAGGTTACCGACAGCGGAGTTTCGCCCCATCCCTTCGCTACGCGGCCCGTCTTCCCGGTAACGGTTACGGCAGCACGAATACAGGTGACCGACGAGACTGATTCAGCACCGAACTTCAGTGGCATTCGCATTTCTACCGGCAAGTAGGTAACTGACACCGAAGCGATATGCACATTATTTTTGTTTGAAGCCATCAGCCTGACATTCCGTAAATCTATTTTCACAATTTAAAACGAAGACAAGGTTGGCTGCTAACCAGCTTGCTTCAAGTACCCAACCAGCTCTTTAAGATTGCGGGGATTCTGCCCCAAATCACCTTTCCCAACCCGTGACTGACTCTGAGCCTGTACCCGAGTCAAATCACCCTCCGTTCGCAAGACAACAACGATGTCATCCGTGAATCGCATGATTGGGGTGGTGCGGGTCAATTTCAATTCCACTCCCTCACTGATGTCCGCTTGACTGACGAACTGCCAACGCCCTTGCTGCTGAACCCACGCAGTGATTCGGTCCGCGACTTCTGCTGGTGTTCCAGTCACCATGGGTGGCCGCAACTGCTCATCCGGGGCGTCAGCCACTAGCCTCGCTTGATTGGTAGTCAGATCGCGTTTCCAATTATCAATTCGCGAAAACACACTTAGCAAGATAAAAACCGTGATTGTAAGACTGATATAAATCATTGGTCGCTTAGACCGCTTGGTGCTCGACGTTTCCAACTTGCTAATCCCTTCCAAAAAATCTGATTACCCAATCAACTCGATGGGAGCAGCCAATAACATTGGACGGCCCATACCTGCTCAGACCTCAAAGCGGCCGCCGGAACACGACACCACCTCACGACACCACGAATAGCTCGGCTGCACATGCTGTGCACGACTGCCACTCGAGATGCGGTTGCCCTGTTGCGTCACGTTTCCCGAAGCAACGCACCCTTTAAATTCGCTCATTATCTTGTTCGCGGACGCGTACTTTTGCTACCCCGGACAAATTCACGACCTTGGTGGTTGCTGCCTGAACAAGTAAGCAAGCCCCGGCTAGTCGGCCGAAATCATAACAATATTGGTCAAAACGAAGTAAGTCGCGGGTGGGTGTCCACACGAAGGCTTTCCTATCACATCGGCAACTCCGTGGTCCCGCGCGGGAGCCTTTTGTCCAAACCAAGTACAAAAATGGCTCCCTGATCAGCATCGGATCGTACGCGTTTATTTCCGCCCGCATTGTTCCGCCCGCCTTGCTCTTCTTTTTGACTGACAGAAAAAAGATCCGTCCGTGATCAGCACCGAGCGTCCAAAAAGGTTAAAACTAGGGGAAGTCATGAGTACCGAATTCACAACGGATTTGGTTAGTCTATCCGGTCCCCAACGCCTCACTGCCGAATGATAAAATTGTGCAGGCTAAATTTTGGACCATCCGCATGAACCCCACCGAGCCGCCCGTCACTCGACAGAGCGAATCCATGAACCGCACAGGCGAGTCCAGGAGACACACTGAATGATGATTCGAATGCGCATCGCATACGCCAACCGCGATCTGTTTTTTTGCATCACCCTGATGACATTCACTGTCCCGCTCTTTGCGGTTCCGGTCTGTGGGCAGAGCGAAAAAGCGATGCCGATCGATTTCAAAACCGAAATCGAACCAATCCTGCTGACTAACTGTATCGATTGCCACGGACCTGATGAGCAGGAAAGCGAGCTCCGTATCGACCGCCTCTCAAGTCTGCTTGGTGGTGGCAATTCAGGCGAACCAGCCATCGTGCCGGGAAAACCGCAATCCAGTTATCTGTTGAAACTGATACGGCACGAGGAACAGGGCCTTGAGATGCCACCTGATGGCCGTTTGACCCAAGAAGAAATCAATCGGATTGAAACTTGGATTGCGCAGGGTGCGGCCACCCCGGAGTCTTACGGGCCTGAAAAGGCGACGACTGAATTGAAGCATTGGTCCTTCTTGCCAATTCGTTCATCCAAGGAAGCGACGATCGACAGCCTGATCAGCAACACACTTGCAAAGAACGGGTTAACACTCTCGTCCAAAGCAAAACGGCGTACACTGATCCGCCGTCTCTACTTGGTCATGCTTGGATTCCCACCAAATCCCCAACAAGTTCAAACTTTCGTCAATGACACTCGCGAGACTGCTTGGCCTGACTTGGTTGAACAGGTGCTTTCCAGCCCGCATTATGGTGAGCGTTGGGGAAGCTACTGGCTGGATCTTGTCCGCTTTGGAGAGACACACGGATTTGAGATGAACCGTGAACGTCCCAATGCTTGGCAGTATCGCGACTGGGTTATCGATTCACTCAACGACGACAAGCCATATAACCAATTTGTACGAGAGCAAATTGCCGGTGATGCATTAGAAGCACATGTGGCCACCAGTTTCCTCGTTGCCGGCCCGAATGATCAGGTAAAAGGGCAGGACCCAAAACTGCGTCTTCAGCAGCGCATGAATGAGTTAGATGACATGATCAACACAACGGGCACCGCCTTCCTTGGGCTCACCACCGGTTGTGCCCGCTGCCACAACCACAAGTTCGACCCGATCAGCCAGCGTGATTATTACGCCATGCAGGCCGTCTTTGCGGGTGTCCAGCACAGCGAACGAACGATTCCCATCTCAGCAGAAACCCTTGCTCAAATAGCGGAACTGGAGCGGGAAACTGCGGAATTGACTACGAAGCTAAAACCTTTCCACGCGGTTTCGACAGAAGCTGGACTTCTTCTCGAGGAACCAGTTGAGGGAACCCATACCAAAGGCTCAGCCTCGACAAAACCAGGGAAAACAAAACACCAGTTCGGCGGCACGACCTATCATTATTGGAAAAACATACCTAACCAGCCTTCGGTTACGTATCGCCCACGAGCCAAGGGTTCCTATCGGATTTGGTTGAGTTGGGGAGCGGGACATCCGAATCACAGCACCGATGCCCAATACGTCCTCATTTCCGGCGACGAGACTCATTCCCTCGCAACGGTGAATCAACAACTTGGGGTTGGTGAATCGGGCCCCGTGAAGAACAAGACCGCCTGGAGTGGCTTTCTTGATGCCGGCGTCCACACCCTCAAACCGACCGATGTCATCTCATTGATCGGCGGGCAGACTGGACCGTTCGTGATCGCAGACGCCATTTTCCTGCAACCAATCGCAACGAGTTCCCCGCAACCGCAACACGCCAAGCGACCTGCTCAGCGCGTTGCTGTGAACGCAAAATTGAACGAGGAATATTTCCCTGCACGCATGGCTCGGTTCGTCCGCTTTACCATTGAAAAGACCACTAGTGGTGAAGGCTGCATTGATGAGCTTGAAATATTCTCAGACAACAAAAACATCGCACTGGCAAGTCTCGGCGCCAAAGTAACGTCGTCGGGTGATTTTATTCACCCACTTCACAACCTACCCCAGATCAACGATGGCGAGTACGGAAATCCTCGTAGCTGGATTGCCAAATCAGAACAGGGCGGGTGGGTACAAATTGAACTGCCAGAACCAACGCTGATCAACCACATCCGATGGGGACGTGACCGAACGGGGAAAATAATCGACCGTTTACCAATTGGCTATCGGATTGAAGCCGCTACCGAGCAAGGAAAATGGCACCTCATAGCGAATTCCGCGGATCGCTCGGAACGCAATTCGACGGGAGCAACCGACCCCAGTCGCTATGAGTTTGCAGGACTCACAGCAAGCCAATTCAAACAAGGAAAAGAATGGCTTTCCAAACTCACCGAAATCAAGACACGTCTTTCCGCTCTCAATCAAACAGACCGCGTCTACGCGGGCAGCTTCACGCAACCCGGTCCAACACATCGACTCTACCGCGGCGAGGCAGACGCCAAACGTGAACAAATCGCCGCAGATGCAATCGAAGTTTTCACCAACCTTGGATTATCCAACGACACCCCCGAGCAAGAACGGCGGCTCTCACTTGCAAACTGGATAGGGGCCGACGACAACCCGCTAACGCCACGCGTAATCGCAAATCGGATTTGGCAATTTCAGTTTGGGGCGGGCATCGTCGATACTCCAAGTGATTTCGGACGCAACGGCACACCTCCCACACACCCCGAACTGCTCGATTTCCTCGCTCATCAATTGATCAGCCATGGATGGTCACTCAAACACCTGCACAGATTGATCTTGCATTCGCAGACGTGGCAGCAAAGTGATGAGCCCAACGCAGAGTCGTTGAGCATCGATGCCGGATCAAGATTGCTCTGGCGTTTTCCTCCCCGCAGGCTTGAAGCCGAAGCTCTTCGCGATTCAATCCTCGCTGTCACAGGTGCATTGAACCTCGAATCGGCTGGTGGGCCCGGATTCAACCC
>OJCR01001133.1_pt1 | contig 10234 bp, 6 predicted proteins | sample 1591611 | NCBI WGS metagenome assembly OJCR01 (sample SAMN05416815, study PRJEB24817) | seawater metagenome | isolation source: Sea water | place: Canada:Atlantic | collected 2013-07
CTACACGTAAGGAGTCGTCGGCAGCGTCAGATGTGTATAAGAGACAGGTTCAAACCGATTTAACGACAGGTAATGACATTGAAGAAGGAAAGCTGTTAGCCACGATTGACAGACAACCTTTTGAGCGCCGTGTTGACGAACAACGTACTCGTTTGGAGCAATCCAAACGCGAATTAGATCGTATTGAAAAAATGTACGCGCAGAAACTGGTTGCGCAAAGTACCCTTGATACGGCAAAGACCACCTACGAATTAGCTGAAATAGAACTAAAAACGGCGAAGCAGGATTTAAGTTATACCCAATTATATGCACCTTTCGATGCCAAGGTTTCTCAGCGTCTTGTTGAAAATAATAGCTTTGTAGCCGCCGGAACGCCTATTGCTCGATTACAAGATGTCTCTAAAATTTACTTCAATATTAACGTGCCTGAAAGGCTACTCACCGCGAACCTTAATCGTGGAATAGAGCAAGCTAGTGCATCGTTAACGACAGAAGAAACACAGTGGTATCCAGTTAATTATGTAGAGCACAACACTCAGCCCGACCCTGTATCGCAAACTTACGAAGTCGTCTTTGCTATGGAGCCACGTGCAGATTTACCTCTTACGCCAGGCGCTCGCGCTGTTGTGAAAGTGAGCTTACAGGGTTCACCATTTCCTGACGGTGTTGTTGTCCCAGTACAGTCGTTAGTGGGTGACAAAGCCTCAGGTTTTGGGGTTTGGGTATATAACGAAAGCAGTAAATTAGTGAACAAAGTTAGCGTTACTGTTGAACACATTCACGAGGATTTCGCAGTACTAAGTGGTTCATTAGCGCTGGGTGAAAAGGTGGTTGCAGCAGGCGCAACTAAAATGCGAGCAGACATGAAGGTTCTTCCTTACGAGGGAGAAAAGTAAGTTATGGATATCGCTCGTTATTCAATTGATAAACCCGTAAATGTATGGCTAATGGTGGTGATACTGCTGTTGGGCGGTATTATTGCAATGACCAATATTGGTCGTTTAGAAGACCCAGAATTCACGATTAAACAGGTGAAGGTTTACACCAGCTACTCTGGCGCTGGCGCAGAGAAAGTGGAACGGGAAATTACCGAACCATTAGAAATTGCTATCCAGCAAATGCCGCAACTAAAAGAACTCACATCAATCTCTTCGCCAGCCTTATCTGAAATTACTGTCGAAGTTAAAAGCAACTATGACAGTACTGAACTTCCACAAATTTGGGATGAACTTAGGAAACGTTTACGAGACGCCGCTACATCCTTGCCGACAGGTGCACAAGACCCTGTAGTTTTTGATGACTTTGGTGACGTTTACGGCCTTTACTACGCTTTGAGCGCCCCCGACTTTACCACCAGTGAATTACGGGAATTTGCGCGCTTAATTCGCAGAGACTTATTAACCACAGATGGGGTAGCAAAAGTCACGGTAAGTGGTGTGCAAACCGAACAGATAGTTGCCTACGTGAATCCTTATCAGCTTGCCGGATTAGGTATTTCCTTTCCTGATTTAACCTCGCTGTTTGAAGATAACTTGCGCCCTTTTAATGGTGGAAGAGTGTTGGTAGATGAAAAGAATGTACGATTAATCGTAGCGCGGGCACCAGATAAAATTAAAGAAATATCTAACCTTTCGTTAGTTATTCCAGGTACCAATCGCTCTATTCGCGTTTCCGATGTCGCCACGCTTAAATTAGAGCCTGCAGATATCCAGTCACAACTTATTCGTTATAATGGCGAAGAAGCATTAACCGTATCGGTTTCAGCACTTTCTAACGTGAACATTGTTGATGTTGGCAACCGGGTAAATGCCAAAGTGGATCACCTACTTAATACCCTTCCTGTGGGGATTACCCTTACCCCCATTTACGACCAAGCCTCGGTGGTTGATGAGTCGGTCGATGGCTTTATTTCAAACCTTGTGATGTCGGTAGTCGTCGTTACTCTGACGTTGTGCCTATTCATGGGTTGGCGCTCTGGCGTAGTGGTAGGCGCAGTACTGTTAGTTACCGTACTTGGCACTATTCTTATCATGTGGCTTATGGATATTCAGCTTCAACGCATATCCCTTGGCGCTATGGTTATCGCCATGGGAATGTTAGTAGATAACGCGATTGTAGTGGCCGAAGGCATGATGCTGCGAATGGCTACCGGCGCGTCGGCCAAAGATGCGGCAAGCTTTATTGTGAAGCGAACACAATGGCCTTTATTAGGTGCAACAGTAATAGGTATCGCGGCCTTCTCGGGAATTGGGTTATCTGATGATGCTACCGGTGAATTTTTATATTCCTTATTTGCTGTTGTATTAGTTTCTTTAATGATGAGCTGGGTACTAGCCGTTACCTTAGTGCCAGTGCTTGGCGAATTAGTGTTTCGTAAAGGCGTGAAGCAAACCGATGGCGATGAACCTACTGTGTTGCAGCGCTGGTTCACCAAAACCCTCACCGGGGCATTAAAATTACGATGGGTGACCATTGCCGTACTGGTGGTCATTACCGTGGTGGCCTACGGCAGTTTCGGTATGGTAAAACAAGGCTTTTTCCCGCCCTCAAATGCACCGCTTTTCTTTGTGCATTATTGGGGCCCACAAGATCGTGATATTCGCGCTACCGAAAAAATCATTAAAGAAGCTGAGCAACGTATTTTAGCGCAAGAAAATGTAACGGCTGTCACCACCATTATTGGTCAAGGAGCAGATCGTTTCACGCTTACATACGCGCCCAAAAGTGCCAATGAAAACTATGGATTTTTCATGGTACGGGTTAATGAGTTAGAGAATATTCCTGCCGTTCAAGAAAAGCTTTCCGGCTTGCTCGATAATATTGACCTTGATGCTAACTTCTACCAAGAGCGTATGCAGTTTGGTCCAGGTTCTGGCGCTAAGCTTGAAGCACGCTTCTCAGGCCCTGATGCAGAAGTGTTACGTACCCTCGCCGAAGAAGCGAAAGGCTTGATGTTCGCTGATGGCAATATTAAAGATATTCGCCACAATTGGCGTGAAAAAGGCGTGGCTATTAATACCCAGTACGATAATTACAATGCCGGTATTGCGGGCGTGTCTCACTCAGACTTCAGTCAAACGGTGCAGTATGCTAGTAGCGGGTTGCGTTTAGGCAGTGTGCAAGACGGTGATTATGCTTACAGTATTGTGGCAAAAATGGGGCATCCCGATGACACCGCCATTCAATCAGTCCGAGAGAGCCAAGTATGGTCTTCTCAGCAACGTCAGTACGTGCCTTTTACCCAGGTATCGAGCGGTTTAGATATAGTGACAGAAGAGCTACGTATTCATCGTAGAGATAGATTGCGTACCATCACCGTAGAGGCTGAGCCAGGCGACAATGAAACTGCCGCGAAAGCATTTGCCCGTATTCGCCCTCAAATTGAAGCGATGGACATTCCTGCCGGGTATGCCCTTGAATGGGGTGGTGAGTTTGAAAGCTCTAGCGATGCACAAGCGGCGCTTGGTGCAGGTTTACCTGTGGGTTTCTTAGTGATGTTCATTATTTCTGTACTGCTATTTGGACACGCTCGTCAGCCGCTGATCATTTGGTTAGTGGTGCCTATGGCGATAGTTGGTGTAGTGACAGGGCTTCTGTCTACCAATATGCCATTTGGCTTTATGTCACTTCTTGGGTTCTTGAGTTTATTTGGTATGTTGATTAAAAATGCCATCGTACTTATTGAAGAGATAGATTTACAAATTGAAGAAGGGCTAGAAATTAAAAAGGCAATAGTAGAAGCAACGCTAAGCCGTTTGCGTCCTGTAACGTTGGCTGCATTAACCACTATTTTAGGTATGGCGCCACTGTTATTCGATGCCTTCTTTGCAGATATGGCAGTGACGATTATGGGCGGACTAACCTTTGCCACCATTCTAACGCTTATTGCAGTGCCTGTTCTCTATAGCATTTTGTTCAAAGTAAGCTATCGAAAAGCCAGTTAGTTTGTTTACTGTAAACTAGGAAAGAATCAAAAAAGGTGCGTTTATACGCACCTTTTTTATTGATGTTAGCATCGCTGATTATATGGTTTTCACAACTTCTACCAATAGCCTCTAACCTTTCTTAGCATTCACCCTCGCTTCCATAAATCGCATAACATCTCGCCAAGAGACAATGCCAACCGGGCATCGTTTCTCATCAATGATGGGGATACAGGAAATCTTATTTTCATTGAACAGGGAAATGGCGCTAACAATTGAATCGTTTGGAGAAAGAGTAAACACGTTTCGCGTCATAATCTGATGCGCTTTTTTTTCCAGTGTTGCTCTATCGCGAAAGCGTTCATTAACCGTATTGGCAAAAGGGCTAGTCGCTTTTAAGACGTCGCGGTCTGAAATGATGCCTTGAAGTTGATTCTGATGCACTACCACCAAATGATGAAACCCGGTTTCGGCGAACAAAGTCTGTATCAACTCTAAACTATCATCCATGTGTACACTGACTACACGAGTAGACATGATATGGGACAAACTCATGGTATTCCTTTTACTCTTATTTTTACGTTAGGCCTAACCATTCCTATAGTGCTCAATAAGGGCGCAGCGTGCAATGTTGCTGCCCCCACTTTTTGATTTAAAGACTCACACAAATTTTACCAAAGTGTTTACCCGACGCCTCAAAAGCAAACGCATCCGGTAGCCTTTCTAGAGCAAATGTTGTATCAACCACAGGTTTGAAGTTCATACATTCCAAGGCACTTACAAAGTCCCATTGCTCTTTATTGCTACCCACAATAATCCCAGTTAACCTAATTTGTTTGCGCATAAGAGTAGCTGTTGGAATATCACCTTTAATACCGGTTAACACCCCAATAAGTACAATACTTCCCCCTACTCTACATGCATGAATAGATTGTCCTAGTGTGGCAGGGCCACCCACCTCTACCACATGATCAACCCCTGTTCCGCCCGTCCATTTGGCAACGGTTTTGCCCCACTTTTCATCTGTTTTATAGTTAACCGTAAAATCTGCTCCTAGGGCTTTTGCTTTCTCTAACTTTTCATCAGAGCTTGAGGTAATAGCCACTTTCGCTCCCATTGCTTTGGCTATTTGAAGCGCATAGATAGAAACACCGCCGGTGCCTAAAAACAGAACCGTGTCACCTGCTTTTAAGCCGCCTTCTACGACTAATGCTCGCCAAGCTGTTAATCCTGCTGTAGTGATAGTAGCCGCTTCTTCATGAGACCACCCGCTCGGTGCTTTAGTAAACCACTGCTGCGGTTTTACCACGACTTCTCTGGCATAACCGTCAATACCGTCGCCAGGTGTGCGACTAAAATCACCTACCGTAGGTGCGCCACTTAACCAGTCAGGGAAAAAGGTAGAAACCACATGGTCTCCTGGGGCAAATTGTGTAACGCCTTCCCCAACTTCTACCACTACGCCAGCGCCGTCAGACATAGGAATACGATCGCCCTCTGTGGGAATAGCGCCCGTCGCTACACTGTAATCATGATAATTTAGAGAGCTAGCATGGATCCTTACTTTAATTTCATCGTTGCCGACGACGGTTGGCTCTGCTTCGTCTGCGCAGTAAAGTGATGCTAATCCTTCACTGTTGTCTTTCAAACGCATTACTTTCATAAAATTTCCTTCCTGATTAGCAAGTGAAGATAGTTTAGGGGATGTTTACAATTGCGAGTACAAAATACCAATAGCGCTAAAAAACTCGCAACGCAACATGCGAACATAAGTAAATATGCTCTATGGTTTAATACAGAGATAAGGATATTGACGATTAATTAAAGGCGAGAGAAAAAATAAAAGCCCCTTGGCGAGCATAACGGCTATCACCAAGGGTAAAAGTGCGCAAAGGGTAGCGCTTAGGGAAAGTAAACAGTACAAATCTAAAAGTTAGCAAAAGTTGTTATTTCAAGAACGTATTCAAGAGCTTGTTCAAGAACGTATTCAACAGCTTGTGCTCGGAAATTTAAGAGGCTACATCGATAACGATTTTGCCCATGGCTTTGCCGCTTGCTAAGCGCGCATGTGCATCACTTACTTGATCAAGGGTATACACCTCGCTATCCAGGATTGGGGTTAATGCACCTGCATCAACAATGTCGGTTATAGCGCGTAATATAGCGCCATGACTTTCACGCTTGTAGTCGTGGATCATAGGGATCAGCATGAATACCACATGTAAGCTCAAACCTCTGAAGTGCACAGGGCTCAAATCAGTTTCAATCAATGAAACAGTAGTCGCCACTTGACCGCATAGTTTTGCTGCTTCAAAAGAGTTCTGTAAATTGCCGCCACCCACAGAATCATAAATCACATCGAAACCTGCGCCATCGGTGTGCTTAGCAACATAATCAGCCACTTTTTCTGAGCGATAATCAATATAAGTAGCACCCAGCTTCTCAATAAGCGCGGCTTGCTCATCTGAGCCACCTGTAGCAAAAACGGTTGCACCAAAGTGACGGGCCATTTGGATAGCAAGGTGACCTACACCGCCAGCGCCGCCATGGACCAACACGGTTTGATCTTTTGCAGTTTGTGCGCGGGTTAATTCCTCATAAGCGGTGATGCCCACTAAAGGTAGCGCTGCCGCTGCACGCATAGATAGAGATTTAGGTTTTGGCGCTATCAAACGCACATCCGCTAGAATGAGTTCAGTTAATGTACCTTGCAAGTCAGCTAATCCACCCGCGCAACCGTAAACTTCATCACCTACATTAAAGTCTTCTACGCCTTCGCCTACAGATTCGATTGTTCCGGCGAAATCCATCCCTAAAACACCGCCTGGAAGTTTAGGGGAAAATGGTAGGTCTTGACCTATTTCACGGATCATGGTGTCTACAGTGTTTACGCTAGTTGCTGCAATACGCACAATGACGTGGCCCGCTTTAAGTCGTGGGGCATCTATTTCAGCCGCAGTAAATACTTCAGGTCCGCCAAATTCGTTAATAACCATTGCTTTCATGTGAGTTAGCCTCGTTGCGTTAAGTTCGAGACTAATAATAGACACTAGCCAGGCATATGATAATTAGGTTATAAACACATACAGTTTATAGATTTTATTGATAATCCATTATGAACATCGATCACCTTAAGCTTTTTGTACGTATCGCCAATACCAATAACATCAGTGTTGCTGGGCGTGAACTGAATGTTTCACCGGCCGTGGCTAGCGCTCACATTAATAAATTGGAAGAAAATTTGGGTGTGCGGCTTATTCACCGAACCACGCGAAAAGTGTCGTTAACCGATGAAGGAAAACTATTCTTACCTCATGCGGAAGAGGTGCTATCGAGTATTGAGATCGCTCAAGCCGCCGTTGGGGTTGGCTCACAAACGCCACAGGGCACATTGCGAGTAACCGCTCCAGCCTCTTTTGGTCGCCTACACTTAGTACCCGCTATGGAAGAATTCTTAGCCTCTTACCCTCAGCTAAATGTCGACTTTCGATTCAGCGACAGTATTTTAGATCTGATAGAAGGCGGGTTTGATGTAGCAATTCGTGACGCGGTGCTAAAAGACTCTAATCTGCATGCTAGGAAACTGGCCGATGACAAGCGAATTATTGTAGCGTCACCAGACTATATTAAGAAATATGGTGCGCCGAAAACCCCACAAGACATACCTCAACATGCTGCTGTAAATCTTATGGGTTTGGAAACATGGGAATTCGACACACCGCAGGGCGTAGTATCGATAAAACCTAAAACGCGAATTCGTATGGATAATGGTGAAGCAGTACGCGACGCTGCTATTGGTGGCAACGGCTTAACCCTCACGGCCACCTGGTGTAGCTACCCATATCTTGAAAGTGGTCAATTGGTTCAAGTCTTAAAAGATTACCCCCTAACCGCTGAGTGTGCACTGTGGGCTGTATATCCAAGCAACCGTTTATTAGCGCCCAAAGTGCGCGCCTTTATCGACTTTTTAAAAGAGCGGTATAGTGGTGAACCCTACTGGGATAAAGTGTTAAGAGAAGCGGGTCTTTAAAAAAAGCATAGAAAAGTCATAAAAAAACCACAGCAAGTAAACTGTGGTTTTTTGTCTATTCGAAGCCGTTAGTCTTAAATTTTACTAACTAAATACTTTTGCCTAACATACGTCGTAACGTGCCGTCTTTGTCCATAATGTGGTGTTTTAACGCACCGGCAACGTGAAGTACAACAGCACCAATCAATACATAGCCTAAATAATGATGCACAGTGCCGCCGAGTTTTGAAAGCTCGTAGTTTATTGGCAACGTTTTTTCAGGGTCTTCTACACTGAAATTTTGTGCGAATACCTCTAATCCAAACACAGATAAACCGTGGCCACCCAGTACCGAAGTCATAAGCCCTGATATTGGCATTAGCAGCGTGCTAAGAATAAGTACCCAATGAATCACTTTAGCTACGCCGTGTACTAACGCAGAGTAATCCCCTGCCGCTGTAGGCCAACCATTTTTCATTCGCCATGCCACCCTAGCTAATGCTAGGAATAGCACAATAAAGCCAAAAGATTTATGCCACGAAAATACCCAATAGGCATTTTGCTCTACCATATAGACACCTGAAGCCAGCATGCCAATTATGATTAAGCCAACAGTCCAGTGTAAAAATAGTGTGGTAGGTGAAAACTTTTGATGTGTATCGTACTGCATATTTTCCTCGGGCAACGCGACGGTTATTAACGCGATAGTTATTAATGTGCATCACTATAAAAGACATAGTGAAATTGCGCTCTTATATATTTCATATAGCCTTGCTACTTTTTACCGCAAATGCAATTGCGTTTTGCGCAACTTGCAAAGTAAAGCTCACGAGCCTTTTAGCTATTCTAAATTAAAATTCAACTTAGCACGGGAAAATTTGCTTGGGTATAGGGGGAAACGCCTATAAAGCGCCCCCCTCAGGTTGAAGACTAGGGCCAATTCCTTTTCGATTACAGTAAATATGCTAAAGGGGAAATGGCCAAAAAACGCCCTTACCCCCTAGCCCAAAAACGTATGTCGCGAAGCTGTTTGATAAACGCATCTGGCTTGATAGATTCGATATCCAAATAACCATCGTCCATTGCATCACCCAAACCTGCAGCTTTAATCAATGGCATGGCGTTCGCCGTGTAACCTACAAACTTCTGGTGAGCATGCGCATCTGAAACAAAATCTTTTGCTTCAGGTTTCATCGATAAAGATGTTGCGCCATCTTCTGAAAGTAATAATAGTACCGCGTCATAAAGCACTGATGGTCCACCATCAATCTTTTGATGCGCCGCAATATGTTTTCCTTCGCTGCATGTTACACCACCTACTTTAGGCGCCACTAACTCAAACATAGCCCCTTCAGCCATTAGGGAGTCGATAACATTTGAAAGCATATCGGCATCAATTCCATCAGACACAAGAATGCCTAATTTACGGCCTTTAAAAGTGCTAGGAGCATTTTTTAAGATACTAAGAGCGTCAGATACCGGTAAATCTTCTCTTGTAGGCATCGCTGCTTCAGCGGGTTCAGGCATTTCTAAAAAACCCAACTCTTGTGCAACGCTTTCGGCTAATGTTTTATCTACATTTAGCAAATGAGACACTACCCGCTCGCGAATAGCTAACCGTTCAACTTTTGACAGTTCGAACGCAAATGCATCACGCATATGTTTTTGCTCTGTTTCAGTTTGACTAATATAAAACTGACGTGCTTGGCTGTAATGGTCTGCAAAGGTTTCTGAGCGGTAGCGTGTTTTACTGCCTTCCATAGGCTCTGCATGTGATTGATAACCCGTCTCTGGGCACGCACGAGGGTTATTTTCATCGGCATCCCACGAATTTGGTTCGTAATTAGCGCGCCCTTTCGGGTTTTGCATTGCCATATGGCCGTCTTGTTGAAAATGGCGCATTGGGCATTTGGGTGCATTAATAGGAAGCTGCGTAAAGTTCGTGCTACCTAGCCGCTTTAACTGCGTATCTAAGTAGGAAAAGTTTCTGCCTTGCAACAAAGGATCATTGGTAAAGTCGATACCTGGCACTATGTTTTGGGTACAAAACGCCACTTGTTCCGTCTCTGCAAAAAAGTTATCAACCTCTTTATTAAGTACCATTTTGCCTACTATTTTCACAGGCACCTGTTCTTCAGGGATCAGTTTAGTCGCATCCAAAACATCGAATTCAAAACTGTCGGCAAAATCTTGGTCGAACACCTGAACGCCTAATTCCCACTCTGGGAAGTCACCTGCTTGTAAGGCATTCCACCTGTCTCTTATACACATCTCCGAGCCCACGAGACCGAGGCTGATCTCG
>OJCR01001134.1_pt1 | contig 10231 bp, 6 predicted proteins | sample 1591611 | NCBI WGS metagenome assembly OJCR01 (sample SAMN05416815, study PRJEB24817) | seawater metagenome | isolation source: Sea water | place: Canada:Atlantic | collected 2013-07
CACAAACCCTCTACCTGTTTTACCCAACCGGCTGGCGTGAAGCCACCGAAGGCCTCAGCCCAGATCGCGCCGCCAAAGCACTAATGGCCGCAGGCTACCTAATCCCCGATGGCAACCGACCACAGCGCAAAGTCAGCCTGCCCGACAACACCCGCCCACGTATGTACTGCGTGAAAGGCAGTATCTTGGATGACTAACGAGGCGATGTACTCTGTGTGTGCTTGTCGCCTTGCAGTGAACCGCCAGCCAACCTAAAGGCTTGGCTAGTTTAAAAGTCTAAAGCTGACAAGACCGCCAGAGGCATTCCCGTGAACCGCCAGCGTACCAACAACCAGCACCGAACGAATAACAAATGGGCTCAATTATTTGGCTTTAACTCAAATAAGTTGAGAATAATCATAATCGTGGTAGGGTAAGCAACAGTGAAAAATCCCCAAGTTTATGGTTAAGAAAACACCGTGGAGAGAGCATGATCCGCTGCCACCTAGCCCGATTAATGGGTGAGAGAAAAATGCGCATTAGCGACGTGATGCGAGAAACCGGCCTAAGCCGTACCACCGTCACGCTACTTTACAAAGAAACCGCGCTCAAGGTGGACTTGGAAGCGCTCGATAAGCTGTGCGAGTTATTTAACTGCCCTCTGAGCGATTTGCTTGAGCAGGTTCCAAATTAAAACGATTACAAGGAATGTTATGGCCTTCAATACCAAAAAATTTAATGAGGATAGCCGAGTAAAAATCCCTGCAATTCTTCATTTAATGCGTCTTGGTTATAAGTACCTGTCACTTAAAGGGCAAAGCTGGGATCTCGACACCAATATCTTCCCTGGCGTATTCACAACCTCTATCGGCAAAATTAACCCTGGTATTGAAGATGCTGAAGCCGGTCGTTTGCTAGAAGATGTCAAACTACTGCTCGATAACGAAGACTTAGGCAAAGCCTTCTTTGAGCGCCTATCGGAGCGTTCAAATACCAAGCTGGTCGACTTCGAAAACTTTAATAACAACACCTTCCATGTTGTTACCGAGCTAACGTGTCAAAACGGCGATGAAGAGTTTCGCCCCGATATCACACTGCTTATCAATGGTATGCCGCTGGTGTTTATTGAGGTGAAAAAGCCCAATAACCGCGAAGGTATTATGGCCGAGCGCGACCGTATAAACAAACGCTTTCAAAACCCTAAGTTCAAGCGTTTTGCCAACATCACCCAGTTTATGATTTTCTCTAATAACATGGAGTACGACGACGGCGATCCTGAACCCGTGCAAGGCGCCTTCTATGCCAGTAGCTCTTACCATAAGCCGGTATTTAACTATTTCCGCGAAGAAGAAATCTTAAACTTAACCGCCTTGCTGAAGCCGGTATCAGATGATGACGAGATAAAAGTCTTAAAAGACAATAACCTGGAAGTGATCCGCAGTAACCCAGAGTTCCAGACCAACAAACAACCTGAGCGCCCAACCAACCGCATTTGTAGCTCTTTACTCAGCCGTGAGCGCTTAGCCTTTATTTTGCGTTACGCCTTGGCCTATGTGTCTGAGTCAGACGGACTACAAAAACACATCATGCGTTACCCGCAGCTATTTGCTACCAAAGCTATTGAGCAAAAGCTCAGCGAAGGCGTTAAAAAAGGTATAATTTGGCACACGCAAGGCAGTGGTAAGACCGCCCTAACGTTTTACAACGTGCGCTTTTTAACTGACTACTTCCAAAAGCAACAGGTCATTCCAAAGTTTTACTTTATTGTTGACCGCCTAGACCTACTGCAACAAGCTCAGCGTGAATTTACCGCCCGTGGTTTAACCGTTCACACCATCAACTCGCGGGATGCCTTTACGCGTGACATTAAAGCCACGCAAGTGATTCATAACCATTCTGGCAAGCCAGAAATCACTGTGGTGAATATTCAAAAGTTTAAAGATGACCCTGATGTAGTTAGTACCAAAGACTATAACGTAACGATACAGCGCGTGTACTTTTTAGACGAAGTTCACCGCAGCTATAACCCCAAAGGCAGTTTTTTGGCCAACTTGAGCCAGTCAGACAGCAATGCCATCAAAATTGGCCTAACCGGCACGCCGCTATTGGGGGATGACTACAACTCACGCGCTTTGTTTGGCGACTACATTCACAAGTACTACTACAACGCGTCCATTGCCGACGGTTACACCTTGCGCCTAATTCGTGAAGAGATCAGCACCCAATACAAAATTGAACTACAAAAAGCCCTCGAAGAAGCCGAAGTGAAAATGGGCGATGTGGATCGCAAGCTAATTTACGCCCACCCAAGCTTTGTTGAGCCCATGCTGACTTACATCGTAAACGACTTTGAAAAAAGCCGTGGCGCATTAAACGATACCAGCATTGGTGGCATGGTTATTTGCGACAGCTCAGATCAAGCCAAGCAGATGTTTGACATTTTTAATGGCGTTTATGCTAAAACGCCTATACTGCCGCAAACATCCAATTCAAATAGCCAGCTACTCGAAGTCGCTGAGCCTGCGCCAATCAGTTATGCCGAGTCGGTTAAACAAGCGCAAAAGGTAAAAAACGCCGCCCTAATCCTGCACGACATTGGTACCAAAGAAGAACGTAAAAACTGGGTAGAAGACTTCAAAGCAGGCAAAATCGACTTTTTGTTTGTGTACAACATGCTACTCACCGGTTTTGACGCCAAACGCCTGAAAAAGCTTTACCTTGGTCGGGTGATCCGCAAGCACAACTTGCTACAAGCGCTTACACGAGTGAACCGCACTTACAAAGATTTTCGCTACGGCTATGTGGTGGATTTTGCTGATATACGCAAAGAGTTTGATGCGACTAACAAAGCCTATTTTGACGAATTACAGTCGGAACTCGGCGACGAAATGGAGCACTATTCTCACCTGTTTAAATCTCAGGAAGAGATCAAACAAGAAATCGAGCATATCAAAGATGTTTTGTTCCGTTTTGATACCGATAACATGGAAGAGTTCTGCGATCAAATCAGCCAAATACAAGATCGCGACACCGTGCTGGCGCTAAAAAAAGCCTTAGCCGATGCACGCAGCTTGTATAACTTAATCCGCTTGCAAGGCGAGTATGACTTTCTGGATGAATTGGATTTTGCCAAGCTTAATGTGCTGTATCGCGAAACCAGTAACCATCTGGATTTGCTCAACCTTAAAAACGACTTAGAAAGCGGCGAAGACACCAGTAACCTGCTCAACCGCGCTTTGGAAGACGTGATCTTCAAGTTTGTAAAAATCGGCGAAGAAGAGTTGGTTCTGGCCGATAAGCTGAAAAACACCCTGCGCCAAACTCGAGAAGCACTGGCTAGCAACTTTGACCAGCAAGACCCGCAATTTATCAGCTTAAAAGAAGAGCTAGAGCGCCTGTTTAAGAAGAAAAACTTAAGCGAAGTGACTCAAGATGAAATGGTTGCCAACATCGACGCGCTGAATAAAATTCACGACCGCGTTAAAGAGCTGAACCGCCAAAACAACCAACTTCGGCAAAAGTATCTTGGTGATGCCAAGTACACTCGTATTCATAAACGCTTACAAGAGCGCCAGCAAAGCCAAAGCGACATTAGCGAATCAGAACGTAAAATTTTTGAAGCATTGGCAGGCGTGAAACAAGATGCCGACGAGCAAGTACTCAACAATAGCCAAGTATTGGATAACGAAAGCTACTTCGAACGGCAAATGATGCCATTGGTGATTAGCCGTTTTATGAAAGAGCAAAACATCAAACTCAACGCCGACGCCTCGCGTTACATTAATCACCTCGTCGTCGCGGAATATTTAAAAGAATTTAATACCGGCAGCCAAGCGTGGTAATGCCGGTAACACTGATTAGGAAGTAACTAGAAAATGGTTGAATTAGAGTTTCAGCAAAAAACCAAAACATTAATTGATAGCTTAAAAAGCATCTGTGCCAACTATGGTTTAGGTAACGACGGCAACGAATTTAAAATCATTACCCAAACCTTTTTGTACAAGTTTTTAAACGACAAGTTCGCCTTTGAAGCGAAAAAGCTCGATGACACCATCGCCAAGGCCGATAAGTGGGAAGAAGCCCTCGCAGCCATGAGCGAAGACGACCTCGACATGCTGCAACTGCAAATGGGCGGCGACACCGCACGGTTGAAACCACAACACTTTATTAGCTACCTATTTAGCCAGCAAAACGCCCCTGACTTTGCCAAGCTGTTTGACGACACCCTTATCGACATTGCCATTACCAATAACGATGTGTTTGCAGTAAAAACCGATGGCGGCGCAAAAGTGGTGCTGTTCGACCGCATCAGCCAATACATTGCCGACGACTCAAAGCGCGATGCCTTCTGCCGCGCCATTATCAATAAACTGGTGGAGTTCAGTTTTGAGCGTATTTTTACGCAAAAATTTGACTTCTACGCCACTATATTTGAATACCTGATCAAAGACTATAACAGTAATTCTGGCGGCAAATACGCCGAGTATTTTACCCCACATGCGGTAGCGCGCATTATGGCCGAAATCTTAGTGCCTAAAGAGCAGCGCGGCACGGTGCGTAACGTGGCTTGTTACGACCCATCGGCGGGCTCAGGCACGTTGCTTATGAACGTGGCCCACGCCATTGGGGAAAACCGCTGTAGCATTTACACCCAAGATATTTCGCAAAAATCATCCAACCTGCTGCGTTTAAACTTGATCTTGAATAATCTGGTGCACTCAATTCCGAATGTGATCCAAGGTAATACCGTGCTCCATCCCTACCATAAGGATGGCAAAGAGTTAAAACGCTTTGACTATATTGTTTCTAACCCACCATTTAAGCTCGACTTCAGTGACTTTAGAGATGAACTAGATAGCAAAGAAAACAAAGAACGCTTTTTTGCTGGTATTCCTAAAACACCAGCTAAAGCCAAAGATAAAATGGCAATTTACTCGCTGTTTTTACAACACATCATTGCTTCGCTTAAACCTAATGGTAAAGCGGCTGTTGTAGTGCCAACCGGCTTTATTACTGCGCAATCGGGTATTGATAAAAAAATCCGTGAACATTTGGTGAAAAACAAAATGCTGGCGGGCGTTGTTTCCATGCCATCCAACATCTTCGCCACCACCGGCACTAACGTGTCCATTCTATTTATCGACGCCAGTAACGATGGCGATGTGGTACTTGTCGATGCCTCCAACTTGGGCGAAAAAGTCAAAGACGGTAATAACCAAAAAACGGTACTAACTCCGAAAGAAGAGCAACAAATTATTGATGTCTTTAACGCCAAAGAGACAGTAGATGATTTTTCTGTCGCTGTGAGTTATGACGACATTCAAGCCAAAAATTACTCGTTAAGTGCAGGCCAGTATTTTGATGTCAAAATCGAATATGTGAATATTACCCCAGAGCAGTTTGCTGAAAAGATGCAGAGCTTTACCAGCAATTTAGATAGCCTATTTAATCAGACTCGTGAATTGGAAACGGAGATTAAAAAGCAGTTGGCGGGGTTGAAGTTTAATGGATAAAACAATAGGTCTTGCTTGTAATATATCAACCGGAAAACTAGATGCCAATCAAGCTGTTTCAGGTGGAGAATATCCATTTTTTACTTGTGCTGAATTCCCTGATCAGATAGATCACTTTGCATATGATGATGATGTTGTGCTTGTAGCTGGTAACAATGCCCGGGGTAATTTTCATGTAAGTCGGTACAAGGGGAAATTCAATGCTTACCAGCGCACTTATATTCTAACCGCCAAAGAAGGCTTCAATATTGATTATGTTTATTACGCACTAAAACTCGAATTAAAGAGATTACGGGAAAAGTCACAAGGCTCTCAGACTAAATTTTTGACTATGCCAATTCTCACAGGCATCCACTTTCGCGATATTACAGGTGATGAACAAACAGAAATCGCCAATGTGTTGAGTGTCATCGACCAAAAAATCGAACTCAATAACCGCATCAACGCCGAGCTTGAAGCTATGGCCAAAACTCTATACGACTACTGGTTTGTACAGTTCGACTTCCCCGACGACTCACCACAAGGCCAAGGCAAACCCTACAAAACCTCTGGTGGAAAAATGGTCTACAACCCAACCCTAAAGCGCGAAATACCTGAGGGGTGGAGTGACGGAATAATTTCAGACGTCATAGGTAAAGTTCCACAAGCCATGAAAGTTCTTGCAAAAGAGTTTCAAGATAATGGAAAAGTCCCTGTAATTGACCAAAGTCAGTCATATATTTGCGGTTTTACAGATGATGAAACTGCTACGATACAACCAGAGTCTGCACATGTGATTTTTGGAGATCACACTAGGGCAGTTAAGCTAGTGAATTTCGACTACGCAAGAGGGGCGGACGGTACACAGGTTCTAGTTGCGAAATCGGACAAGGTACCTAGTTACCTCTTATACCAAATTGTCTCTGATATCGACCTTTCCAGTTATGGGTATGCGCGCCACTATAAGTTTTTAAAAGAATCGAAATGCGTCATTCCTAGGGCTGAAGTTTCTCAGCGTTATCAAAACACTGTAAAGCATTGGCATGAGAAAATCAGAGATAACATTTTTCAAAATTATGAGTTAGAGCGACTAAGAGACTGGCTACTACCCATGCTAATGAACGGCCAAGTCACTGTTGGGGAGGCGAGCTAAAATGTTAAACCTAACACCACACCGCTTAATCAGGGGGCAACATGAAATTTAACTTTGCACACTTAGGCGGTATTGATAACGGCACCGTTGAGCTGGGTGATCTAACTGTCATCTGCGGCCCTAATAATATGGGCAAAACCTATATTAGCTATGCCATCTATGGCTTGCTGCGTCATTTTAAGCAGTGGATTGATTTGTCGGTCTCCCGTGAACGCTTAGCGCAGCTGCGTGATGAAGGCACGCTATTGATTGAGTTAACCGTCTATCAAGCGAAATTAGCGAGCTACCTTAAAAACGCCTCTTCAGAGTTTTCTGAAAACTTGCCGCGTTACTTCAACGTGCCAGATGATTTTTTTAACGGTGCGAAAGCCGAGTTTAGCCACGACCAGCTCGTGTTTGACTTTACTAATGAGTTTAAACAAGCCGTGAGTTTTGGTCAGTCAGAGCAGTTAAGTTTTTACAAGGCTGAAAATGAAACCGTGTTATCAGTCACTTTCCAAACCAAAAGCGGTGGTCGTGTACCAAATCAGATTTTGGATGACGTAATTAGCGACCATATTGCTGATTGTTTGTTTGCAGATTTATTGCCGCGCCCCTTTGTGGTCACGTCAGAACGCACCGGCATCGCCTTGTTCTACAAAGAGCTGGATATCAGTAAAAACGCCATTATCGAGCACATTACCAGTGGCGATAAGGTAAACCCGATTGATCTGCTAAACAGTATGCGTTCGCGTTATGCCCAGCCAATCCACGACAATATTAACGTGGTACGCGAATACGAAAACCTCTGTAAGCGTAAGAGTTTTATCCGTGAAGAGAGCGACTGCAAACCGATTCGGGATGCGCTACAAGACTTAATGGGCGGTTCTTACAAGGCAGTCAATAAACAAGTGATGTATATGCCGAAAAAAGAGCGTGGCCGTGACAAAGTTGCGGTGCCTGTTTATGTGGCATCCTCTTCCATTAAGTCGCTGTTTTTGATTGATCTCTATATCAACTCGTTAGCCGAGAAAAACGGCATGTTGATCATCGACGAGCCAGAGCTGAACTTGCACCCAGACAACCAGCGCAAAATGGCTGGGCTATTGGCGCGTTTAGTGAACTCTGGCGTGAAAGTGCTGGTGACAACCCATAGCGATTATTTGATCCGCGAGCTCAACAACCGCGTGATGCTTAACTTAGATGTGGAAAACAAAGAGCAGATTATGAAATCGGCAAAAATGACCGATTTAGACCTGCTGAAACCTGAAAAAATCAAAGCCTACAGCTTAAAAGATGATCACCAGATACATACCGTAGAAGTGGATAAGTACGGTATCAATATGGAAGTGTTCGATAACCTCATCGCCGATGCCAACGAGCTGGCCGATAAAATTTATTACGGTATCAAGGAGTGATGCATGCTGGCAGCGATGAAGGAAATCATCAATCCTGATGTGGTTATCCATTACGATACCGCCAAGAAAAAGTTAAAACTGAAAGAAGAGGGAGCTGATAGCAAGGTAGCAGAACTGTATATCGAGCATATACCCGACAATGCGCTCGCCTTTACTTTGGATTATCAGCCCAAAAAAGATAAGCAGAAATTTAAACAGCTGTCGCTGTATATAAACTCGACTAATGATATGGGTGTGAATAAAGGCTGTGATCTTATAATTTTGTGGCAAAATGCCGAACAAAAACGGGCTTTAGTATTCGACCTAAAATCCGACAGGTTGAAGCCTAAGGATAATCAGAAGCAACTGGATAATTCAGAGTTGTTCTTAAAATACCTACTGAGCATGGCAGAAGTCCATTACGAAATAGATGCCAACGGTATGGAAATTGATAAAGCCATCGTGACCACCAATGCCAGAAATGTACGCAAAAGAACCACATACCAGCCAAATGCTGATACGGCACAGATTGGTAATTACAAAGTTGAAAGTGTGGTGGCTAACTCTTCAAGAACGGCCAGTATTTCCTTTCGGCAGTTGACCAGGTGATGTGAGATGACACTTGGTAGCGCCTTAATAATTGTGCTAATGCAACGCTATCTAAGAGGTTTGCTTGACCCAACCGTTTCGTTACTTGAAGTTCATAAGCTTTTGTATTTCATGCAAGAAGCAGGTGAGCCATTAAGATTAAAATACGAAAAAGCGCATTATGGCCCTTATGCACAAAATTTGCGGCATGTGCTCAATGCGATTGAGGGGCACTTTATCTCTGGTTATGCCGATGGTGGAGATGCACCTGAAAAAGAGTTACAGCTAGTGCCCGGCGCTATAGAAGATGCGCAGGAGTTTCTTACTCAACACCCTGACACTCAAACACGATTTGAGAAAGTGTCGCAGCTAGTCGAAGGTTTTGAGTCCCCGCAAGGCTTAGAACTTTTGGCAACGGTGCATTGGTTAAGTAAATATGAGCGAGTACAAAGCACCGAAGCGCTTGTACAAAAGGTGCACTCATGGAATGCACGCAAACAAATGTTTACTGCAAGGCAAATTGCGATTGCAGAGCAGGTGTTAACAGATCAAAGCTGGATAACTGCGTAGTTAATAAATAACGCAACTATTAGGAAATTCCAGATAGTTTATTTTTACTTTGTCTGGTTCCTTTTTTCTGTTAATTCTAAGAGCAGTACTTTGACAGTTCGAGTTTGTTTTTTGGCTGTGAGCCGCTGGGTATTGCTACCGACATGAATGTCGGTAGCAACATGTTATTCAGAGTGATTTCCGTTTTCTAGCTGTTAGTCAAAGCAGTGGGGATGATTTGTTATGAATACTCGAACCTGTTCAATTTGCGAGATGGGCCAACTCATCCTGCATACTGAAAAGATTACGGTTGAGCATTTGGGTCAACAAGGCCAAATTGAAAGCCAGTATTCAATGTGTGATTACTGTAATAGTGTACAGGCAGGCGAAGATGAAGCTCGATTTAATCAGCTCGCCATGAATGCCTTTAAAATGCAGGTGCTTAAAAAAGTCTGATACTTAAAAAGGTATGAGTGATGGCGGGTGTGTGACTCATTGATCAAAATGGCAGTTGTTCGGTTATTCCGAACAACTGCTAAGTAAAATCGACATCAAAAAATATCGAGCTATTTGGCGCTTTTGATATTAAAATCGCATCAACAACACCCCTCCCGCTACCCGTTAGATCAGCGCCCCGCGAGGGGTTACTCGTTTTTAAGGCTTCTAATTTTTGCTACCGTAATCAGTTACGGCACCAAAATTAGCTTTCATCCACACATCATTCTCCGGCCCACAAAGGTGGTGCAGCAGCGCTAGGTTGATCTGGTGGCTGATCACGTTGCTGTTTCGTTTTTGGCTCTCTTTTTTCAAACCTCTCAGTAATAATCCTGTACATGATTTTCCTATTTGCTCCGGCGAACTGGGCAGGCAAAAGGCGCGGTTTTGCTGTTTGGGGTGCAAGGTAGCGCGCTTTCCTGTTTTAGATAAAGGCGTTATGCACCAAAAGATGCAGGCGTTGGCGGGCGTGTTTGCTTGCAATGTTCTGGTTTGTATTGTGCCGTTCATATATACCGGTAAAAAATGTGCCGGTAACAAAACCAACCCGCCTTGCGCGTGGCCATCAACCTCAGGTAAAGGTAGCCAATACAGGTTTG
>OJCR01001137.1_pt1 | contig 10227 bp, 5 predicted proteins | sample 1591611 | NCBI WGS metagenome assembly OJCR01 (sample SAMN05416815, study PRJEB24817) | seawater metagenome | isolation source: Sea water | place: Canada:Atlantic | collected 2013-07
ACGAGATCAGCCTCGGTCTCGTGGGCTCGGAGATGTGTATAAGAGACAGACCACGGTCTTTCCAAAACAGATCTGCATTGATTGGATTTTTTGGGCCATTGGTCTTGGCATCAAGGCCGTTTCCAAAATCAAGAATGGTGGGAGTAATGTCGATATGGCTGATGAGAGACTCTGACTCGATGCCCCGTTTTTCTTGGTAGGGATCGCGGACCACCATTGGGACTCGCAGACCACCTTCGTAGACGGTTGTCTTGCCACCCGCGAACGCCATCCCGTGGTCACTTGTGAAAACAATCATCGTCTTGTCGTAAAGATCTGCTTCCTTGAGAATCTGTACCAGCTTGGCAACACCTTGGTCGATGCGGGAGCATGATTGATAATACTGGGCGAGTTCTTCACGTGTTTCTGCAGTGTCTGGAAGAAAGGCCGGGATCGCGACTTCAGCGGGATCATAAAAGACTTCTTCGACACCTGCATGGGATTTATCATTCGGTTTGTTACCAAATAGATCTGGTTTGAGTTTCAGCTCCGATGTTTGGTCTTTGCCACCCCCGCGATGTGGGTCTGAGGTTGCGAAGTAGAGAAAGAAAGGTCGATCGTCGTCACGGTTGGTGATGAATTCCCGGCTCGATTCGGCCATCTGCACGGCATTTCGGCCATTACCTTTGAGACTGGTTTCGAAATGGTAAACCGTTTCCGGTGCTACATGATATTTGCCAATTTGCCCTGTTCGATAACCGGCTCGCGTCATCACTCGGGGCAACGATAGTTTGACCACATTGTGAAAAGATGAGAATTTGTGGAAGTGGTGCTGGTGACCGAATTGACCATTTCGATGATTGTGCAGGCCACTCATCACGACACTTCGGCTCGCGCTGCAAGAAGCGGTGGTTGCAAACGCATTCCGGAAAATGACACCGTCGCGGGCAACGGCATCAATTGCAGGTGTTTTTGCGATGGGATCTCCATAGCAACCCAGAGTTGGGCTTTCATCATCTGTGATGATGAAAAGTACATTCCGCTCTGCAGCAATCAGTGATGGATGAACAAGGCACAGCACTGCACAAATAGTGAGCAGTGAGAAAGTAAAACGGTGAGACATGGTGTGCAGCAGCATGATTGTTCCGGGGTGTTAGACTATAGATTCGCAGAGACACAGGATCCTGGCGAATTTCGTCGTCGGATGGTGGGGCACCGCAGAACCAGCGGTGTGATCAGCGGTAACTACAGTTTAATGTGAATGAGCGTGTGATGCAGACGAAGCAACCAATAAATTTGCACGGAAACGAGCGGCCGCGCTCCGGGGAAATAGGCATTTCTTCTCGTGGTGTACAGGAATCGTGTTGGGTCAGGTGGTGTTTGCTAAGTTGCTTTGTTGTATTGCATTTTGTGATTGGTACGAGCGGTTCGGTCGTTGCCGCTGATCGAACAACATTATTTTTACCGCTCGCGCCGGATGCCAAAGGATCCGAGTCCGTTCAAGGTTTGTTTGCTGATGTAGCTTTTGGAGACCATGCATCTAGCGGCTGGAAATCCTATCGACGACTTTGGCAAGCTCACCACGCAGATCCTGCCAATCCTGTGATCCGACGCTTTCTCGGTTTGCCACTCAAGGCGGACTTTGAATCCACTGCAAAACGTGGGCGAGCGGCACCCCGTTGGCTTGGTTGGAAGGCAGGTTCCTATGCTCAAGTCGACACAACGCATTTCGTGCTCTACAGCAGAGCCAATCGCGAAGACAGTATGAGAGTTGCCGAAGATTTGGAGCGATGTTACTGGGTCTGGACCCAGATGTTTTTTCCCTTGTGGGAATCAAATGCGCAGGTTTCATTGGCACTCAAGGATATGGGTGACGAAGTCTCTGTCGTGTCCTTCTTGGAAAGTAATCCACAACGTATTACGGCTCGTCGAAAGTTGCGTGTGGTGCTGTGTAGTGATGCGGAGGAATACCGAAAGGTTCTAGGAGCAACTCCGGGCGTCGAACTTTCAACAGGATTTTACAGCGATAAATACCAAACGGTTCTGCTGTTTGCTTCGGATCAGGATGATCCTGCGACACGGCGGCATGAGTTGGTGCACCAACTCTTTCGTGAAGCAACGCGTTCGGGATTGGGACGCAGTCAGCCAGCAGCAAACGAAGGTTTCTGGTTGATCGAGGGCATCGCTGGTTACTTTGAATCACTGCACCTGGGGCCGGAAGTTGCAACCGTCGGAGGCTGGGATGCTTCAAGACTGCAATTTGCCAGATACCGTTTGCTGGTTGGCGGTGACTCCATGTCAATGGATGAATTGAGGCAGGATGGCAGGGAAACTGCGCAGGCCCGCTCTGATATTGCCCGCTGGTATGCCCATGCCATTCTACGGACACACCAACTGCTGGATGGTGGTAATGCTCGTGATCGCCGGTGGGTCTACGACCAACTTGCAACGCGTTACAGAATTAAGTCAGATGCCGAAACTGAGGGCGTTGGAGTGAACTGGGACGAACTAGATCGCTCTGTCTCAAAATTCCTGATCGTTGATGACCAACATCTGTCTGGGAACCTTGTCTCTTACCCGATTCAACAATTGTGCTTGGCGGGGTGTGAAGTGTCTGAAACAGGACTGCAAACGATTCCTGTGTCTTCTTCTATGCAGTGGCTTGACCTCTCACATTTGCCCATTGGGAATGCTGCGGTTCAGCGTTTAGTGCCTGACCCTGAAAAGCTGGAACAATTGAATTTGGAAGCGACGCGAATCGATTCGGGGTTGGGCAAGTGGCTGAGCAAGGCAATGAATCTCAATGAAGTGGATTTGAGTTGGACAAAGGCTGATGATGTGGCAATGAAATCACTTGAAGATGCAGCAGAAATCACGACTTTGTGGATGACCGGTACTCAAATTTCAGATCAATCTGTTGCTGTGATCATGAGGATGCCTGATTTGAAAAGTGTTGATGTGCAGCGCAGCAAAATTAGCGATGAAGGAGTCAAGCAATTGCAGTCAGGTCGACCTCAATTGGAAGTCAATCCTCTGGAGTTACGAACACAGTGACTAGCGAAAAAGCATCGCCCTACCCGGAGTTTTTTCCGGTTCGGCAGAATTTTCAGAAGCATGCTCTCCACGATATTCCGGATGCCATCGCTGCGACCGTCGAGCAGTCACCGCTAGCCGAAATCCAGCGGGGAAAGAGAGTGGCTATTGCCGTGGGCAGTCGTGGGATCGCTAATCTAAATACGATCGTCGCCAGCGTTGTTCAACAAGTGAAGAATCGCGGGGGACGACCTGTCATTGTGCCTGCGATGGGGAGTCACGGAGGGGCAACGGTCGAGGGGCAGACGGCGGTGCTGGCCTCGTACGGGATCACGTCCGAGCAGATGGGCTGCCCGATCGATGCAAGTATGGATACGGTGCTGGTTGGCACGACGATGGATGGGGTCGATGTACACTTTGATCGTGTTGCCAGCGAAGCCGATCATGTTGTGGTGGTAAATCGAATCAAACCACACACACGTTTGGCGGGAAAGTACGAAAGTGGCCTAGTGAAAATGTTGATGATTGGACTTGGGAAGCATCGTGGTGCTTACCTTTATCATCAGGTGTTTCCCGATTACGACCATCGTCTGGAATTGCTCGCACCTGAGATAGTGTCAATGATTGTGCAGCGGGTTCCGATTATCGCCGGGATTGCGATTGTCGAAGATGCGTTTGAAAACACATCACATATCGAGGCGGTTGCATCGGGTGATTTTCTGACGCGAGAGCCGGAGTTGTTGAAAATGGCTCGAGAGCGAATGCCGCGATTACCTTTTGATCATGCTGATTTGTTGATCGTAGACCAAATTGGAAAAGAGATCAGTGGATGTGGCATGGATACCAATGTGATCGGACGAAAGGTCAATGATCGCTGTGCTGCACCGGATGAGTTTCCAAAAATCCGACAGATTTATGTTCGCTCCCTGACAGAAAAAACAGCAGGAAACGGATGTGGTGTTGGAATCGCCGATTACGGTCATCGAAAAGTAGCAAACGCACTTGATGAGAAAGTTACCCGCATCAATTGTGTCACCAGTGCGCATGTGACGGCAGGAGCGATTCCGATCACATTCGATTCTGATCAAGAGGTTCTGGATGCAGTGGTCTCGCAGACCCAGATAGGTCGACGGTCGGGTCTGAATTGGTTATGGATTCGCGATACGTTGCAACTCAGTGAGATTGCTTGCAGTCGAAGCTACTGGGAGGCTGCGAGCGAACGCTCTGATTTGGAACGACTCGGCGAGCCCCGTCCCTTGTGCTTCGACGATGTAGGTAACCTAACGTCGCGTTTTTTTTCGTGATTTTGGGTCATGTTTTGATGACGCTGGAACTTTGAGAGAGACACTGGACCTGCCTCTTGCATGCAGCCCGTGATAAAGGTTTTCGGTAATCATGCAGAGATGGTATTGGGACTGGTGTGTCTGCGACGCTCAAGGGACAATGCTTTTGCTCCGTTCACAGACCTAGACGATTAGCTCGAGATTGGCTTACATGGATTCACTTTTCCCCGAAGCAATGCTGCAACGTATCGAAAAATGCGGTGTAATTGCGGTGCTGGTCGTTGATCAGCCTGAGAACGTGGTGCCACTGGCACGGGCGTTGTTGGCGTGTGGTATCGACGTCATGGAATTGACATTGCGCACCCCTGCAGCGGTTGATGCCTTGCGCATCGTTCGTGAGCAGGTGCCAGAGATGCTGGCAGGAGTGGGCACTATTCTGAATTCTAGCCAACTGGAAGAGGTGGTCGATGCGGGAGCCGCCTTCGGTGTTGCACCGGGATTGAATGTGAAGGTTGTCGAGCGGGCAAAGGAGCTTGGTTTACCATTCGCGCCGGGAATATTGACGCCGTCGGAGATCGAGTTGGCTGTTGAACTGGGCTGCCGGGAATTGAAGTTCTTTCCTGCCGAACCGAGTGGTGGAATCAAGTATTTGCGTAGTATGTATGCGCCGTACGCCCATTTGGGACTTCAGTTTTTGCCACTCGGCGGCATCAACGCAGCTAACATGGCAGGTTATTTATTCGATGCTGCGGTACCCGCCATTGGTGGGTCATGGTTAGCGCCTCGAAAATTGATTCAAGAAAAAAACTGGTCGGTCGTCATTGACCATGCCACCGAAGCCCGACGTATTGTCAAGGAGTTGCGCGAGAGATGAAATCGATCATTACATTTGGCGAAATCATGGGGCGTTTGACTCCACCCGGCTTCATACGTCTTGGGCAGGGTTTGCCGGGTACGCTTGAAGTCACTTTTGCCGGGGCAGAAGCGAATGTAGCTGCTTCGTTGGCGTTCTTTGGGGCGGAAGCCAAGTTCGTGACAGCATTGCCTCATAACGACCTGGCAGACGCCTGCATCGCATCATTGCAAGCCACTGGCATGGCATCTCACATCGTCCGTACCGATTACGGTCGCATGGGGCTTTATTTTCTCGAGAAAGGTGCTAACCAGAGACCCAGTCGTGTGCTTTATGATCGTGACCATTCAGCAATCAGTATGACGGAACCAAACGTTTATGATTGGCCGGGAATCTTTGCAGATAGTCAATGGTTTCACGTGACCGGGATCACGCCGGCAATTTCAAGTCAGGCGGCTGACGCAACGATCGCCGCAGTTCGTGCAGCAAAGCAGGCTGGTCTGACCGTTTCATGTGACCTGAACTTTCGAGCAAAACTTTGGCACTGGGAACCTGAAACCCCCAAACGTGAATTAGCCAAGCGGGTGATGTCCGAAGTGCTGGCCAGTGTTGATGTGCTGATTGCCAACGAAGAGGATTGCGGTGATGTGCTCGGTATTCGCGGCGAACATTCAGATGTGCATTCTGGGAGATTGGATGTCGCCAGTTATCCGGAAGTTGCCAAGCAGGTGGTGTCGCAGTTTCCTAACATTGGAATTGTTGCGACCACGTTACGAGAAAGTTTATCAGCATCGCACAACAACTGGGGGGCAATGTTGTATACGGCTCAAAGTGATACTGCAATTTTTGCACCAAGACAGAGCAATGATTATGCACCATACGAGATACGTAATATTGTTGATCGTGTGGGCGGTGGAGATTCGTTTGCAGCTGGATTGATTTATGCGTTAACAAACACAGACTACTCTTCCTTGGAGGAGGCCCTTGACTTTGCTGTCGCAGCCTCTTGTCTGGCACATTCCATTGAGGGCGATTTCAACCATTCGAGCCGTGCAGAGGTCGATGCATTGGCTGGTGGATCTGGAGCGGGTCGAGTCGTACGTTGAAAAAGGACCAGGTTTGGCATGTTGTGGCTTCCTACGTTTCATACCTGCGAACGCATGAGAAGATTGAATGCTTGATTTTGTAAAGTTTGTTTGCTCCGAGTTGCGTCATCGCAGGACTGTGTCAGTCTTGGCGGTGTTATTTGCGATGAACGCGATTGTCAGTATCGCATCGCAGCCCAACGTGTTGATCGTTTTAACGGATGATCAGGGTTGGGGAGATTTGGGGATTCACGGCAATGCAAATCTCTCTACTCCACACCTCGATTCACTCGCCCGACAGGGCGCCTCTTTTAAAAACTTTTATGTTTGTCAGGTTTGCGCACCCACTCGCGCCGAATTTCTGACAGGCAGGTACCATCCACGCACCGGCGTTAGCGGCGTCAGTCGTGGTGAGGAACGTCTGAATGCCGATGAGACTACCTTGGCTGACGTTTTTAAGGCGGCAGGCTATGCGACGGGTGCCTTTGGAAAGTGGCATAACGGGACACAGGCACCGCTCCATCCGAACGATCGTGGTTTCGAAGAGTACTACGGTTTTACATCCGGGCATTGGGGGCACTACTTCAGTCCACCCCTTGATCACAATGGCGAGGTGGTGCGTGGTGAAGGATTCATCGTTGACGATTTAACGAATCATGCCATTGATTTTATTCAGGAAAATAAGGAGCGTCCATTTCTGTGCTACGTGCCGTTGAACACACCACATTCACCGATGATGATCACTGATGAATTCTATGAGAAGTTTGAGCACTTGAAACCAGCGATGCGTCATCGTGATCCCTCGCGAGAGGATTTGCAGATGACGCGTGCTGCTCTGGCAATGGTGGAGAATATCGACTGGAATGTTGGCAGACTTCTGAAAACGCTTGATCGTCTGTCGATTGAAAAAAATACGATCGTGATCTATTTCTCTGACAACGGTCCCAATTCATTTCGCTGGAATGGGGGAATGAAGGGAAAGAAAGGCTCGATCGACGAGGGTGGCTTGAGGTCACCATTGTTTGTGCGTTGGCTTGATAAGATTCGGCCGGGAGTCGAAGTTGAGAAGATTGCTGGTGCGATTGACCTTCTGCCAACTCTGATGGAAATGGCCAAAGTCAGTCAGGAATTGCCAAAGCCTGTTGATGGCCGCAGCGTGTTGCCGTTGCTTGAAAATCCTGAAGCAGAGTGGGTGCCAAGGGAGTTGTTTTCAATACGCACAGGATCGGTCAGTGTACGAAGTCAGAAATTCCGCCTCGATGCTGAAGGCAAGCTTTTCGATATTGGGTTGGACAGAGGGCAACGAAAAGATGTCAGCGTCAAGCACCCAGAAGTCACGGCCAGATTAAAGGGGCTTGCTGAACAGTATCGCAAGGACATGCAAGTCGAGTTTGCCAAAAATCGTGTGCGGCCATTCACAGTGGGGTTTGGCTCCTCAACGATGCTGCCCGCGCGCGATGCCCTTGAACATGGAAATGTACGGCGTAGTGTAAAGTCACCGAACAACTCCTTCTTCACCAATTGGAAAAGCAAGGACGATTCAATCACATGGGATGTCGATGTGGTAAACGAAGGTGATTACGAAGTGATTGTTCGCTATACCTGCGCCGCCGGGGACGAAGGCGTGGTTGTAAGATTGACTCGAGAGTCTGAAGGGAAAGCTGCGCAGCACACTTCAGCAATTGTGGTTGAAGTATTTGATCCACCGCTTTATGACAAATCAAAGGAACGAGTAGAGAAATCACACTACTTTGTAAAAGACTTTCAAACGCTGTCCCTTGGAAGATTGCACTTGCCCAAGGGTGATTGCAAATTCCGTTTGACGGCTGATGAAATCCTCGGGGCCGAAGCAATCGACGTTCATTCGATTCAATTGATCCGCAAGTAAATCCAGGAAATGTTCTTAACGCGATTCATCATTATCGTGGTTGGATACCGGCTTTTTTATGCAATTATCTAAATAGTACGCGTACCCACTGCTGCGGATTTGGTATCACCTTGCTGGGATCTGGATCACCGCTTTTGAGTATTTGTGGTGAAATGAACCATGACGCTCCGGGAGTGAGGGGGAGCTCGGTAATGTCGCGACGTTCGATAGCAACCTCGACTGTGACCAATGCGTTTTCGCGTTGAATATCCAAGTACCAAGCAGGTTGCCATCGGGCATTTCCGTCAATCGCATCGTGTGTGCGTCCCGACCCGGAAATCTGCAACTGCATTGAGGTAAGTAGATCGCGGTCGGTGTCGAGTCGAAGTTGGATGCGATCGACCATGCTCAGGTCATGATCACGGCTTGTCTCAGAAACATTTGTGGCAGCATTGTCAGGTTCTAGATTGTTGGCGTGGCTTTGGATGGCGATGTAGATAAAGTCTTCATCGTATGCGATTCGAGTTCGCACTGACGAATGATCCAAGGGGATCGCGGAATCCCAACATGGGTCTGTCAGCTTGCCATCCAAATGGGGCGGTGATGCGGCACGATTGGCGATCAGCGTTCCCTTTCTTAGTAGTCTGCTCCATCCGGGGGCATTTGAATCGGCAATGCGTTTGAGATTTGGCGATGTTTCATTTGCTACTTGCAGCCCTTCGTTATCGCCCCGTTCGCGGGCAGCTTCTTTCGCAAACAAAACAAGCGGGTGGAACTCCCAGAGCAAGTCGACCTCTGCTTCGTTCGGGGATGCTTTGGGCGACTTTACCGTTTGGTATTGCTCCGGCTTGGGAACCACTAGCGGTGATGCGGTTGAAACTTGACGAATGTTTCCTTCTGAGACCTGAAATGGTGATACCGGAACCGTGGATGTCAGGCCTGCGGTGTTGGGATTGCCGTAAGTTTTGATGAGCCCGGAGCGGATCGACTTCCATTCCTCACTTTGAAGGATGGCCTGCTTTCGCAGCGAGGCCCAGTTTCCTGCTGAAGAATTGGGGAAACGAGAAGCAAATTGCTCGAGTGCTGCTTCATGCAAAGCAAGGCCATTGCTCAGTTTATCAAGGCGGGTTGCTTGTACGATCGACCATGCGACGCGAAATTGGTCCACCTTTGCAGTTTGGTCCAGCACGCGTTTGATTGATTCGTTGAAGGCAACCGAGTCTTCACTATTGCTAATAAGACTCTGAAGTCGATCAGCTTGCTGAAGTCTTGCCTTGAGTATCTGCAATTGATGACGTGAAGCATTGTTGGCCTTTCCTGCCAAGCGATGTCCTCGTGGTAACGTTAGGCCATTTGTTACAGACGAACCACGTCGTCTGTTTGGTGAAATGTCATAAGGGTAACGCAGGGTGGTCGAGCTGAGCTGAATGTCATTGGGAGCAATGTAATGCATCGCGTCAGCGTGTAGATCGCCAGCAAGTGCACCACTGTGGGCCAGCAATGCATCACGGTGCAACGCGGTCCCACCGTTACTGTTGAATCCATAAACAGCCACACGTTTAATTCCAGCAGATGCGGCAGCGTTGACGAATGCTTCACGTACCGTCAGAGGTAATGTCTCATCGAGAACAAGAACGGTGGGTTGGTGGATCCCAATCCATGCCAAAGCGGTCTGATTCATGTCATTGCCCCACTGTCCAATGACATCTGCACCGGCAGCACCCAGCATGATCGCGATTTGGTTTACCAGTGCATGATCGGTGTATTCGGTGTTGGGTACTGTGGATGTTTCCCGAACCAGAAGGCTGACTCTATTTCTCGATTCGAGAGCTTCACTACCGAGCATGGACCAGGCTGCAGTTTTTGCAGTATTTGCTACAAACAGGACTGATGTCTGGCGTTGTTTGCCACGGCTCGTCACCCACGTCTTGCCTTGGTCTCTTGTGATCATGATCACGCCGTGGTCACCAACGATGCAGTAATCCGTGCTGTTGATGCGACATGCTCCACGGATCGCAACGGGTAGCTGCGTGACTTGAAACCATTGCATCAGCTCGTTCAGGGACGACGAGCTCGCGTTGCTTCGTTGGCTTTTTGCAGGGTTCGTTGCGGTTATGTTGTCCGTGG
>OJCR01001146.1_pt1 | contig 10173 bp, 9 predicted proteins | sample 1591611 | NCBI WGS metagenome assembly OJCR01 (sample SAMN05416815, study PRJEB24817) | seawater metagenome | isolation source: Sea water | place: Canada:Atlantic | collected 2013-07
CGATGACGGTCTACCGGAACCAGCAGGCCATCGGCCAGGTGGAAGTGGCCTACCGGGAAAGCATGCTGGCCTTCCCGTTCACCGCCCTGCGCCTGGTGGACGAACAACAGGCTTACCAGCAAGATCATAGCGTCAGCTCGCCCCGCTAATCGGCCAGACCCAGGAGCCACGCATGATTCCCTACTACGGCCTGCAGGCACCCGCCAAAGGCGGCCACTACGAATCCTGGTTTGTGCGCGCCAACCACCCGCATAAACCCCAGGCCATCTGGATTCGCTATACCCTGTTCCGCGCCCGGGACCGGCGCCCTGCCCTCGGCGAAGTGTGGGCGGTATGGAGTGATGGTGCCCGGCAATGCACCCACGCGTTCAAGGAAGAGTTTCCCCTGGAAAGCTGCCGTTTCAGCACCTCACAGATGCAGGTGGACGCCGACGATAACCATCTGCAGCCAGGTGCCCTGCAGGGGCAACTGCGCCGGGACAGCGAACAACTGAGCTGGGATCTGCACTACGATGACGGGGAATCCCCACTGCTGTTTCTGCCTGAGAGCTTCTACCTGCGCCCCCTGCCCAAGGCCAAATCCCTGGTCAGCCGTCCCCATATCCGCCTCAGTGGCACCCTGACGCTGAATGGGGAAACCATCGTGCTGGACCAATGGCCAGGGAGCGAAAACCATAACTGGGGAAGCCAGCATACCGACCGCTATGCCTGGGGCCAGGTGGTGGGCTTCGACAATGCGCCGGACGCCTTTCTCGAATGCGCCACCGCCCAGGTGAAGGTGGGGCCGCTGTACAGCCCACAACTGTCCATTGCGGCCCTGCGACTGGACGGGGAAACCCTGCTGTTCAACAGCCTGTCCCGTGCCCTGCGCGCTAACGCGGACTACCGCCCTTTCCAGTGGGCCCTGCAGACCGGTAACGGCGATGCTCGCTTAAGCATCAACATGACCACGGTGGCAGACAGGGTAGCTGCCCTGACCTATTACAACCCGCCCGGCGGCAACAAGATCTGTCTGAACAGCAAACTGGCCAGCGTCACCGTTAGCCTGTCCCGGCGCGGGCAACCGGAACGGATGCTGCACAGCGCCCATGGCGGGGCGTTTGAAATTCTGACGGACCGATTGCCTGCGGGGATGGCTCTGCAGATCTAGTCTGAGCCGTTCGCTGCTGAAAACGCTCCAACGACTCGCCGGAAAGTGGCTGGCAACGCAAACCCACAGGGCAAAACGAGCCTCACTCATTATTCCGGGTCATTACCGCTCTGACGGGCCAGCACCGGAGCCAACGCCGGCGGCGAGTAGGCTGGCCCCTTGAGGACCTTGCCACGAGCATCCTTCACCGGTTTGCCGTCAGCGCCCAGCTTGCTCATATTGCTGCGATGCACTTCCTCGCAGGTGGCATTCAGGTCTATGCCAAAGGTATGCCCGGCACCATAGGTCACATAATTGATATCGGTCAGCGCATCGGCCACCTCTACCATATCCACGCGAAATGACTTGAGCGAAGCCAGTTGTTCCCTGGCCGTCGCCAGAGTATCCAGAAAGGTCTGTTGATCCGCATCGGGCTGCTGGCAGGTAGCTTCGGCCAGTTCATGAAACTCTTCTAGCAGCAGGGCCAGACGCAAACGGATGGTGGCATCGTCCGGCACCACCGGCTGCGGTTCCACCGGCAGGGAAAAAGCGCGATGAAATTCGGCCACCCGGTGAAAATTGCTGGGTTGCTCAGCCTTTGCCATCCACTTCCTCCAGGAATGCGATCATTTCACGGTTAACCTCGGCGGCCTGCTCCATCTGGATCCAGTGCCCACACTGGTCCAGCATCACCGTGCGCAGATCCGGAATATAGTCGGGCATCCGCTGCAGGGCTTTTTGACCAAACACGATCACCGGGTCCTGCATGCCACCGATAAACAGCGTGGGCATGGGAAGCTGCCAGTTATCGTCGTCACGGCTTTCTTCCCAGGACGCATCCATGGCCCGATACCAATTGATCGGCCCGGTAAAGCCGCTGTGCTGGAAACGTTCCACGTAATAGGCCAGATCCTCTTCACGCATCCAGCGCGGCTGCTCGGCAGGGGTAGACATGGATTGCAGGAAACCAGTGTCATCCGGGTGTGCCCGGAAATCAGCGATACCATCCGCTGACAGGCTGTGGAAGATCTTGCGCAGACTGATGGGTACATCTGCTTCCAGCTCCTGCTCCGGCAATTGCGGCTGCTGGAAGTAGAGCATGTAGAAAAAGCGGTCCTCGAACAGCCGCTGCATGGACACGGTGGGGGCCTCCGGGGCCGGCCCGCCATAGGGGACCGACATGCCCACCACCGCACGAATCATTTCTGGATAGCGGCGCGCCACCTGCCAGGTCAGCGCACACCCCCAGTCGTGGCCAATCAGGATGGCCGACTCATGGCCGAGCGCCCTGATCAGGGCGACCACGTCCTCCGCCAGCACGCTTTGCCGGTAGGCATCCACCTCCGCCGGGCCACCGGTATAACCATAACCGCGCAGATCCGGCGCCACCGCGTGGTAACCGGACTGGGCCAGTACCGGCAACTGGTAGCGCCAGGAGGCCCAACATTCCGGAAAGCCATGCAGACACAACACCAGAGGGTTTCCCGGTTCCCCGGCCTCCGCCACGAAAAAATCCAGACCATTGGCAGCCAGCTGCCGCTCACGCATAAATGCCATACTCACTCTTCCCGATTCCGATTCAGCCGGTCTCCGTAGACAACTACTTACCCGACACGACGAAAGTGCTATTGTTAGCATATTCGTCTGCTCATTGTTGTGATGTCGGCGCAGGTGTAAAACCAACAAGAACTCTGCGCCGTATCGGCGGTCCTAGCCGAGGCAGCGCCACTCCGGGCCCACCAAGATTGCCCGGATTGACCTGTGAATCTGACAGCATGACCCGCCGCTGACAAGCGCGCAAAGTGACCGTTACGACTCAAACAGGGAAGCATCGTGACCGAGCCGCAAGGACAAGCCCGCCCCACGAAGCCCAGCCGCATTGGCGAGTGGCTGGCTCCCTATGTGCCGGAATACTTCCCGGTGGCCTGGAAGCTGGGCTTGTCTATTTCCCTGCTGATTCTGTGCGGCATGACCATTCTCGGTTCCCTGCTGCTCAACAATCAACTGGACCGCATGCGCGATCAGGCAGACACCTTCGGTGAAGCCATTGCCCTGCAACTGGCCAATACCGTGCGCGAACCCCTGCTGGCCGATGACACCTTCCTGCTCAAGGTCCAGCTCAATAACCTGACCCGCAGCGACAGCGTGCACGGCGCTGCCTTATTCGACCGCAGTGGCAACCTGGTCGACAAGGCCGGCATATTACCTCTGGCCGCCAACCCGCTTCAGGAACAGATCAAGCACTGGGAGCTGCAGGGTGAACCCATCACCACTTACTACGCTGCCGTGGATGTGAGCGACACCGTCGCCGGTTACACCGCCATTTCCCTGTCCGACCGTCCGATCATGGCCGCCCGGGAGTCAGTACAGGGCACCATGATTAATGCCACGCTGATCATGAGCGTGATCGCCATCATCGCCTCTTTCCTGATCAGCCGGCGGCTGGCCCGTCCTATTCACGATCTACTGGCGGCCACCAGCGCCATGCGTCGTGGCGATCTGAATTACCGGATCCAGGATCGCCGCAATGACGAAATCGGCGGCCTCATCGAGGCCTACAACACCATGGCCCACGGCATGCTGGAAAAAGATCAGGTGGAGCAGGTACTGAAGCGTTTTGTCAGCCCGTCTGTGGCACACAACATGATGGCAGACCTGGACCAGGTGCAGCTGGGTGGCCGCGATGTCCATGCCACCGTGGTGTTTGCCGATATTGTCGGCTTCACCCGGCTGTCAGAGACCCTGCCCCCGGATGCCATTGCCGACATACTCAATGTCTATTTCGATGCCATCACCACCGCCACCACCTTCTACCGTGGCACCATCGACAAGTACATGGGCGACTGCGCCATGATTGTCTTCGGAGTGCCCGAGAAGGATGACGAGCACCTGTTCCATGGGCTGTGCTGCGCGGTCATGATCCAGCGAATGGTAGAACGACTGAACGAGCAGCGTCGCGCCCAGGGCCATACCACGGTGGAATTCCGTATCGGTATCAATTCCGGAGCCATGCTGGCCGGCAACCTGGGCTCCCGTGAGCGCATGCAGTACACCGTGGTCGGAGATACCGTCAACCTGGCCTCGCGCCTGTCCAACATGGCCGGCGGCAATGAGATCATTGCTGCCTCGCCACTGCTGGCCAACCCCAACATCGCGTCACGGGTACGCGCCACCGAATACGGCGCCATGCGCATCCGCGGCAAGGCCGAACCGGTGGGCACGTTCCGCATTGATGGCGTGCACGCCCTGTCAGAAACCCTGATGGAACAGCGCATCGCCCAGTTCCTGGCAAAACTGAATACGGAGTCGCAACGTGCGTAAGGCCGGCCTGGTAATGGCAGCCCTGCTCGGCGGCTGCGCCACCCTCGGCGACCCGGAACGGCGGGTCAGCGAGGCCCTGGCGGAAGATAATTACGCCAGCGCAGCGGCCATCATTGAAGATACACACCCGGATCACGACCAGTATGCCCTGCTGCAAGAGCAGTACCCGGGCATCATTCTGGCCAGCGACCAGTACCGTCAGCGCCTGATTCTTGAAGCCGAGGCGATGAGCCGTAAACAGCGCTGGCAACAGGCCCATACCCTTATTGAGGCCCATCGCGACAAGGTAGTGGACCCCTCTGCCCTGGACGAACTGCTTACTGCCCTGACCAGCCTGGAAGAATATCAGTTCAACCAACTACTGGCTGAACGGCGCCGGGCCCAGGCTCTGGCCCTACAGGAAAGTACCGGCCTGACAGACAAATTAAGCGGCTTTCACCTGCCCCGCGCCAAACAGGAACGACAACAACTGGCGAACGAGCGCTTTGTGGTGGTTGAGGATCTGACCCGGCTGGGGGAGTACTTTGCCCAGCGTCAGCAATGGCTGCTAGCGCGCGACCTGCTGAGTGCAGCTCACCGACTGGCACCGGATCAGCCTCCGTCTGCGCAACTGGCCAAAGCACAACAGATTCTCAATGACGCCAGCCAGCGGGCCCGGGCCCGGCACAATCGCGGCCTGCTCACAGAAGCGGAACAACTGATGGCTCGTTACCAGCGAAATGGTCAGCTGGAATCCTTGCTGGCCGCCCGCCACTTCCTCAAACAGCATCAGAACAATCCGGTTCTGGTTGACCATCGAGAGCGCCTGGAGCAATGGGCGCGACGCCGTTTTAGCGAAGAGATGAATACTGGCGAGGCCCTGTACGCCCGCGGCCAATACCGCGAAGCCTATCGGATCTGGAAGCAGGTAGCCCCCCTCTACCCGGACAATGAAGAGCTGAACAAGAAGCTGGAGCGCAGCCGGCGGGTACTGGCTAACTTACGCAACCTGCAAGACGACTAGGCAGCCCCCGAAACATGGCGCCGCGCAAACGACTGGCTGTCGATAAACAGTCATAAAAAAAACGCGCCATGACAGGCGCGTTTTTTTATGACTTGTTAGCGGTGAGGGAATTATTCCTCCTCGCTGTCAGCATCCTCAACCTCAACGTTCTTCGGGGAATCGTTTTGCTCGGCTTCATAGGCATCACGGTATTCCACTGATGCGCTACTGCGGCCCTGGAATACTTTCTCAAGACTCACCGGCAGCGGGTTGCGCACTACCTGCTCCAGCTCCCCCTTTCGATTCAGCTCGAACTGCAAGGCAGTAATACCCATATATTTCTGCCGGGTCATGCTCAGCAGCCGTTCGTTATCCGGCAGGATAGTGGGCCGCAGAAAGACCATCAGGTTACTCTTCTCTCGCGAGTTACTGGTCGAGCGGAACAGGATACCCAGCAGCGGGATGTCACCCAGGATCGGCACTTTACGTACCGTCTTGGTGATGTTGTCGCGAATCAGGCCGCCCAGGGCAATGGTCTCGCCATCGTCCGCCAGCACCGTACTTTCCAGCTTGCGAGTGGTGGTAACGATGTCCGCGGCTTCACCGACAGAATCCTTCACCTGGGAATTTTCCTGCTCCAATTCCAGGCGGATGGTGGAGAGCCCTGCCACATGGGGAGTCACCTTAAGACTCAGGCCCACATCTTCACGCTGAATGGTCTGGAACGGATTGGACACGCCGGAGCCGGTACTGGTACTGGTGCCGGTAATGAAGGGCACGTTCTCCCCCACCACGATGGAGGCTTCCTGGTTATCCAGAGTAAGAATGCTGGGGGTGGAAAGCAGATTTACGTCGGTGGACGTGGACAGTGCCTGGATCAGCGCCCCCCACTTCAGATCCCCGTTGGAGTCCTGCTCCCCGAAACCCATGGTAATGCCGTCGCCCAGGGCCAGGCCTGACGGATCATCGGTAGCCAAGGCCTGAACGATGGAGTTAATGGTAAGCCCCGCGTTACCGAAGTTGATGGCGCCGACGCCGCTTTCGTCACTGCCGCCCACATACTGAAAGCCCAGTGCCTTGCCGGTATCACCGGACACTTCCACGATGGCAGCCTCGATAAGAATCTGCGCCCGGCGCACATCCAGCTGGCTGATCACCGACATAATTTCCTTCATCATCGCCGGCTCTGCGCGGATCACCAAGGCGTTGAGAGACTTGTCGGCCTGGATGGAAACCTTGTCACCGGTAATGGATGCCGCTGCGGTCTTGCCATCTGCACCCGGCTTGGCCGCCGAGGCGCCCTCGGCAAAATTCTTCAGCAGCTCGGCCAGCGCTTCCGCGTCACCATGACTGAGGCGCACCACCTGCACGCCGCCTGTGGCACTGGCAGGGGTGTCCAGGTTGCCAATCATCTGTGCCATGCGCTGGCGGGTAATCCGGTCACCCTTGATGATCAGCCGGTTGGTGCGTTCATCCGCTACCACCGTCACACCCCCGTCCTTGGTCTTGCCGCGACGGCCGCCGGTCTGCGGCGTCAGGCTTTCCAGCATTTTCACCATGTCGCCGGCAAAGGCATGCTCCAGCTTGATCACCTGCACGTCCTCAGACTCGGCATTGTCCAGACTGGCAATGATCGCTTCCATACGGCGAATATTGTCCATGTGATCACTGATGATCAGGGCATTGGCCGAGCCCACGGCGGCCAGGTGGCCGTACTGGGGCACCAGCGGACGCAGTACCGGTACCAGCTCTTCCACTGGCGAGTTTTCCACCGGAATCACCCGGGTCACCAACGCTTCGCCTCCAGATTCATTCTTGCCTACCAGCGGCAGGTTGCTTTGCTTGGCGGTGGTGTTGGGAACGATCTTGATAATGTCACCGGACGGCACCGCCGCGTAGCCATGCACCTGTAACACGGAAAGGAACAGCTCGTAGACCTCTGCGGCAGACAGCGCCTTGGTGGACACGACGGTAACGTCCCGAGCACGAACGCGGGGGTCGACCACGAAGTTCTTGCCGGTCATGTCGGCAATCTGGCTAATAAACGCCTGGATATCCGCATTGCGGATATTCACCGTCCAGCTCTTGCCGTCTTCACTTGCCGCAACCTGGGCATGGGCGGAAAAAGCCATTACCGACAACAGCACCACAATCAGTGTTCGACGTGCCGAGGCTTTGAAAAAGGACATCATAAAACCACTCACTATGGCGGATAATTCACGGTGAATTGCTGATTACCCCGCTGTACCACAATACTGGCCTGCCGGGTTTCCTGGAATGAGCGCAACGCAGCCATATCACCTTCCTCCGTCCCCAGCGAATGGCCGTTGACCGAGAGGATGACATCACTGCTTTGCAAGCCGACCTGACTGATCAACTGCTTGGGGGCCCGCTTGCCCAACTGATAGCCCTGGTTATCCCCCTGAGCCACCGGCTGCAACCCCAACTGACCAATAATGGCCTTGCGTTGACGCTGCATGTCTTCCTCGCTACCTTCCGCAATCTGCGATTGCTGGGGCTCACGTTCCACCGCTGGCTGCCGGGACACCTGACTGACCCCGCCCAGGGAGCTGTCCGACCAGCGCAGGGTTTCCAGGCGTCCAGCCCGGCGCAGGATCACCCGGTCCGGGTACACCTCTTCCAGGCTGGCATTACCGGGGATACTGTCGCCGATACGGTACAACTCACCTTCCTTGCCCTTTTCGGCAATGATGGCGGACGCTTTTTCGGTATCAGCGGTCTGGAACACGCCAAGTAGTTCCAGACGCAGGCGGGTTTCCGGAGCGTCAGTGGGCTTGTCAGACTGGGGGGCTACCTGCTCGAAGCTTCCGAACAATTGCCAGCTGTCCACCTGGGATTGGCTCAGGCTCACAGTCTGCCCGGCGGAAGCGACCTGCAGGCGGGTCTTGCTGTTGGAGGGGATCGGCTCGTTGGGTCCGTACCACAACAGCCAGAAGGTCTGGGCCAGCACAAAGGCCAAAGCAATCACCAGCAAAACGGCAACTAACCAGCGCACCGGCTTGCTCCACTGCTGATACTGACCCCACGCTGCCCACTGCGACATAACTGTCCGCTCTTCCTTTATCGTTATTGCCGGACTGAAGATACCGGATTTTAAGGCAAATTATTGCAATATAGTGTTACCGGAACAGTTATTTCATGTTCTCGGCCCAGCCAGCCAGGCAAACCTGTACCGACTGTCGCTACCCCCGCGTCAGCGAGAATGGCTGGGACATCTGGAATACCACATCATCCGGGCTGCCACCCTGGCTGACGCCCAGCAACAAAGGCCAGGCGCGCATGACTTCCAGATGGAAACGACCGTCGCTGATTCGCGCCTGAAGCAGGCGCTCCCCCTCAGGATCAGCCACCCGCAGTGTGGGCACCGGACCTTCCATGCTCAAACGGCCTTGTAATTCCGGCACCAAGGCTGAGCCATTGTTCCCCCAGGTCACCCGGCCACCACTGTAATCCAGGGTGCCCTGTAGTTGCTGGATAGTATCATCGGTAATTTGCAGCGCCATCAGCACCGCATCGACGCGGCCATCGGCACCGCCCTGGGGGACATGTTCCGCCACCAACGCCACCGGCAGGGACAAGCGCGCCTGCTCAACCTGCCAGTCACCCCAGTCTGCGCCGACCCAGCCAGACAGGTTTGCCTGCTGGCCCTGATCACTGCGCAAGGCCAGTTGCGCGCCAGGCACCAGGCCATGCCAGTCCAGGGTCCAGTCCAGCGAGCCCTGCAGTTGCTTCCAGCGCCAGCGTGCCTGCCCCTGCCACCAACGGCCACGAGGTTCGGACAGAGTGAGCGCAGCGCCGCCCAGCCGCACGGCGGGCACTCGCTCCACCACCACGGCAGCGGGCATGCTGACAATCAAAAAGACCAGCAGACTGGCAATAAAGACCAGTGCCAGCGTCAAAGTACGAGGCATGGCGGTTCTCAGAACGGGATATCGTCGTCAAAATCATCTGCCGGGCCACTGAAGCCGCCCTGATTTTGATTCTGACCGGGGTTCTGGTTCTGATTCTGCTGCGGCGCGGCACTGCCGCCACCGTAATTCTCGTTCTGGTTCTGGTAACCACCCTGGTTACCCTGAGGCGCATAGCCGCCACCCTGGCCACCGCCGCCGTCACCACGGCCATCCAGCATCTGCATTTCGTTGGCCACGATTTCGGTAGTGTAGCGATCCTGACCATCCTGCCCCTGCCACTTGCGGGTACGAATGGAGCCTTCGATATAGACCTTGGAGCCCTTCTTCAGGTACTCACCGGCAATTTCACCCAGCTTGTTGAAAAATACCACCCGGTGCCATTCAGTGCGTTCCTGCATCTGCCCGCTCTGCTTGTCCTTCCAGGTTTCACTGGTAGCCAGACGAACATTGGTGACCGCGCCACCGCTGGGCATGAAACGGGTTTCCGGGTCTGCCCCCAGGTTACCAATCAGAATTACCTTGTTAACGCCGCGCGCCATGTTTCTCTCCGTGACTCTCTAGGTCAGTACTGTTGTAGCCGGCAATGCCCTGTCAGGTAAATCACCGGTTTCTCAAATGCATGTCAGATCAAGCCAAACATTGTGTCAGCTTTGCCCGGCTCCGGCGAGTCCCGCAAGCCGGGCCTCATCCAGTTCCCCGGCATCGACCTTGAGCAGAGCCAGGGCCTGCTCCTCGACGATGACGGTTTCCACCACACCGGGCCTGTCTCTTATACACATCTGACGCTGCCGACGACTCCTTACGTGTAG
>OJCR01001150.1_pt1 | contig 10155 bp, 8 predicted proteins | sample 1591611 | NCBI WGS metagenome assembly OJCR01 (sample SAMN05416815, study PRJEB24817) | seawater metagenome | isolation source: Sea water | place: Canada:Atlantic | collected 2013-07
ATCTACACGTAAGGAGTCGTCGGCAGCGTCAGATGTGTATAAGAGACAGACTGAACACCGATGCCGAGGAAATCAACACCGCTAGGCAGCAGCGACGGTACGTATGCGAGGGTCGACGTTGCTGCACGGTTAGCTCCATAGTAGTAAAACCTACTTGTGCTATCGGACATCAACCGCCCGGAGTTTACCTGGAAAAATCACGCAACTGAGATTGCTGCGTCCAGAAAATTTTTACGATTGACTAAAGATCGAATTCATCAAGCGAATCGATTAGCTGATCCAGCCCATCTTTGGGGCTCGAACTCAGGTCTGCCTGCCGTTTTTTCAGTTGTTCGTCGATGCCAATCGTGTCGCGGCCTGCCAACAAGAGTTGCTCGTCCCGTTCCCTGGCGGCAGTTTCGATCGGATCTTCATTCTTCTTCGGAGCCCCGAACAATTGTGACAAATCGATCTTAAAGCCTTCCTCGCCCTCCGTTTCAGCACCCGCAATCGCTGGCGCCTTGTGCTGCGGGAAAATGATAGCATTGGCAGGGCATACCCGACTGCATGCTGGGCAACCTTTGCGGCAGTTGTCTGGTTGTTCAACGAGGATGCTTTCGGTGCCGTCCACGCCGTAGACGCCGAACAGGCAAAAGTCGACACACTCCATGCAATTTGTGCATCGACTGAAGTCGATGACTGGGTACCAGCGTCTTGATGTCTGTTCTTCGACTTGGACGAGTTGGCCACCCACGATTGGCAAGGACGTGTCCGCGGGGCTGGCTTCCATACCGAGGATGCGTTTGATTTCACCTAGAAAGGCTTGTGGGTCATTTTCAACTTTCAGATCGATGCAGTGGATTTTTCGATCGGGTCGGGGATACAAATCGGTGACACGGTCTACCACGAGGTTGTCAGACTCGGGCTCGGGATCAGTAGAGGTTACATTGGCGTCATCGGTTACAGCACCGTCTGGTTCGTCCTCTTCGGACTCACCGAGATTAACGAGTCCGACTTGGCCCTGGATTCCATTTCGATCCAGAATCCAGTGTGCTGCACGCGAGTAGATCCAGGAGACGACAACGAGGTCACCTTCAATTTGCGACAGTTGCTGGTAGGAATCGCTCGCTTTGGGCAGATCGTAGAGATGCGGGATCGTCAGGACATTCACGCCATTGATCTTCCCGATTTCATCTGCGATTCCCTGTTCGAGTCCGCGTTTTTTCGGATTGCGTGATTGACCCCGCGAGATCACGACAGTGCAGGTCGCTTCTTGAACCGCTGAAATCATGGCGTGTGGTCGGGAAAGGTGGGAACTTACGAGGTTGATGCACAGCCTTTGTGCGGTTTATGACCAGTCGAGTGGTTTTTTCCAGGCAGCTTTTGCGTCTGCCAAGTCGACTTGCATTGCGACGTTATCGTTACAAGTGACAACTAATTCGCTGTTCGATTCAATTGTACCTAACCGACAAAGCGGAATACCCGAAGATTGCAACAATCGCTGAAATTCATCGGCGTTCGACGGAGTGGTTTCGACCAAGAATCGGGTATTGGATTCGCTGAATAGAAGCTGAGTGTTGTTGAGGTCAGTTGCTACTTGGGAAATATCTATCTTCATTCCAAGGCCGCCAGCCATCGCCATTTCTACTGCTGCTACTGCGAGTCCACCTTCGCTCAGGTCATGACAAGAACGAATCCATCGATTTTGGATTGCCTGATGGATCTGCAGGAAGGTTTGCTTCGCCATCACCGAATCGACCTGGGGTACATCTCCACCGGTTAGATTGCGGACGAGCGACAGATGTGATCCACCAAGTTCATTCTTGGTTGACCCGACAAGAAAAACAATGTTCCCTGCAGCTTTCGCGTCCATTGTCACCGACTTGGATACATCATCGATTTGTCCCATCGCACTGATCAGCAGGCTGGGCGGAATCGAAATTGTTTCCCGCTGCCCATCGGGATTATCAAAGCTGAATTCGTTGTTCAAGCTGTCTTTGCCACTCACAAAAGGAGTGCCCAATGTGACAGCCATGTCTTGGCAAGCGATTGCGGCTCGTACAAGTGAGCCGAGGGTTTCTGCCCGGTCGGTGTAACCCCAGCAGAAGTTATCCAGAATTGCGATCTGGGTTGGGTCGGCTCCCACCGCCACAGCATTCCTCATGGCTTCGTCGATTGCTGAGGCTGCCATGTGGTAAGTATCGAAGTCTCCGTAGTGTGGATTCATGCCACAGGAAATCACCAATCCACGCTGACTTTCCAGCAGCGGCCTGATCACGGCGGCGTCACCGGGGCCATCGCATTGAGGACCGACCAACGGTTTGACAACACTGCCACCTTGAACCTCATGGTCATACTGGCGAATGACCCATTCCTTGCTGGCGACATTCAGACTGCCCATGACCGCAAGCAATGACTCGCGATTTTCTTCCACCGAAAGTTCAGTTATCTCAAGTGGTTCTACGGGTGCGGGTGAGTAAATCGCATCACGCACGACGGGTGGTCGGCCATCATGCAAAAAACTCATCGAGATATCACCTACGACTTGCCCGTGGTAGGTGAGTTGCAGTCTTCCGGTAGGCGCGAAGCGTCCAAGGATTGCTGCCTCGACTCCTTCACTCTCACACAGGTCTTTCAGTTCGTCCCAGCTATCTGGTGGGACGGACAGTACCATGCGTTCCTGGGCCTCGGAGATCCAGATTTCGGTGTAATTCAAACCCTCATACTTCAGCGGGGCTTTTTCGAGCCAAACTTCTGCTCCAACCTCTTCGCCCATTTCGCCAACGGCACTCGAGAATCCTCCCGCACCACAGTCAGTCACTGCATTGAACAGGCCGCGATCGCGGGCCTGCAGCAACACATCAAGCACCATCTTTTCGGTGATCGCGTTGCCAATTTGAACGGCGCCTCCGGAGAGCGACTCCGATTCGCTGGTCAGTTCGGCTGATGAGAATGTTGCACCATGAATACCGTCACGTCCCGTGCGGCCACCAAGCGCCACAATCAAGTCATCCGGCTTGACTTCCTTTTCCTCCATGCCAACGGGAATCATGCCTACGTTGCCGCAGTAGACCAATGGATTGCCTAGATAGCGACGATCAAAGTAGACCGCACCGTTGACCGTTGGGATCCCCATCCGGTTTCCATAGTCACGGACACCCGAAACCACGCCTTTCATCACACTTCGGGGATGCAGCACGCCCGGTGGCAGTGATTCAACATCGGTTTCCGGAGGTGCAAAACAGAACACGTCGGTGTTACAGACAGGCTTGGCGCCCATGCCTGTACCCATGGGATCACGAATGACTCCACCGATCCCCGTGTTGGCTCCGCCATAGGGCTCAAGAGCGGAGGGGTGATTATGGGTCTCAACTTTGAAACAGGCATGGTAGGCATCGTCAAACGTGACCACCCCCGCATTATCTTTAAACACACTCACGCACCAATCGTCGTCACCCAGTGACTGCCGAATTGATTGGGTTGCAGCAAAGATGGTTTCTTTGAGCATGTTTTCATATTGTCGTTCATCTAGCGGGCTGCCCTCTTCAAGACCGGGGCCTCGATAATGGATACGTCCCGCCAATGTCTTGTGACTGCAGTGCTCTGACCACGTCTGTGCGACTGATTCAAGTTCAATGTCGCTGGGGTCTCTGCCCAACGAAACGAAGTGAGCTCGGATCGTTTGCATCTCCACCAAGGTCAGATACAGTTGCCCTTCGCGGGAAAGTCGTTCCAGACCTTCGTCATCAAGGTCGCGAATTGGGATCGTGACCAACTCGAACTCGTAAGGTGCACCGATATCCAACTGGTCCATTTCGAGCGGTCCGACGATGACCTGCTCGATCGCATCATTGGACAGTGCGCGACGGCAGATTGGATCGAGCGTTGAAACCTCAACGTCACCCAGCCAGTACTTGCGAAGGGTTCGAACAGCTGTGACATCAAAGCCAGCGTCCTGAGCGGCACCGATGGTGCTGGCAGCAACAGGATCCATGACGCCAGGCTTGGGCAGCACGTTGACGAGAGTGGTTTGGGATCCCGGCGGCTCGTTCAGCGTGTCTTGGCCTGCAATCGCGACCACTGCACGTTCGGTCACTGCATCACACAGTAAAGTTTCGGCCAGTCGGTTCGCTTCCGCGATTGCGAAGTCTCCTTGGACAAGAAAACTGCGTGCGAAGGCAACCTCGACCTGATCACCGAGACCGAGTTCGGAGATTTCTTCGGTTGTCCGTGTGGCTTCACGATCAATCTGATCGTCTGCCGGATATATATCAATTTGCCAGAGAGGCATGTTCTCAGACCCTGTGAGTGATTCAATGCAAGAGCGTCTCAGGGAGACTGTTCTTTGACCTTTTTTGCTTCAGTGAGCCATTGATGCAGGCCAGCATCATCAGCATCCTGAAGCAATTTCCGCAACTGTTCCAGTTCTTCTGCAACCTGTTTTAATTCGCTCGCGATTGCCGCTCGATTCTCGCTGCAGATGGCTGCCCATAGTGTTGGGTCGCCTGCCGCGACTCGAGTGATATCCCGCCATCCGCTTCCTGCCAGCGGCAGAGCCTCGGGAGACGCGATTTTTGCAATCAATGCAGACACCAAGTGTGGCATGTGACTGATCGCTGCCAAGTGGGTGTCATGCTCAGAAGGCGTCATTTCGCAGGTTTGGCCGCCCGTCAGCCGCCAAAACCGGTGGGCTTTTTCCAGCAGTTCTGGGGAGGTCGTTTCGGCAGGTGTCACGACAACCCATTTTTCGTCGAATAATGAGCTGGTGGCGTTTTCCGGACCTGATTTCTCAGATCCAGCGATGGGATGTGCTGCGACAAACTTTTTGGCCGCATCGGGATGGTCGGCTACAGTCGCCACAATTTGACGTTTGGTGCTACCCACATCCGTGATCAGGCAATCCGCGGGTGAACTTTTGGCCGCCAAAATGACCATTTCAGCAATCCGATCGACCGGTGACGCTACCACCACCACATCACTCCGCTGGCAGGCCTCAGCCACCGTTTCGGCTGGCAAATCAACGAGCCCACTGTCCATCAGGAAACGACGCTTTTCCGGATTGCGGGCCAAGCCGATCAATTGGGTCTGGGGCAGAGTACGCCTCAACGAAAGGGCAACGCTGCCACCCAGCAGCCCCACGCCCAAGACGGTGACCTGCCGAGGCCATTCATTTTCAACTGTTGTGGACATGAACGAGCGGTACCGAATACTTCTTGGGGGCGGAGGGAGGCATACGAGCCTGACGATTGCCCCCGAGCTTATTCTATCTATCCCGCCCAAGCCGCTCTACCCAGTGACCGTCCCGCATTCAATTCGCGACCGGGCTGACAACGCATTCAGCCAGTATTTGGTCGAAATCATCGTCTCGGGATCAGCCTCACAGAATTGGCTTCAGGCAGACGCTTACATGTCAGGCAGTTGATGGCCCATTTTTTCGCGTTTCGTTTCGAGGTACCGCTGATTGTGCTCATTCACAGGCGGAACAATTGGCACTTGATCGACGACCCGAAGATCAAATCCACGAAGATTAAAAGCCTCGGTCTTCTTCGGATTGTTGGTCAGCAAGCGGACTTCGCTGAGGCCTAGATCCTTCAGAATCTGGAGGCCGACTCCATAGTCCCGCATATCAGCTTTGAAACCTAGGGCATGGTTGGCTTCGACGGTGTCTAGTCCGCCGTCCTGAAGAGCGTAGGCTCGGATTTTTTGGGCCAGACCAATGCCACGCCCTTCTTGGGGCAGATAGACCAAGGCACCTCGCCCCTCGCTGCTGATCATCTTTAGTGCCATCTGCAACTGGTCGCCACAGTCACATCTCAGTGATGCTATCAGGTCGCCCGTGAAGCAACTGCTGTGCATCCTGACCAAAGGTGGGGAGCCGGGTGCAGTAAGGTCGCCAAAGACAAGGGCGATTGGTTCCTGAGCCTCATATTGAACACCGAACACGATGATCTCGAAGTTGCCGTATTTCGTTGGTAAGTGTGATTCAGCAGCTCGGTTGATTAACTTTTCGCTCACGCGTCGATGGGCAATCAATTGCTCGATGCTGATTATTTTCAGGTCCTTTTCTTTTGCGATTTCGCCAAGCCGATCACGCGTTGCGCGTTCGCCCGAGTCGTCCAGGATTTCGCAGAGAGCAGCAGCCGGTGCCAAGCCTGCCATTCGAGCCAGATCGACGGCAGCTTCCGTGTGACCAGCACGACGAAGTACACCGCCCTGTTTCGCCAACAACGGGTATACGTGTCCGGGGCGGACAAAGTCATCTGTGCAGCAATCAGGCGATGCCAAACGACGAATCGTTTCGCTGCGTTCTGTTGCTGTAATCCCGGTTTTCGCTTCGCGAATATCGATCGGTGTCAGGAAGGCAGTTTTAAGAGGTGCGTCGTTTTGCACCACCACCGGATTCAGGTCAAGACGCTTGGAAACCTCAGGAAGAATCGAAACGCACAGTTGGCCCCGCCCGCTGAGCATGAAGTTGACGGCCTCGGGAGTCGCCTTTTCGGCCGCACATATGTAATCCCCCTCATTTTCACGGTCTTCCGCGTCAACAACGATCACTACCTCACCACGGCGGATTGCCTCAACTGCTTCAGGTACGGTATTTAGCTCGACTGACATGAATTAAGAGTCCGTAGATAGAGATTCGACTGGTCTAGGCATCACTCCTATTATACGTTGCGGCTAGATTCCTCCCACCTCACGCTTGCCATGAAAAGTTGCGAAATGTCTTACAGCCCCTACGATCGAGCCGGGAATTTTACTCGTGCCGTGTTTTTCGTAGTGCTGGCGACCTCGCCTTGGGCCGTTGCAGCGACATTGGGGTGGGCAGACAGTCCAGTTCAGGATACGAAAATAGAAATATCGCAGGAGAAAATATCGCAGGAAACTGATCAGACAAAGAAAATTACATCAGACAAGCCCGAAGAGCCGCGTGCTGCTGACGGTCAGCAAAGAGTTCGGCTTGAGAAAGATCAACGGTTCAGCGAACAGACAGGAAAAGCCGGCTTATGTGATGTGTACTTTCCTGCGTCAGATCCACCCGTCGCTGGTTACCCTGTCGTTGTGGTCATTCATGGGGGCGGCTGGGTTTCCGGAGATAAGTGGACAATCGCTCCCTACTCACGGTTGTTGGCCAGAGAAGGAATTGTGGCAGTCGCGATCAATTACCGCTTAGCGCCCAATCACAAATTTCCGGCACAAGTTGATGATGTACGCTCCGCCATGTTGTGGGTGAATCAAAATGCCAAACGGCTTCGATTGAACGTCAGGCAAGTGGGCTTGTTCGGTTATTCAGCTGGCGGTCACCTGTCGGCGTTGCTGGCTTCTCTTGCGGATGAGCCGTTGGTGGTGAGAGCAGCAGCCAGCAACTGGCCGATCAACGACCCAAGGTGGCAGAAATTACCGAAAATTTGTGCTGTCTGTGCGGGTGGTCCACCCTGTGATTTTCGATCTCTTCCTATCGATAATAGTGCGATGGCGTATTTTCTGGGTGGCTCAAGACGTGAAAAACCAGAGGCTTATATAGCGGCGTCGCCGGCAGCACACGTGTCGGTGGATGATCCCGTAACCCAATTGTTTCATGGAGAGGGTGATGCTCTGGTACCTCTGGCAGGCACACGTCAATTTCACGAATCGCAGGTCAGTGCCGGAATTGATAGCCGTTTAGCTGTCATCCCAAAGCAGGGGCACATGCTGACGTTTATCAGCCCCAGAACTTATCAAACGGTGGTCGACTTTTTCCGCGAAGTCTTGCTCAAGCCTGTCGTCGTATCGCCGAAGTGATCATCTGCAGATCGATGAGATCGTATGTTGGTGTGGTTGCCAGCAGCCGGTAACGGTGTGCTGCTTGTCGCCTTTTCACCGCTTCAATTGTTTGGCAGCAGGCGTGTGAGAAAAGAATTCATGTGCTTTTGTTGGACAGGCAGGTGCTGGTCGATTCCTGACATGATTTCTGACTCAGGCTGAATACCCCTGCCTGCTAGTTTTCGGTATTTGGAAACCGTGAGAAATGTCCGGATCGTTCGAATGTCAGCTTCCAGATGAAACTGGAACCCAAAGATGCGATCGTCGAGACTGAACGCCTGATGGCAGCAGCCTTCAGATTCATACAGATGTTCAGCATCGTTTGGAATTTCAAACGTATCCCTGTGCCAATGAAAGACTGTCATTTGTTTTGGCAGACTCTCGTCCACCACGGTGGACTGCCCCATGACGCGTCGAACATCATGCCAGCCCAGTTCCGGTTGATGATTACGGCGAACTGTTGCCCCGAGCGCTGATGCCAAAATTTGCGCTCCCAGACAAATCCCCACAATACGTTGCCCACCCTCAGCGTACTTGCGCACGAGTGATTGTTCGTCGGCGATCCAATCGGGACGATTTTCCATGGTCAACGGGTACGGACCACCTAGCATGATCATTGCATTACAGTCCACCGATTTTGGAATGGGTTGTTGACGATCAACACGAATCGTGATGATTTCGTGCCCCAGTGTTGTGATCACGTTTTCGGCCGCTGCCAGTGAATCAGCCGCGCTGTGTTGAATTACCAGGATTCTCATGGAAGGCAAACTCGACGAAGAAGTTGAACGCAAATCAGTTGCGTAGCGGCAAATTCAGCAGCAGCTCGAAGGCACGTGAGGTGTCAGTGATTGATGGGAATTGTGTCGCTTTTGCTGAGATCAATGTAATGTCGATGGCAGGCAGTGCAGTTGTTACCGCTTGTACCCGAGTCGTGGTACTGCTGCGACCGCTCATCCAACGGTCGCCGGGACGATATTTGGAAGTCGCGGTAGTTGCAGTTCGCCTTGCCGCATGTCTTGTCGGGTCAGTGTGTGCTTTGCAGAGGTTCGCTGAGGTAGTGGGTTGATTCACTTGGTTTTCGACGATCATGACTTCTATTAATCCTAACCCAGATTGCGGAAGGCGATGAAGCTATGAGCAAGCCCACCTACGACCAACGCCACTGTCAGGATGCTGTGAAATGCAACCCAAAGTCGCAGGCGAAGTTGCAATGCAAATTGGTAGTCCAGATCATCTCGACGCCGCACTAACGCCGCAAATCGATCGGCTGTGCTGCGGCCGTCATTTTCCACATACCGTTCTAGGTCTTTCAGGTCACTCAACAATCTTCGTCTTCGTCCGCCCGTCGGAATCAGCACATAGGACAGTGGGGGGCGAGAGTTGAAAAAGGGACTAAGGTGTTGCGTGTAAAAGCTGCCGAGCACTGGAACTCCTGCGTGCATCGAGAGTTCCTCTCGCAGTTTTTTTGCTTGATCTGCAATCTGCCCGCGATGCCACTCAACGCGGTCGAACCGATTTTGTCCCTCGACCGCGGTCAGCCGTTTTGGCAATGTTCGTGAAGCATAGAGTCCGTAAAAACCGCTGATGGTGACAAGCAGAAAGACGATCGAAAGCATGCCCTCGAAGATACCGGTTCCAATCAGTTTGGGAACGTGCATCCAGTACACACCCGCTGTGAAGAATCCCATATAAATATGAACTTGACTCCATGTACTTGCGCTGCCCAATGGCAATATTGGCAGGCGGCGACGCATGCCAAACAACGCCAACAGCAAGACACAGCAAAGAAGCGTTCCACCGGTTAACAGCGAGATGTCTGCCAACTGACCCTTTTTGATCCAAACAATGCCAAGCATCACAAGGACCGCAAAGAGAGTCAGAGTGGTGGAGATGCGTCGGCGTTGACGAAATGAAGGAATGGACATGCATCTAGCTCCGCAGATCGAGCCACTCCTGTAGCGGTTTGGACTCGGTCAGGTCGATTCGGACGAGAGCGTCATGAGGGCAGGCGGCAACACAAGCCGGGCCTGATGGAAGTTTACTGCACATGTCGCACTTGGTCGCTTTTTCGATTGGCAAGTCAGTGGTCGCGTCACGATAAAGTCGCCCCTGGTGATCAAAGACCTCCGTCATTCGGATGTTTTCATAAGGGCACGCGGACGCACAGGTGCCACAGCCCACGCAGATCGATTCATGAATCTGTACCACCCCTGATTCCTGATCCCGCATGATCGATCCTGTTGGGCAACCGATCATGCAAACGGGATCACTGCACTGCATGCATGCTTCAACGACCTGCAGTCGATCATGGGAAAGACCCTGCCGGACCTGTCTCTTATACACATCTCCGAGCCCACGAGACCGAGGCTGATCTCG
>OJCR01001154.1_pt1 | contig 10124 bp, 16 predicted proteins | sample 1591611 | NCBI WGS metagenome assembly OJCR01 (sample SAMN05416815, study PRJEB24817) | seawater metagenome | isolation source: Sea water | place: Canada:Atlantic | collected 2013-07
CCGTTACTGCAAACTCTACACCAGCAATATATCGGCTCTTAAAGTTTACCATCAAACTTTGGAAATCCAATAATCCGTTGTCCTTGGCCCTACGGTCGGCCTGCTGTGTGTCACCTGTTACAACCATCTTAGAGTTTTCACCTAAACGAGTCAACAGCATCTTCATCTGACTTGGTGTCGCGTTTTGCATTTCATCTGCAATAATCCACGAGTTTTTAAATGTCCGTCCTCGCATGTATGCTAGTGGAGCAATCTCTATATACTTTTCTTCTAGCAGACGGGTTACCTCTTGTGGTCTGTAATACTCTTCTACAATATCAAAAATAGGTCTTGTCCATGGTTCCATTTTTTGATCTAATGTACCTGGTAAGAATCCATGTTGCTCATCATCAACACCAACTGCTGGTCTTGTTATAAGAATCTTGGAACACTCACCTGCTCTGAATGCTTTTAGTGCGGCCAATACTGCTAACATGGTTTTGCCTGTACCAGCAGGGCCTGACGCAAATACTATTAGACGTTGGTCGTTTTCTAATAGATCTACATATTTTTCTTGGTTAAGTGATTTGGGGACTAACTGTATAGGACTTTTTCTTTTTTGGTATGACTTGTAATCATTACTTTTGGTATTTGCTACTACCTCTAATTGTACTGCCTTGCGACGTTGTTTACTCAATCTAACCTCCTTGTTGCTTGAACGATGGGTTACGGTGTCCGGCCCATAAAAATATTTAACAGTTAGATTTTTTTATTTAATACTACTACATAATAATTTAATTCCTGTATAAGTAACGATCACTCACGTGTCCAGACTGCATAGATGCGCCCACTGTACCCGCTATCACGTTTCACTGTTGTTGCTCGATAGCCAAACTGTGGAGCCAATATATAGTGATCTAGTTCTCTCCAAGGAAAGAACTGTATTTCATATTGCATTTGGTTTCCGTGGTCATAGTTGCCTGGATTACAACGCCAGTAGATACGACTATGTTCTTTCATAAGCCTAACAACTCTGCCAATTTGATATCCGATGCTAGTAAAATTACCAAAGTTTAAACTGCCCAAACAGAATGCAACATCAAAGCGTTGGTCTGTATCGAAAAATTCTATTTGTTCTTTATGGTCAGCCGCATCGTTAGCAGGGTCGATGCCCACTATGTTTTTGATTAGGTCTTTGTATGGATGGTATCCGCAACCTACATCAAGTACCCACTCATCGTCCTGGATCTCGTTTGCCAGGTTAAAGCCTGTTTCACCAAAGCCTGATGTGCTGGGCTTCCAAACACTTGCAAAATATTCGTTAAGTAATTTTTGATTCATTGACATTCCTTGATAATTACAGTATACTTATTTTATGAACATACCCGAACATATATTCTTTACTGGCGTACCTGGATCACGTTGGAGCGGCATAGCACAAACTATTGAATCCATACCTGGATTTAACACCAGTGACCGCACACCAGAACGATCATACGACCACCATGCTTACAGTGGGCACAAAGGTGCATACTTTGGCAGGGGCATGGAGTTTGAACCCGCACACATTTATGGATACAAACACTTTGACCAAGCATGGACAGAACCAGGCGGACACAAACTAATTAAAAGTCATGACTGGGCATACAGTCCGCAACAAGTAAAAGTGTATCATCCAGACAGTTGGTTTATACTGGTATATCGTCCAGACATGGCTAGTTATGCTTGGTGGCACGAAGCTGGCGGTTTTAAGATACAGTACCCTGACTACAGTTGGTACAAGAACAGTGCAAAGATGTTGCAGGAAATACAAACACAAAATACACGCATACTGGAATACGCATGCGAAGTAGATGCAAAATGGGAATACTTTACGCCAAACTGGATTGAACATAAGTTTGGGCATGCTGTTGACATTCCTATTATACACAACGATATATTGGTAACCATAATAAAATGAAAAAAGATCATGTTTGGTACATAAAATGGTGCAGTGCAGTAGTAATTATTATAGCAATGGTGTTTCATGTAAACGGGTGGACGCCTTACAACAGTTATCTACAACTGTTAGGTGCTAGTGGATGGACCTATGTAGGATATCGTTGGCGTGAATGGTCGATGATTGCAAATTTTGTTCCCCAGTTCATGATTATTATACCGTTTCTAATCTACATGTATATTAAGTAAGGAAAACACAATGGGTGCAATGTTACACGTAACAGGTAATTTTAAAACACAAGATAGATGGCCGCTCGAGCTAACTAAACTAGAACCTAAGCAACAAAAAACTTTCTCTGCAACCGAAGGTACATATTATGTGTTACTACGTAATGCTACCTTTCGAAGTAATGATGCCGTCTTTTATCATGCCACGGGAGCGTTTGGAGTCAATCACGAATTTACCATTGAGTGTAATCAGAATAGTCATGCTGTTGTTATTGAGTGGAAAGGCATACACTTAACAGAACAACGTTATTACATACAGAACGATTTAGGTGTTGGAAATTTAAGTTATATGGATGGTGGTACAAACACCACAGCAGTTAATCCTAGTAGGCTAGGCGATCCTGTAGTTAACTATGTACATTTCCCAAATAAAATGTATCAAACACTACACACCCATCCTAGTGATCGTATAGGACTGATCTTGCGTGGCAGTGGGCATATTGAATTAGATGATGACGAAATATTTGATATCGAAACAGGGGATGTATTTTGGATGCCACGCAATACCCTGCATAACTTCTGCTGTCAGAAAGGTGAGCACGTTGAACTATTTGTGTTTGCACCTGACTCGGGCACAGGGCCAACAGACGAAGTCAACCCATTAAAGATAAGGACATACGTTGGGCAACAACGCTACGCAAAATAAAAAATTATTAATTACTACAGGTCCACAAGGATCAGGTAATCACTTGTTTGGTAGACTGCTAAGTTTACACCCAGATGTAGAAGGTTGGGAAGAGCTAGTAGACAAATACTGGGTTCCCAGTGATCTTGAGCCGTTTGCTGAATACTGGGTATACCCTGACCGATTAACAATAGACAATTTCAAGGGCAAGAATTATTTCCTTGCTAATGTTAGTTGTCCATTTATGTATGATGGTGTACGCTATGTGCCTAAAATACTAGAAGTAGCAGATCGTTCTCGTGAACTAGGCATAGATGTTGAAATTGCTATTATTGTACGTGACCAGAACATAAACGCTGAACAACAGAAACGTGTGCGTGGAGAAGTAACAACACCTATAGCACAGGACTATTACTACAACACGCTACTTGCAAGTGACCACAGTGTGCATTTTTTAGATCACGAAGCATTTTTCCTCCACAAACAGCATTACTTGAAGTGGGTCAGTAAAATTTTAAACTTCCCTGTCGAAGTTAACCAAAACAGGATAAATAAATTTATAGATACAGATGCAAACCACAAGTACGTGAAGTATGTAGAAGAATACTGGTTAGATCAAGAAGTATGGTCAGGCATCCAATCTAAATCTTCCCGCGGCTTAAAACAAAAAACATAAATAATATTGTATCGATACATAGGAGTATACAAAAATGAACACAAAGAAATTCGTAGAAGACATTGTTGCTGACAACCAAGCACTTTTTCGTGCTAGTCAACTCAACGTTAAGTCCTACTTTGACAGCAAACCAGATCAGTCTGAATTAGTAGAACATTTCATCGGTCGTATGGTTAACGAGCGTATGAACATGGTAGAAATTGCTCAACAGGTTGCTAACATGCCTGCTGATGCAGATGCAGAAGAACTACAACTTTTAACAAAACAAGCGCACGATGAAGCAGTACACTTTAAACTAGTTAAAGATGTTATTGAGCACATCACAGGCGAAAAGTTAGACGTTGACGCCGCTATTGCCGCTGAACAAGCAAAGCCAACTGCTAAAGGTGCAAGCCTTCTAGCTAAGTATGGTGCTGACACAGATCCAGCCGCTCTTGCTGCCTATCAGTTAGTAGCTGAAGGTCGTGCAGAAGCAGTATGGGACCAAATGGCAGATTCAATTGAAGACGAGTTCATCTCAAGTGCATACGCAAAAATTGCACGTGACGAAGGATTTCACGCAACAATTGGAGCACGTAAGTTAGCGTCATTAGCTGATAGCGACGACGAGCAAGCACGTATTTTAGGCTTAGTTGCTGAAATGCGTAAAGACCTTTATCAAGTAAGTTGCTTAAACACAACTCCTACAGAAGAAGGTCGTCAACTTGTAGCAGACGCTTACGGTTGGTAATATGCGTATAGGACTCAGCCAAAGAGTCCTGTTACACAAAAATAGAGCGTATGATTCACTAGATCAAGGTTGGTACCGATATCTAAAGGATCATACGCTTTTTGCTGTCCCAAATAATCCAGATCAATTAGACTTTGGGAAACTTTCAAAAGTACTAGATGCTTTTATTATCACAGGCGGTGATGATAGCACAGTTCGCAGAGTAACAGAGACTAGATTAGCCACACACATGTTAGCCAAACATAAACCTATAATAGGTATATGCCATGGAGCCTTCCTGCTGACAGAATTAATGGGCGGAAAGTTAATAGAAGTAGAGCAACACACAGACACAGAGCATGTTGTTAACTACTTTGGTGATTTAAAAACAGTAAACAGTTTCCACTCTTGGGGAATAGTAGAACCACACAACACAGCGACCACACTAGTAACAGACTTGAATGGCAATTGCGAAGCATGGATAGACAACAGAGCACCATTGGCCGGAATAGTATGGCATCCAGAGCGTATGCAAGATCCTTGGATTCCAGACGAGATATCTACATTTTTTAATACATGAATATAGAAATAGATTTTATTGGGGGGACCCATGGCCATTATCTATCATTTTTAATTAATAAATTATTGTTAGGTGATAAACTATCAATGGATCATCCTTTTACTGATTTAGGAACAGCACACAGTTTCAGCGATCTAAATATGCCTGTCGCATGCGGCCACTGGAGTGTACCTAATTTAAACAAAAAGCAATGGTGGGTTGAAGGCAAGCCAGTCACCTTAGGTAACAATATTATTAGAATAACATTAGACTATGGGGATCAACTGCCTGTTAGTCAACTTCAGTTTCACAGGGGCGGTGACAGAGGGTGCAACCCAGCTTCCTTGCAAATTAATACCTATGATAAACTAAAAGGGGCAAAAGTAGGGTTAGGTGATACTATGATCGCAGATATTAATATAATGTATAACAACGTTGATTATGATAATGCTGACACTGTTTTTTCTGCAGACTGCTGGGAAGATGCGCTAACACAAGAAGGTGAATTATTTTGTTTAGACGAACAAAATCCTAATTGTCCTAAAAACATACTAAGGGATTATTTTAAAAATATGTTTAATTCAATAACACCCACGAATCATAATAATGGGTTTCAAAAATGCTTAAGAATATACAACCCTGCTTACCTTGACGTGGGTGATAAAAACGTATATCATCTACCATATCAAAGTTTTTATGATCAAAATAACTTTATAGCAGAAATTAATAAGATTAAAGAATACTTCGATTTAAATTTTAAAAGTTTTGATGTAGGAAACTTACACGCTACATTTCTTAATAAACAACCGTACAAGAATAGCAGGGAAAAGATTGCAATAATACTAAGCAACATACTACAAAACAAAGACTACGAGATACATAAGTTAGACGTTATCCAGGAAGGCTATATTAACAGCGAAATTGAAAAATCATTTAAGATAAAGTTGCCTATAGGTCCTATAGATTTCCCTCCAACTGTTAACGAACTAGTAAAACAATACAGGCTAAATAAGTAGTACTGGAACAAGTTTTATGGAAAAAAAGAATTTACATATTAAAGATGCAATAGAGAATACCAAAGCTCTTCAAATGACTGATAGTTCAGTTGCAACACTATTAGACTTTGAACGTGTAATCGACGAACTTGACTGTTATGCATTTGCTAACTGGAAAGACGGAGAACTAGTAGAAGGTCCGAAGTATGAGCGTTACTTTGTTACTTGCACCTTTATGTGGCCTTATAAGGCAATGCCTGACCCACGTGCCGGCGAGCGTCTACTAGATTACGGTTGTAAAGTTAAATATCGTAAAGACATATTTGAATATCCATTAAAAGTAAAAGATCCGGAGGACTTTAAGCCTGGCACCAAGATGCCTAAATTAGCGAAGACACCAATTTGGTTAGTAGAAATTGTTATGCCTAAGCAACTTATGCAAGAAATCAACCAAGGTAGTGTTGAACTTGTTAGCGGTAGCGTTGACGTAGGGGACATCGAAGCAAGTTACGAAGAAGGTTTAGACGACAACATGTACAAAACTGATGGGCAGGCCCAAGGCACTGCAAGTAGTGGATCAGAAGATAACCCAGATGGACAGATGAATGACTAAACTACTCGAAGGCCTAGAACAAAACGATCTTGCAAGGTTAATTATACCTATCGTACATTTTGATGAGTACGAAAGCAAAATGGGCAAGGATGAAGATGTTTGTGTGGCAAGTTTTAAAGTCAATGGTAAACTACCTGCTAAAGACCTTGTTAACTTTATAGAAAAAGGTTACGAATGGTGCATCGATGCTGACATCAGTGCTGGCGAATTAGAAGACGGTGACTACTTGGTATTTGTAGAAGTCGAGCGCACTAAAGAATTACCAGTGCAATTAATGCAAATGGTTACAGACATACTAAACTTAACGGGACAAAAGATCAACGAGTGGAAGATGCGCATACGTTCAGATAAAACAGCCCATGAGTTGACTGAAGAAAACATTGCGCAGATGGTCCCATTGAGTAAACAGGATTATCGTACAAGATACGGCACAGACAAGAAACTTGACGAAATGCGAACTGCCGCTGGTGTTCCTGTTACTACTAAAGCCGCAAAGAACGACAGCACACAAAAATTACGAGCCCAGGCCGGAATCCTTTAAATAACTGCATGATCGATCTAGTAACAGTCGTTTATCGACCTGAAATGCCGTTCCTTGAGTTACAAGCCAAATCCATTGAAACATACTTTGAGGATAATTTTATAAACAGTATAACTGTTGTTGTGAACGATGACGACAGTGTTTGTGATCTAATAGACAAATCCTGGTGGGGCAAGTACAAACACATAGTAACAGTAGTTCCTTATTCTGTATATAGGTATGAGTGTAGAATAAATGGTTGGGAAAACCAACAGTTGTGCAAACTGTTGTCTGTATCACGGTGCGACAAGACGTGGGCTATGGTGTTGGATGCTAAGACCCTTTTTATTAAATCGTGTACACCTCAGCTCATGTTTACCGGCGATAAATTCAACTCCCTACCTTTAGAAATAGGTTTATTTCCGGAGTTTACAGCGGCAAAAGAATCTGTACAAAAAATATTTGGTATATCATTTAATGAAACAGTTGGCCCGGGTGGTGTACCATTTATGATGCACACGGATACTGTTAGAGATATGATCAAGTATATCGAGGCAACATTTGAAACAACATTTGATGATTTTTTCCAAACCAAATGTAGATATCCAGACTTGATTACTGAGTTTTATCTTTATTCAGGATATGTAACATACCAGTACAACAATATTCATGAACTGTACTCCGGACATCAAAACTGGGACTGTGTAAATCTTGCTGATTGGCAAATTGATCAGTTCGACGATGTATATAAAAAAATGGAATTAGTTAAAACACTTACTGTTTCAGTGCAAGCACAGGCGTGGAACATATTATCACCGCAACAAAAACTATTGTATCTTGAATTACTAAAATTTAAAAAAATAATAAACGACACAGAAGACACCCTTGACAAACTAAATACAGTTGTTATCAATTAAAGGGTGAGAAAATGCGATTATTAGTAACCATGTTGCTCACAGCAACATTGTTGGGTTGCTCTACAGTAGACAAAGCACAAACACAATTTTATACATGGATGCCCAAAGATCATGATGTGATGATGTTTGACCGTCTTGTGAGTATAGATTTGGCAATTGAGCGTGTTAACTGTGATGCACCAGACTGGATTTATATAAAAGGCATGGTTGAACATTTAGAACGTTATGCACAATATCGTTATGATCAACAACTGGGCAACTTGCAGGGATTAAGTGCGCACATAACTAAAATGTCCACAAACACAAATCCTACATTTTGTAAACTAGGAAAGAAAACAGCCAACAGCAGAATTAATGCTGTCGCAAAAGCATGGAGGAATAGATAATGGCCAAGCATGAACTAGAAGAAACAATAGAACAGATATCAGAAGAATACAAAGCAGGCAATCTCAGCAAAGACGAACGTGACTACTTGCTAACAGAAATCAGAGACGTACAAGCCGCAGAAAGTTGTGCAGGCAATGAAAACCTACTACGCAATATTGTAAAGAGTTGCAATGTTGCTATGTCAATTTTATAGGATAACAAATGAAACTATCAAAGAACTTTTCACTTCAAGAATTTACAAAATCACAAACAGCACTACGCCAGGGTATTGACAATACACCAGAAGGCGAACACATGGAAGCCGCTAAAAAACTATTTGAAAATGTAGTACAAAAAGTTAGAGATAACTTTGGTCCTACTGTAATCAACAGTGGCTACAGAGGTCCTAAACTAAACGAAGCAGTAGGCGGAAGCAGTCGCTCACAGCATTGCAAAGGCGAAGCCGCAGACATTGAATGTCCGGGCGTTCCGAACGCAGACGTTGCGCAATGGATCGTAGACAACTTAGACTTTGATCAAATTATCTTGGAGTTTTACACGCCAGGCATTCCTGACTCAGGTTGGGTGCATATAAGTTATAATTCAGACGGACCACAACGTAAAAGTATCCTTACTGCTATGAAAGAGAACGGTAAAACTGTATATAAGCAAGGATTAATTAAGTGAATAGTGTTATAGTAGAACCTAATGCATATACGGGTTCTTACCTAGTGCAAACCATTGCCTTAAACTTAACACAACCGGATTTACCAATGAAGTCTGTTAGTACGGAACTTGAAGATATATTTGACAACACAGGGAGACATTTTGTTAACAATATGGTAAGTCCACACATAGAAGAAAAATGGTTGAATCGTGTTCTTCTATCAGTTGATAATTTGTCTATTATATGCACAAGACTTATCGACAAATTAGTAGACGAAAATTATAAAGTTTTATATATCACGTATAACCAAGACAATATAGATATGCTTCGTAAAAAAAGGCATAAAGTAAGAAAATTAGATGACTTCGACCTAGAAGAACATCTATTGAGTATGACCGAGGAAACATATAATTTTTGTAGGGCAGATAGCCACCCAACTTGGGAAGAATTTAAAGCGGGAAATATTCATCCCGAATTTCTTGTAAGCCCTGACGAAGTAACGATAGACAATGATCCGTTAAATCAATGGACTTACAATACTCCAGATGATAGTAAATTATGTTGCGAGATTAAATTTAATAGTATTTTGCACGGCTATGATATTGTGGATAATATAGCAGATTTATTAGAAGTAAAAATAAGATCCGATCAAAAATCTCTATTAGACGAATATAGAGAAAAATTTTTCGAAGTAGACTATTAGGATAAAATTATGTTAGGAACAGCAAAGTCAGTAGGGTTCATTATCAAGTTAATTCTTATTCTGCTTATCTTAGGTGGTATTGGTTATGGCTTGTGGTATGTGACAGGACTACGGGCTAACCTTGCTGTGAGTCAAGAGAATGAACGCAAAGTAACACAAGCTCTTGAAGCACAAAAAGAAGCCATAGCACAGATACAACGTGAAGCAGAACAGATAAAAGAAATTAACACGGATCTTGATGCTAAGATCAAATCACAAGAAGCAGACTATAAAACATTACAAAACAAGTTTGAAGTAACAAAAAGCGGCAAGAAACGAGACTTTGGCGGAACAGCAGTTAAGAGGCCAGGGCTTGTTCAAAAAGCCATTAACAAAGGATCACTAGATGCTATGAGATGTTTAGAAATAGCATCAGGTGGTGAACTAACGGAGGAAGAGAAGAATGCTACAAAGAAAAGCAAATCAAACAGTATTTGCCCGAGTTTGGCAAATCCCAACTATACTCCTCCTCGCTAGTAGTATATCGGGGTGTGCTACATTTAGTCTGTCTCTTATACACATCTCCGAGC
>OJCR01001155.1_pt1 | contig 10121 bp, 6 predicted proteins | sample 1591611 | NCBI WGS metagenome assembly OJCR01 (sample SAMN05416815, study PRJEB24817) | seawater metagenome | isolation source: Sea water | place: Canada:Atlantic | collected 2013-07
CGGCAGCGTCAGATGTGTATAAGAGACAGAAAGAAAAGGTCGCGGCAGCGAGGCTAGGAAAGACTTCTTCCGAATGCACGTAATCTGCGTTGTCAGAGCCGCCAATACTTTAAGCAGCCAACCCGCCTTACTCCGATGCTTTCTGAAATCCAAGAATCTGAGTCCTACGTCGTGGTTGCCACGCCAGATTTATCACAAGCGACCCTAGGTCGCAGGCTACGCGTATGGCAATTGGTGAATCTATGCTCGCTTGATGCTGTGACTGTCGGATTGATATGGCAACTGATTTTCACGCTGCAATTCTGCGGACGCTTTCCGAGCTTGGTTGAAAGTTCAATCATTGGAACCTCGATTTGGCTTGCTTACACCGCCGATCGAATACTTGACTCATGGCAACTGCAATGCGGCCTGCCACACACCTCAAGACATCATTTCCACCACCAGTTCCGGCGTCCTATTTGCTTTCTATGGATGCTTGCTCTGGGATTCAATGTAATTTTGATCATCCATTTTTCCACCGTGAACCAAATCAAATGGGGGATGAGTTGCTTACTACTTGTCTGCTTCTATTTGCTTAATGTCCAGAAAAGCAATTGGAACATCAGACGAATCCCAAAAGAAGTTCAAGCTGGTTGCATCTTTGGGTTCGGTGTAAGCCTTGTTAGCTGGTCGTCTGCGTCTGATCAACCAACATTCCAATTGTTTTTTTCCACTGTCGTGACAGGCTTCCTCTTTTCAATTAACTGCGCAACAGTTGCCTACTGGGAACGTCAACTTGATGCAGCTCAAACGTTTTTCTCATGGACCGCACGGCGATCCGCCACGCTGTATCCGATTGCAATCGCACTTGTTCTTGAGTGCGCGTTAATCATGTCTTTATTATTTTTTGAAGCGATTCCACGGCTGATCGCCGGTTGTTTACTAGGCAGCACACTGTGTCTGGCAATCACCGTTCTGACAAATCGAAAAATTCACATGCACTGTCCAGACGCCCTGCTTACCAAACCTCTTGCAAGCCGTGAACTACTTGCCGACATATCACTGATCTTTCCGCCCGCCGTGCTTGTAATTCTGAGCATTTCATAGCGATGAACAGGACTATACGCAGCACAACCAACTATACGCAGCACAACCAACCATGCGTAGCACAACCAACCATGCGTAGCACAAGCGAGACTGGCTATGACCGACTAGCCGACCATTATCGTTTTTTCGAAACACTGATGTTCGGCCAAAATTTAGCACATGCACGCACGGCATTACTGGGTTCGATTCCATCATGTGACTCTGCCTTGGTACTGGGTGACGGTGACGGGCGACTCCTCGAGGCACTTCTTTCATCTCAACCGGAATGTCAAATTACCAGCGTCGATCAAAGTCAACGGATGCTAGAAATCCAGCAGCAACGTCTTTCGAATCACCCACTGCGTAAAAACATCATCTGGCGGCAACAGGACGCGCGTAACTTGACGAAATTCGCCAATGAGTTTGATCTGCTAGTGTCGGCATTTTTCCTCGACTGTTTCACCACGCATGATCTTGAAACACATCTACCACACTGGCTCAACACGTTGCGACCGGGTGGCCTTTTTTACGTTGTCGATTTCGAGGAACCCAAGGCGGGCTGGAAACGCATACGGGGAAAAATATGCCTAACCGCCATGCACCACTTTTTTCGATGGCAGACTGATCTGCCAAATCGAAGACTCGTGGATATCAGCAGAGCCTTGAATCAGTGTGCAATCGAGATGCTAGTGTCACAAAGCATGAACCATGATTTGATCTGTGCCCGACTCTATCGAAAGCTTACCGAAGGTGAGAAAGAGCCTTCTCGCACCGAGTGAAAACGACCAACGCTTTAACATGCGATCAGGTCGAAACAACACTGTGGAAATTTCTTATACGCAACACTTAACGACTGCTATTTCTGAAACGAACAAAGACCATCAGAAAGAATCCCATCAGCAAGCCGATACCGATCACCGCAATGAAGGTTTGTGGCTGGGGCATTTTTTCCAACCCGCTTCGTATCTCCATTCCAAAGACTGTTGTGATGGTTGCCAACGGAAAAAAGAAGGCAACGAGCATATTGAGTCGATGTGACGAGACAGCCATACGATCACTCGCTGCTGCCTGCTCTTCTGCGCTCTGAGCAATCTTGTAATCAAGCGAATTCTTAGTGCCAGTTGCCAGCAATTCCGCCATCCGTTCAAGGTCATAGGCTTGGTCCCGCATGTTGATAACCTCGAGGGCTTCGGGATGACGTTTTCGTAGATCCTGCAACACAGAATGCATATTGCGAATTGCACGATGAAGTGGTGACAGCGATTCAAGAATCAAAAAATGGTCCTCTGCCTGCCTTGCCTCATCCTCCATTCTCTCAAGCACTTCAAGTCGCTGATCGTACTCCTTGAGATGTTTCATCACCGCGGCGGGCCCTTCTCCGAACTGAGCGCTGACCCATGTTCCATCTGACTTGCGCCAGAAGAAACGTCCGCGCCGTTCATCCTCATCAGGCAACGGCGGTGCGTGCAGCACAAGTAATGTCTGATCGTCGACACACATCATTCGCTGCCGACCCACATGCTTACCGAGCCGATTACGAAATTCCTCGGGAACCTGCCAAGTTGCAGGTAACTTTACTTCATTGTGTTTTTGGTTGCTCACTTGATTTCCCCTCACATCAGTAGCACTGGTTGACGAATGTGGTTGTCCGCAATCGTAACCATCTTCCAAATAGAAGCCAGCCCGCTGAACCGTCTGTACACCGGGGATGCCAGCTCTGGTTGACATTCGGTGACGGTGGATATTTCTGCAGCCCCGTGGCAGCCTCTGGCATCAAAAGCATGGACCCCAATAAAAAGCTGATGGCACCCAGCAGCGTGAACCACGTCGACAATTGCAGTTGGGTGACTGGATCTGCATTCGACACAAGAACAGCCAGAAACGCAGAAACCAATGCAGCCAGCAAGATTCCAGAACACCGCCCACCAAGACAGATTTCGGGGTAAACATCGCCAGTACGCATGGCAGGTTTCTGCAAACGCCATGTAGCCAGACAACAGAAAGAGCACGGAACCGATGAAGTTGGGCAGCCACACCCAGATGTCCTCGGAAATCCAATTAGGACCTGGATTCAGAGCCTGGTAAGTACAGAGAATGAACAACAAAGTACCGATTAACTGCAACAAACAACTCCACCATCCAAGTTCGCTGGGGCGACATCCAAACAGTTTATGTTGAAATGTTTTTCGTTGAACTGAAGCAGTATCACTCTGCGGAAAATCTGACGCATTTCCTGCCTGATAGAACTGAAGAAATGCTGCCACGGTAAACGGGACTGAGCAACAGAAAAAAAGACTGGCAGGATTAGCGACCCTGCGATTGGCAGTTTTGGCCACAAAGTGCAAACGCTACCGAAGATGAATAGCAGTGCCCCGACCACGAAGACCAAACCAATCCACCAATTGAAGTCACGAGTCAACCACCAGCCACGAAGACAATCGCGACGAATCACACCGACAACGAGTGTCTCGGGAGGAGGTAAATGCTTGCGGTGGTGCCGGGAACTCCAAACCGCAAGCATCCCATCGCCAAGACGATGTACCCGGCGAGTAATGAACGGAGCTGGCCCCTGACTTTCAAGATATTGGTCGCCCTGAGCTTTTCTAGAAGTCAAATTTCAGGGGTTTGAAAATCGAGGGGCTGATCCATCAGCACGCGGTCACCATCAAGTCATTACAAGCAAGCCACTAGTGATGGAAACCAGAAGCTTCGGTGGATGACAATGGTGTCGAAACTGGATGCTTCTTGAGATGCTCAAGTGCTTCCATCATGTCCTTCAGAAGCAACGTACCCAAATCGCGACTAACGCCGTGTCTGACCAGGATACGCTGGATGACGAGATCCTGACGATTCGCAGGTAGTGAGTACGCCGGCACTTGCCAGCCGCGAGCTCGAAGTCGATCTGCAAGATCATACAAAGTGAATCCTGGATCAACTCCGTCTTTCATTTTCCAGCAGAGTGCAGGGATTCCTTCGTTGGTATCACCATCGTAAAGGATCTCGAAGATATCGACTTTACCAAGTTGTTCCGCGAGGTATTGCGCGGTCGCGTAGCAGGCATCATGAATTTTCCGGTAGCCTTCGCGCCCCAGCCGCAGAAAGTTGTAGTACTGACATACAACCTGCCCACCTGGTCGAGAGAAATTCAACGCAATGTCACGCATGTTTCCGCCAAGATAATTCACCCAAAAGACAAGTTCTTCGGGGAGATCGTCGGTATCACGCCACATGATCCAGCCAACACCAAGCGGTGAGAGACCGAACTTGTGACCAGAAGCATTGATCGAACGCACTCTCGGCAATCGGAAATCCCACTCCAAATCTGGTGAGCAAAATGGTGCAAGAAAACCACCACTGGCCCCATCCACATGAATTGGGATGTCCAAACCGGTCTCAGCTTCCAATTTGTCGAGTGCGTCAGCGACATCTTTGACAGGCTCGTATTTACAAGTGAAGGTAACCCCTAAAGTTGGCACGACACCAATCGTATTTTCGTCACAACGCTTAAGCACTTCCTCTGGTGTCATCAGGAGTCGATCACTCTCCATCGGGATTTCCCGAAGTTCGATATCCCAATAGCGGGCAAATTTGTGCCAGCAGACCTGCACAGGCCCAGTGATCAGGTTGGGCTTATCAATCGGTTTGCCGGCAGCCTTTCGGGAAGCTTCCCAGCGACGTTTCATCGCCATGCCACCCAGCATCACAGCTTCACTGGATCCAGTGGTCGAACAACCGACCGCATTCTCTTTTGCGGGCGAGTTCCACAAATCCCCGAGCATGTGCACGCATCTCGCCTCAATTTCAGCGGTTTGCGGATACTCATCCTTGTCGATCATGTTTTTGTCGAGGCACTCATCCATGAGCTTGTGAACTTCCGGTTCCATCCAGGTTTGACAGAATGTCGCCAAATTCTGTCTGGAATTCCCATCCAGCATCAATTCGTCATGGACGATTGAATACACATTTCTGGGGTTTTGCTCATCGGAAGGAAACCGGTATTTGGGAATGCAGACTGCATGGTCGACTGCGGCATAAACGTCATCATCAAGCTGTTCGCGAATCGAATCTTTTTCGTGCAGCACCATGATCTTAAATTCCTTTATCCAATCTGTGTTTTGAATGGCTACTCGTTCTTAGACCGAAACTCTACCAAGATGGTCGTCTGAAAACAGGATGCCACACGCAACCTCCGCTAAAATTCGCACCAATCGATAGTGGATCAATTGGGATGCCCAGCTTGGGGCTCACTACAAAAGGGGACTCAGTAGACGCAAAGTGTTCTCGAGCAGTCGTTTACCAAACGGCCGTTTCGCCCACGAGTCACAATCCACTCTGTCAGACCGATCAAGGTAAGCTTGTTGCAACTCACGCAGTTTTCCCCCAAAACCATCGTCATATACGAATAACGCGACTTCGTAGTTCAACCAAAGACTTCGCATGTCAAAGTTAACGGTTCCAAACATGGAAACATGACCATCGACAGTGATCGATTTAGTGTGCAACAGCCCGTCGTGATACAAATACAGCTCGACACCGCTGCTCAATAAATCTTCATAATATGAGCGACTCGCAAATCCGGTCATGATGGAATCAACCTTCTGAGGCACGATCACCGTGACTTTCACCCCTCGTGCTGAGGCACCTCGAATGGCTCGCAAGAGGGATTCGTCGGGGACGAGATAGGGCGTCGTCAGCACCAGTTCTTCACGAGCTCCGTTAATCATGGTCAAGATCATTTGCAGCAGACCATCATTGGTTTCACCAGGGCCTGAAGGGATCACCTGAATATCCGCAGCACCTACGGAATCCACGAGATGCAACTGATGACGGCTGACCAGCTCAGAGAGTGAGTCGTCTCCTTCTAGAATCCAATCACCGATCATGGTGGCAGCGAGGGGCGAAACCACGGACCCTTTTAGGCGGACCATAGCATCGACCCATTCGCCCACTCCGATATTCTGTTTAAAGAATTTGGGGTCAACCAAATTCATACTTCCAGTCCATGAAACTTCGCTGTCAATCACAACAATTTTCCTATGGAGCCGTAAATCAGAACGCCCCACAAGCGTTCTGAACAATCCAACGGGCAGTGCGGGTCGCAATTCGACCCCCGCCGCTCTCAATTTCGCAGGCTGATTTCCCTTCCACCACGGCCGCGCACCGACTGCGTCAATCAACAAACAACACTGAACACCACGTTCCTGAGCACGAATCACAGCGGCAAGCACTTCATCTGCCAAACCACCGTTACCCCAAATATAGAACTCCATCAACACACTTCGCTGTGCTCCGTCAATGTCACGTGAGATCCTACGCAGAATGTCGTCCGTCTCTCCGAACAGTTCGTAAGTGCTGCCGCATACCGTTGGACTCCCCACCAACTGCCAGCCGAGCTGTCCCATGCTCTTGGCAAGTTCGCCATGTTTTTCCCAATCGACAACGAGCAGCCCTTGATGAACGGCGTGTTCAATCACCTCGGAATAGTCTGCTCGCAGTTGCCTGATCCCCTGTCGCCGCGACCAACTGATCCGCCTCTCACCAATCAGCAGGTAAATCAACTCACCAACAATTGGAATCGCATTGATAACCAGCAGCCATGCCAAAGCCACGCCGGTACCTGGCCGTTTCATAACCACACGAACGCTCAGTATGAACGCAAATACCATATGGATAATCCACATCGTCGTGGTCGGATGGTACAGATAATTCAACACAAAACCCGGCCTCTAAAATTTACAGATGACAATCCCATGCCCGACGCTTTGTATGATTGATGAATCTTACGGTGGACAAAGCCAATACGAACACAAATCTGCCACCCCAAAATTCCTGCGTTAAGAACCAAGCGTCCGGCCTTTCTGTCAACCATCACGTGCACCCTAAATGCTTGTGCACGAATGCGGCCACAACGCACGCCGCCATCAAAATTAGCAGCAACTGCTATTCCGCTGATGTGCATGCTGCAGCCAACCATTTCAATCCAACACATCAACGCATTCCTTGGCAGTTTAACGCCCAGAGTGAACCATACTTGCGCAGTTCACCGTGCGTCATCCATAAGCGGCAGCACAGCTTCTTCCCCGCACTGAGGACATTTGGTACTGCTTTTCACATGAACATCCTGTTGTGGGAATGCTATTTCGAGTCCAGCGTCTGCGAAGCGTCTATCAATCTCGGTATGCAATTCAGTAATCGTTTTAAGCCGGCTATCGAGATCAGGCACGTAGGCCCGCAGAACGAGATTCAAAGAGCTGTCTGCAAATTCTTCAAATGTCGCCATTGGTTTGGGATCCTGCATGATTATTGGATGGTCTTGCGCAACCGAGACAAGAATATCTCTGGCAAGATCGGTATCGGATCCGTATGCCGCACCAACATTGACAACGATTCGACTAATCGTTCCCGAGAGAGTCCAGTTCAAAAAGGTATTGGTGATAAGGGTCTTATTTGGCACCACCAATTCTTGCCGATCCCAATTGGTGATCGTCGTCGCCCTCATTCGGATTCGAGTAACGGTACCTGTCGTGCCGTCTACCGTCACCACATCACCCACACGCACAGGTCTTTCAAAAAGCAGAATGATGCCGCAGACGAAGTTCGTAACAACCTCCTGCATCCCGAATCCCAGCCCGACGCTTAACGCAGCGGCGATCCACGCGTACTTGCTCCAATCAATTTGCAACACTCTGGCAACAGCAGCGAAGCCAATTGCCATCAAGGTATAACGGCAAAGGGTAACAATCGCGTATCTGGTCCCTGATTCGACGTTGGTGGTACGCAACACTGCCAACTCGAGAACACCGGGCAAGTTTTTTACAGCGATCGTCATCACTGCCAGAATCACAATGGTTTGTGTCAACTCTAACAGGGTTAATCCCCCCACCACCTGAACGGCGTCAAGCACTGCGATGAGCGGAATGGTTCCTGACCACAATCCAAAGATGGCAACGACCGTGGCAATGGTGTACAGGAACTGCATCATGCGTCGTGTCTGTTCACCGATCACTTCCAGATCAAGTTCCTCTTCAAGTTCAACTTCCTGCACCAACGATTCTCCTTCAGATCCCGCCGCCTCCTCGGAAGCCTTGCGACTACGCCAATTTTCTAATCTTTCAGCCAATGCCAACTGACGTTTTTTGAGTGCAAACCATCGCAACGTCATCCAGTACGCCAATTCACCGAGGCTCATCACCGTCAACGTAGCAACAAAATTCAAGCTGAGTTCGATCGCTGTAATCAGATACCCCTGCCACGCCAAAACGACGAGTGCAGTTGGAACCGCCACGACCAATACAAACAACAGATACTGCAGTTTAACCCGCCCACCGTTGGGATTTTTTTCAGCCGATGCAGCCAACAGACCTTGGGATGACTTGAACATTCGAATCACAAGCAATATCACCCAGACATGTGCCACAATGAAGAAGCACCGCCCAACGCTACCCGAATACTGAGAGGCATCTCCGTACAGTGTGCTGGCAGCCAGAACCTGAGCGGGCACATAAACAATACCGATACGAAACAGAACTTTGCGAAGCAGCCTTAATGTATTTGGCTTGGCATCGAAGTGCACGATCCCAAGTCCCCCCGGGCGACTTGCAGCACCGGCAAATTCCAGCACCAACGCAACCCAGACTGCGTTGTTCAAACCGGACCCCATACCGCGCAACCACGCACTTGGTTCTTCTGCCTGCTGAGTCCCCCAAGCAAGAAAAAATAGAACCAGAGGGATCGGCAATGCCAGCAGCAACGTGAACCCAAACGCCTGCCATGTCAGGATATAGCGGTCAGTGGAAATACGTTTTGTTGCTACACCAACTCGGGTTAGCGCTGCAATGATCCAAGGACGAGTGACGCACAAAGCAATCACCGCCAGTAATAGCACAAGACATTGCACCGGATTCATCACAAAGAGGATGAACATGTTGTCTGCGAATTCTGTCCAGTGTTCGGCGTTGAACAGCCATGACATCCCGCTTGGAATATCGCGGACAGTTGCAAGATTCACTGGCAACGCACTGCGAATCCAGAAAAGTTGTTCCGTGATGTAATCCCGAACCTCATCAACTTGCTGCAGGAACAGTTCATTGGCCACACGTAAAGCGGACAGAGTGGGCAGGAGGTCGCTGTATTCCGTATTCAATTTCCCCAGCAATTCAAGTCGAGCATCCAGAAGCAGTTGAACTGCAGGCAAGGCATCAACATTCATCTGCTCTTCACGACTTGCATGACTACGCATGTCGCGTTCGACTTTCAAATTACTGATCCGAAGATCATCCAATTTCGGAAAATCGGACGAGTTAATAATCTTGTCCTCACCAGGATTCAACAATTGATCCTGTAGATCGAAGAGAACCTGTGCCATTGCTCTTCCACCACCCCGCATATCAACTTGCGTTTGCAGATGCGAGTACTCCTCTTCCAGATCATCAAGACGGTGCGTTGCCGCGGTCTTAGCCGTCGCAACACGTTTAGACAGTGCAACAGCATCGGTATATTCAGTCAGCAAAGTCTCCACTTCCCCGACGAGTGCGTTCAGATTGCCATTTGGAGACTGGGCCCGAGCTTCGCTCAGAACAGCATTGATTCTGACTGTCAGCTCGATGGATTCTTTGCTTTTGTTTTCCGACCATCGCTTCTGTAATTTCGCAACCAGCACTTCAGCGTCTGCGACTTGACGTTCCAACAGGCGTTCTTTGGCGACTGCCAACTGCTCGCGTTCATCCTGGCTCGCTTTTTCAGCCTCAAGCATTTGGTTTTCTGCAACCAACAAAGCTTGCCCTGCTTTCAGCAGCGTACGATCCGCAATTTGCTTCGGAGACGATGCATCCTCACTCAGCGCAGGGCTGGCGAGCGCGTCACGAGATGCTCCGAGTTCAGTTTTAACATTGGCCAAGCGAACCGTAATCTCGTCATACCTAGCCTCGACCCGTGTCAATTCCTTCGTAACTTTCAAAAGGTCTTCGCGATACTCAGACAAGTTGTCCTGCTGCAGGGAGATTGCTTTCTGTCTCTTATACACATCTCCGAGCCCACGAGACCGAGGCTGATCTCGT
>OJCR01001156.1_pt1 | contig 10116 bp, 4 predicted proteins | sample 1591611 | NCBI WGS metagenome assembly OJCR01 (sample SAMN05416815, study PRJEB24817) | seawater metagenome | isolation source: Sea water | place: Canada:Atlantic | collected 2013-07
AGATGTGTATAAGAGACAGCCGTTGGGGCCTTTATGAGGAACAATCACAATGCGTGGTGCTTGGTTGCTTGTTTCTTCACGCAGTTTCGCGAGTGTTTTCTTTTCGGAATCAACTTGCTGCAGGACCGTTTGTAACATTTGCTGGTCGATCTCCGCAGAGTCAGTTGTCGTGTCATTCAATCGCGATATTTCGTCATTCAGTTCTTTCAATCTCTCACGTGTGCTTGCCAGTTGTTCCTCGATATAAGTGAGAGCATCACGGCGTTCTCCCAATTCTGTAGTTTGCTCTTCGCGAAACGAGACAAGCTCCTCCAAGCGAAAGACTTGCTCTTTCAACATTGAATCAGCGGTGCTTACGGTAAGACCATCACGTGGCGGCGCGGGTCTCTCCGGTGTTTCGTTGCGTGCCGTTTGTTCTGCTGCGTTGGTTGCGTTTTGTGCAACCAACGCAAGCAGCAGAATTAATGTCCCAAGGGTGCAAACGAGTACCGCTAAGAAAGGGAACAAGGATGGTGATAGCCCTTTGCGATCTCGCCGACTCATGCTGCCTGCCTTGAGGTAGTACCGTCAGCTGGACGACTGGGGGTCGATATTCGACTAGATAAAACATCCACGGCTCGTGCTAGAATGCGCATCGCATCCGCCATCCCATCTCCTCCGGCAGCAGCCACACTTCGGTCAACGTTGGCATTGGTGGCGATAAGTCGTTGCAGATTCGAGTCGAGAGAGTTTTGCAACATCGTGACAGCAGCAACGCTGCCCTGGGTTTCCGCAAGTTCTTCGCACTGTTTGGACAGAGCATTCAAAACCACTTGCAACTGGTCCGAGTGCTGGCTAACAACACCTGCTTGGTGCGTGCATTGCGCATCGAAGTGGAGCGATGTTTTATCGGTTACGGTTTTGAGAGCTTCAGCGTGCTCGATCAAAGCGGGCGATAGCTGATTGTCGATATCAGTCAGTAGTTTGCGGCAGATTTGTTCGTGTGAAAGCGTTGAAGCCTGATGGCTTGTGGTCATTAGCTCGTGCCAGCGATCGCATTCCTTCACGATTTGTGTTCCAACGAGTTCCGATGCACCGGTGATACTCGCGGCGTGATCATTCAACGCAGGAAGAAGCGTTCTTTCCAGAGCTTCACTGATCTTATTAGCGCTGTCTTCCTGCACACTCTGCCAGTGTTCCTGTGCTTCATCGATGGTTTTCGCCCAGAGACGGGTCTGGTTGTCTAACGATTCAGCGACTGCAGCCTGCACGCCTCGGCACAAATCAGCGATCAAGGCCGTTTGGTTGTCGGAGGTTTCATCACTTGGAAGGCTGGCGGAGACAAGATGGCCAACTCGGGCATCGATGTCAGCAAGAAGTTGTTGTTCTCCACGTTCGATCGGGAATTGCACAAAAATCGCAACCACTGATAAAACGAGTCCCAGAGCGGTTGTGTCAAAAGCGACATACAAACCACTCTTGAGATTCTCTACCGCTGCGCTGCCATTGGCAAAATCCAGTCCACCCAAGGTTTGGGTAATACCGATCACGGTGCCAAGGAAACCGAGCATTGGAATTGCCCAGATGATGATTCTCACCAGACCCAGCGAGTCGTGTGCTACATCGGCATCGCGACCTGAAAGCTCTCTGAGATCGTCAGCAAGATGTTTCGTTGTTCCACGTTGGGATTGCCGTGTTAGCAATTCTTCCAGTCTGGACACGAGCCGATTTTTCCGCGTTTGAGTCGGTAATCGGCCGAGCTCTTTCAGCCATCGCCTAGAAACGAATCCTGCATCGTTATCGGCCAGCCAACGATCAGCTGGCGATTCCTCTGCGACCGGCGGTAACAGGTCTTCGTCCCTGATTGCATGTAGTTGCTTGGCCTGAGTGAGTACATCGAGCCACTTTGTGAAGAGTACTGCGACGGCGAACCAAAACAGAATGGTCGCTGCAATCGCGATGGGATGCCCAAGGAAATATCGCTTCAGGGGTTCCCAGGAGGTTGCGTAAACAAGGCTGTAGAAGCCGGCATTTAACGCGGTTCCAGTGAGGGCCGCGAGGGCGGCGTTCCCCCAAGGGTGAGACTCGGTGCGTTCCGTAGCCTCAGTGTCGATGGTTTTGTCTGCAGGCCGCACGTTGGGCTCAAAACCTGAACTTTTTACATCAATTCCCACGATCAACCTCTCTCGGGAGTTTATTCTCGGGGACGAATTTGGGAACGGCTGATCAAATCAGCGTTCTGCTTCAGTCGTCCCGTCCGCCAATGGTGAGACCTTCGGCGGGAGGGCAATACCCCCTCAGCTTTCGGATCGACCGTCAGGACCCCGCAACTTTATCCAATCGTCAGGAATTGCCACTTGGCTCCCAGGCAACCCGAAATCGATCCCTTTGGGGCGTCTGAGGCGGAATCACAGTCCAAAGAGTTCATATTGCGGCGAATTCGAGCATCTTCGTAATATCCGTCGGAGTTTGAGTCAGAGTACGAAAAGTCGTTTTCTGAGATCAAAACGAGGGAAAATGGCCCGTATCTTGAAGGAATTGGAGCATTTGTGATGATGAACGCCGAAATGGTCGAAACAACCCAAGTCACGACTAGCGATGCCAGAACCCCGATAATCCGCACATTACTCGTGCTCTTGATGGTGATTGGCATTGCGACCGTGGCGGTGAGTCAAAACCCGACGCCTCAGACTGACGGATCACCGATATCTTCCGAATATTCCGAACTCTCCATCGCCGAAACGGTGGCAAGGGTGGGTGCCTCGGGCGACATGATCGGATTTTCCCATTCTGACAGTTCGGGAACTCAGACAATTACGCTAGTTCATACCGGCAAAGCTTGGATGGCGGTGTATCATGTTGACAGGTCGGGGAAGGTCCGACTTGTCAGCAGTCGTCCAATCGATGCTGATTTTTCATTGCAACTGAACGCCACGTCGCCACTCCCTGAAGAGATTCGCGAGATCAATCGACGGTGATGGTAGGTGGTGTTGGGCTGCAGCGGTAAAATCTTGACGTAGGTTACAGCAGTCAGTTTTTCCCGTGTCCACAACTACCAATCGACGATCCCGGCCGACCGGGGTCTATCGGAGCCGAAGATCGAATGGCTAACTATCTGACGTTAGAAGAAGCTGCCCAAAAGCTCGGAGTTCCCGCTGATCAATTAGTTGATTTGCGAAGCCAAGGGAAAGTGCGTGGTTTTCGTGATGGAGCGAGTTGGAAGTTCCCTGATAATGAAATCGAACGACTCGCCGATGAGATGGCTGATGGTGGCCTTCTCGACGGTGAAGGGAGTGACCTAGGCATCGGTGGGGATCCGATTGCCTCTGGACAAGGAAGCGATGTCAACCTTGTTGCCTCCCGAGGAGATGATGCTGATGTGCAGGTCGTTTCCGGGGAAAGTGATTTGGAGATCTCTGAAGACTTGCTCGAGATCGATTCGGCAGAGTTGCAACTCAACGATCCCGCGATCATGCATGACTCCGCCCAGCTCGACTTAGCCATTGAGCCAAACGCGGGAAGTACTGGTCCTGTGACCGACCAAGAACTAAAAGAGATTTCCGAGTCTCATCCTGATGTCGTTGCCCCAGAAGTGGGCGGCGGAGAGGGAAGCGGCAGCATGCTGGATCTTGAAAGCGAGCTGAGCTTGCAGGCCGGTAGTGACCTCAGTTTTGCCTCGGGTGAACCTGACGAGGACAGCGGGGAAGAACTGATCGGCGCAGACGATGACAGCGCGATGGATGTTCTCGGCAGTGATATTGATCCTGCGGGCTCACAAGCCAGTTCCGGTGGCGTCAGTAGTTTAGAACTCATGAGCGACTTGGATGAACCAGCAGATCTGATGGGATCGCGTGGTTCAGACGTATTAAGTGAACTTGATTTGCTCGGATCGGAAAAGTCCGGCAGCGGGGTTATTTCTGGAGACAGTGGCAGCCTGCTCGGCTCTGGACTTGGTAGCGGCTTGGGGTCCAGTCTGGGAGACGTTCTGGCAGACGACGAACTCGTCATTGCCGACGACGACGACGATCTGGTGATCAGTGGTGCCGGAAGCGACATCTCCGTTGCTGGAGACAGTGGAATCAATCTGATGAGCCCTTCGGATAGTGGTTTGTCATTGGAGAGCGAACCACTTGATCTGGCTGGAAGCAGTATTTCAGCTCTCGATTTGGGACAGGAAATGTCCGAGGGCGGTAGTAGCGGTGGCGGCAGCGGATCCATGGTTGATTTTCAAGCGGATGAAGAGTTTCAGCTCTCGCCGTCCGGGATCAGTTTGGAACCTGACTTCGAAAGCGGTTCGCAAGTTATCGAAGTTGAGGATTCAGAAGCAATCGGCGAGCCAATTGAATTTGCGGATGCCGGTGTTGCCGGAGATGGTGATGTGTTCGGCGGCGAGGCCGAGGCTGTTGAGGTCTTGGGTATGGACCCAGAAGAGGAAGAAGGCATCTCTGTAGATGATTCGGCGGCTGTTTCTGCGATCGGCGCTGGCGGCGGCGGATACAACGCTTATGAGGTACCGTTCACCATCATGCAGTGCATTACCCTTTGTATGGTGCTGGCTGTTCTCGGTGTCGGGGGCATATTGGTCACCGACTTAATGCAGAATATGTGGAGCTACAGCGACACTGCTGCCCCTGTGAGCTCGATTACTGATTCTTTGGTCGGATGGCTGGATAAGAAGTGATTGTTAGGCATCCGTGGGACAGGTGGAGACCTAAGTGCTTGGTAAGGAACTGAGTCAAGGACTGGTAAACCTTTTTCGACCTGGGACATTCTGTCGCTATTCGGCAATTATGAGCCCATTCCCGCGTCCCAAGCTTATTTGCGGGGTAAGAAACTTAGTGGACCCCCTTTATACTATTGAAAATTGAACCTGTGATTTCTCAGGTGATCGGCTTCCCCAGTCGAGTCTCTCACCAGAGCAAAGAAGTGTTACCTGCCTAGAATGTTGTCCGTTGGGTGCTCGCGGCAGGTGTATCAGCCGCTCTCCCGTAGCTGTCAGGGCATCGGCTAGATAAGCCGATTTTGTCCATGTACGAGTTGGTAGAAATGACGGGCTCAACTATTCGCTTTCAGAATCTGTTTCATTGGCAATTAGCAATGCGTTTTAAAAGTACTCTTCCGATCTTAGCCTGTTTTGTGCTGGGGCTTGTTGGCTGTGAGCGAGTGGATCCGGTTGTCACCTACACAGTGCCAACCAAACTCCCCGCACAGCTGGTGCCCGGTCAGGACCGGATGTTGGCTGCGATGCTTCCCGTGGGGGACAATATTTGGTTCTTCAAAGTCACTGGCCCGGAGGGAGCAGTCGACTCGATTCACGACGATTTTCGGAACTTTGTTGAGGGTATAACCTTCGAGGATGGTTCTCCAGAACTAGCTGATTTACCCACTGGTTGGCGGCGTGGCGGAGAGAAGCCATTCCGCTATGCGACACTCGACGTGGAGACACCCGATAAGCAACTTGGAATAAGTGTTTCGTCGCTGCCGCTTCGAGAAGATTCGTGGGATCAACAAGTACAAGACAATGTCAACCGTTGGCGTGGTCAACTGGGATTGCCGAAGTCTGATCAGAAATGGGCTGATGCTCAAAAGCTCGCCGTGAAAGCCGCAGATCCGAATGCTGTTTGGGTCGACATCGTTGGCGAAACTGGCGAAACCAATTCGATGGCAGCACCGTTTGCTAATCGTGTCCCGCCGCCCAGTTCCTCAGCAATGCTGCCAAATGCATCCGCCGCCTCCGTTGCTGACGAGCAGATGCTGGCCGCCATGGTCCCGAAGGGATCTGACGTTTGGTTTTTCAAGGTCAAAGGCGCAAAAGAGTCGGTCACTTCGTTGATGGGCACTTTTCGGGCATTCGTCGAGGGGATTCAATTCGAGGAAGGTGTACCCAAACTAGAAGATCTTCCGAAAACATGGACCCTAGGCGGAGAAAACGCTTTCCGTTTTGCAACTTTGGATGTAGCGACACCTGCAGGAAAATTAGATGTCAGCATCTCGAAACTGCTTCGCCAGCAAGATAAGCCATGGGCAGAGCAAGTTGTGATGAATGTGAACCGTTGGCGTGGTCAGATGGGGTTGCCAGCTTCAACAATAAAGTGGGCTGGTGGACAGCCACTGAGCGTAAAAACGGCAGATGAAGGTTCCGTGTGGGTCAATTTGTCAGGGGACGACGACAGCGGCACAAAGAAGAAATCGGTGACGCCCCCGGTCACTGGTCAGCCTAGTTCAGGTGATGCGAATACTGGTGATGAAGATGATCCTGTGACCTATGTGGTTCCAAAAGGATGGCGTGATGGCCGGATGAGTAGTATGCGATTGGCTGCCTTCAATGTCGGGCCGGAAGATAAGTCAGCAGAGATCACCGTTATCCCAGCAGGGGGCGATCTTCGTGGAAATGTTGCCAGGTGGTTAGGGCAGGTAAGAAAAGGTACTACCCCTGAACAGATTGTCGATCAGGCGTTGAAGGATGCTCAGGATGTCACCGTTGCTGGTGTGGCAGGAAAACGGTTTCTGCTAATAGGCGACGAGGGTGATGCTGCTGAACGAATGGCGATCGATGCGACAATTATCCCGCTAGGTTCGGATGGAACGAGCAATTTGTTCGTGAAGATGACTGGCCCAGCTGAAACAGTTGAGAAACAGGCTGATGCAATCGCCTTGTTCTTGAAATCCTTGAAATTGAATTTGTAAACGATTCGTTCACACTCGAAACGTGATGAAATTATGTCGACGATTGTAGACTCCGCACGCGGCCCCAAAGATCAGGCAGCCAAACTCACTCTGTCGAGTGTTTTTTCCGCGATAGGTTCACTGAAGTTCACTGTGGTTCTGTTTGCTCTGTCTCTGGTTACCGTTCTGGTAGGCACGCTGGCTCAGGACGAGATGAACATGTTCGAGGTGAAGCAACGCTACTTCACCTGTTGGTTCACTCAACTTTATTTTGATGATTTCTTTCCCCAAGCCTTCTACCCGCACGAAAATCCGATACGCGGCAGTATTCCATTCCCTGGGGGGGCATTGATTGGTCTGCTGTTGATGATCAATTTGGTTGCGGCCAAGGCAACACGCTTCAGAGTGAGCGGGAAAGGCCCGCAACTGCTTTCCGGTGTGGGGCTCATCGCCATGGGGTCGCTTTTGGCTTGCGTTGTCGTCGCAGCTGGCAACAGTAGCGAGGGTTTGCAGGGGACACCGCCGATCAGCTACGCATCGCTGTGGGCTTCAGTTTTAGCGAGCCTGACAATCATGGCCTTTGGCTTTTTGTACGCAGGTACCAGAGTCTCGCAGTCAACGATCAAGATCTTGGCTTTTGGCTTCGCGGCCCTGCTCGGTGTCTTTGTTGTTTACGCACTTGTAGAAGATTTCCGAATTGGTGATCCCGGGCTCCGAATCGTTTGGCAACTGGCGAAGGGCCTAGGGGCTGGCATCATTTTGCTCGTTGGGTGTTTGATGGTCTTCGGCAAGCAAGGCGGGAATGTTCTTTTGCATCTCGGTGTCGGTTTATTGATGTTTGGGCAGTTCGCGTTTGGTGACCGACAACTTGAGCAGAGGCTCAGTTTGATTGAGGGTGAGTCAGCGAACACTCTTGTTAACTTGGATTTGATTGAACTGGATATCATTGCCAAGAACGAGCAGGGTGATGAAGTGATCGCAGTTCCGGGTAGTCGATTGCGTTCCGCAGCTGAGACAGGTCTGGTGATCAGTGATGATGCTTTACCTGTAGATGTTCGCGTTGTCGAGTTTTATGAAAACTCAAATCTTCGCGCAGTCGAGGGAGAGAATTTTGCCAACGCGGGATTCGGCCTGGAGGCTGAAGCTGTTGAGGCCAGAAAGTCTGGCGGTACTGACAGTGACCTTAACTTGGCTTCTGCTTATGTAGATCTCATCGATAAAGAGACGGGAGATTCGCTCGGTATCTATTTAGTGAGCCAGTTACTATCTGATCGTGTGATGCTGCTTGCCGACGGTAAAAGCCAGGATCGCTACGATTCAGTCACGATCGGCGACACTTCGTACGAAATCGGTTTAAAATTTCACCGGGAAGTGAAACCCTATTGGGTGCAGTTGGTAGACGTACGCAGGGTCAACTACAGCGGCACCGACACACCACGGGACTATTCTTCCTTCATCCGTATTGTCGATGAAGATACTGGTGAGGATCGTCGTGAACGAGTTTGGATGAATAATCCGCTGCGGTACCGTGGTGAGACCTTTTACCAAAGCAATTACACGCCGCTACCCAATGGCAAGGAAATGACGGGCATCCAAGTGGTGCAAAACTCTGGTTGGCTGATCCCGTATTTGGCTTGCAGTATTACTGCCCTCGGCATGCTGGCGCATTTCTTCGGCACTCTTACCCGCTTTCTGAAGCGGCGTGAACGGGAGACGCGGAAAGAGCACTCTGAGACTGCAGCGAATCAAGACGCCGATTCACGTGTGCCTTCGAGATGGCCAGTCGTTGTAAGTGTTGCGGGCTTTGGTCTTCTTGCTGGGGTGATGCTCGTTCCCTGGACCGCTGTTAAGGACGAGATGCGTCCGGCTGAGCGGAATACTAAGTTCGATTTTTACAACGCCGGAAAAATCCCAGCGCAATTTGGGGGTCGGGTGATGCCCTTGGATGCTTATGCAAGGCAGACCGTCAAGGCAATCAGCAGCAAAGAGTCGATACCACTTTTAGGCGCACCAACCGAGCTTAAAGACCGTGTCCAGGGAGAAAGTATCTCTGCGATGCAGTGGTTGATGGAGGTTGCCAGCGACAGCAAAGAAATCGACGAACTCCGAATGTTCCGAATTGACGCAGAGGAAGTTCGCAGTGAATTTGAGCTTCCGAGGCGGAAGAGTAAACTCTACTCCATCGCGGAAATCTTAGGTCAGTGGGGCCGCGTCAGTGACATGGTTGATGAAGCGAGGAGGAAGGATGGTGCAGACCAATCTTTCAAGGAGCGAAAGTTACTTGAGCTTGATCGGCGTACCCTTCAATACACCGTTGCAGCAGCGGCGTTTCAATTCCCCAGCCCGCGGGTGATGACTGAGGAAGAGTTCAAGAGGTTACGACCAGGACAACCATCGGATCCCTCTTCACGTGCCATGTTCGCGATGAGAGACCTCGCTGGCAAGATGGAGCGACTGAAGAAGATGTCGGCTGCGGCCATCATTCCCCCAACTGCTGAACTGGCCTCTGAAACCGTTGACCAACCGAAGTGGAGTGCCTTCTCTGCCGCGTTCTTCAATGAAATTCAAGAAATTGCGCGGGCTGAGGGAAGTCTCGCGGAGGACGCGGATCGCTCGGAATCGATAGCAAGTTTTGGGGAGATGATATCAGCTTACGCTGACGAAGATGCTGAGAAGTTTAATAATTCCGTAGACGACCATGATGCTGCTTTGTCTGATTACCCAATCGTTGGTTATTCGCCTCGATTGGTTTCTCTGGAAAGGTGGATGCAAGCTTCTTGGCCCACCGGTGTCGCAATGATTTTATATCTGATCACGCTAGTGCTTGGGTTGCTCTACTTTGCCGTCAACCTGCCGAGACTGCGGCAAGCGGTTTGGGGAATGTTGGTTGTCGCTTTGGTCGTGCATACAGTTGCGATCACATGTCGGATTGTCATCACAGGAAGAGCTCCGGTGATCAATATCTATTCGTCTGCCGTCTTCATTGGTTGGGCTGCGGTGCTGTTCGGGGTGCTGGTTGAAAGAATTTTCCGATACGGGGTCGGCAACCTGTTGGCATCCGCTGCCGGTGTATTGACTTTGCTAGTGGCATACGGCTTGAACACTGGGGATACCATGCCCGTGCTGCAGGCAGTGCTTGATACCCAGTTTTGGCTGGCAACGCACGTGATCACTGTCTCGCTGGGTTATGTGGCTACCTTGGTCGCAGGTACGCTCGGAGCCGTTTATCTGCTTGCCGGTTGGATAGGTGTCGAGAAGAACAAATTGAGGGACGTTTATCGCTGCATCTATGGTGCAACTTGCTTCGGGATTTTGTTCAGTTTCGTCGGGACCGTGCTGGGTGGTCTTTGGGCTGACGACAGCTGGGGGCGATTCTGGGGTTGGGATCCGAAAGAAAACGGCGCACTGTTGATCGTGATTTGGAATGCACTGATGCTACATGCCCGTTGGGACGGAATGGTAAGCTGTCTC
>OJCR01001158.1_pt1 | contig 10102 bp, 5 predicted proteins | sample 1591611 | NCBI WGS metagenome assembly OJCR01 (sample SAMN05416815, study PRJEB24817) | seawater metagenome | isolation source: Sea water | place: Canada:Atlantic | collected 2013-07
CGTAAGGAGTCGTCGGCAGCGTCAGATGTGTATAAGAGACAGCTACTGATTATCTCGTTTGTCGAAGCGCTTCCGGGTTTGTTTGCAATCAGCATTGGTGTTTCCGGGCTGGTCCTTGTCATGCACATCGTGTCCACGGTTCAGTACCGTGTTGGCCTATTCAAAAATCAATATCCCCAGTGGGATGCGTTGGATGGCGGGCGGATTGACTCCAACGGATTGACTTTGTTCGACGGCGATTCGTGGTTACTGTATCGTTGGGTCTGGTTCAGCCATGCGATTGTCACAAGGAGTGCAATATCATTTATTCCATGCTTGCAATCAAAATGTCCTGTCTTGGTCGGAGAGACCATGTTGTTGTCTGGTGCATCCGGTAACGCAATCGAAGAGTGGGAATTGTTCAGCAAGTCAGCGGTGGATCAATTGGAGCGGTCGCAAGGTGCCTTTTACAAGCACCGGTTAAATATTGATCCGAGTCGAACACGCTCAAATTTGGAGTTGATTTGTGATCGAGGTCGTCATCGCACCGTGGCGACGGAGGCGGGAGCGGTAGAATTTGCCGGTGATGTGACGACACGTGATCTTGAACAGATTCCAGAAGGTATCGGCGACTTGACGCGAACTCGGAGAAGTCTGGTCGTCATTGTCCTCATAACGCTCTTTGGGGGCTTGATCGCCGGTGGCGTCTCGGAGTTGTGGCTGGAAGCATTTTGGATCTTGTTAGCCTTTTATCTGATGTTGCTTCTGGCGTTGTATGTGAGAGCGAGAACAACGACGGTGAGGGCTTTCCAGAGAAGACATTACTTTTTGCTCGGCTATGCCACCGATGACTACCTCTTGTTAGATTTGGACATTTCCGTTTCCCGTTTCGCTTGGCGGGATATGCATCTGCTGCTGGCCACCGATGGTTTAATTGCGATGAAGGCGGGGCGTCGAGGGCAAGTCATTGTTTTGCGGCCTGACATGTTTGAGTCTGCGGAACAATGGGAACGCGTTTTTAATAACGTCACCCAGCACGAGACGGCTGAAAGTCGTTCGCGTTCAAGCAACGTGTGAGAGAGTTCTTCTGAGTGTTTGAGGCAAAGGAGCGGCGGAGGCTCGGGGTGGGAATTGGTAATCAGCACGTGGTGGGAATTGGTAATCAGCATGTGGTGGAACTCTGAATCCGCGAATCGATGGCCGAAGACGCGACCAGGCATCGTTCCTTCCGCAAGCTAGGAAGAGTGGGCATCCAACGCCAGTTAGCCGGTAATGCGGTCTGAAACTTTGAAGTCCACGGATCAGACAGTTGTCGCAAGAACAACGATGGTTGTGACGTCCCCTCATATCTTTGCACCAAGAAAGTTCAATCGTAGCTGGGGGGGCGCCGCTTGGTGGTAATTAACCGGCAAGACGTCAGATGTTTGGGGCGCAACCGCAGACAAAAATGACAATGATCAGTTGAGGCGCAGAGAATGTAAAACCTCGTGTACTATTAGCAATCACCATCCCGTGCGATCGTTCTATTTTCACAACGAACCTCGGAGAGTTACAGTGCGTGCGGAAGAGTGGCAGGCGGTTATATCGGTGGAAGTCACGCCTGTTCATAGCTGAGCAAATGGTTACGTTTTTCTTTAAAGAGAGTCATGCGATGGTTGTGGGGCATTCACTCAAATACCATTTGTGGGTTTCAGCAGGGAATTATCCGATCCAGTAATCGTAGGTTCGGCTATTCGAGACGAGCTGTGTTGTTTACCTTGACACAACGAATCCGGGGGTGGCTCGACGGCTGAGCGAGTTCGACTTTGCGTGTCACATGATATAGATATAGAGGCTGATGAATCCTATGTATGACAAAGACAGAATCATCTATCAACTAGAGCGCACTCGTGTTCTATCTCTTCAGATGATTGAACGAGTGCCGCATGATCAGTGGTTTGAAATGCCCTTGGGGGTGACACACGTTGCGTGGAACGTTGGCCACATGGCAATCGCTGAGTATTTCCTTGGACTTGTCTTTGTTCGCGGTACGCGGGAGAGCGATCGTGATTTTATCCCCGAAAGTTATGTTGAGCTTTTTGGATATGGTTCGGTCGCCACCTCTGATCGGAGTTCCTATCCTAGCCCCTCTGAAATGTTGGAGGTGCTTGGTTCAGTTCACGCGATACTCCTAAACGAAACTACAGCGATGCCTGCGGCAGAGCTGAGTGAGTCTTGCAAGTTTCTCGAAGGAGAATTTGATCACCACCCAATTTTTGAAGACAAAGGTGGTGCACTTGAGTGGCTCGGTTATCACGAACATGTGCACATGGGAGCCATTGGGCTCTTGAGACGCGAACTTGGATCAAAACCAATCGAGTATTTTCAAGAATCGCGGGAAGGAAAGCGGTTTGCGTAGTTTTGTCTTGATTTCTTCCATGGCCGTTCGCCAAGTTCTATTTGTAAAGCGGTGAGGCAGCTTATTCATGAGGCCTGCCCACTCAACGGAAATCCTGATGGTGACTAGCGATCTCATTAAGCTGTCTTTTGTTTAATTTCGCCCCACCGAATCACAGTTCTGCAAGAATTTCGTTCCATGCGGCGAGTGGCTTGTTCAGGGTCACTCTTTTAATAACTCTTGAGGACTACGCGAATTTAGGGTGTCACCCGAAACTTCCGCCCATTTGACTGCAATGTCTGATTCTAACTTGCGTGACAGTACGACTATTTTGTTCGAAATGCCTCGCTTTGGACGACCGCATGTACCAGATCTCGCAGCCCATTACCGGTTACCGATACCGACTCGCTGATTTGATCGATAGCTGCACGGTCTGTGACCTCCATGATTCGACCTGTGCTGTACTCCAACAGCTTCTTTGCCAAGTTTCGCCTGACGAGTTTCTTGCGTTTCATTAGCTCTGCTTTGAATTCGGTGATGTCGACATAACGACTACCATTTGCGAACTGGGAAGACGCATCGATAGAATCAGGTTGTCGATAGTAAGTGTTACGCCACTCGCCGATGGGTCCATAATTTTCCAGAGCAAATCCCATGGGATCGATTTTTGCATGGCAATCATTGCAACTGGCGATTTCACGATGTTTCGCCAACCGTTCTCGAATCGTTGTGGCGCCGCGCAGGTCTGGGGCGAGTGGTTCGACATCAGGCGGCGGTGGTGAGGGCGGTGTTCCCAGCAAGTTGTCCAGCACCCAGACGCCGCGAATCACTGGCGAAGTATCAATGCCATTGGCAGTCGCAGTCAGTACGCTGGCCTGTCCCAGCAGTCCTCCGCGACGCGGATCCGCGATCGCAACTTTGACCAATTCTGCGTCATCCAACGGGGGCATTCCATAAAGTTTTGCGAGTCCACGGTTGGCGAACGTAAAATCGGATTGGATGAAGGTTGAAATATCGAGATTGTTTTTCAGGATCTCAGCAAAGAACAGATGGGTTTCCCGCTTCATCGCGATATCAAGGTTTTCAGTGTAGTAGTCTCGATAGCGTTTCACGTCAGGCGGCATGCTGCCGATTTTGTCCAGTCGAAGCCAGCGATCAGGGAAGTGTTCAACGAACGCCGTGGACTTTGGATCATCGAGCATTCGCTCAACCTGTTCACGCAATACGTTGGGATTCCGAAGTTCGCCCCGTGCCGCCAAAGCGAACAACGTATCGTCCGGCATGGAAGACCACAGAAAGTAACTCAAGCGACTGGCCAGTTCATAGTCCGAGAGTTGCTCGTTCAGTTCAGGCAGGTGCAGAAAGGGTGTCGAGGAGAGGATTGCCTTGTAAGCAATCTGCAAGGCCTCGACCGTCGTTTTTCCTGCTGCTTCGTATCGACGCGCAAGACCCGCGTAGGGTTCGATTTCAGCGGAAGATACAGGTCGTCGAAAAGCTTGGGTCGCGAACCTCAGCAAGTGCCGGTCGATGTCTTCGCTACGCACTTCCTCCGTCCCGAACATCAGTCTGTGACCCCGCGGTGGCCATTGATCAATCAAGGGGCCTTCAATTTCGACGTGATGAATGCGTAGCGTTGGCCCTTGATTGTTTTGTACCAGGCGATCGGCAATCAAGCGAAGATAGTCACCCTTGACGCGCGTCCCAAGGCTGCGGTCGGGCCGCGGTTGATAAAGTTCTGGAAGGTACCTTTGCAACAATCCCTCACCCGTCCGATAGGCTCGGAAGGGTGCGTTGGCCCAGGTAAGCCTTGGTGCCCATCCCTGCTGGAGCCAGAGTTCCAATTCCACGCTCCGCTTTTCGCCTGATTCGGGCATGGCGTACTCACCAATCACCTGCTCACTCGCGTGGTATTTCGGTGCGTAGCCTTTCTCGGCGTTGTAGATGACAACGCCCAACTGCAGCGCCTGGTCCTGATCATTCTTGATCACTGCACCCCAGGGATGACGTTGGTTGTTTGATGACGCCGTCACTCGCAAGCGGTACCGTCCCGATACGTTGACACCATTGGGCAGGTCCTCAATGGCAACGTATCCCGCCTGGGACTCGCGGCCACTCTGTTCAAAGATTTCATCATAGGGATTTATCACGCGGGACGCCTGTGCGAGTGTCCCTCCCTTGCGTTTCATCACTGGTCCGTCGATCGAACGGAGGATCGTTTTTGGTCGCTGCTCGAAGTGCGTCGCCCGTTGGATCATTTGCTCGGCTGCACGCATTGCCTGCTGCAGGAAATGGTCCGAGGTCACCAGAGTCCGGCCAATGTTGTCCAAGCCCTGTTCTTCTTCATCTGGCAAGAACGATTCGGTCGGATCGACGTAAGCCGTGTTGATTCCCAGCAGGTCACGGATCGTGTTGCGGTACTCAAACCGATTGAGGCGCCGATAAATGGTTTTTCCACCCGTACTGTTTTCCGCTGCATAGGCCGCTGCGAGCTGTTGTTCCAGTTGGCCGATGAAACCACGAATCTGGTCCCGGGGAGGCTGTTCAATGCCGTCTCTTGGTGGTGGCATTTCTCCGAGATGAAGGACATCAAGAATCGCTTGCCAGCTGGCAATGTCGCTGGCATCAATTCGACCGGAGGGAAGTGTATCAAAACGATGGTCGCCTTTTTGACTCTCGCTACCGTGGCATTGGTAACAGTAAGTTTTCAGGAAACCGCGAGGAGCAAAGGCATTGTCGGATGCGACCGTGAAGGAAGCGTTCCCTGAGGCCAGGCAAAACACGAAACTGGTTGCCCAGGCGACGAGAAGGCGCACAGATCTGGTTCTGCCGGTGTGTAATCGACAGTTCTCTTTTTCACCCTTACTCGCCTGGTGGGTCGACATGACGATCACGCCATTTCCAGTTGCGTAAAAGTTCCGGTGCTCGTCCCGAATTGATCGGTCTCAATGCCGAAATTCTGGAGCATCGAGAGCAACAGATTGCACAGTGGTACCTTGACCTTTTTATCCTCGGGAGAAGCGCAGTGCGCCCCATGTTTGAAACCTCCGCCCGCAAGAAACACTGGCAGATTCCGGTTCGAGTGATGCCCGGTCGCCATGCCGCAGCCGAACAGCACCATTGTATGGTCAAGTAGCGTCCCACCATTGAGCGGATCTTCAGTGCCTTTCAAGCGATCCAGAAAACGGGCCACACATTCCATCTGGTGTGTTTCGATGGTGATGAGGCCATTTACAAGTTCCGGTAACTCACCGTGATGCGAGTAGGCATGATAGATCAGGGACAGATCATGGTCGCCTGGTTTCATCCCAAACTCAGTCGTGATGACTCGGGTGGAATCAGTCTGCAGGGCAAGCGCCAGCAACTCCAGGTGAGCGTCGTATTCGTCTTCGATTCTCTGGAACTTGTCTTGGGGCACCCGCAACTTGGTCTGGGGTTTGTTCTTGTGGAGCCATTGCGATTCCTGAGCGAAACGCGTTTCCAGACTTCGGACAGAATTCAGATACTCGTCAAGCTTGCGTTGGTCGTTCTTGCCAAGTCCTTTGTGTACCGTTTTGGCCTGCTCGCGGACAACATCCAAAATACTCGTTTCCTGCTCGTAACGTTGATCCTGCTGGGTACGACTGTTTGCATCAAGATCGAGAAAAAGTTTGTCGTACAAATCCTTGCAGCCAATCCCGTGAAGGTTCACCGCGTTACGTGTCCAGCTCAAACTGTTCTTAGCGCCGCGAACCCTGGTTTGTAGCGAAGGGAATCGTGTGGTGGCTTTGAGCCACTCGGCTGCTTTCTGATCGACACTGATGTTTCCGTCTGAATGGTAGCGGGCATTTTTCGACTCGATGCCATTCAGGAAAGTCGGGGTGCCAGCATGACCAATGTTGAGCCCATGATCCAAGTTTGAAAAAATCGTCATTTCATGGCGATGACGCTCAAGCGGCAAAAGCAATTCTGGCATGCGATAGGCGGCACCAGGTTCCTTGGGAAAGAAAGCAGAGGGGTACATTCCGAAGGCGTTTGAAAAGACAACCATACGCTTCACGCCTGATGCATTGGAAGCAGCCTGCGCCTCGGTACGCCCAGAGGTCATTGATTCCATCACCGGCAGGGCCATTGCCACTCCAGCACCCTTCAAGAACTGTCGACGTTGTGGGTTCAACGTTGGAGAGGTGGATTGACGGGCCATGGCTTTGCCGTTGATAGGAATGTTGTCGCCGACTCAATCATGTCAGAATACTGCAGTTGTGGATGGACAACAACTTTTAGTGATCAGCGAGGAAGCAGATTTTGACGTCACTTTGTTCGACTTCTGAGCGAAGGTTTTGAGATTTCTGCCGCAGTAGCTGACCCTGACCGGTCTGTTCCCTAACCGTGTTGCTGCTTGAAGTTTGTTGGAATGCTCAAGAAAGCGAGACTGACGTCGTTTGCTGATCTTGCCGCGAAAGCGACATTGATCATGTCAGTCCATTTTCCTTTTGCATGTCTCTTTTTCCAATATGAGAGAAACATTCAGTCTTTTTCGCTTAATATGAAGGGAGCCACGTTTGCGGCTTCCACCTCACACAGCAGCCCCATTTTGTGGCAGTGCCGTTAAAATCTGCGTATTGAAACCAGGTTTGCTCCTGCCAAAACAGTCGCACCTTGTAAACAATATTGAAACTCGAACTCACCGAGAACCGTGACCAAACTAAAAATGATAAGAACCAGATTCACTCGATTTCTATTGGGCCTGACTCTCATAGCTGGAAGCATGACTGTCACGACGTCGTGGGCAGAGAATCAGCCGAATGTTTTGTTTTTGATGTCGGACGACCTCAACACCGCTTTGAGCGGGTTCGGGCACCCTCAGTGCAAAACACCGGAACTGGACAAACTGGCCGATCGCGGAATACGGTTCGAAAATATGCACTGTCAGTATCCGGTGTGTGGCGCGTCCCGTGCATCACTGATGTCCGGGTTGTATCCCTACACCAATGGAACGATGGGTAATATTGGAACACTCCGGAGCAATATGCCCGACGTACTTACAATGTCTCAGCTGTTTCGAAACAACGGTTACCATGTGGGTCGGATCAGCAAGATCTACCATATGGGAATCCCGAATGAAATAATCGCGGGAACCGCTGAACGCGACGATCCACATTCGTGGGATGAGGTGGTGAACATCAAGGCTCCCGAGCAGAATGCTCCTGGAGAAAAGACGAACTGGTCACCCAAAAATAAGAGTTCACAGAACTTTACTGGCGTCGTGGCAGAAGGCGATGATCTGATGCACGCCGATGGCATGGCCGCCAGTCACGCCATTGATTTTCTTAGACGGCACAAGGACAAGCCGTTTTTCCTCGCTTGCGGTTTTGTGCGGCCCCATGTGCCGTTGGTTGCGCCCAAAAAATACTTCGACCGCTATGACCGCGAAGCCATGCTTGCTCCCGTGGTGCCAGAGGACGATCTGGAGGACGTTCCAAAAATCATTCGCGATTACAAACGTAACAGTACCAGTTATGGCGTCACACCCGAACTGCACAAGGGGCTGCTCGAGGCCTACTACGCCAGCATCTCTTTCATGGATGCACAAGTTGGTCGGGTGCTTGATGAACTCGAGGAACTGGGACTGGCGGACAACACCATTGTTGTGTTCACCAGTGACCACGGGTACCTGTTGGGACACCATCATAAATTTCAGAAACAGCATCTGTTTGAGGAGGCGACCCGTGTGCCATTCATTGTCAGCGTTCCGTGGATGAAGAACCAGCATGGCAAGGCTACGGCACACATCACGGAGTTGATTGATCTCTATCCAACCCTCGCCGACTTATCTGGGCTGACGGCACCGCGCCGACTGCAGGGAAAAAGCATGTTACCGCTGCTCAAAAATCCCAAATCCGATGATTGGAAAAAAGAGCTTGCCTTCACGATCAGTCGCAGTGGTGGTGAGTCAATCCGCACCCCGCAGTGGCGATTCACGCAGTGGAATCATGGCAAGGGAGGGATGGAACTTTATGACCTGAAAAATGATCCAGGTGAATTCAACAACCTGGCTCAGGAATCGAAACATGCCGGGCAACTTGAGAAAATGAAGAGGCAACTTGAATCCACTCGGCGTGAAGCAGGCTATTCGGCTGCACGGTTCGCCAAGAAGAAGAAACAGAAATAGAGTTTTCGCCGGATTCGAAAGCCTGAAAAATGCAGTAGCACGATTGGTGATCAATCTGGCTGCAGCGTTGTTTTCAGGAATAGTATCCGGGGAACAGACTGCGAAAACTGAAGACAAATAGCCGCGTTTGGTTTTAACGCGACCTGGAAAATCGAGATGTTTCGAGCTTACCAATGTTCGAAGCAGGCACGATCGCTTCCCACTCGAATGAGCGACATTGTGACGTCAGTAAGATCCCGCTGGCGCTGGATATAAAAAGAGAAAACAGTAGCCATTGATACGTCAGGGATCTTGTCCAAGTCAGGTCAGTCTGGAACACAGGTCAGTCTGGAACACAGGTCAGTCTGGAACACAGGGCAGTCTGGAACACAGGGCAGGGTGAAAACGTCACGGGACTATTTCCGGATCCCGATCAGCACGGGATCGTGGTCGGAGCTGCGGTAGGGATCGGCAGAGTAGACTGCCTCGGGATTGAATTCCTGGTTGTAGTCCATGAAACGAGGTTCGTCAGCATTGATGTGCCAGATCGAAACGCCCGTCACGTCGGCTGCGAGTGAGGCGGTGGCAAACGCGTGATCGAGACTGCCGGATTGAGCGTAATAGACGAACGTATATTCGGTACCGACAGACTCGGAAGAGGCTGACCGGCGTACTCGGTCGTGCAAATCGACTAAACCATTGGCACGCAGAGCATCGATCGGATCTTCCTGTTGGTAGGCGTTCAGGTCTCCGATGACGAGTACACGAGACTGTTCGGTGTTCTGATGATTCTGTTTGATGTAATCACAAATTGCCAATGACTGCCCGCGGCGGGCCGCGTTGTATGCAGCTTGTCCATCACCTTTGTCTTTGTTTGCTGCGTTGGCACTACTTGCCCCGCCTTTGGATTTGAAGTGATTGACGATCACGGTGAACGGTCTGCCTCCTTGCGTGGAAACGAAGGTTTGTACGATTGGCGTTCGGGCAATGGAAAATGCCTCGTCATCGACAATTGAAACTTCGCCTACAGGAGAGACTCGATCGGCGCGGTAGATGATCCCAACGCGAATTGAATCGTCGCCACCGGGCGACTCGTCAAACCCTTTTGGAATTCCGCAGCCCTCGTAGACGTTTTTTCCCAGCTTGTTGTTCAGTGCGGCGATGAGACGTTCCTCGGCATTGATGTTGTTTTCCAATTCCATCAATCCGATCACGTCGGCTTGCAATCCCTGAATGGCCGCCGTGATTTTGGCTTCCTGGCGAGACAACTCGGATTCGGAATCTGCACCTCGGGCATCGTTTTGACCGTCATCAATGGTCGTGAAATAATTGAGCACGTTGAAGCTGGCAATGGTGATGTCTGCATCGCCCAGATCAGGCCGTTCGGGACGCTGCTGGGGTGACCACTGAAGCAGTTTGTCTGATTGAATCACCCAACTGTTTCGCTGCTTGGTCACGCGACCGGATACCCCGTGAACGATCGATCCTAGGCGAACCGTTGGATGATTTTTACCGAGCTCCGGAAACAGCGGCAGCGGAAAGACGTTTTGATCGGCAGTGTCATCATCAATGATGATGCTTGCACCATCATTTCTTTTCTGCGCTTCCGTCACCTTGGC
>OJCR01001160.1_pt1 | contig 10072 bp, 8 predicted proteins | sample 1591611 | NCBI WGS metagenome assembly OJCR01 (sample SAMN05416815, study PRJEB24817) | seawater metagenome | isolation source: Sea water | place: Canada:Atlantic | collected 2013-07
CTACACGTAAGGAGTCGTCGGCAGCGTCAGATGTGTATAAGAGACAGGTGCAGACACGCCCGCCGCCCTCAACACTGACTCACTGCCCTCAACACTGACTCACTGCCCTCAACACTGACTCACTGTCCTTCGATGTAATTAAGCTGGATTTTCGCGTTGGGCAGGGCCTTAGCGAGTTCGGCCACGCCATCTTTTGTTACTGCAGTCCGTGTGACCTTGAGATCCTTTAATTTAGTCAACCCTTTCAAGGGGGCCAAGCCATCATCGGTGATCTGGGTGGATCCCAAATGCAGAAAGGTGAGCATTTTCATATCACTGAGAAACCGTGTACCCTCATCGCTGAGACGTGTATTATCAAGATTAAGCGACTCCATAGCCGTCAACCCTTGAAGCGGCTCAATACCGGCATCAGAAATATTTAAACGCCATAGATTCAACTCTTTCAAATTTTTCAGCTCTGCCAGCGGCGGCATCGCATCATCAAACAACTGAGCGCACTCACTCAGGTCGAGAACTTCCAGAAGTTTGATTTTGGGTAAATTGGCAACCCCGCTGGCATCAATTTGATTCCTCGCCAACCGCAATTTTTTGAGTTTGGGGAACATTGCAAACAGTTCCACAGCTTCGTTACCGATGGTGGTCTCCGCCATGTACAACTCTTGCAGGTTATTCAGTCCCACAATCGACTGAACCCCATCCTCGCTGATCCAAAGAAAATCCACGGCAAGCACTTTCAGATTTTTGAGCTTCGCCACGTGGACCATTCCGTCATCACTAACGCTGCACGCGCCACTTTTACCCGAGAGCCGCAACGCCTTTAATTTGTTGAGGTTAATCAGGTGGGCAAGCCCGTCATCACTCACGGCGCAGTCCCTCAAATCGAGGTCTTCCAAACTTGCAATTTGCCCGACGGTCATCAAACCCTCGTCAGTGACTGCGGTTCCTCCGAGTCGCACTGCTCTGAGATGCTGAAACTCGATCAATGGAAGCAAGTCATTGTCGACAATGTCTTTACCGCGAAAATCGACGTCGATAATGGCACCCGTCGAGTCGCGACGGACCTTATCTGCCACCGCCTCGATCGCAAGGACAGCCTCTTCAGGATCCCCCGGGATCTTGACAACGGTCGAAGTTCCCCCGACTGCAGGTGTCTGCGGGTTGACAGTGAGCGGAACATCGCTCCGCTCGGTGTTACAGCCAACAGAAAGCAAAAGACAAGCGATCAAGTAGTGAGAGCGTGCAAACATGGAATCCCAAGACGCTGGACGGCGCAAACAAAAGAGTGGTGAACCGGTTGCCATCGCACCACAACCGGTAAATTAAAACACCCACGCCCCAATGAAACTTGGAGCGGGGACTATGTCAAAACATGGTTCAAGCCTTCAGCTCAACCTTCGAATTCAACTTCCCATCCCGGACGATATTCCTTGCGGAGATACTGGTCAGCTTCGGGGCAATTAGTTGCCTTGAAGTTCTCACCGTCCCAATCGATCTGTTTTCCCGTGCGGTAAGCCACATTGCCGAGCAGAACCGCTTCACTTAACGCACCCGAATAATCGAAGTTGCAAGTGGTTGGCGAGCCATCCTTGCAGGCTTTGATCCACTCCGCATGATGTCCGATTGACTTGGGAATTGTTTGTGCAGGCGGCTTAAAATCGGCGTACTTATCTTTTGGGAAGAGCTTGTAGTTGCCATAGGAGGCGAACATGTGTCCCTCAGTCCCCACAAACATCACTCCACTCCCGGGAACTTTTTCCCCCGCGACTACACGTGGCGTTTTATTTCCGTCGTACCAAGTCAGATCAAGCGCGGGCATGTCGCCTCTGGCAGGGAACTTGTACTTGACAATCAATCCTAGGGGGCAGGTTTCTGGGTGTACCTCTGGTCCCTCAGCCTCAATCGAGGTTGGATGTCGCAAGTCCAAGGCCCAAAATGGCAAATCCATATAGTGACACCCCATGTCACCGAGCGTCCCCTGTCCGAAGTCCCACCAGCGTCGCCATTGTGCGGGGTGGTATCGCCCCGGTGCAAACGGTCGCTCAGGGGCAGGTCCTAACCAGAGATCCCAACTCAGGTTCGCTGGTGGCTCAGCGCCCTTTTCAGGGCGATCTCCGCCACCCCAACCTTTTCCGACCCAGACGTGCACTTCTTTGACATCACCGATCGTGCCTGCGCGGATAACTTCAACGACTCGTCGATAGTTATCACCCGCGTGAATCTGTGTTCCCATCTGCGTCGCAACACCCTTGGCTTTTGCAGCTGCCGCGATCTTCCGGGCTTCTTCTACAGTATGCGTCAAAGGCTTTTCGCAGTAGCAGTGCAAGCCTGCGTTGATTCCGCGAATTGCTGCCGGTGCATGATTATGGTCAGTGGTGGCCACAACAATCGCATCTGCCTTATCGGCCTCGGTTGCGATCATCTCCCGGTAGTCCTTGTACAACCTCGCGTCGGGAAACCTCTTCGAGGCACGATCCAGATAATTCTGGTCGATATCGCAAAGACCGACAATATCTTGGCTTTGCACACCGTCAATGTCAGCGGAGGCCCGGTTCGCTGTGCCTACACATAGAACTTTCAACTTCTCGTTCGGCGAGGTTGACTCCTGCGCTGGTAACTCGCTCCAAACACCCATCGCCAAGGCGCCGGCGCCGGTAGCCTGGAGGAATTGCCGTCGCTGAACGGTGGTGTCTGACTTGGGAGTTTTACTCTGCATCTGATTTTCCGGCTGCTGGTGGTGGGATATCGTGAGTGCGGTGTACCGGCGTGCCGTGTATCGGAGTTCATCGAAGGCAGGACACAAAACCCGGTAAGTCACAGTTTAACACAGAGCGCCATGAAGTGTGGCGAATCACTCAATAACGGATCGCCACACCGCAGGCCTGCAATTGGGTCACTCCCTGAGAAAAGACAACAACCTGGATTGGCATTCAGCAGAACACTGCGAGCCGCGCACGGAACCTGATGCCCACACAGCTACCATCTTTCCCGTCATTTTGTCTCCACTCACGCCCGCGAGAGATACTCACCCGTCCGTGTATCAATTTTGAGTTTCTCACCTTGCTTGATGTATTCCGGTACCTGCACTATCAGACCTGTTTCCAGCGTCGCCGGTTTTGTTCTCGATGTCGCAGAGTTGCCTTTGACCCCGGGATCACATTGGGTGATGAGCAACTCAACAGACGATGGCACTTCAAGACCGACGCAGGCATCGTTGTAAATCATGGCTCGCATCCCCTCGAGCCCTTCGGTGATGTAGGGCAACTGCTCCTCGACATCCTCAAGCGGCAACTCGTATTGCTGGTAATCTTCCTGATCCATCAAAAACATATTTGTCGCATCGGAGTACATCATTTGCACATTCCGGCGCGAGAAGTCAGCCTCACCGAGCGCCTCGGTTCCCTTGAGAGTCAGGTCAACTTTGTTACCGGTTACAACATTCCTGGCCTTGAACTTGTACAGCGTCGCCGCGCCTCGGGCAGACGGAGAGTGAACCGAAATCCCTTGGATGATAACGGGATTACCATTGTGCACCACGACAGTGCCGGTCTTAATATCTTTCGCTTGCACGTTGCAAATTCCTGACGAGTGAAGAGAGTATTGGCCGGAAACGTTGATCAGATAACCTGTTCTGATTTACGGTTGGCGAGATTAACGCCACAACCAGTCCCGAAAACCTTGAACCAACAATTCCTGATGTCCAAAGCTTTTTGTGATGAGTACGCCGCCGAGAACAAATGCAAAAAACAGCATTGCAAATCCCCGTCGTGGCAGCGGTGGTGTCTGCCCCTGAACCTCTGCGCGGGTTGCAGCCAGCAGTTTGCTCCAAAAACCCAATGACACATTGGGTTCGAAAGCAACAATCTGGGCATAATCAATTCCACGGTGCCCATCAATCCTGAGGTGAATTCCCAATGCGGGTAAAGTCATTTGTAACAAGCCCCGGTCACCGGCGGCATTTGCATCAAGTGTTTTCGCTGCCGCTAACAGTGGCTCATAAAGTTCTTCGGCGGTGCGACCATAAACAGCGATTCGCGGAGAAAAACTCAACACGATCAGTGAGACACTGAGCCCATAAAAAACTGCCAAAGCCAGCCAGACTGCAGGTCCAAACGCTGTTGCTGCCGCGTTTGGAAAGAACAACTCCGCTGGTCCGACAGCAAGCAAACCTGACACCGCCATCGCCAACGCGGCAATGTCCCTCCCACCAGTAGTCACTAACGCACGTCCCGACAGCCTGACCGTACTGATCACCAACAGATAGGCAATCAGCGGCACCAGTGCCAACAGGATTATGAATGGATCGACAGAATCAAGGACTTTGAGCATTTGTCGGGATCAATCCATGAACTCGCGTTCAACGAACTTGGTGTTGTGCCTACCTTCAACGAACTCAGGATGTTGCAGCACGCGATCATGGAACACCGCAGTCGTCGCAATCCCTTCTACCTTCAATTCACTGAGAGCTCGTCGCATGGTTGCGATCGCCTCCTCGCGTGTAGGCATATAGACAATCAGTTTCCCGATCATCGAGTCGTAGTGCGGCGGGACGTTATATCCGCCGTAGACGTGCGAATCGAAACGCACACCATAGCCACCCGGTGTGTAGAGCTTAGTGATTTTGCCTGGGTTTGGCTGAAAGTTCTTATCCGGGTTTTCAGCATTGATGCGACATTCAATCGAATGCCCTTTGCATTGCACATCATCTTGACTGAGCTTCAGTCGCTCATTTGCCGCTACCGAAATCTGAGCCTTGATCAAGTCGACTCCGGTAATCATTTCCGAGACCGGGTGTTCTACTTGAATACGAGCATTGACCTCGATGAAAAAGAAATCATCGTTTTCATCGACAATAAATTCGACCGTGCCCGCATTGCTATAGTCAGCACCGCGAATCATCCTGACCGCCGCGTCACAGATTTGCTGCCTTTGCGCTTCGGGCAGATTGGGGCTCGGGGCTTCCTCAATCAGCTTTTGGTGCCTTCTCTGTACGCTGCAGTCGCGTTCGTAGAGATGCACCACATTCCCATAGTTGTCTGCGATGACCTGAACCTCGATATGCCGGGGATTTCCGACGTACCGTTCCAAATAAACACCACCGTTTCCAAATGCTGCCTGTGCTTCCGTGCGAGCCTGATTCAATGCGGGGATCAACATCTCCTCGGTTTCGGCTACTCGCATGCCTTTACCACCGCCACCGGCGGTCGCCTTGATCAGCACTGGGTATCCGATGCCTCGAGCGGCCTCCAACGCCTCGTTGTCAGTTTCAACAAGGCCATCGCTGCCGGGTACCACTGGCACGTCGCTAGCGATCGCCATCGCTCGGGCAGTATTTTTATCACCGAGCTTTTCCATGGCATCCGGACTTGGCCCGATGAATTCGAAACCACTGGAGCGACAGACTTCGTTGAAGTGTGAGTTTTCGGCGAGAAAGCCATATCCGGGATGGATCGCGTCAACATCCGCTACCTCAGCAGCAGCAATGATCTGATCAATTTTCAGATAGCTGTCAATGCTTCTAGCGGGACCAACACAATACGCCTCGTCTGCCAACTCAACGTGCATCGATTCAGCATCCGCCTCGCTGTAAACGGCAACGGACTGAATTCCCATCTCGCGACAGGCACGAATGATGCGGAGGGCAATTTCGCCACGATTGGCTATCAGTATCTTTTTAAACACAGATAAACGGTGGGAAGGGATCGCAATGGATGAAAAAAAACGACCTGCTTCGGCCAGGTTAAAACAGCCTGACTTCCCAGCAATCGCAAACGGGTGACATCCCCGTGTTTTTACAAAGCCGCTTACAAGCGACCGTTAAGTTTGGGGCGAATTAGCTCGGCTCGATCCGGAACATCGGCTTGCCAAAGTCGATTGCTTCCTGATCTTTCACCAGCACCTCAACAATTTTCCCGCTGCATTCGGCAGGGATCTCGTTGAATACCTTCATCGCCTCGACGATACAGACAATTGTGTCCTCCGAGACGACATCCCCCACTTTGGCAAATGGGGCGGATTCTGGATTAGCACGGGAGTAGAACGTGCCCACCATTGGGGCATTGATCGTAATCGTGCCAGAATCAGCGTTCTCAGTTGCAGCCGTCGCGGCAACTGCAGGGGCAGCGGCAACAGGCGGTGGTGCGGAGTAAACGGGAGTGACGCCACCACGATTCAGCTTGATTTTCTCATCGCCTTGCTGGAGGTCGACCGCACTCAGGTCATGCTCCTCCATCAACTCGATAATCTCGCGAATCCGCTGAACGTCGAAAATATCCTTTGGCTGTTGGCCTTTAGTCATACCTGCTTCGCCGTCAATAATATGTTGGAATGGGACAACCAGTGCTCTGGGGCAGTTAGGTGCTTTAGGTTAGCAATCGGGAAATCGAATGACTTATATCACGATTGCCACACCTCGATTTTCAAGGTTTTACAGGATGAATCGGCAATCATCGAGGCCCTTTGGCAAAGTACTTAGAACCTCGTGGCCAGAATCGGTCACCAGAACGTCATCTTCGATCCTAATCCCGAAGTCCCCATCATAATAAACACCGGGTTCAACGGTGATAATCATCCCGCTTGCGAGTATTTCCTCACTAATGGGTGACATTCTGGGCAATTCGTGGATTTGTAACCCGGTACCGTGTCCGAGGCCATGACTGAAGGCATCGAGAATGCCGTGGCGGTCGAGTGCCGCCCGCGCGGCAGCATCGATGTCCCTGACCTGCATCCCCGGTCGAATCAACTCAATCGCTGCAAGCTGGGCTTCCAGCACCCCTTCATAAGCCCGCTTGAATGAATCCCCGACATCCTGCTGGTGCAGCGTCCGTGTCAAATCACTTGCGTAACCTTCAAATTTCGCTCCCCAATCGATCAGAAGCGATTTGTGATTCGCGAATGCTACATTTCGTGGCTGGTAGTGGGGCAATGCACCTCCTGGCCCAGCGGCCACTATCGGTGCAAAACTGCACCCCTCAGCACCCAACAATCGCATTCGATGTTCGATTTCATGAGCGACGGCAACTTCCGTATGTTCTGCGGTGAAGGTCGGACACAATTCCGTGAAGACGCGTTCGGCTATTTCGACGGCCCGTCGCGTTGCTGTGATTTCCACCTCGTCCTTAATCACTCGAAGCTTCTCGACAACGCCTCGCGTCGGAACAAATTCAATCCCCTCGCAGCCTTTCTCAAGGAATTGGAATTCGGCGAGCGTCATATTGTCGGCGTCGATCCCCACACGCTTCACACCGCATCCGCCCAAGACCTCGCTTGTCAGATCTCTCAGCAATTGGTTGGAGGTTCGGATACGTGTCCCGATACCACTGCACTGCTCGGAGATTTGTGCGGTGTACCGCCCATCACTCAGGATAGTGGTTTCCTTAGGGGTCACCACTAACGAGCTGCTGTCCCCCGTGAAAGCGGACAGATACCGGACGTTGATCTCGTCGGTGACCAACATCGCGTCAACTTCGAGTGCATTGAGCGAAGCTGTCAGACGCTGCAAGCGGAGTGGAAGTGCTGACATAGCTACCTGTTACTGTGCTTTTGGATCGGATTTCATAGAGTCGGCGGCGGACTTCATCTAGCGAAACTCTATCGCGGAAGACTGATGAACCATTCGCCAAATCGACGCTGTGGCAACGAAGACTAACCTGCCGCCGCCTCATTCTAGCCTTCAGACCAGTTTCTAGGCTGTCGCCCAGCAAATAACTTCCCAACCGTTAGTTGAGGTCCGCACCGCCGCGCTTCAGCTCTCAAACCAATTTGAGATTTCGGAGAGCCCGGTTGATGCCTCATTCAGGGGCCAATACTCAAGCCCAACGTATCCGTCATAATCACTTTCGCGAATGGCATCAAAAATTGATGGGTAATGCAGTTCTCCGCTGGTAAGTTCATTTCGGCCTGGATTTCCCGCTGCGTGAAAATGGGCAATTTTTTCGATGTTTGCTTTGATATTCGCAATCAGTTGCCCTTCGCTGATCTGCTGGTGATAGATGTCGAACACCACTTTCACATTGGGGCAGTTCACCTCGTCAATGATCTGAAATGCTTCATCGCTGCGGACAAGGAAATACCCCGCGTGATCAATGAGCTCGTTAAGCGGCTCGATGACCAAGGTAGTTCCACTAGCCTCTAACAGTGGCGCTGCTTCACGTAAGCCCTCCACCAATGAAGCATGCTGATTGGAACGACTCACACCCGGCAGGGCGTCACCAACCTGAGTGATCAAGGTCTTGCATTTGAGCCTCTGGGCAGTCCGGATCGACGCTTCCAAACCCTCGAGATATTGATCTCGCAAATTTGCATCCACGAGACTGATGAACTTCGTGCAGCAGGCTGAAATTTGCATCCCAGCCTGATCCCGCGCCAACTCGATCTCGGCCAGGTCGCGATCCCACCAGCCCCAGAACTCGAAGGCTGAAATCCCAGATTTTCGCACCAACTGAATTGCTTCACCAGCAGGCAAGCCTTCAAAGACGGCATCAATACAAACGGACGGTCGCAGTTGATTCATTCGAAAACGATGCCTCTTTGGGGGTGAATTCCTAAGAGCAACTAGCATTCTGCTCGCCCGTTACTCTTCTCACGCTAAACGCCAACGGAGCCCACGGTGCCATATCTGAGCCATGATTGGAAGCCCGTGACGAAGCGTCAACCACGACCCTGCAAGCAAACGAGAGCATATTGAACGCAGAAATGAGCTCGTCACTTTTCACAAAACAGCCCCAAATGTTAGCCCCCAACCAATCGCATCAATCCAGAAGCTGGCCCTCTGCATCGAAACACGACGCAGAGATAGCACTGAAGCGAGTGAGGAACACAACCACCTGTTTGCAAGCGACACAACGGGCCACTTCCGAGATTAAATCCGATCAAATCTTTATCTTGATGCTGGATCACGTCAGCCCAAGGGTGACTGCAGCCCACATTTCAGTCCGATGGCGAGTCGCTATGCTGCTGCGTCCCCCATCTGGTGTTCTCGGCACGGTCGAAATCTGCTCCAACATTTCGCGCCAACAGTGATTAGAATCGGGGATAATTCGGTACAAATACGCACTTCTTGATACAGCAACAGGTTTTCCACTCATGCGTTCTCTCGCCGTCATCCTAAGTCTTCCATCCATTTTTCTCGTCGCAGCTTTCGCTGCTCCAGTTCCGGTACAAGCGGAAGGTGAGCCCGATTCCGCAAGTGATTCGGGCCCCACCACTACGAAACTCAACGGTGTCATCGAAGCAGTCAACACCCATGAAGTCAGTGCCGACACCGAGCACCTAGCGGCATTCACGATCGAGCGACTTGTTCCACACGGGACCACAGTCAAAGCGGGCCAGAACGTTGTCTGGTTCGATAGTGAGCCGATCACCGAAAAGTTCAAAACTGCAGAAATCGATATGCGTCTGGCAACGATCACCATGGAAGAAGACGAATTTAACCACAAGCAGTTCGTTGCGACTCAGAAGTTGGATCGCAGTGCAGCGGAGCGAAGCTGGCAAACGGCACAACAAAACTACAACAATTTCGTCAAAGTTGATCGCGAACGAACGATCGCAACGCAAGCCAACTCACTCAAAGGTTCACTGGCTTCCTTGGAGAACGCAAAAGAGGAATTGGGGCAACTGCAGCAAATGTATGATGCCGATGAGCTCACCGAAGAATCCGAAGAAATTGTTCTGAAACGAGCCAAACGCGCTGTTGAGTCAGCTGAATTTCGACATGCGAATGCTGAAATCGCAGCGGCACGCGCAATCAAACAGAATTTGCCACGGACGATCGCAGAACAAAATGCAACTTTCGAACGCGCGCAACACGCCCACGCCAAAGCCGTGCGTGATATTTCTGTGGCGTCAACCCGAGCACAGATAGAAATCACCAAGAAACGAGATGCCCATAAAAAAGCACAACAGAAGTTCGAAGAATTAAAAGCTGAACGCAAGAAAGTTGTTTTGGCTTCTCCGATCGCAGGCATATTCGTTCATGGCAAATTGACTCGCGGAAAACTGAGTGACAAACCTTCTCTGCTGGAAAAAGACAGTTCTGTCACTGTCTCTTATACACATCTCCGAGCCCACGAGACCG
>OJCR01001166.1_pt1 | contig 10026 bp, 8 predicted proteins | sample 1591611 | NCBI WGS metagenome assembly OJCR01 (sample SAMN05416815, study PRJEB24817) | seawater metagenome | isolation source: Sea water | place: Canada:Atlantic | collected 2013-07
CTACACGTAAGGAGTCGTCGGCAGCGTCAGATGTGTATAAGAGACAGATCTTGACGCAATTGCGACAATTCAAAAATCTTGGTGATTTGCCAGATAGCAATACCCACTAAAACCAAAATCGCAAAAAGAATAACTGTAGTCATTTATTTGTTTCCTAATTAATACACAAATCGTTCACTCTCTCCAACATATGGATCACCTCCAGCTTCGAGTGGAGCCTTGCTTATGGCACGGAATACCACAAACATAAAGAGTCCAGCAAAGAAGAGGAATCCGCCTATTTCAGCCCATCCAATAAACCATTGGTCACCAACAGTGGCAGGCATAATCATGTTGTAAATGTCAATATAATGACCCAACACAATTACGATTCCAGCCATCACAATAATCCAATTGGATCGTTTGTAATCGCTGCTCATCAATATGAGCAATGGAAATAAAAAGTTCATCGCAATCATACCGAAAAATGGCAGATTGTAGTCGTCTATCCGCGTCAAGAAATACGTTACCTCTTCCGGAATATTTGAATACCAAATCAACATAAATTGAGAGAACCACAAGTAAGTCCAAAACACACTGAAGCCAAACATAAACTTGGCCAAGTCATGCAAGTGACTGTGGTTTACTTTAGGTAAATATCCTTTTGATTTAAGATAAATAGTAATTAAAGCAATTACGGTAACTGCTGTTACGAGCATACTTGCCAAAACATACCACCCAAACAGCGTGCTAAACCAGTGTGGATCCAAAGACATAATCCAGTCCCAAGACATCATAGACTCAGTAACAAAGAAAAATACCAAGAAGCCCGCAGAAATACGGAAGTTTAATTTATGGTTGCGAATATCACCCACAAGCGCATTGTCTTGTGCCAATGAGAATCTACGTGATAAATAGCGATAAAGGTTCCAGCCAATTAGGTAGATGGCTGCTCTAAGCAAAAAGAAAGGCACGTTGAGGTAGCCTACTTTTCCTTGAATAATTTCATCGTGTGCAACGGTTTCAGCATCCATCCAGACAAATAGGTGGTTGGCGTGTAGTCCAGTAAGCACAAGGAATACATAAATGATAATTGAGCCGGGCACCAAATAAGCCGTAATTCCCTCCATAACGCGATAGAGCAATATAGGCCACCCTGCTTGTGCCGCCCGTTGGATGGCATAGAATGCTAGGGTTCCCAAAGCTATCATAAAGAAGAAAAACGCGGCTACATAAAGTGCAGCCCAAGGTTTGTTTTGCAGTTGGTGTAATAAATGTTCTCCATGAGCATCTCCGTGATCATCGGCATGAGTACTGTCTTTAGCGTGATCGCCCGCATGATCATCGGCATGGCCGTGGTCATCGTCATAAGTTGAATGAATCATAGCAGCGTGTGCTTCGGCATCGCTATGGTCTGTCGCGTGCTCATCGCCATGGCCGCCTCCGTGTCCTCCGTGCGCATCGGCAACCATAGCTTGTGCTTCAGCTACAGTGGAAGGTGCACTCAAAAAGCCAATCGTTAACCCAATAAGACCTAGTCCCATGAGCACATAGGTGATAATTTTCAGTCGTTGCGTGAAGGTATACATGGCCAATTATTTTGTCAATTCGTTACGTAAATACATTACATGTTGGGCAATCTGCCAGCGTTCGGTTGCATTTACCTGTCCTGCGTGTGAACCCATGGCGTTTTTTCCATACATCAACACGTGATAAATACTCCCGTCTGTGATTTCTCTGTCGGCATAGCTAGGTATGCCCAAAAACTTTTCGCGTTTCATCAAGATGCCTTGACCATCGCCTTTAGAGCCGTGACATACAGCACAATAGACGCCGTACAATTCTTTTCCTTCGGCGCGGTGTTCCGCCGTTGTGGCTATTGGTGATTTGAGATTTGCCTTTGCGGCTTCATACCCATCATTAGTGTCGGGATAATCATAAGGTGCCCACCCGCGCGCCACAGAACCCTCAGCAGGAAGTTGCGCCTCAACACCATTGCGAAATGCATCAGATTCGGCATAGGTTTTATAACCTACCGACTCATACATATTGGGAAAGTACTGGTAGTTGGGTTTGGATGAATTAGAACAAGACACCAGTAACAATGAACTTAAAACGGCAAGGATACTTACTTTTTTCATGCGTCTTGATTTTCGTGAATACTAACATCTATAGCCCCTGACTTTTTCAACAGGCTAATTAATTTTTTCTCATCACCTGACAAGGCTACTTGCATCAAAAACTTATCATCGGTGGTTTCGGGCATCGGATTTTCTGCTTTTTTGAATGGCCATAGTCGGCTACGTAAATAGAAGGTAATGACCATAAGGTGTGCGGCAAAAAATACCGTCATTTCAAATATTACAGGAACAAAAGCAGGCAGATTTTCCATAAAAGAAAAACTAGGCTTACCTCCGATATTTTGTGGCCAATCGACTATCATGATATAGTTAATCATAGTAATGGCAACCGCAAATCCTAGGATACCATACATAAAGGCAGTAATGGCGAGGCGGGTGCTGGCCAGTCCCATGGCATGGTCAAGACCGTGCACGGGGAATGGTGTAAACACTTCCTCTATATGATAGTCTGCTTTTTTTACGTCTTTAACCGCGTGCAAAAGCGTATCATCATCGTCATAAACGGCATGTACTAATTTACTACTCATGGCTATGCGTGTTTTTGTATTTATCTCCCGATGTTTTCAAAATCGATTTCACCTCTGCTTGTGCAATTACTGGGAACGTTCTTGCGTATAACAAGAACAGCACAAAGAAGAAACCAATGGTTCCAATAAAGATACCTATATCGACAAATGTTGGCGAGAACATGGTCCAGGAAGAGGGTAAGTAATCGCGGTGTAACGATGTTACAATGATTACAAAACGCTCAAACCACATTCCAATGTTTACCACAATTGAGATGATAAAGGAGAACATAATACTGGTACGTAATTTTTTAAACCACATCAACTGTGGCGAGAATACGTTACATGTCATCATCGCCCAATATGCCCACCAGTAAGGACCAGTTGCACGGTTGAGGAATGCGTACTGTTCGTACTCCACACCTGAATACCAAGCAATGAACAGCTCGGTTATATAGGCGACCCCAACAATTGAACCCGTAATCATGATAACGATGTTCATCAATTCGATGTGTTGTCTTGTAATATAGTTTTCTAAATGCGACACTTTACGCATGATAATCAATAAGGTGTTTACCATGGCAAAACCAGAGAAAATCGCACCCGCAACAAAGTAAGGTGGGAAAATGGTAGTGTGCCAACCCGGAATAACAGAAGTGGCAAAGTCAAAGGATACAATGGTGTGTACCGATAATACCAAAGGCGTAGCTAGTCCAGCCAATACCAAAGATACCTCTTCAAAGCGCTGCCAGTCTTTGGCGCGTCCACTCCATCCAAAACTCAACAACCCGTAAATTTTCTTTTGGAAAGGCTTGATGGCTCTGTCACGTATCATGGCAAAATCAGGAAGCAATCCTGTCCACCAGAACACAAGCGATACAGATAAATATGTTGAAATGGCAAATACATCCCACAATAGTGGTGAGTTAAAGTTTACCCAAAGCGAACCAAACTGATTTGGAATAGGCAATACCCAGTATGCCAACCATGGTCTTCCCATGTGAATGATCGGGAATAATCCCGCTTGAATTACCGAGAAAATAGTCATGGCTTCCGCAGAACGGTTAATGGCCATACGCCATTTTTGACGGAACAATAAGAGTACTGCAGATATCAAGGTCCCGGCGTGTCCGATACCTACCCACCATACAAAGTTGGTAATATCCCAAGCCCAACCTACGGTCTTGTTTAATCCCCAAACGCCAATTCCTGTAGAAACGGTATAAATAATACAACCCAATCCCCAAAGGAAGGCAGTAAGTGCAATAGCAAAAGCGATAAACCACTGCTTGTTGGGTGGATTTTCCACGGGCGCAGCAATGTCAACCGTTACGTCATGGTACGACTTGTTCCCTGTTACTAAGGGCTTTCTAATGGGTGCTTCGTAGTGACTAGCCATAATCGTTCCTTAAGTGTTTCTAACTTTAACTTGATACATCACATTCGGTTTTGTGCCAATGCTTTCGAGCAGGTGATACATTCGATTGTCTTCTTTGAGGTGTGCTACCTCACTGTCTTTGTCATTAATGTCACCAAAAGCCAAGGCGCCAGTTCCACAAGCACTTGAACATGCTGTTTGGAATTCGCCATCTTTTATTTCGCGACCTTCAAGTTTCGCATCTAAAATGGTTTTTTGTGTCATTTGAATACACATTGAACATTTTTCCATTACCCCTCTCGAACGAACCACTACGTCTGGGTTCAATACCATACGTCCTAGGTCGTCGTTCATGTGGTAATCAAATTCGTCATTCTTATTGTATAAGAACCAGTTGAATCTACGTACTTTATAAGGGCAGTTATTTGCACAATAACGTGTTCCTACACAACGGTTATACGCCATGTGGTTTTGGCCTTGTCGTCCGTGAGAACTGGCAGCCACTGGACAAACCGTTTCACAAGGTGCGTGATTACAGTGTTGACACATGACCGGCTGGAAGGTTACTTGCGGATTAGCCGAAGGATCTTCCATTTTGTTAAAGGTAGATAGGGAATCTCCCAACCCACTGATGTTTTCTACCGTCTCTAAATCTCCTTCAAACGTATCTTGTGAAGAATAATAACGGTCAATACGCAACCAGTGCATATCACGAGACTTACGGATTTCTTGCTTGCCAACAACTGGAACGTTGTTTTCAGCATGACAGGCAATCACACAAGCGCCACAACCTGTACAGGAATTTAAGTCAATAGATAAATTAAAGTGGTGTCCAATAGAACGGTCAAAAGCTTGCCACATATCTGCATCAGCAGAGGTTACGTCAATTTCTTCATGGTCACGAGACACTTGGGTCATCGAGTTCCAATATTTAGCGTCTTTGGTATTGAATATCTCTAGGGAAGTTTCACGAACAATCTCACCCCTACCCATAAGCGTGTTTTGCAACTGCGTACAAGCAAATTCATGCATGTCGCTAGTAGCCGTCACGGTTACGGTTTGTACTGGATTGAAGTTCTGATATAGTGGATACGCATTAGTACCAACCTGCATTTCAGATTTCATCCCTGCCGTTTTGCCATAACCCAATGCCAATCCAACAGTGCCTACAGCTTGTCCTGGTTGGATAAGCACAGGCGCTTTTACTACAATATCGTTGAGTTTAATTTCAGCAATACTACCGTCAAGCGCACCATCTGACTGGCTAACATTGTTTAATCCTAGCGCTTCTGCATCGGCCTTAGAAACGGTTAAATAGTTATCCCAAGTAACACGTGAAATAGGGTCTGGAAATTCTTGTAGCCAAGGGTTGTTGGCTTGTTGACCATCGCCAATTCCTGTTTTGGTGTACAGGTGTAATTCCAATCCTGCTTTAGATTTGGCGCGAATAAGGCGTTGCATTAACGCATCTACATTGTCGCGGTAGCCTAAGCGATTACTGTTAGTGGTTACATAAAATCCGTCGTGAAGGGCTTCGTTAAAAGATACGCCCCCAAGAATATTGGCATTCCAGTACGCCTTGATGGCATCGTCATAACTTTGTGAACTGCCACTTAATTTGAGTAATACCTCTTGAAATTGTTTGGTGTCAAATAGTGGACGAATGGTAGGCTGCATCAAAGCATAGTGACCCATTTTCATTTCCACATCGCCCCATGATTCCAAATAATGAGGTGTCGCAGCTACCCATTGGCAGTGCACTGCTGTCTCATCATTTTTCATGCTAAAGCTCAAGGACAAGTCTGCTTTCTTAAGACCAGCAATGAAAGCATCAGCGTTAGGTAGTGTGTATGCAGGATTAACCCCTGCCATAATCACACCTTTTACTTTTCCGCTGTTAAGATCGTTTACCAATTGGTTTATTTGACTTGCATCTCCTTGACGAAGTGACGTGTTCTGTCTTACGTCCATTACATCAGAACCTAATAGTTCGTTGATGGCCAATGCAGCACGTTGGGCATCTTCATTTTGTAAGCCAGTAACGACAACAGCACCTTTGCCTGCAGCTTTCAAGGCAGTAGCAATTTCAGATACTTTTGCTTTTAGTGCTTTTGAAAGCGAGGTCGGATAAGACTTATTGGTCAATGCGCCGTAAAGTGCTGCCAATACAAATTGTTGTTCGGTTGCTGTAGTGGGTATGCGGAAATCCGCATTGGCACCAGACAAGGTCATATTAGATTCAAACTGATAGTGCTTGGACATTTCTGCCTTACCCTTTTTACCCTTGGGCACACGAGTTTTAGCGTATCCAGTATCATATCCACCGCCTTGCCAGTCTCCTAGGAAGTCAGCATCAACGGAAACAATACAACTCGCCTTGCTAAAGTCGTAGCTAGGTAGCGCACGTTTGCCATATGCTTTTTCAAATGCGTTGAGTGCCGCTGTTTCCGATAGTGCATCATATACGTGATGGCTTATGTTGGAAAACTTGGCTTGAAAATCTTTGATAATTTGATTTGTGGTTGGACTGGCTAAAGAAGGCGTAATTAGCGCAACTTCTTCACCCTTCTCAGCTAGCATCATAAGCTGCTGTGCAACATTTGCCTCAAGTGTATCCCAGCTTACATCAACGCCTGCTTGCATGGGCCCTTGCACACGCATGCTGTCATAAAGCGACAATACAGATGCTTGTACTCGTGCATTTGCAACATTATTTACAGGTGCATCAGGGTTGTTTTCTACTTTAATAGGACGCCCTTCACGAGTTTTGATAAGTATGCTTGCAGTGTCAAAACCATCAATCAGTGTAGTAGCGTAATAGTTGGCTATACCTGGAATGATTTGCTCTGGCTGTACTACATAAGGAATAGAAGTGTTGATGGGGCCCTCACATGCGGCTAGTGTAGCTGCAGCTGTACTAAAGCCCATATATTTTAGGAAGTCGCGGCGAGAAGTATCACTTTCTGGCAATTCAGTGTTGCCCAAAAGGTCTTCAGGAAGTTTTTGAACAAACTCCTTTTGAGCCAAATCATCCGCCAAAGTTGACTGATCGTTTAACTCTACTTCGCTTTTCCAGTATTTTTTTTGATTGGGCATATATTATTTCTTAATAATGACACTTTCCACACTCCAATCCACCCATTTGGGCAGCGGTTAGTTTATCTACTCCGTATTTTTTTGACAATTCCTCATGGATCTTAGTATAATAACCATTGTCTTTCACATTTATGTTTGTCTCACGGTGACAGTTGATACACCATCCCATGGTAAGCGATGAATGCTGATACATGATTTCCATTTCTTCAACAGGACCGTGACATTTCTGACAGTCGATACCCGCAACAGAAACGTGTTGTGCGTGATTGAAATACACAAAGTCGGGCAGGTTGTGAATACGCACCCACTTCACAGGCTCAGTTTCGCCTGTATAGCTTTGCGTAGACTCATCCCAACCTACAGCCTTATAAAGCTTTTTGATTTCGTTGGTATAAAATTCTTTGGTGTATCCTTTTTCTAAATCTTCCTCACCGTTATATTCTGCAATGTTCATGTGACAGTTCATACACACATTGAGTGACGGAATGCCAGAATGCTTGGAAACACGTGCAGAAGAGTGGCAATACTTACACTCAATCTGGTTGTCTCCGGAGTGAATTTTGTGAGAATAGTGAATCGGTTGTATGGGCATATACCCTTGGTCGATACCTACTTGCATCAAATAACTGTACCCAACATAAGCGCTTGAAAGCAATAAGAATATAACCGTGACAAACACCAAGAATGGGTTTTGCGCATAGGCTTTCCAAAGTGGCGTGCGCTTTCTTTTTTCTTTCTTAATAATTTCAACTCCGTTAGCCGCTGCGATTTTATTTAGTGTTTTGTTGACCAAAAACAACATGGTTACCAAAGCAGCCAAAACCAACATCAACACCGCTAAGATCAAATCGTTGGTAAAACCACCACCTGACTCAGCAGGAGCCGCAGCAGACATGGCAGTTGCAGCTGGTGCAGGAGGCGTGTAGTCGGTGTAAGCTAAAATATTATCAATGTCCTCGTTAGAAAGTTGTGGAAACGAGGTCATAACAGAACCATTGTACTCTTCATAAATGGCAACAGCTTGGGCATCGCCAGACTTTACCATGGCAGTCGAATTCTTAATCCAACTGTAAAGCCATTCTTTGTCATACTTGGCAGATACACCTGCTAGGGCAGGACCCACAGCACGTTTCTTGAGTTTGTGACAAGCAGCACAATTGGCGTTGAATAAGGATTTTCCTTTTTGGATGTCAGGCTCTTGAGCATTTACAGCAAAGCTGAAGCAGAGCGTTAGAAGCAGTAATGGAAGGTGAGCTAGAAAGCTGTCCTTGAACATACGAGGTTAATTGTTGGTTAATTCACACATTTATGAATCTGCCAGCAAAATTACGACACAGCCCCCATTTTAAAAACTAGATAGCTATCAAAGTTTTAATTTATATTCTGTCTAAATAATGTGTTATATATCTGTTAATCAGTAACATACGAAAATAATGTTTAGCGCCTTTTTAACAAAAAATAATTTAAATAATGGTGTATTTTTGCCTTTAATGAAATCCAACATGCGCCCACAAACATTCTGTTTTATTTTTTGTGTTTTGATAAACTGCACCTACTTGATGGGGCAGCAAGCACAAACACAACTTCGTGCACCACAGAAATTAGACAGCTTACTTCAGAAAAAAATAGCCTTAGACCGTTTGAATGCGGCCAAGAAACAATTTACCATTCAAGTATTTTATGGCAATTTTGAAGAAACTACTGCAGAGTTAGCGCGGTTTGAAACCTTATTTCCAAACATGATTGCGCAGCTAATTCACGAAACACCCAACTACAAAATACGTGTAGGAAATTTCACCACAGAGCGAGAAGCATTGGCAGAATTAGAAAAAGTGAAACGGAGATTTCGCTCGGCTTTTGTACTAAAGCCTTAGCTTATTTAAGCGTTTTTTTGATGGCTACTTCTTCGTAGCACTCCACAACATCGCCTTCCTTGATATCGTTATATCCTTTGATTTGAAGTCCACAATCGTAGCCTTTAGTAACCTCTTTCACATCGTCTTTAAAGCGCTTGAGAGATTCCAGTTCACCCGTGTAAATAACAACCCCTTCACGAATAATACGAATACCTGAGTTGCGGATAATTTTACCATCTGTAACCATACAACCAGCAATGGTACCCACCTTTGATATTTTAAAGGTTTCTCTAATTTCAGCGTTACCCCTAATCTCTTCTTTGAACTCCGGTGAAAGCATGCCTTCCATAGCATCCTTAAGATCATTGATGGCGTCGTAAATAATTGAGTAGCTTCGAATATCGATTTCCTCTTTCTCGGCCAATTGACGTGCAGTTCCCATGGGTCGTACATTAAAGCCAATAACAATCGCATCGGAAGCCGAAGCCAACAATACATCTGATTCAGTTATGGCACCAACGCCCTTGTGGATAATGTTAACTTGGATTTCTTCGTTAGAAAGTTTTTGGAACGAATCCGTCAAGGCTTCAACAGAACCATCCACGTCTCCTTTCAGGATAATGTTCAATTCCTTAAAGTCGCCCAGTGCAATACGTCTTCCAATTTCATCCAGCGTAATGTGGCGTTGCGTTCTTACCGATTGCTCACGTACCAATTGGGTACGTTTTGCAGCAATTTGCTTGGCTTCTCTTTCGTCGCCATAAATATTAAAGCGGTCACCTGCTTGTGGTGCGCCGTCAAGTCCTAAAATGGAAACGGGCGTAGACGGACCAGCTTCTTTAAGTTCCTTACCATGCTCATTGTGCATTGCTTTTACTTTACCGCTGTGACGTCCAGCCAAAATATAATCTCCAATGGCTAGCGTACCAGATTGTACCAATATGGTAGATATGTATCCTCTACCCTTGTCTAAAAATGCTTCAACTACAGATCCTTGAGCAGCCTTGTCTGGGTTCTGTCTCTTATACACATCTGACGCTGCCGACGACTGCTTACGTGTAGATCTCGGT
>OJCR01001172.1_pt1 | contig 9994 bp, 8 predicted proteins | sample 1591611 | NCBI WGS metagenome assembly OJCR01 (sample SAMN05416815, study PRJEB24817) | seawater metagenome | isolation source: Sea water | place: Canada:Atlantic | collected 2013-07
GGAGTCGTCGGCAGCGTCAGATGTGTATAAGAGACAGATTTTAAATGCCTACAATGCTCTAAACGGAAGCATCTCAGGTATTCCGAGAAAAGGTCAGCTCATACGAATTTATCAGAACCGCATTTAAAAGGACATCGATGGAGTTTGAAGTTTCATTGCATTCAGGTGAGGTATTGCGGCCGTGAGTGCTACCTCTGAAAATACTCCGCCATGAAGTTTTTGGGCTTTTCTACGAGTGCCTCTTCTCAAAATGAATTTACAGATTCATTTGTGATGGAATGCCTCAAGCAAGGGCGTCCAAGCCTAATGCACCATTTGAAAAATAGTAAGGTGGCAAACAAGCCATTGAATCTTTGATCAGCAAGAAGAATGACGTTTCAAGGACAAAGCTCAACCACGATAGCAGTGATGTTATCTTTGCCAGAAGCATCAAGAGCTTCTTTAACCACAGCCTCGGCTGGGTTCAAATCCTTAAGGTAGGGAGGTGGTTTTGATACTGTTTTTTCAACGGTATAGGGAGTAATGCCATCTGCCACACCATCAGTACAAAATACAAGTCGATCCTCTTGACCTAAAGTCAATCGCCCTAATTGAGGTGAACTGCAAGCACGCCCACTGCCTATCGATTTTTCGAGCACATTATTTGAGGCATGACGTCGGGCTTCCTCTGAAGACAACTTGCCTTCCCGCACCTTGCGAGCGGCCACTGTATGATCATTTGTCAGTTGATCAATGGAACCTTTGGAAGGCAAATGATAGATCCGGCTGTCTCCCAAGTGAGCAAAGTAAAGAACCCTTTGATGTATCCAGCCAATGCTCAAGGTAGCTCCCATATTACAACACTCTTGATAGTGGCTTGAGACTTTCAGAATAGCATCGTGAATCTGCCCACAAAAAGCAGTAAGTGTTTTGTTATAATCTATTTGAGAAACTTTTCTGCCTCGATGAAACTCACGTGAAATCAGGTCGGAAATCGATCTCAATGCCGATTGACTGGCATACTCTCCCGCTTCTGCCCCCCCAATGCCATCGCTTACTGCGAAGATAAAATGATTCTTTCCTGATAAAGCCGCTCCTTCTTTACCTAGGTAACAAAGCTCGCATTCATCAAACATCATCAGCAGGAACGAATCCTCATTGTTGCGACGATATCGGCCAGGGTTCGTTTGGGCCGTCCATTTGATGTCATGCATCTTATCCATACCACTCATAGAATTCACTTTTTCCCAATCACGTCCTCTTGCCTCAAACCTTCACCACTTTCCTTGAGGATGGCGAATTCGAAATCAATGATGCAAAAGCGCCCTAGCTGAGTGCTGTATGTCACGTTACGCGCAAAAGGGTCGTCATGAACGACGCCGAAAGATTCGAGCTCTTCAAACAGACTTTTGAGCTTGCTGGGGCTCAGGCTTTGCACAATGGCTCCGACATTAGTGGTCACGAGGTAAAGCGCTTCAGGATCCTTTTGGACCAGCTTAGGGACAAAATCACAATCCTGTTTTTCCAAGTATTCAAGCATACGGACTTCATTGTCAAAACGCTCTTGAGCATGTTTCCCGCTGAAGCGCTTGTGAACTCGACCGTCAAAGCCGATGTGCACCGCCGATCGCGGTGTGTTTTTCATTTCACGCATGACACCGTAAAACTAACACGAGCGTGAAAAGCGATCCAGCAAGTAAAACAGTGGGAAGAACAAGGAGCTCCTGAAGCTGGTCGGTCTCTGTTTGGTCCGACTTGAAATGTCCACGGCACCCAGCACCAGAAACCGTATCAAGATGGAAGATGCCTATTTGGCTTTGTCCTATCAGGAATATGATTAAACTTCAAAAACTGCCCGAAGACAAAAAATATTTGAGAGATGGTTCACTTTTTGCTTAAATGATTTGAGGGTTGCTGGTGCCTCTAATTGTCCAGTGCCTTTGACGTTAGAAAATAAAACTGAATTATTCATCATATGCCTAAATACAAGCTCGAATACATCTGGCTAGACGGCTACCAGCCTGTTCCCAACCTGCGCGGCAAAACCAAAATCGTCGGCGAAGCGCCTCAATCTGTAGAAGATTGCCCACTTTGGGGTTTTGACGGCAGTTCCACTCAGCAAGCAGAGGGTGGCAATTCCGATTGCATGCTGAAGCCTGTTGGACTCTACCCCGACGCAGCACGCGACAATGCTTTCATCGTCATGTGCGAAGTCATGATGCCAGACTGCACGACCCCCCACCCTTCGAATTATCGTGCAACCATTCTGGATGATCCCGGAATGGATGCCTGGTTTGGCTTGGAGCAAGAATATTTTCTCTACCATAAAGAACGTCCACTAGGCTGGCCAAGCGAAGGCTTCCCTGATCCTCAAGGTGAATACTACACTGGGGTGGGCTACGCCAATGTTGGATCTGTTGCCAGAGAAATAGTGGAACAACATCTTGAACTTTGCCTCGAAGCGGGAATTAACCACGAAGGTATCAATGCTGAGGTGGCAAAAGGCCAGTGGGAATTTCAGGTTTTCTCAAAAGGTTCCAAAAAATGTGCGGATGATATTTGGGTAGCGCGCTACCTGTTGATGCGCCTTTGCGAATCTTACGAGGTGGATGTTGAATGGCATTGCAAGCCTTTCCGCGGGGACTGGAATGGATCAGGCATGCACTGCAACTTTTCGACCAAACACCTGCGTGAAGTTGGTGGCAAAGATTACTTCATGCAATTAATGGATGCGTTCGAAAAGAACAAAGATGAGCATATTGCCGCTTATGGACCAGACAATCACCTGCGTTTGACAGGACTGCATGAAACCCAGTCTATCGACAAGTTCAGTTGGGGTATTGCAGATCGTGGCGCTTCCATTCGTGTGCCACACAGCTTTGCTCAAAATGACTGGAAAGGTTATCTGGAAGATCGTCGTCCCAATTCACAGGGTGATCCATACCAAATCTGCTCACGCGTTCTCAAGACGATTGCAGAAGTTCCAACTGCTTAGCCCATCCAAGTTGGTTATTGACCTTAGATAAGCCTTCTCTCCGAATGGAGAGAAGGCTTATTGCGTTTTACAAACATTCGATATTGGATTCGTCTATCCGCTGATCCCTGGCTTCATTAAAGTAATCAAGCTTGCTCAATTTGAGCCGAACAATCTCTGGTAAATCCATGTTGTCTGTCAATGCACTTCCGTTTTCCATTATCCATGCAGCAAAAGGTCCTTCAGCCTGAGGCGCTCCCAAAATTTCGAATTGGCTGGGGTCTAATGCAATGATATCCGTGACATAACGATGCGTCACCGTGCGAACCCCCCGTATCCTGACTATTTTCTTCATGATCCCAATCTAACTCAAAAATTTTCAAGCGCCATTATCTTGAACCATGTAGGTGAATTAAAGTATTTAGCATTCACCTCCCTCTCAAAAGGTCTTTGATTCATGGAAAGTTTTTGAGATTGTTTTGGGATGCTCCTCTCACGCATCACAATCGCTATATGGATCGCAGTGTTGACAGTGACACCGACTCAAGCCGCTAAACAGATGAATGTTCTGTTTATCCTGGTGGATGACCTGGGCTATATGGACATTGGAGCTTATCACCCTGATTCCTTTTACGAAACACCTCACATTGATGCCTTGGCTCATCAAGGAATGCGATTCACCCACGGTTATGCAGCCAATCCTGTGTGCAGCCCTACCCGATACAGCATCATGACCGGAAAACATCCATCACGCGTGGATGCGACTAATTTTTTTGCAGGAAACCGCCCGGGAAAATTCAAGCCAGCAAAACTTAACGACCGCATGCCATTATCGGAAATTACCATGGCAGAGGCCTTCAAAGAGCAGGGATATGCAACCTTCTTTGCAGGTAAATGGCACTTGGGCCCATCCGAAGAATTCTGGCCAGAGCATCAGGGTTTCGACATCAATAAGGGTGGGTGGCGAGCTGGCGGCCCATGGAAAGCCGGGAAATACTTTTCACCCTACGCCAATCCTCGCCTCAAAGATGGGCCAGATGGTGAACATTTACCTTCTCGTCTAGCTTCAGAAACCATTGCATTCATGAGGCAGCACAAGGAGGAAAACTTTTTGGCCTACCTTTCATTTTATTCCGTTCACACACCATTGATGGCTCCTGAAGCCCTGGTGCAAAAATATCGGGAGAAAGCGGAACGACTTGGATTGAGGAACAAAGAAGCATTTCAAGATGAGGAGCAAGTCTGGCTCAATGCGAAACAGCCTCGAAAAGTAAGAACCCTTCAGACACATGCTGTCTACGCAGCCATGATGGAATCCATGGATACAAATGTAGGTCGCGTGCTGGATTCTCTGGTCGAAATGGGTATCGAAGACCGGACAATTATTTGTTTCATGTCTGACAACGGAGGTCTGTCCACCTCGGAAGGTTCACCAACTTCAAACATGCCCTTACGAGGGGGCAAAGGCTGGGTTTATGAAGGTGGGATCCGTGAACCATACATCATTAAATCACCGGATATGCAGCGCCCCGGCAGCACGAGCGGGTTCCCTGTAGTGAGTATGGATTTCTACCCCACGCTTCTTGAGTTGGCAGGGCTTCCACTGAAACCTGAACAACATCTGGATGGAATTTCATTGGTGCCTATCCTCAAAGGAAAAAATGCCCCAAAACGCGATTCCTTGTTCTGGCATTATCCGCATTACAGCAACCAGGGTGGATTTCCTGGCGGTGCCATCCGAGCAGGTGATTGGAAACTCATTGAACGCTACGAAGACGGCCGGTCTCACCTATACAACATACGTCATGACTTGGGTGAAACAAAGGATTTGGCGAATCAATACCCAGAGCGTGCTGAAGCAATGCGTCAAAAATTACACGCATGGTATCAGGAAGTGGATGCAAAGTTCCTGCAAGCAAAAGACAAGGGTCCCATGCCTTGGAGACCTTAAGCATTGTTTGAGAAAGTGTCTGCTGTGGGTGCTTTTCTTGGAATTTATCAGCCAACCCCAACCCTTGGATATCAGAACCTGATCTAGATATTGAAGGCCAAAGAAAAAAGGCCATGTTACTCGTAATATCCGCAGTTGAACGATTGCCTTCTGTTTCGATATGAGATAAAGATAAAGGATGGATCTAAACACAAATGTGGTCATCTATGATGGGGACTGCCCATTGTGCACTTTTCAGATGAAGTTGCTGACATGGATGGACTGGTTCAATGTGACGACGTTAGTTCCGTTATCCAATCCTAAGATACAAAGCATCGCACCGCAGTTGAAGCGCGAGGACTTGATGGAAGCAATCCATTGCATCGACAAAAAAGGAAAAATTCAGCGCGGTGCACGTTGTATTCGGTTTGTTTCTCTTAGAATGCCGCTGTTAATCCCACTTGCCATTATTCTTTGGATTCCTGGAGTCATTCGGATTGCAGAAAAGGTTTACCAGTGGATCAGTGCAAACCGGTTGATCCTGAGTCGGGTTTTTGGGTGTAAAGATGCATGCGGGATAGTACCCCAACGTCAGCGAAAACAGGAAGATGTGTTTAACAAACCTTCCTGAATCCTTGCCTGATTCCTCCATTCTCAAAAAACCCCACCGAGAATGATTTCAGATTGCATTGATGCAACACGCTTCAAGGTTTGCCATGAAAGGGTCGTGGCAGACCTACTCGCATCTCGCAATGCATCTCATCATTGGGAGGGATACTTGTCGAGCAGCGCATTGTCCACCGCCACTGCTGTTACGGCTTTGACCCTGATAGATGATGATCAGAGAAATCAACAAACAAACACCAAAGTATTTCAGGAAAAGGGTATTCAATGGCTAACAGATCACGTCAATGACGATGGAGGTTGGGGGGATACGACACTGAGTTTAAGCAATATCAGCACGACAGCTTTGGTATGGGCTGCATTTGGAGCAGTTGAGGGAGCAGCGGAAACGCATCATGCGTTGATGTCAAAAACCGAGTCATGGCTGAGAGAAAAAGCGGGCTCCCTCTCCATGGAATCTCTTTCCAAAGCAATTATTCACCGGTATGGAAAAGATAAAACCTTTTCAATCCCCATACTCACGATGTGTGCGTTATCTGGACGTTTTGGAACCGGTCGAGCGGCTTGGAAAACTGTATTAGCCTTACCCTTCGAACTCGCTGCATGCCCCCCAAAATGGTACGCAGCCATGCGACTACCAGTGGTCAGTTATGCCTTACCGGCTTTGATTGCTATTGGCCAGGTGCGGCATTATTGGAGGCCAACACGAAATCCGATCACACGATTGCTTCGTTATTTGACAAAAAAGCCAACTCTTCGACGGCTACTCAATATTCAGCCCTCGAGCGGTGGTTTTCTGGAAGCCACACCGCTTACCAGCTTTGTAGTCATGAGTCTTGCGGGCTGCAAATTATCAACTCACCCGGTGGCTCAGGCAGGAGTTGAATTCCTGAAAACATCCATGCGCCCGGATGGAAGTTGGCCCATCGACACAAACCTTGCTACATGGGTCACTACACTTAGCATTCAAAGTCTGGGAACAAGAGGCTTGAATGGGATAACTGCGGAGGAGAGAAACAGCATCCAGTCCTGGCTCGCAAATCAGCAGTTTAAGGATACCCACCCTTTTACTCAGGCAAAACCCGGAGGGTGGTCGTGGACTGACTTACCAGGGGGTGTTCCGGATGCGGATGACACACCGGGTGCACTTCTGGCATTGCATAGTCTAACAGAGGATCCATCATCCGTTAAAAATCAGGCTTTGATGGGAATCCAATGGTTGCTGGATTTACAGAACAGTGACGGCGGAATCCCTACCTTTTGTAAAGGTTGGGGTAAGCTTCCTTTTGATCGCAGCAGTTCGGATTTAACCGCTCATTGCTTACGCGCCTGGAGTCTTTGGTATCCACAGATGTCGCAACAAACTCAAAAAGCAATCGACAAAGCAATTCGGAGAGCAGTGTTTTTTCTGGAATCGAATCAATTCGAAAATGGATATTGGCTTCCATTGTGGTTCGGAAATCAACACGCGGCAAATGATGAAAATCCGATTTATGGCACGAGCAAAGTCTTGGAAGGATTCCTTTCGCTTGAATCGCCACACGATCAAAAGGTGTCTTTCATGTTGGAAAAGGGGCTGAAATGGTTACTGGAACAACAAAACCTAGATGGTGGTTGGGGCGGTATTTTCAACACTGCCTCCACAAACGAAGAGACGGCTTTATGTATTTCAGTGATTGCCCAGATGCTGAAAAAACAGAAATTTGATAATCCAAGGACGACTACCAAGTGCGAGGAAGCGCTGAGTCGTGGGCTGAAATGGTTACTACCTCGCATAGAGAACGATGCTTACCAGATGGTATCGCCCATCGGATTTTATTTTGCAAAACTTTGGTACTTCGAAGCCATGTATCCTCTCGTATTCGTGGCAGGTGCGTTGAATCAGGTAGATCAATTATTACAAAAAGAAAACCTCGAGCCTCAAAGCTAGGCCAATATCCAAATCGTGACAATGCCGAGAAACAAACCTGCCCCTCCCATGACGCTCACCCATAAAGGTTCATCGCCCGATCCATGATGCTTTTTTGGTTTCGAAGGTTTAATTGGTGGATAAAGCGCCGATCGAGACTTTGTTCTTTGTCTACCTCTCGTCTGAAAGTCTATCCCCCTCAAGATGCTGTTGTCTTGAGGATTTGATTGCTCAGAACCTGCATGACGTCTCACGAATTTTGATAATGAAACACGACGGAGCTGCAGTTTTCTGATCGATTCATTCTGCCAATCCAATGTTGATATACTTTTGATCATCACGCCCATATCATGCCTGAGACCCTCAGACATTTACTGACCATGGGGATAAAATTAATCAGGAACAATGACTTGAAGCTTTTTTGAGGACATTTGAAAGTTTGCAGGTAACTGGCCTACGACTTCACCTTCGAGTTCAAAATAAGCCTGCCCTTCAGATTTCAATTCCAATGAAGTAGATTTCAGATAGGTCACCCCGGATTGTCCATGCAGCTTATTCAAAAACAACCCAATCCCCCTCCATGGCAATTGGAAATATTTGACGTCTTGAAAAACCAATGCATGAATGCAACCATCGTCTAACCTGGCATCTGGGAATACACGAAATCTGCCACCATAATAGGCCCCATTTCCCAGCAAAACCAATTTTCCTTCAGCCTGCATCCCTTCTGCTGTGTGGCACTGAATTGGAGGTAAACTTTTGCCTAACACCTTCAAGCCGGCAAGGACGTAAGCAATGGGGCCTAATTGTTTTTTCATTTTGAGATTTACCTCCTGAATGGCAAATGCATCCAATCCTGCCCCTCCCAATTGGACAAAGTAGCGTCGCTTCTCACGATTACCTTTTTTGAAACAAGCGATCGGTAAATCAATATTACGGGAAACCCCCTTGTATAAAACCTCTTTGCATCGTGCGATATTCATCGAAAGCCCAAGCTCTTTCGCAAAAACATTCACTGTGCCAAGCGGTAGGACGCCCAAACGAAATTCATCGTAATTAATGTTAGAAGAAATGAGCCCATTCAATACTTCATAAACCGTCCCATCACCACCTGCAGCAATCACAGTGGTGAAACCATTTTGAATCGCCTCGGATGTAAGCTTTTCGGCGTCGCCTGGACCACGTGTTTCCATGACGACACCCATTTGACACCACTCCTGTCGTCGTTCCAAAAAGAAACGAGCTCTGTTACCACGAGCTGAGGGGTTAGTGATGATGCATGTTTTTGAAGCGATGAAGCTCATTATAACATGTTGGCTATGTTGTTATAATAGATTTCTGGAAGAGGAAGAATGAGATTCACATTGATTTAATAATTACAAGCAAACAGGGAACTTCCACGGTGAAATCGAAGTAGTCTGTCCTGCCAGATCTCAAGCTTTTTTATGGTGCACACCAAATTGATGCTTCAACTGAGACTCAAAGAGGTAATCAGACTAGATTGATCGTGACAGGGAATACTGTGAGATTGTTGAGTAAGACATGACCCATCAGACCTCGAAACACACTGATAATAATTGTTCAGAGCGAATCATTCATCCAATTCCAAAATTCAAACGCCATGGTATTTTGTTCGGATTTAAACCTCTAAAGTACTAATGCAGAATGTACAATGAAGCTTAACGACTATGTCATATGAAATTAAGAGACACCTCCTCCAACATTTCAGGTCACGCTCAAGAAAGGGGCTTTACCTCACTCGTAGAGAGATCTTCTGAATGAAATTACGACTCAGATATGACCATTTGAAACCGAATGATTTATCATCGATCGTTACCATCATATTCTTAATCGATCCAATCACTGAATCAAAGGTGAATACAATAACCCACGCAGATGTTCCTGTTGCAATAGTATATTCGGCAAGTATTCAGTAAAGTATGTATACACGAGTATCTTTGATATTTTTTCGTTTAAAACACTGGTTTCATTTTAGGGCCCAGTATTTTCATGGTCTTTTATTAATCCTTGCGGCCATAACATTATTTAGAACTTCAAGGTTTGTATCCAAAAAAAAAGCCCGCCAATTGGCGGGCTTTTATTGGGTTGCTTAAATTTTACTAGTTGTATACTTCTTGTCCGATCGAATTTATTGGGACATCGTTTTCGATCGCATCATTGATTGTCTCGAGAGTGACGGCAGGATCTATTTCCAGTCTCTCTTGAAGATTGATTGTGTTTGTGTTAACAGTTGCAGCTATTGCTTCTGAATCAACCGATGATTCAATTGTAGCCAGCTCTTCAGTCGTTGGTTCGGCACCGTTGTTTTCTGCCTTGAAAGTTTCGACTTTTTGGGCGACTTCTTGTTGGACTTGCTGTTCGACGATTACTTTTTTAATTTGCTCTTTCAATACGACCTGAGCCTCTTTAGGAATCCTTTCAATATCGGTTCCTGGGGCACCAGCTTTGACTTGGACAACGTTGACAAGACTGTCAGGGAAGAATACAAGTTCAGGTTCAGGCGGATCGACTGGATCTGTTTGAGTTGGATCAGTTGGGTCAATTACATCTATTACGG